>Ga0172367_10000008_pt1 | contig 327532 bp, 290 predicted proteins | sample Lak10m_FD_114542 | JGI IMG/M metagenome (GOLD analysis project Ga0172367, IMG submission 114542) | Freshwater microbial communities from Kabuno Bay, South-Kivu, Congo - kab_022012_10m | ecosystem: Environmental > Aquatic > Freshwater > Lake | place: Democratic Republic of the Congo... | reverse complement strand
TTCAACATTATGAACGTGACAGATTAGTTACGTCGGAAAATTTTTTTTGTTTGGGACCTTTCTCATCTTACTTCGTCGCCAAAAGGCGACAAAACTTTTCACTTCTTATTAAAATTTTAAAGAACAAACCTATTGAAAGTGGTGGAGATGACAGGAGTCGAACCTGCGACCCTCTGCGTGCAAAGCAGATGCTCTCCCAACTGAGCTACACCCCCATTTACAACAATGATGTATCGCTATCTGTAAAACAGTCCAAACTTCAAAGGTGAAGAGGAATTTAAACAATCAGGTTTAATAAGTCAATCGAAAATAAAAGAAAAAAGTAAGACTTTTTAAAAAAATTTTTATTCGCTTTATCTCTCTTTATAGTACATCCTATATAACTTATAAGTATTTAAATCTATTGGTTAAAATAATGAAAGTCTTAATTTTAAATCTATTACTACTCTTTTTATTTACAGGTTGTGATAGCGGTCTTGAAAAGAAAGCCACCATTCAAAAACTTGAAGGTTCAATTGATACTCACAAACTTAAAACAGACATTGGCGGTCTTTCGAATGCCTCTGCAACAATACAAACTATCCATGGCAATATTACTTTTAGATTTTACACCAAGTCAGCACCAGTAACTTCAGCGCGCATTATGCAACTCATTCAAAATAAATTTTACGATAATATGATTTTTCATAGAGCTATTCCTAATTTTATTGTGCAAACAGGAGATCCAAGTGGAACCGGAAATGGCGGAAGTGGAATAAAGCTCAAGCCAGAATTTTCCGATCTTCAACACATAAAAGGTACTGTGGCCATGGCAAAAAGTATTGATCCAAACTCTGCTGATTCACAGTTTTATATTTGTTTAACAACTCTTCCACACTTAGATAAAAAGAATACTATCTTTGGACAAGTCGTAGAAGGTTTAGAATTGCTTCCAAAGCTTGCTAAAGGCGATCGAATACTTGCTATCACGCTAAACCTTAACGATTAAACATGTAAAAATTTCAAATTCTCCCAATAATTTTTCGGATTAATTAATATTTTAATATTGGGAGACAATTTATGAAAACGATCGCTTTATTATTAATCACTTTGTGTGCATCGCAAGCCCTTGCAGGAGAATTTGAAATTGCAGATGGAGAAATTGCCCTTGAAATTTATAATAATTTACAAGGAAAAAAGTGCATTGAGTACCAAACCAATTATCAAATCGTCTACTCAAGAACAAATAAGTTAAATTGCATGGAAGCTAGTGGGAAAAATGAATGGCAGTGCACATTACAATATGAAAAGAAAAAAAACTCGTATGCACTACAAAGCGCTAGCTGCATACGAGAAATTGATTAACGGAAATAAGATTCAAGCATTAAAACGATAGCAAAGATCGCAGCTGAAATAGGTACAGCAGCAATTAGCTTTAACCATTTTGATTCTTCTTTTAAATGCATGTAAAAATAAGCCACAACAAAAGCCTTTCCTAGAGCAAGTCCCACAAGACCAATTGCTTTATAAGCATAGACTGTATTTAATCCTGGAATCATTAATTCTAAAACAGTCAAAACTGTCAAAACGACAAATACAATAACATATTCGAGAGTATGACTTTTATGTTGAGAGTGAGTGCTCATTAAATTGTCTCCTTTTTAGGAACCATGCCTTTTTTAAAACTATTATTAACTAATAAACCTAAATCAATCATTAATTTATTTATCCCCATTTTGTCTGTAGAATAGAAACCTCTTATCTGGCCAAAGTTATCTACTAGAACCACTTTTTCGGAATGAACGATGTCCATTAAACTTACTTGATCATTCCCAACGGTTCTAACAATTTTTTCTTTGTTTCCCATTGGAACTTTAAAACCATCAACTAAAAGCTTTGAAATAGTTGCCCGCTCTCCTGTTAAAAAATTCCAGACATAAGGATTTGAATTTCTTTTTCTGGCGTATTTATACAAAACATCCGGAGTATCGTTTGAAGGATCAACGGAAAAAGAAACGATCGCCGCTTTCGTGCCAAGTCCCTTAATACGCTTTTGAACAGTGTCCATGGTTTCCATTAATTTTGGGCATGTTGTTGGACAGCTCGTGAACATGAAATTAGCGATATAAAATTTGCCTTTTAAATCACTGCTGCCAAAAGGCTTGCCAAATTCATTCGTTAATTGAAATTCTGGAACTTGGCCATAAATCGGTAAAGGAGGTGGCAGTTCTCTCACCAATGTCTTTACGATTGGAAAAGAAAAACTAAACAACCAAAAAAATAACCAAAACCACTTAGAACGAACTAGGTTATGCAATTTTAATTCAAATTGTGAATCTTTAATGATCATTTCCATTATTTTCTAAATGACTCCATGAACTTTGCTCTCTCTGGAGATTTTTTTAAATCCATCAAAGATTTTACATAATGAGCTACGGCCCAAATTTCGTCATCTTGAAGTGTCCCTTTCCAGCTTGGCATGGCGGTTCCACCAACACCAGCATTAAGACGAATGTATAGCTCTTCAACAGTTGTAGCTGATCTGACAGAATCATAAGTAAACTCTGGTGGCAATGTTGAGTAACCATGATCAGAAGGCTGAAGCTTCACATGATACATTTCAGAATCAAAATCAGTCATTGGTTTTCCATTCACTTTTTGATTCATTTCACTCATCTCAGCTTGGCTTGCATATGATTGATGACAAGTCCAACATTGAGCGACTACGTGATAAACTTCTTTACCGCGAGTGATGGCTGATTCTTTATGGGCATCACCGTATGGATCTTTTGTTGCTATAATTTGAGCACCAAGAGCTTTGTCAGCTCCTTCCCATTTCTCAGGAGCAAAAGTTTTAATGTATTGAACGACATCAAACATTTGTTGATCTGTTAAATCCCAAGGAAGCATAGCTGTTCCGTGAAGTCCTTTCTTTAAGATTTCATAAAAATCTGAATCGTGAGGAAGTTCACCAGATACAACTCTTCCAAATTTATAAAGACCTAATTTGAAATTTCTAGGAGGAACAGAAAGACCTTTATGAGAAACACCTTTTCCATCTCCATTGACACCATGGCAAGGCATGCAAAACTCAGTATAAACTGTCTTTCCTTTATTTAAAGATTTTGCTGGAGCAAGTACGTTCCCAGCGAAAACTTTATCCTCTTTAAATTGACTTTCACTACAAGAAGCTAAAGTCAAAACAGTGAACATTAGAAAAATTTCTCTAAAAAATTTCATAAACCCTCTTAAAAGACAAATATCGTAAGAAATAAAATAAACCAAACTATTCCTAAAAAATGCCAAAATTTTCCAACTGAATTCAATAAAATCTCATTTGAATCAGCAGGAGATTTTTTTACTTTATATAAACCGTAGCATAAACCAATTAAGCCCATCACAATGTGAGCTGCATGAATCCAGGTAAACGAATAAATGATAGAGGCAAAAATTCCAGAAGAAGCGAAAATACCTTGCAATTTAAGTTGATTCCAAAAAAGAGTTTGGGTTAGAAGAAATGAAAAACCTAAAACAATGGTCCAAACCAATCCACGGATATCATTTTTAAACTCATTCTCAAATCTTATGTACACAAAAGACGAAAGAGCGATAATAAAAGTTGAAGTTAAAGGTAGAACAAGACTTGGCCTGGTCATTCCTTCAGGTGGCCATACAGGAGCCGTAAATCTAAACACAGCAAAACCAAGCATCAAGGTGAAAAAAAGCATGCTGAAAGATACCAGCGCAACCGCCATCCCAACATGAGATACGATTTTTTTTCCTTCAATAGATTTTACTTCCGCTATTGATGACACTCTTTTACGCCTCTACTAATTCTTCCGTTTGATACTGAAAATCTTTTCCTTTGAGATTTGGATTTCCAAACTCGTGAGGACCACACTTTACTACTGGAATTTCTTTAAAGTTATAATGTGGAGCTGGACTTGGAATCGTCCATTCTAAAGTTCCTACTTTCCAAGGATTTTGCTCAGCTCTTTCTCCTTTTAGAAGTGAGTGAACGAAGTTATAAACGAATATAATTTGAGCCGCTCCCATAACCAATGCACTTATTGTAATGAACTGATTAAGCGGAATTAGTCTCTGCAAGAAATCATAAACGAAAGGATTGTAAAGTCTTCTATGCATTCCTGCATGTCCAACGATCATCATTCCCATAAATACACCATTTAGACCTAGCATGGTAATCCAAAAATGCACATGAGCTAACTTCTCATTCATCATGCGACCAAACATTTTTGGAAACCAAAAATAAGTTGCAGCAAATCCACCAAGAAGTACCGATGCGGCCATAGTGTAATGAAAGTGACCAACAACAAAATAAGTGTCATGTAAGTATAAATCAGTTGAAACAGTTGCTAGGTATAAACCAGTTAATCCACCTAAACCAAAAACAAAAACAACACCAAGGGAAAACAACATCGGTGAAGAGAAACGAATTGACCCTTTCCAAATTGTACCAAGCCAGTTCGCAAAAAAGACAGCTGATGGAATTGAAATTGTCATCGTGAGCATCATGAAAGATTGTGTTAACAGTGGCGACATTTGCGTCGTATACATATGGTGACCATAAACAATCGTTGAAAGTATTGTAATAGTCGTCATCGAAAGCGCAGTAGCTTTAGCTCCGAATGCTGGCTTTCTAGCAAAAAAAGATAATAGATCAGATACAATTCCCCAAGCAGGAAGAATTAAAATATAAACTTCAGGGTGACCAAAAATCCAGAAAACATGTTGGAATAAAATTGGATCACCTTGACCAGTTGTAGCTGCAGCTCCAGCTAAAAAGAAAGTTGTTCCAAAAACTCGATCAAAAGTTAAAAGTAATAATCCGGCACCTAATACCGGAAGAAAGATGGCGTTTAAAATAGCTGTTAACCATAGCCCCCAAACGGTCAATGGCATATCAAAATACTTCATCCCAGGAGCACGAAGTGTAATGATTGTCGCGATATAATTGACTGCACCCATAGTAGATGAAACACCTAAAATGAATAGTGCTAATAACCATAAGGTTTGACCAATTCCGGGAGAGCCAATCAACGTTGACAGCGTAGGATATGAAGTCCATCCCCCTGCAGCTGCACCGAGCGGAGTACAAAGAGATGCCAATAATAAAACTCCAGACACCACTGCTAAATGAAATGAAAGCATGTTTAAGGTTGGAAAGACCATATCTCTTGCACCAATCATGAGTGGAATACAATAGTTTCCAAATGCTCCAATTAAAATGGGCGTGATCGCATAAAAAATCATGATCGTTCCATGCATAGTAAACAACATGGCATAGGTATCTTGAGGAACAATTCCTGCATTATCTGGGAAAAGTAGTTGACCCAAAATAGGAAACGCTTGGCCTGGATAAGCTAAAGTCCAACGAATCAAAAGTGCCATCATTCCGCCAACACCCAAAAAGAAAATTCCGTACCATAAAAACTGCTTACCAATTACTTTATGATCAAAAGAAAAAACGTATTTAGATAAAAATGTTTTTGGTTCATCGTGAATGTGTTGTTCAAAAAAAGCCATGAGTAAAACCTCTATTTAAAATATAAAAATTAATTATTTAACAGCAACCCAGTTCCAACCCCAATAGTTGTCTGTGTTTTCTTTATCATTTACGTGAAGTGCTTGCTCTTCTCTTTCTCCAAGCCACTGATTAAAATCTTCTGGAGTCATAACCGTATAAGCGGCTTGCATTCTGTAATGGTATGTTCCGCACATTTCTGCACAGGCAACGGGATAAGTTCCTGTGGTCTTTAATTGAGTCCACATTCTAGAAATTCTTCCCGGCATGGCATCGACTTTCACTCTAGCGTTTGGAAGAAAAAATGAATGGATTACATCTTTAGATGAAACTTGAAAAACAATCTTCTTTCCTGTTGGTAATCTTAAATCATTTAAAGTGACAACATCATCTTCGGTATTAAATTTTCCATCCTTACCTGCATAACGAAAGTTCCAAGCCCATTGCTGACCTAAAACTTCAACTCTTAAAATGTCTTCAGATTCAGCAGGCCAGTTGCCAAAAACTTCCATATAATCATGATTTGATTTAGCTGTAATTTGCATATCGATTAAAACGAAAACCATCGATGCTAATACGGCCACAATGGCAATTTGCTTTCTAGTCGTACCGTGAGTGTAAAGCGGCTTTGGATGTCTTTTCTTACTGTACCAATAAGAAAATCCAAATAAACCAATACAAACTAAAATAAAAAAGAAAGTAATTAGCATTGTCGTTAGATTAAATAAGTAATCGATACGATAGCCATCAACTGAAATATCAACCGGAGGTTTTAGTAAATCAATAAATTTTTGATCTTCCGCTTTTATAGAAAAAGCAACAAAAAATGATGTGATGAAATCGATAAGATTCATGCAAAAATCCCTTAATTTTTAGTTTATCTGAACTATCTCAGCTTTATAAATAATAGTAATCATAAAATCAAAATATATCTATTTAAAAAAAATAAGTGACGCCAAGAGTAATGGCAAATAAATGATTGAACCGTAAAAGTAATTTTTAGCCCATGCTTTTTGACTTAAGGCGTCTCCAATGGTTCTCAATCCTAAAAATGAAAAAAGGATAAACAAAAACCCAAGTACAAAAGAGGCATTAAAATACACTCGACTTGCGCCTAGCAAAAGCGAAGGTAGTAAAGAAGATGCAAATAAGATGATTGTAAAAAAAATAATTCCAAGAATGGTAAATCTTGCACCTTTTTTATTCGGATAAACAACGATGCTAGCATTTTTATAATCCTGATCATAAAAAATCGAAATGGCCATAAAGTGAGGTAGTTGCCATATGAATAAAATCAGAAATAAAACTAAGCTCATCAAATTAGCTTCACCCATAACTGTTGTATAACCTAGAACAGGAGGAAGTGCCCCAGGAATGGCTCCAACATAAACGGCATATTCGCTTTTAAGCTTGAGAGGAGTATACGCATATAAATATAAAACTCCTGCAAGAAGAGACAATAATCCAGTTATAAAATTTATATAAATCATCAAAAGGCTGACTGAAATTGCCATTAGAGCTGAAGCAAAAATTAAAACTAACTTGGCATTTAATCGTTTAGATGGAAGTGGACGCTTTTTCGTTCGCTCCATTTTGGAGTCAACTTCTCGCTCGATGTAACAGTTAAGTGCAGCCGCCCCAAAAACTACAAATAAAATTAATACAAAACTTAAAAGTGCTTTAAAAAAATTAATATGTCCTGGAGCAATTACTATACCTATAAGCACTGTTAACATAACAAGCATACTCAGTTTTGGCTTAGCTAAATCAACTACATCCGACAAAACAGAATTATCATTTTGAATTTGAAAATATTGCTCAAAAGATTTTAAAATCAAATTAAATTTCCAAAGAGACCACAGACCGAGCGCTGCACCACCAAGATGTAGGGTCAAAGGCACTATATCCATACCATACCAAACAGTTAAGATTCCTAGTAAGGTTTGAATTGAAAGAATTATCATGGGAAAAAGAGAGTAATTTCTTATGATTTTATTTTCATTAAAAAGTCTTACTACCTTGAGACTAGAATAAAATGTTAAAACTAAAACAAAGATCGCTAAATAACGATGAGACATATGCAACTGGGACTTAGGAAAAGATGGCCAAAATGATTTTACCCAAGTCGAAATGTCCATGCACATAAAGGCATACTCAGGCCCTAAACCACAGGAGGCTCCTGCTCCCGAATGTCGCATAAAAGCTCCGAGTAAAATCTGCAAATACAAAACAAGCGTTGAAAAGAAAATCATGTGCCGATATAAAGGCTTCCATTTCAATTTAAAACTGTCCTTTATCTCTTGAGAAAAATTTACAAATGTTTCTTTCTCTGCAATTTTAGAATGATGATGAATATAAATGATCGTAGAAAAAAAGATCATCGACATACCCAAATGACTTGTAGATACAATCGTTGGCAGTTTATAAATAACAGTAATTCCACCCAATACGGCTTGAACCAAAACAAAAAATAAAGCAAGAAGAGAAATTTTATAAATATGTGAATGCAGTTCTGATTCTTTTCGTTTTTTAAAACTTAAAAAAACGATTCCAACAGTTAAGAACGAAACAAAACTAGCCAGCAAACGATGGCTGTGCTCGATAAGTATTCCACCTTCCATATTAGGAAAAACCTGGCCATAGCATAAAGGCCAATCAGGACATGCAAGACTCGATTCAGTATTATGAACTATACCACCAAGAAGTAGTAATAAGAAGGTTACAGAAATGGCAAAAAAGCTTAAGTGTTTAACTTTCATAATCATCAATATTTAAGTAAAAACTTATACTAAATGTTTCTTGCAAAGTCATATAGATATTGATGTAATTTTTTGAAATTATCTAAAGGGTATAGGCATATGCATAAAAATCATGGTCCAGTGTATTATGGTGAATATTTAAAATTAAATAAATTACTTTCGGCGCAAGAGCCATTGAGCAAAAAATTTGAAAGTTCAAAAGATCCTGAGTGTCACGATGAAACATTATTTATCATCGTTCATCAAGTCTATGAACTTTGGTTTAAACAAATTTTACATGAATTAAACGATGTCGTTAGAATATTTAATCAAAATTATATTCAAGAAAATTTTCTTTCAATTGTTTTTCAGCGTTTAGAAAGAATAAAAAAAATTCAATCACTGTTAGTTGGTCAACTTGAAATAATGGAGACAATGACCCCAATGGATTTTTTAGAATTTCGAAATCTATTGATTCCTGCTTCAGGATTTCAAAGTTTGCAATTTCGAAATATTGAAATTTTAATGGGCTTAAGCACCCAAGATAGATTAAATGTAGATCGTGAGTTTTTTCTAGGAAGATTAAGTGAAGAGGATCGATCAAAGCTTCTCGAAATTGAAAAGCAACCTTCGCTTTTAAAATTGGTTGAAAAGTGGCTTGAGAGATTACCTTATACTCAACATGAAGAATTCAATTTTTGGAAAGCTTATCAAAGCAATATAAGTGAGATTTTATCGAATGATGAAAAGATTATCAAAGACAACAAAGCTAATCTCTCTGAACGGGAACAAAAAATACAACTTGAGAATTTGAATTTAACTAAAGAAACTTTTGAGAGTCTTTTTGACGAAATTAAACATTTAAAATTAATTGAAAACAAAGAAAGAAAATTGTCTCAAAAGGCGACACTGAATGCTCTTTTCATTTTACTTTATCGGGATGAATCCGTATTAACTCTCCCCTATAATATCTTAAATTCTTTAATCGATATCGATGAAAACTTTACAACTTGGAGATACCGACATGCTTTAATGGCACAGAGAATGTTAGGAACCAAGATTGGCACAGGTGGATCATCAGGACATCTTTATTTAAAAAGAGCCGCAGATAATAATCGTGCTTTTGTCGATTTATTTAATCTTTCAACTTTTTTAATTCCAAGATCTCAATTGCCAACTATTCCTAACAAAATTAAAGTGAAGATGAATTTTTATGTATAAAAAATACTATAGTCGTTTTCTAGAAGCTAATTCAGGGACTCAACACTTTGCCTGCCATAGTCATCATTATTGGCCAGATGTTACTAGAGAGGCGCACTTGCAATACTGGGATGATGCTGCAAAGTATGTCGATGATAAGTGGGAATATTTTTTTTCAAATAAAATTCCAGATACACAAAAGCTCATCTCTAAAAATTTAAATATTTCAAACCATAAACAAATCGTTTTTGCCCCCAACACTCACGAATTTGTTACCCGAATCCTTTCTTGTTTTAACCTGAATGAAGAATTAAATATTTTAACTACTGATTCTGAGTTTTATAGCTTTGATCGACAAATCAACAGAGTTGGTGAACTAAAAAATGTAAAAATTGATAAAGTCGCTACACTTCCTTTTGATAATTTTGAAGAACGATTCATAGAAAAACTTAAAAAAAATAAATATAATTTAGTATTTCTATCTCAAGTTTTTTTCAACTCCGGATTGTGTATAAAAAACTTTGAATCTTTATTATCATTTGTTCCCGAGAATACTTTTTTTGTCATTGATGGTTATCATGGCTTCATGGCCGTTCCGACGAATCTTTCAAAAATAAGTCACCGAACATTTTATCTTGCAGGTTCATACAAGTACGCACAGGGAGGTGAAGGATGTTGCTTTATGGTGGTGCCAACTTATCAGAAGTTTCGTCCGCTCAATACCGGTTGGTTTGCTGGGCTTCATGAGTTAAGCCAGATGAGTTCAGAAGTTCATTACCCCACAAATGCTATGCAATTTGCTGGCTCAACGATGGATTTTTCAAGTCTTTATCGTTTAAATGCTGTTTTAAATTTATTTGAAAGTGAAAATATAACTGTTGAAAAAATTCATTCACATATTCAATTTATCCAAAAAAAATTCTTAAATATTTTAAGTAAACAAGATCATCCTGCCATTTGTGAAAAAAATATCATCGCTCAAGATTATAATACTCACGGGCATTTCTTTTCTTTCGCACTTTCTTCTGAAAAAACTGCCCAAAGCATTATGCAACAACTCAAAAGTTCAAAAATTGTCACGGATTTACGCGGATCTAGATTGAGATTTGGTTTTGGATTATATCATGACGAAAACATTGATCTTTCGCCGTTAGATAAAATAACAAAGTTCTAGTTTAAAAAATTCAAAAAGAAAAAAATTAAAACGCCCGTGATGGAGACATACATCCAAATTGGAAAAGTCCATCTTGCGACGGCTTTATGTTTGGTGAAATTTTGAGTGAAAGCTAAATAATGAGTTGATAGAATGAGTGGCACCTGAATAATGGAAAGTAAAATATGAGTGATCAAGATAAAAAAATAGACATATCTAATCATTCCAAATTGATTAAATTTCGTGTCTCCATGAAAATGATGATAGACAACATAAGAAATCAAAAATAAAAACGATGTGAACGTTGCAGAATACATCATGATCTTATGTTCTTTTATCTTACCCGATTTTATTTTTATCAAGCCGATTGTTAAAAAAATAGCCGTCAAGGTGTTTAAGCTTGCATTGACGTGAGGTAAATAATTCACCCAATTACTTTCAGTCTGAGCTGGATTTTTAAAGTAAATTAACCAAGTCAAGAATGCAAAAATTATGATTGAAAGAAGGCCTATGATCTTATTGATAAGTTGTTCATTATTCATGAATTTTATTTTGTGAATTGTTAATATTTCTCATTTTAAAAATCATTTTAAAAAGAAAATACATTGGAACATAACAAAGTAAAATAAAAGCACCGATAACGTATAGATAGTATTTGTCTTTAGGATTGGTCCCAAGACAACCAGGACAAGCTAGCGCTTGTCCTGAGATGATCATGTTGAATATAAAAAATAATATTTTATTCATTTATAAAAGATAAATAAAAGTAAAAACTAAAATCCAAACCAAGTCGACAAAGTGCCAGAAAAGTCCTGCAATTTCTAACATGTTATAGTCACCATTATCAAAATCACCACGGTAAGCTAAAATGTACATTACGATTAAGTAAACAACACCAGAGAATACATGGAGACCATGAAAACCGGTAATTGAAAAAAATGTAGAAGCAAATAAATTATTTCCATGAGCATAAGAATTAAAAGTCATTCCCATGTGGCCAATTAAATGGGAGTATTCATAAACTTGAATACCTAAAAAGGCAGCCCCACCAATAATGGTTGCCATTAACCAATTTAGCATCCCTTTTCTATTTTTTTGCTTACAAGCATCGATTGCAAGAACCATCGAAACAGATGAACAGATTAATAAAAATGTCATGAATCCTGATAGCTCAACTCCACCTAAGGCCTTAACTGGATTTGGCCAATTTTGAGTCGCTCTCAAAACAGCATAGGCAATTAAAAATCCTGAAAACGACATAGCGTCAGTTACTAGAAACAACCACATTCCAATTTTTCCAGGACTTGCTTTTCCAAATTGTTCGTCGTTATATTCTACTGGTCCGTGATGAGCATGTGTATGCGCCATTTTATTTACTCCTTAAATAATTTTATTGTCGAGGTGATACTCCACCCATTTCAATAACATACTTTGTTAAAGCATTTATTTGTTTCTCTCCATCACCACCAAAGTAACCAGCTTCAATTGGCGATTTTCCATCTTCTCCAAAAAACTGCGGCATGGTTGTATGAGGCATAATTGCTTGAGGATTTGTTAACCATTTTCTAATCCATGAAGGTCTAAGTCTCTTACCTGCTTTATGTAAATCAGGACCAAGGGCTGGATTACTATTAAATCCAATCGTATGACATGAAGTACAGTTTAAAGCATTAAATAATTTTACTGCCTCATCTCTTTCACCTGGATTCCATACAACTTCAGAAGCAAGATCTTCATAGAAACCTTGATGTGAGCCATTTTGGAAACCATTCACTAGTGTATTTTTTTGTTGAACACTTAAATTAAATGAAGGCATTCTCACTTTTACCCAAGGGCGAATCGGCTGAACATTTCCTAAAAAGCTATGTAACCAATCAGATTGTGTTCGATGACCTTGACCCACAAGCCATGGAGGACCTTGGTTAATATCATCTTCATACGCATTTAAAATATCACCACGTAAACCATCTATTTTGTGACAGCCGACACAGTTGTAGTTTCCAGCAATTTTCATAGCATCCTGATAAAGTGCTTCGCCTGCTTTCAATCGCTTTTTACCATCTAGTGGAACATAATCAGACACCTGTCCAAGTAATGCTACGGTTATTTGTTTCGCTTCTTTTTCAGACATATAGAAATTTGGCATTTTATTTAAGTCTCTGAATGACTTATCAATTCCAATATCCCACATTCTTGGATTTTGTAGATGAGCTGTAATCCATGCATCTCTTTGATGTGGTACTTGATGTTGAACACCGAAACCAAATTGAGTAATTGGTTTTGAACCTTCTTTAGTTAACTCTGGTCCAATAGGGGCATATCCATCAAATCCATCTATATTGTGACAAGAAAAACATCCATATTTCCCAATAGAACGCTTTCCAAGCTCCATGGTTTTTGCATGATCTTCCATGGCAGCTACTTTTTTCTTAGCTGAATCAATGGTATCAAAGGCTGATAAGTAATCAGCTAATAATAGGTCTCTATCTTTTTTATCAAATGCGGCAAACTTCAATCCTTCAAATTTTTTATTTTTTAATGATAATAAGTAAGTCGCAATGTCGTTAGCTTCTTGATCAGTTAGACGCATAGAAGGCATGATGGTATCTTCTTGGTAATGCCATGGTTTTTTAAGCCATGAAACGAGCCAATCAGGTTGAACCTTCGTTCCTGTTCCAGTTAGGTAAGGACCGGCATAAGCTCCAATTTTTTTCGATTGGTCTTCTAAGCCTTCGACACCGTGACAACCAAGACAACCTATTTCAGAAATTAATTTCTTACCTGTCTCAGCATTTCCACCGCGATATTTTTCATTTGGTGTATAGTCTTTTGATTTTTCCCAAATATATTCGGCCATAGCATTTACTTCAGCCATATTTAGCTTAGCAAATTCAGGCTTTGAATTATTTGATTGCATAAAAAACGATGGCATCTTTGAATGTTCGTTGAAAGATTTTGGCGACCAAACCCAACCCTTAAACCATTCTTTATCTACCTTACTAGCTACTTTTAGAAGTGAAGGACCAGGCTTTCTCTTATGATCCCAACCTTCAATTTTATGACAAGCATAACATCCAAACTTCTCAAGGCCCATTCTTCCTTCATTAAGTTTAGAAGCTCCTAAAATTAAATCTGTTCCACCGTGACATTTCACGCATCCAGCTTCAGTTTGAGAAAGTTTGAGCATTGGTTGAGGAACTTTATGTGGTTCATGCCAAGAATATTTTTCAACCCATTCTTTTTCTTGTTTAGGAGAATCTGGCATGTGAGCTGCAGAGTTGAAGTCATTTACTCTATGTCCCTCTCCCCCGTGACAAGTTGTACAACCTGTTTGTTTCATTGGGTGAGGAGAATCGATCCCTACCATTAAATCAAGTTTTGGGTGAGTTCTGAAAGGATTTTTTTCTTTCTCATAACCCGCTTGATCAATAAATGTGTGACAAGTAATACAACGATCAACTTTCGGAACTTGTCTAAAATATCTATCATCAGTGATGTTATTAACGACAATTTGTCTGATTTTTATTGTTGGATCAAGAAAATCTAAAAACGGCATGTTTCTAATTGCAAAAATTGGATCAAAGTCCGTTTGCTTTTTAGCCATTTCTAATAATTCTAACTTTCCGGTAACTTCTTTCATTTCTTTTTCAATTGAAAGAGTTTCTTTTTTTAGTTCTTCTAATTTAGCTAAAACTTTTTTTTCTTCAAGCTGTAGAGCCTTTAAATTATCTTTACCTTTTGAAAAACCGTCTTTTAATTTCGTTAGTACTTTTAATTTTTCACTCGCTTCTTTTTTATGTCCTTCCGAAAGAGCCAATTCATATTGGTAGTTAATGGCCGTTGAATCCGCATTGAAGTTACCATTATCAATGTTTTGCTTAGTTAATTTTGCTCGCACAGTAGAAAGTTCTTTCTCAGCTAATGCGATATCTTTTTTACGACTTTCAACGATTTTTTGACCTTCAGTCATTTTAGCTTGTAATTCTTTGAGCTTATTCGCATCAATTTCTTTTTGAGCTAACTTAATTGCTTCTTCCGTATGTTTTCTTTTTATACGAATTGATTCTACTTGAATGGCTTTCCAAGGACGAATGTAGTCATCCATAAAAACCCAAACTGTAGAAACAAAAAAGATAAATGACGATATGGCCATTATCTTGTGAAGTTTTGACATTTTAAATGCCATTCCTGGTTCTTGATTTTCGCTCATCTTAATATTTCCTTTAACAACAAATCTTTAAAAAAATAATTATAAGTTTAATTCCCACTCAGGTAGGGCCACAATGTATTTCAAACTAAACAACCAACGAAGAACCATCTTTATTGGTAAGCTCATCATGATTAAAAAAAGTGAAATGAGAATGTAATATCTGATAGCTCCGATATTTGAAATAACCTTTTTACCCCACTCAGTCGACTTAGCGATAAATGAAGGAAGATAAAGAATATAAACAAGCGATAAAATGATACCAAAAATCTCTCTAACGATAAGGTTTTTTGGCATACCTGTATTAAGCATCTTAATCCAGATAATTTCAGAAAGGTTTACGTTGAAACTTGAAACAACTTTATGTAGATCCCAATATTCAAAAGGTCCATAGAAAGTCCAGTTTGGACCTCTCATGAAAACCCCAATGATAATTAGGTAAACCCAGAGAACAAGCCAACCGAACATGAAAAGTGAAATAGCCATTTTTCTTTCAACAAAAGTGTAATATCCATTTCCTTTTGGATTGGTGTCAATATAAGGAATTGCAACTAGACCTACAATGATTAATACAGGAAGAACAACTCCGGCCATCCAAGGGTCAAAATAAACGAGCATTTCTTGAAGACCTAAAAAGTACCATGGAGCTTTAGCTGGGTTTGGGGCCCAAGTTGGGTTAGCTGGTTCTTCAAGTGGAGCTTTAAAAATAATCGCCCAAATAATTAAAAAAGCTGTACATAAAATAATGGCAAATAATTCAATATAAACAAGATTGGGCCAACACCATACTTTTTCACGATTTTCTGGCATAGCTTCGATCGGACAAAGGCCCGCTTCAATTCTTTTATCGTTTTCAGCACATTTATAAAGAGTAAACCAAGTTAAAAAACCAACCAGAACTAAAAGAATAACGATTGGAATATTGTCAGGTGTTTTAATAATTAAGAAAAAATTTGGATCAGATAAAAACCAAGCAGTAACTGGTACTAACACTAAAGTTGAAATCAGTCCAAACTTCTTAGTCCCAATGACTTTGTAATATTTCAACATGTAGTAATACAAAGCACAGACAATTGGGAAAGAATAAATGGGATCAGAAATTTTATTGACGAGTTCTCTTAACATATTTTTTCCTTAAAATAATTTTTCCTTATAATGGCGCTGAAATACCACCGTCTTTTCTTACTCTCCAAAAGTGAATAGCAATTAGAACACCAACAACAAGTGGTATAAACACACAGTGAAGAATATAAAAACGTAAAAGAGCTGGCTCACCAACAAAACGTCCCCCTAAAAGTTGGAAACGAACGTCGTTTTTATCAGAAACCATGACGAAGTCTCCGATTTGAGCAAGCATTGCACCTGGACCACCATGACCTAAAAACGGAGTCGCTTTTGCCATGTTCGATCCTACGGTAATCGCCCAAATTGCCAGCTGATCCCAAGGAAGCAAATATCCTGTAAATGAAAGTAATAAAGTTAAAACGAGAAGAATAACACCAATCCCCCAGTTGAATTCGCGAGGTGGCTTATAAGATCCTGTCATGAAAACGCGGAACATGTGCAGCCATACGGTAATAACCATGGCGTGAGCTCCCCAACGGTGAATCTCTCTCATGATTCCGAGTGGTACGTGTTCTCGAAGAGCGACGATATCATTAAATGCATATTCTGCAGTTGGTCGATAATAAAACATTAAAAGTAAACCAGTAACTGTTAACGCCAAAAAAATAAAAAATGTTAAACCACCCATGCACCAAGTATATCCAAGCTGAACGCCAGATTTTTTAAGCTTGATTGGATGCAAATGTAAAAAAACGTTACCTGCAACGACGGCAGCTCTGTTTCTTGCATTTGTTGGTGGACCATGACGGAAAATTGATTTCCAAACTTGAGTTTCGCGAACTTTTTGTGCAATACCTTTGTCAGACATTTTTCTCTACCTTAAAAATATAATTAAACTTCAATAAATGAATCTTTATTATCCCACTCACCTTTTTCTTGACGGAAAACTTTCGTCTTATCAATTTTGATTTTTCCATCTGGCTGAAGAGCAATTTTGTATCTCTCTAATGGACGAGGCGCTGGCCCTTCAAAATTAATTCCATTCATATAATAACCAGAACCGTGACATGGACATTTAAATTTTAACTCAGCAGGAAGCCAAGTTGGAATACATCCAAGATGTGTACAAATATTTGATAAGGCAACAAGTTTTCCTTCTTGTTTTACCATCCAAACTCCGTAAGCATTTTTCCATCTTTCATCAACTCCACCTGCATAATCAGAAGGAAGACCTGCAAGGAAATCCATCTCTGGTTCAAAGTTAACATTTGGATAAAGAAATCTTAAAACCAAAGTTACTAAACCTCCTGCAGCCGCTGTAAACATTACCCAACCAACAGTGATGTAGCTAAAAAATTCTCGACGATTTAAACTGCGCTTTACATCTTCACTCATAGAACAAGATCCTCAAAATATTTGAATAAAACTGAAAAATTATTATTCAGTTTTAATGAATTCATTAAAAAAAATCAATAGTTAGATTATGCGAAGGAAATATTATTTTTTCAACATATTTAATACTTCTTTTGCCCTTATAGCGATTGAGGTATTCTCGTCCTTCTGCGACACATCTAAAACTATATCATTTAGTCTATTCCAATTATTTTTTTCAAGAGCAAGCAATACTCCCAATTTCAATTGAGAAATCTGCTGATAATCCAATTCACCTTGAGGAAGCTTTGAGCCATTTTGAGGATATTTTAGGTTTAGGATTTCTTCTAGGAAATGAAGAGCTTTTTCGTCTTTATAATTAACCAGCGCTGTTGCGGCGCTGTATTTTATTAATCTATGAGAATCATTTAACAAATTAGCAATAGGCAATTGAGCATTTTGAATTCTGTGTGATGCGAGTGTAAAAATAACAGCTTGTCTTAAACCTAATTCATTTACTCCACCATGGTTTTCTAAAAGTGGAAAAAGGGTTTCGAAATTAAAATTAATACCTTTTGGCAAATTAGAAATAGCCAATACGGCTTGAAATCTAATATCCGCATCTTTTTCTAAAATGGCTTTCTCAATTGTCGGTAAAATTTCAGGAGATTTTAGTGCTCCTAATGCTGCTATCAAAAAAGATTTTGTACGATTATCTGCTGAAGAAATAAATGCCTCATCTAAATTTTTAATCAACCATGGCATATCTTCTTTAGGAATTTGTTTGCTGTTAATTTGTTTTGAAAGTTCGTAAGCGGCAACCCATTTATTTCCAAAACTCTTTGATTGAAGCTCTAAAACCAAATCACGATAACTTTGTTCAGAAGAAATCATTTTGGTCACTCCAAAAATCACCAACGCACCAACTAAGACGATAGCAATTGGCACAATTAAACTGCCAACAAAGGCGTTTTCTAAAATTTTAGGTGATGAAGATTTGGAATTTGTTTCATTGCTCATAAAGTAGTTCTTTCAATTGATTAATGTTAATGATAAATAGCAAACTTCACCAATGATGACAATTAAGAAACTGACTTTATTAAAGAGAAAATTATGGCCTACCTCTTAAGAGCTTTGATACTAATTATGGTTTTATCAATACTACTTACCGTGCTACTTGCGTTAAAGCTAGTTAATTTACCACTGAGTCATATTCAAGTAGCTATACCTGCTTTTATTTATACTATTTTTGCTCAAGCTTTTGTCATGTTTTATTTCATTGGAGTTAATCGATTAACCAAAAATGTTTATTTTATATTAAACAGTAAAACAAATTTAAATGAAATTTTCGAAACTCCACCTGCTGACCTAACTCCCTATTTAGAAAAAACCAAAATGATGTTTGAAGAATCTGAAAGAGGTAAAAGACAAACAATGCCTTGGACGATTTTGATGCTAATATTAGGAATGGTAGCCTTTCTGCTTGGCGGTGCCCATGACACTGGTCTTGTATTAAAAACAACACACTCTGGAGTCGTCCTTGGATTTTTTATCGCAATGATTATCGGTTTCTTTAGACAGTGGTATTATCTTGGAAAAAGCCACTTACTACTTAGACGCCTTAAAAATCTTTACTCGATTCCCGATGGACAAATGTGAATAAATTAGATTAAAATTTTAATGAAATAGCTAAATGTTGAGGTTGCACTAAAACAGGGAGATTTTCTTGAAAAAGATTATATTTATTTTAATTTTACTAAGTCTAGCAGGTGGAGGATATTATCTTTACAATGGCTCTAATTTAAGTGTCGGTAATTTCAACCCATTTGATAACTCTAAAAAAATTCACCTATTCCTGCCTGAATTTGAAGATGCACCCGACAGTGATTCTGAAGTTGTTGCAATGGAACAAACTCCAAACAACTTAGACAACCTAGCTTCAAAATTTTCGCCTCCAGGATACTCTACAACAATCGAAAATTATATTGCACCTCTAGTAGATTCCATCAATCTACTTAAGACCTATTCAAACGATATAATTTTAGGAGTTACCCACTATTCAATGTATGAAAAAATAAGCAGAGAACATTTACCACTTGAAGCATTACTAGCACTTTCTTCTGATTTAAAGAAAGAATGCACGATTGAAGTCGGCTTAATAGTTCAAGAAAAAAGTGGCTTTAAGTCTATCGCAGACCTAAATGACAAAAATCTTGCCACCGCAATAGGAACAACTGCATTAACTGTATTTTTATTTCCTAAGTACGAAGAAGCCAATATCAAATTCCAAAAAACAAATGTAAATGTAGTTTTTCCTTGGTTAATTTCACAACTTGACGAGAATAATGTTCATGTTGCTTCAACTCAAATGATTAACTTTGGAGATAAAAAAATTGCAAAATTTTTTGGTCCTATTATCGATAATAAACTTAAATTTTTTCCTCATCTAACCCTGCTTGATAGTGTAGACACCAAAATACCTTGCTATGTTTTATTCATTAACAAGAATGCTCCAGCACAAGCAAAAAGCGAGATCAAAAAAACCATTATGGAGAATTTCTCAAATGTGGGATTAAGGAAAAAAGTTAAATCGAAAATCCCATATATTGGTAATTTTTATCCTTTAAAGGGCGAGGAAGAAATAAATGCCTTTCTTGAAAAATACAGAGATAAGCGATATCGGAATTACAGTAAATCTGTTCTAGAGGGAGAAAGATAATCTTTCGCTAAATTGATTTTACCATAATAAAAACTCTTGTTTTTCCAGGCGAGACTTTTACATTAGAGGTATGACTCTCAAATATTTTCCCTCTTCCATCTCGCATAGTCTCCCCTAGAAAGCCTTTTAGGTTTTTTAGGGGAACCTGAAGATTGTAATAAATTCCACCAGGAACGTTCATACCAAAACTAGAGTCCCCCACTGTATCGACTTCATATTTTCTCGTCACACCTGACATGTAACCTTTCATTTCATTTATATTGGCTGAAGTCAACATGACTCGATAGGTTTTTACCTTTCCATTTTTGGTTTCTCGAAGTCCATTTGGATTTTCATCATCAACTTCATATTGAGACTGTTCCCTATCAGCATTTTCAAAATCTTTTGGAATGGAATCAAAATTAGTCAAAGTGACCTCTGTTTCTTCCTCGTATTTCTCAGGATCAAAAAACTCTGTCACTTTTTCACTTTTTGAAATATCCGGAATTTCATCAAAGTTTAACTTAAATTCTTTGTTTGATTTTAATTCGCTAGATTTAAACAAGATATTTCGAGAAAGCCAGTTAAACTTTGGTTCAAATATACTAACCTTCTCTATTAGAAACTTCTCGTACCTATAGTTTATCTCTTTTACTGTATAAACAATTAAGATAAAAGATAAGATTAAAATGCTTACCTCTTGAAAAATTTTTATCGTTTTTACAAAACGAATATTTTCTGATGTTCTCTTCAATGAAAACTCTTCAGTGTGAAAGTCGTGTTTCATTTTTTTTACAAACACTTTCCATTCATCATATAGGGTCACTTCCATAGAAAGCATCACATCTTCTTCTTTAGTTCCAACACTTGGACGAACCAACCCTAATTCTTTTTCTAAATCTTGAAAGGTTAAATTGATATTTTTACTCAATTCATCTGAAATGGAGAAAAAAGCTGAAAGCTTTTCTTCTAGATGAGGATACTCATCGATAAAAAAATTTCTCAAAATAAAAGCAGTTTCTCGAACGCTTAAACCCAACTCGATAGAAAGTGATTCAATTGAAATTTGCTTATTTATAAAAACATAGCAAATAAATTTTTCTTTAAGCCATTTAAACCAGGATTGCAGAGAACCAATTTTTGATTCAATTTCAGCATAGCTCATTCTTTCTAAAATCAATTTTAAACTTAAACTATCTTCAAAGAATGCTTCCCAAAAAACTTCAAATTCTTTTTTAAATCGCCCTTGCCAAGTTAAACCATCAATATTTAAATTCAACCATGCTCTAAAGTCGTTAAATTCTTGAGTAGAAAAATGAATAGTCATTTAATGTCCTAAACTTTTTTAATAAGTATAGCAATTCCCTGACCTCCACCGATACAAGCCGAGGCTATTCCGTAGTCTTTATTTAACTTCTTTAGTTGTCTTGAAAGAGTATAGCTAATTCTAACCCCAGAAGCTGCTAATGGATGTCCAAGTGCCACTGCCCCTCCCCAAATATTTATTTTGGCTTGATCAATTTCTAAAGATTTGATGCAACTTAAAGCTTGGCCTGAAAATGCTTCATTGATTTCAAAAAGATCAATGTCTTGAATTTTCTTGTTATTTCTCTCTAGTAACTTATTAATTGCCGGGACAGGACCAATTCCCATTATTTTAGGATCAACACCAACGACAACTCCATCTACTATTTCAGCAATGGGAGATAATTTTTCTCTTAACACAAATTGCTCCGAAGCCACAATAACACTAGCCGCTCCATCGACGATTCCACTAGCTGATCCCGCAGTCACCACGCCACCCTCTTTAAAAGTTGGCTTCAACTGATTCATTTCAGCCAATGAAGCATCAGATCTGTAGTGCTCATCTTGTGAACAAGCTCCTTTTTTTAATGGAATAGAAACTATCTCTTCTTGAAGAATTCCTGCCTTATAAGCCTCAGTTGCTTTTTGATGCGAATTTAATGAAAACAAATCGCATTCATCGCGCTTTACACCTTTTAACTCTGATAAATTTTCAGCTGTTATTCCCATTGGAGTTGCACTATATTGATCTGTTAAAGCGTCTAATAACATGTCTACCGTCTTTAATGATCCATACTTTGTTCCAAATCTACTTCCGTAAACTAAATGAGGCACCATACTCATATTTTCAGTACCTGATGCTAAAACACAATTTGCTTCACCTAACTTAATTAACCTAGCCGCTTCTAAAATAGCTTCAATACCTGATCCACAAAGTCGATTTACAACGTGGGCCGGTGTTTCAATATTGCACCCTAATTTTAAAGCTAAATGTCTCGCTCCATACAAAGTATCTGTTGAAGATGGGCAAACATTGCCGAGAATCACTTGATCAATTTTTTTAGGATCTAAATTAATATCTGATATCAAACCTTTAGAAGCATGAACTGCTAAATCAACAGGTGTAATATCTTTCAATGCTCCACCAAATTTCCCAAATGGAGTTCTCTTTCCAGCTACTAAATAAATTTTTTGTCCCTTATCGGCCATATTTGCCTCCTAGTAATGTCCTCTAATAGTTACGTAATATTATATTAAGGCTTAATTTATTTTTAAGCACTTTTTTTTTGAAGAGGAAATTATGTCTGACATTAGCGAACTTAGAGCACAGAAATTTCTAGAACAAGAAAATAAGCGTTATTCTAACGAACTCAAAAAAGTGAGAACGGAAAATGATCGTAATTACTCACAAGAAGTAAATAAAGGTGAAAGTGAGTTAAAAAAAATAAAAACATCATATGAATCTAAAATTGAAAATTTAAAAAACGATCAAGAAAGAAAGTTAATTGAACTTAGGGAAAAGCAAAGTAAGCAAATTGCAGAGGAAAATATTCGAATGCAACAAGAGTTGGAAAATTTAAAAACAACTCACTCTGAGCAGCTAAATGAAATTAAGATGGGGCAAAAAAATGAATTGAGCGAATTGCAAGATTCTCATCAGAAAATACTTGATACGGCGAAACAGAAATTCGTAAAAGAAAAGACAAAATATAAAGTTTCATAAATAAGGAATGCTAAAACATGAATACAAAAACCACTTCTGAAGCAAATATTTTTATCAATGGTAAAGCACAAATAATCGAAATGCTCCAACATATGCCTAGAGAAGAAAGAATTAAACTCATCAAGAATTTAAAAATTAGAAACCCTCAATTAGCAGATGAATTAAGTGAGCAGTGTTTTACTTTTTCAGATTTAAATGCATTATCTGATTTTGAATTACAAACTATTTTTAACTATATTTCTGCTCCAATTCTTGGAATGGCGCTAAAAAATGTGGAAAGAGAATTCCAAAGAAGATTGCTTTCACTTGCAGATAGACCTTATGCAGAGGAAGCTTTTCGAGTTTTGAAAACCAGCTATGCAACAGAGAAAAAAGATATTAAACGTGCCCAAAACAAAATCATTGAAACTTTGGTTGCCTTAAAGAAACGAAAGCAAATTAATTTTTAAACCAACGGCTTAAAGTGATCAAATGAAAGCAAGCAATTCTTTTCTTCTTCTTTTGTCAAAATAAAAGCTTGATCTTTATTCTGAGCACTTAAGTTATGTTCGTTAATAACTTCTTGAGAGTGTTTTAATCTTTCACATAGAGTTTGAAAAATTTCACTTACCCAAACTGGGCACTTTCTAATAATTGAGTTGATTTCTTTGCCTTCAACAACAACTAATTCAACATCTGTCTTCGCAATTGCCCCATAGTCATTCGCGCTATTAGTTAAAATTCCTATTTCATTAAGAATTTCTCTTTCCTTGCAAACTCCTACAACCATTAGTCGATTTCCAACATTTTTAATCAATCTCACTTCACCTTTTTTTACAATAAACAAATATTTCTGGTTTTTTTCTGATAAAAAAATAGTTCGCCCTGCAGGGACTTTAATCTCTGTATTTTTTTCCTCTAATTGCATACTACTTCTCCTCTAAAAGGGCTCCATGTCTTAACCCTTTGGTTGATATACAAATACGCTTTACGCCTAATTTATTAAAAACTAATAATGCAGCTTCTAGTGCTGCATTGATAACTATCGCTCTTTTTCCCAAAAAGGAAAAATCACTTAATAATTCTTCAGGACTTTTTGATTTAATTGATTCAAAAAAAACTTTCAAATCAGAAACTTTTATTTTTCTTCCGTCTATCTCGTTTGCAGAAAAAACTTTATGTCCATAAAACATCGAAGCAATGCTGGTCATTCCTCCGGCAACACAAACAATTTCGTCAGCACTATAATCGTCCAATTTTTCTTCTAAAACATGCTTCATTTTTTCTTCAAACTCTCCTGCTTGAATCCAATTAAAAGTTCTAACCGAACCAAAGGGAAGACTTTTTGAATTGATTATCTTTTGCTTTTTTACATTTACTGTGATGAATTCTGTTGAGGCTCCCCCCATATCCATAACAACACAAGTATCTACATTAGATTGAAAATCGCTTAAAACGCCATTTGTTGTTAATCGCGCCTCTTCATTTCCATCAATAATTTTCACCTTAAATCCAAATGTGGAATAAGCTTTTTTAAAAAACTCTTCAGCATTCTTTGCAACTCGAGATGCTTCAGTTGCAAAAAGCTTTACTTCACTCCTAGGAATTTTAAAAAAATCAACTTCTTTAGCATAATCTTCAAAAGCTAAAATTGTGTCTCTCATTGAGTCTTGATGAAAATGTAGTGTTTTATCTAAGTCTCTGCCAAGAGAAGTAATATGTGATTTATCACAAAGCTCTTTTGTTATTTTTCCATCTTCTACTTCTGCGATAAGAAGTAAAACGGAATTTGATCCAATGTCTATAACGGCTCTCTTCAACTTCTACCTGCAATGCTAACTACGATTTCTTTATTCACTGGTTTAATTAGACCTTTCTCGCAAATGATACCAGTCATACAATTTGCATCTGTAACATCAAAACTTGGATTTAAAGCTTTGGCATTTTTATGAGAAATAAATTGATCTTTATATTTTAAAACTTCATTTTGATCTCTTAATTCAATTTCAATTTGGCTACCTGTTTCCAAACTTAGATCAAATGAACTTACTGGCGCTACAATATAAAAAGGTATTCCGTAGTGTTTAGCGATAATGCTTAGAGATGATGTACCAACCTTATTAGCTGTATCACCATTTGAAACAATTCTATCTGCCCCTGCAAAAATTGCATCGACTAATTTATTTTTCATTAAATAAGAAGCCGCGCCTTCAACAACTATCTGATGATCAATACCTTCTTTTAAAAGCTCATAACTCGTTAATCTAGAGCCTTGCAAGTAGGGTCTTGTTTCTGAAGCGTAGACATTTTTTAATTTCTTTTTGTGATGTAGGTTGACAATGACTCCCAATGCAGTTCCGAGTACGCCACAGGCAAGTATTCCGGTGTTACAAATTGTCATCACGTTTAATGGTCTTGATCCATAAATCGACTCAAGTTCTTTTTCAGCTATAAGTGCCATTGAATAATTTTTGTCGTAAAGTGCTTGGGTCTCACTAACCGCAAAATTTGTTAAGTCAGTTTCTAAATTTGTTAAGTGAGTTTTGGACTTTGCCAAGTCAACACAGCGATCAATTTCAAAAGCCAAGTTAACAGCTGTAGGTCTTGCACTTTTTAGATATTCTGCTGCTCTTTGAAATTGCTCAAAAGTTGCCTTGGGATTGTTCTTCATAAAAAGTGCCATACCCCAAATTCCAGAAAAGCCAATTAAAGGTGCCCCTCGTACGACCATGTCTTTAATGGCCATATAAACATCTTCAAGGGTTTTCATTTCTAAAAAGACTTCCTCATTTGGAAGAAGTCTTTGATCTAAAAAACTCAATTTATTTTTTTCAAATTTTACTGGTGAAATATTTGAAGAAATCATTTTACTTATTTCCTTTTGAATAATCCATTTAAAATTCCTTGAACTTTCTCTTTGGCTTTTTCAGGAACTATTTTATCAATATTTTTTTGAACAACTTCCTTTAATTTCTCTTCACCTTTTGTTTTAAGAGCTCCCTTTGCAAGTTTTTGAACTGTAAATCCATAATCAGGTTTTAATTCAAAACCGGGACCTGATAATTTCATTGGTAAAACTTTTGATCCAGTATTCTTTACCAGTGGCTCTGAGATTTTTCCTGTATGATCAGTTAAATTAACTTCAAAGCTTGAAAGTGATTTACTAAATACAGGGTATATACTTCCACTACCTGTAACTTGAACTTTCTTGTCTATACCGACAAAATCAAAAGAATTAATTTGATATTGTTGATTGCTAAATCTTCCTTTCAAATTCAAAGTCTCAAAATTACCATCTATTTTCATTTGTTTATCTTTAACTTGATCTTTTACTGCAGGAATATTTGCAAGTAACGGGTTAACATAATCTGAAATATTCAACTTTTTTATTTCGCCTTTTTTTGCGTCTACTGACAGGCTTACATCATACTTAGGTTGCTTTTTAAAATCTTTAAACATGGATACATCGCCGCTCACTTGGCCAGAGAATGTCCCTGTGAAATTCTCAATAAAAGGAGGAAGAAAAGCCTTAAAGCTAGCTAAATTAAGACTTGATAATTCTAGCGAAAATTTTGAATCATTGGAATCTGATTTTAATTGAACAGTCTGTGAAAGCTTTCCAATCCCTTTTCCGAATTTAAAGTTTAAATTATCAACTGCCAATGAATTTGTACCTGTAATGATTTTTCCCCTGCCTGAAAATTCTTCTGCAGCAACTAAAACATTATTCCATTCTAAAATTACACTTGATGGTGGTATTAGCGGTGTTGGTGATGATTTTTTACTATTTGTGCTTGAGTTTTCTTTTGCTTGTTCATTTGTTTTATTTTCAGCAACTTCTTTTTTATCCCAAAGCTTAGATCTAATTAGCTTTTCTGGAATTTTTAAATTAGCTGCCGATACTTTGATATCAAAGGGCTTCAATCCTGCAATGTTGAATTTTTCATTAGGATTAAATTTGCCACCAACTGAAGAACTAACCACCCCATCAAAAATATTAGTCTTTGTTTTTAAAGAAATATCTTCTTTCTTAAACTCTCCAGTTAAGGTAGTTACAGATTTTATTCCATCTATTGAATAGACAATTCCTGGATTTATTGAAAAAGCCATTTGCGCTTCAATCTTTTTATCTGCACTGTAAACTACACCACCTTTGGCATTTAATTTAGCTTGAGAAAAATCCATAATTTTTTCAAACCCGACTATCGCAGCAAGATCTTTTAAAGCTACATCAATATTAATTTCATTGATCTTAATTTCTTTTTCCATTTCAAGCTTCGCAGTAATTTTATTTTGTCCCTCGAAGTTAGTTTCTAAATCTCCAATCAATCTTCCATCTTTTAACAATTCAGCATTAATTTTTGAAGTAATCTCTGGAACCTTTAGATCCATTCCTGTCTTAGAAAAGTTATTTAATTTCACGATAACAGAACTTTTAATTCCACCCTGATTGGCCAAATCTGCCAGATTAAACTCTCCAATTACCATTGTATCAAATGAGACCTTTGATTTATCCTGCATTTCAAAATTAGCTTGTGAAGAAATTTCAAAAGCCGTTGCTTCAACGAAACTTAATCCTTTCACTAAGAATTTTGAAATGACTACTTTACCTTTAGAATTATTTCTTAAACTATAATCAAAATTTACATCAGTTAGTCGTACATTAATTTTACTATTTCCAAATAGAGCTAAGGTTTTAAATTGTTCTGGTGATGACTCAACTTTTTTTTCAGCAACTTTATCTTCCTCTGCAGGTGACTTCTTTCCTAATGCATAATTCCAGTTATTTGATTCAGCAAATTCTTCATAGTGAACCATAGGCTTATCCATTTTAATCTCAATCACTCCTGATTGAGTGATTATGGCCCAAATTGGAATTTTTACTATAACTTCATTAACCGAAGCTAGCTGCACTTCTCTTTCTTGATAATTTGACATTAATGAAAATTCTTTAAGCTCAACATTAACATTTAAGCCTAATCCAATATCCACAGATGTAATACTCACCTTCGAGTTTGGAAAAACTTTCTGTGTCTGCATTAATACCATTGCTTTAATTTCTTCAGGTTTCAATTTAGATGAAACATAAAAAAATAAACCACTGAAAATTGTTACCACTGCAACAATTGCTATAACGATAATTTTAACTTTGTTCGATTTCATTTATTCCTCATATTGTGACAAGAGATTCTTATTAATTCTTTTAAGGGCGAAACAAGGGGGTGCTCTTCATTAAACTTATAAAGCTTTGATCTTCCTACTTGTCTGACGTTTAGAAGACCCGATTCTTCAAATTTCTCTAATTGTTTTTTTATTGGATCAAGAGCTGTGTCAAATTCTTTAGCGATTGCTGATGCGTGGAGTTCGCCATTATTAAAAATAGCTATCATGACTTTTTCAGCGGATTTACTTCCAAGCAATGTTTCTAACATGCGATAATTATCAACTAAAATGAAGTCTATATCAACTATTTTTGAGTTGATTGTTTTGATTTAATTAGATGATTGAAATGGGTGCAAATTTCACCATAAATTTCTTTCTATTTCCGTCGGTGAATTTAATTAATACTTTCTCGTCTGCCCCGTTGCCTTCCGACTCTATTACTGTACCCTTTCCGTACAATGTATGCTGAACATGGCTTCCCTTGGGAAATTTTGGTTTGTGAAAACTTTCCCGCACTTGAAAGACAACATCTTCTTGAAAGTTTGTCTCTTGTGAATAATGCTTTTCAGAATATGATTCATCATGATCTTGATCTTCAAAATTATCGCGTTGTGCATTCGTTAATCTTTTCCAGAAAAATAATTTTTCAGGAATTTCATCAATAAAACGACTTGGCCCATTAAATTTTACTTGTCCAAATAGCATTCTTCCTTGAGCAAAACAAATATACAATTTCTTCATCGCTCTGGTCATCGCAACATAAAACAATCTTCTTTCTTCTTCTAATCCCATTTCACCGCTTTCAATACTTCGATAACTTGGAAAAACGTTTTCTTCAGCGCCGGCTACAAATGCATGTGAAAATTCTAAACCTTTTGCTCCGTGCACAGTCATTAATGAAACTTGATCTAAGATTTTTTCATCAGCTTGAGTGCCAGATGAATCAAGAGTGATCGTTTCTAGAAAACCTGATAAATTTCCAGATGGATTTTCATCTTCAAATTGAGTTAGTGCATTGAATAGTTCATCTAAATTTTCTAAGCGAGCAATTGTTTCATAATCTTTATTGGCCTTAAGATAAGCATAATAACCTGATTCATGTAAGCACTTTTCATATATCAAACTAGGCTTTTGCTTATTTTCATCCAATACTTTTAATTCAGTTACTAAACTTACAAACTCTCTTAAGGAAGCCTTGACCTTCGCCGAGAGCTTTACATAGGAATATTCTTCTTCATTATCAACAATTTTTACCAATATTTCCCACAGAGATGTACTTGCGTTGATCGCTTCAATTTCAAGTTTTCGAAGAGATGTGGCACCTATTCCTCTTGCCGGTATATTGATTATTCGACTTAATGCTAAATTATCTTTGGAGTTAATAACCAAACGAAGATAGCTCAAAATGTCTTTTATTTCTTTGCGTTCATAAAATCGTACACCGCCAACAATTTTATAATTGATTTTGTATTTTCTAAGTGAATCTTCAATTAATCTTGCTTGGGCATTTGAACGATAAAAAACGGCTATTTCTTTTGGATCAATATTTTGAACTTTAACAATTTGACTAATTTCTTTAGCAATAAATTCTGCTTCGTCTTTATCATTGAAACATTCCACAATCTCAACAGAATCCCCATCGGGATTTTCTGTCCACATTTGCTTACCTTTTCTCATGATGTTTTTTTCAATCACACAAGAGGCGGCCTCAATGATATTTTTACTAGATCTATAATTTTGCTCTAATTTTAAAACTGTAACTTCTGGAAAAACATTTTCAAAATCTAATATATTTTTTATATCAGCGCCTCTCCAAGAGTAAATTGATTGATCCTCGTCTCCCACAACACATATATTTCGTCTTTTCTCACAAAGCATTCTGACTAAATCAAATTGTGCCCTGTTGGTATCTTGATACTCATCGACTAAAACATACTTAAATCTTTCTTGATAGCGACTTAATACTTCGGGAAATTTTTCGAAGAGCTGTATAACTGCAATTATTAGGCCACCAAAATCAATAGCATTCGCTCGATGAAGTTCAGATTCATATTCATTAAAGTATTCATAAAACTCATCACTTGGATCAGCTCCATTTTTCATATCTCTACCAAGATAAAAACCTGAGTTCTTTAAAGAATCAATATAATTTAAAATGTCGTAAGGATTTATTTCCTTAGTTGAAATCCCTCTTCTTTCAAGTAAGGTTTTAACTATGGCCTTTGATTCTGTATCATCATAAATTGTAAAATTTCTTGAGAGCCCTAAATAGTTTGCTTCTGATCTAAGTAATTTGGCACAAAAAGCATGGAACGTCGTAACTTGCAATGCTCCTATATCGAAATCAACATCTAACGAAATTCTCTCTCGCATTTCTCTCGCTGCTTTATTCGAAAAAGTTAAAGCAAGTAGTTGATGTGGACTAATATTTTTTTCATTTAAAAGATAGCTAATTCTTGTAACTAAGGTTCGTGTTTTACCTGAACCAGCACCAGCTAAAATCATCACTGGACCATCTGTATGTAGAACGGCTTGCTGTTGTACTTCGTTTAAGTTTGAGAGATTAAATGCCATGAGTAATTTTTACACTTTAGAAGTGCTATTTGTCTTGTAGAAAATACAAAGTAAGCAAAATAAAGAAATGACCATTGCTGCTAGATAAGGTGCACCAGGAAAATAAAAAAATGTTCCATTTGAAAACAAGCTGAATAACTTAGTGTAAAGTAGTGGAGCGATGATTGTACTTAGACTCATCATTGAAAACAAAGTCCCTTGAAGCTCTCCTTGCTCATTATCTTTTACTAGCTTTGTCATTATTGCCTGTAAGGCCGGAGGTGCTATGACACTGAATAAAATTAAAACTATGGTTGCATAAATCATCCATGTTTCTGCAGCGATTGCATAAAGTAAATAGCTGATTGTAGAAATTGTAGTTCCAATGATCAACGTTTTATATTCCCCAAATTTTTTGGTGAATATACCTGTAAACACACCTTGACCAATTCCTAAAGCAAGTCCAACTGCTGTTAGAGAAAATCCTACTTGCATTGAGTTCCAATGAAATTTATAAGTCGTATAAATGGTCCATATCGAAGGATGAACTTGTCCAGCTAAATTCATCAAGGCAAAAATAAAAATATAGAACTTTAAATTTCCTCTATTTAGTACATCACCAAAGGAACTTATTGGATTTAATTTTTTAAAATCAATATTTCTTCGATGACTTTGAGGTAGCGACTCTGGTAAAATCAAAAGGCCAAACAGAAAATTAATTAGAGTTAAAAAGGCTGCTACTAGAAATGGTACATTAGCTCCAAAATGACTAACAATTCCACCTAGAGCAGGACCAACTACAAAACCAATACCAAATGCGGCACCTATCATTCCAAAATTTTTAGCTCTGTTTGTATCATCAGATATATCTGCAATGTAGGAAGAGGCAACAGTTTGATTTGCACCAGTTAATCCTGACAAAATCCTACCGATAAATAAAATTTTTAAATTTGGCGCATAGGCCATTAACACGTAATCGATCGCACTTCCGAGTAAAGAAAAAAGTAAAATTGGTCTTCTTCCATATTTATCAGAAAGAGAACCCAAAAGAGGAGAAGCGATAAATTGCATCAAAGCATAAACAGAAATAAAATAGCCAAAATATGTCGAAACAAATTCTGGATCTGAATTAAATCTTTTAATTATTTCTGGCATAATAGGGATAATAATCCCTATACCGATTGCATCTAACAAAACAGTTATAAAGATAAATATTCTTGAAGCGGCAAATTTTTTATTTAACATTTATTCAACAGTAACTGATTTCGCCAAATTTCTTGGTTTATCAATATCAGTTCCTTTGAATTTTGCCATATAGTAAGCTAAGAGTTGATTCACGACATTCACATAAAGCGGAGCAAGCTCTTCAAGGCCTTTAAAATCTACTCCTATATAGTAATCTGATAAACGCTTTCCTTCAGCATCTCCTGCTTGTCCAATTCCTACAATAATTCCTTTTCTTGCTTTGTTTTCTTGAACATTGGAAATTGTTTTTTCATATAAATCTGGAGCAATAATGGCAATATTGACAATTTCTTCATCTATTAAAGCAATTGGACCATGCTTTAATTCACCAGCGGCATACCCTTCAGCATGAACATAGGCTATTTCTTTTAATTTTAAAGCTCCCTCAAGTGCGATAGGAAAATACACACCTCTTCCAGTATAGAAAAATCCTTTTTTATTATAAATGGCTTCAGCTATATTTTTTATTTCATCAACATTAGCAAGAAGCTGATCAATTCTTTCTGCTAAAAGTGAATATTTGGCAGCTAATTTCACTCGATAATCAGGACTTTCAAGTTTCCCCGAAATAGCTGCAGACAACAATCTTCCTGTAAGAGCTTGCTGAGTAAAAGCCTTTGTCGAAGCTACACCAATTTCAACTCCTGCACGAATTAATAAATTCTCATCACAATCTCTAAATAGTGTTGAACCTTCAACGTTTACAATTGAAACAGTTTTAATTCCAGATTTTTTGCACATCTGTTGAGCAGCTAAAGTATCGGCCGTCTCCCCTGATTGCGATACAAATAGGCCCAAATCATTTGGTAATATGATTGGATTTCTATATCTAAACTCTGAAGCAAGTTCGACGATTGTAGGAATGCGATTTATGGATTCGAAGAAATCTTTCGCAACCATTCCTGCATAAGCGGCAGTTCCACAAGCAGAAACTAAAATTCTTTGAGGCTTAAGTTTTGCTACCCTAGTAAGTGACTCATAACCTTCGCCACCAAAATAATATTGAGTTAATCCTCTAATTAATTCTGGCTGTTCATGAATTTCTTTAAGCATATAATGTTCATATTCACCTTTTTCAGAAACCTGAACTGATAAATCTTGTTTCTTTGATAAATATCGTTTCGTTTTTGTTAAATCAAGCTCATAAAAATTAATTAAATTATGGTTAGCAGCGGAAAGATGAACAATTACTTCGTCTTCCGGAAAATAAAGTTTATGAACCATTCCTGCTAGTGCATATGGATCTGAAGACAGTAGCGCCTCACTAGTCACATCGTTTAATCCAGCAACAAGTGGCGCACCTCTTTTAACTGCATAAATCTCACCTGTTTTTGGATATAAAACAACAAAAGATGAGTTGCCATGAATTTGCTTAAACGATTTGGCAATTGCTTCAAGAATAGGCAATCCTTGATTTAATTCATATGTAACCAATTCCAAAAAAGACTCTGAATCTGTTTCTGATTTAAACTTGACTCCAACTTTTTCAAGCCGCGCCTTAATTTCGTGAGCATTTTCAATAATTCCATTATGAATAATCGAAAGGTATTCATTACTATGTGGATGAGCATTAACATCCGTTACTCCACCATGGGTTGCCCATCTGGTGTGCCCTATACAGGTTCTTGAAATTAAATTTTTATCTGCAAGTTCTGCTTTTAGATTATCTAATTTTCCTGCTTTCTTATAAAACTGCATTTTATTGTGTTCATCAATAAAACTCACTCCAGCAGAATCATATCCTCGATACTCTAATCTTTTTAACCCTTCTAACACAACTTGAACTGAATGTTGAGATGGCCCTAAATAACCGACAATTCCACACATATAAATTTACCTTTAAAAAATCTAATAATTAAGAAGATACCAAATTTCTATAAAGCTGGTTACTATTTTTTCTTAATAAAACGATGGGCCATATTTTCTTTAGTTACTTGGTGCCCTCGTGAAATTGCAAATGCTCCCTTTGGCATGTTTTTAGATATTGTTGAGGATGAAGCAACAAAACAGTCATCTCCAATTTCCACTGGTGCTATGGTTTGTGAGTCAGAACCAATAAAACAATCCTTGCCTATTTTAGTCACATGTTTATTTACACCATCATAATTGCAAGTAATAAAGCCACAACCAATATTGGTATTTTCACCAATAAACGCATCTCCGACATAGGAAAGATGAGATACTTTTACCCCCGCCTCTAAAACTGCTTTTTTTAATTCCACAAAGTTTCCTATTTTTGATTTCTCACCAAGCACTGTTCCTGGGCGAAGCCTTGCATAAGGACCTGCAACTGACTTAGAGTTCATTTTTGAATCTTCTATAGATGAATAAGCTAATACCTGACACAAATCTTCAACTACGGCATTTTTTATAATTGCTCCCATTTCAATGATCACATTATTTCCAATAACTGTTTTTCCAGTTAAAAAAGAATTGGGATAAACTACTGTTCCTTCGCCGATTTGTACTTCTGAATCAATATAGGTTGTATCGGAGTCAATAAAGCGTACTCCATTTTCACGATGTCTATTTATAATTCTTTTTCTAAGGGCACGTTCAACTTCTTCTAGCTGTAATAAATTATTTACTCCCAAAAAAATTTTTCCATCTTGAAAACATTGCACACCAACATTTAAGTCGTCTTTGAAAATATCAGTCAAATAAAATTCACCTGATTTATTATTACTATCTACTTTATCTAGATGCTCTAAAATATAGCTGGTTCTCAGTAAGTATAACCCAGAGTTCACTTCTGTAATTTTCTTGATTTCTGCACTTGCATCTTTTTCTTCGACAATGTGAAATCCCCTTTTTGCTCTGACAATTCTTCCGTATCCGAAAGGATTCTTCTCTTCAAATGACGCTGCCACTGCATCCCAATTCTCTTTCATAAGAGTTTCAAACATTTCATTTAGTTCCTTACTTGAAACAACTGGAGTGTCTGCGCAAATCACTATCGTAAAATCAAACTTTTTAAATTTGGGATTAGAATTAAAATAACTTCGAAGAGCGTCTGCTGTGCCTAATTGCTTTTCTTGAATAACAAATTCAACTTCACTGTATCTATTTTTAATATACTCTGTGACTAATTCTTTCTTGTGTCCGACAACTGCAGTCAAATTTCCTTGAATATTTTTATTTGAAAAAAAATTCTTTAATTCTTGAATAGGAAAATCAACTAATTTTTGATCCAAACATGGGGCAAGAGGCTTAGGTGCATCTAATTTCAATCGCTTTCCTTCTCCCGCTGCTAAAATAACTGCCCCTATAGAAAAATTCATATCATTACTCCTAAAATTTAGTCAGATTAAACTCGAAAAAATTCATTTAATACATTGATAAATGTTATCAAGTAAAAACAAAAAAACGAATAAATATTTCATTTTTCTTTAAAGACTTTATTTAAATTCCCGAATTGTGTAACTGAATGCAGATGAAATTGCATAGGCCAATTTTGGAGGATTTGTATGGTTACTAATTATGAGGGCGACAACATTGAACTAAAAGAAAATCTCCCTCTCCTGCCAATTAGAGACATCGTTGTTTACCCGTTTATGATTCTACCTTTCTTTGTCGGACGCGAATCCTCAATCCAAGCCGTAGATCACGCCTTAAATCAAACTGAACGATTGATTTTACTTTCTAGTCAAAAAGACATGAAAGCTGAAGCACCAAGTCCAGATGAGATTTATGAAATCGGAACTGTGGCGATGATCATGAGAATGAGAAAGCTTCCCGATGGAAGAATTAAAATTCTAGTTCAAGGTTTATCGAAAGCGAGAATTTTAGAGTATACACAAGAATCACCGTTCTTTACTTGTAAGATTTCAAAAGTAAATGATGTGGTCATTGAAGAAAATCATGTTGCCGCTAATGCTTTAATGAGAAACATCCGTGAACAACTTGAAAAAGTTATCAATCTTGGAAAAGTTCTATCGCCTGATATTTTAATGATCCTAGAAGACATCAAAGATCCAGGTAGACTTGCTGACTTAGTTGCATCTAATTTAAATTTACATGTTGCTGAAGCACAATCAATTCTTGAGACACTTGATCCAATGGAAAGACTACATCGTATCAACGATATCCTTTCAAGAGAATTAGAAATACTAGCTGTTCAAAACAAGATCAAATCTAATGCAAAAGAAGAAATAACTAAAACACAAAAAGAATATTTCTTAAGAGAACAAATTAAGGCTATTAAATCTGAACTTGGTGACGATGGTCAAAAAGAAGAAGAAAATGAATTTCAAGAAATAAAAGAAAAGATTAAAAAAGCGAAAATGCCAGAAGAAGCTGAAAAAGAATCTTTAAAGCAATTAGCAAGACTAGAAAAAATGCATCCAGATTCATCTGAATCATCAATTTTAAGATCATACCTTGATTGGATGTGCGAATTACCGTGGAGTGCAACAAGCGAAGAGCACATTGATTTAGATAAAGCGATGGAAATTCTCAATGAAGATCACTTTGATTTATTCAAAGTGAAAGAAAGAATTGTCGAATATCTAGCTGTAAGACAACTAAAAGGCGATGGAATGAAAGGGCCGATACTTTGTTTTTCTGGTCCTCCTGGAGTAGGTAAAACTTCTCTTGGTAAATCAATTGCCAAAGCTTGCGGAAGAGAATTTGTGAGAATTTCTTTAGGCGGTGTGAAAGATGAAGCAGAAATTAGAGGCCATCGCCGCACATATGTTGGAGCAATGCCTGGAAGATTTATACAAGCTTTAAAACAAGCTAAAACTAACAACCCAGTTATCTTACTAGATGAAATTGATAAAATGGGAGGAGACTTTAAAGGTGATCCTTCTTCAGCTCTTCTAGAAGTTTTAGATCCAGAACAGAATTGTAATTTTAGAGATCACTATTTAAATATTCCTTTTGATCTTTCAAACGTAATGTTTATTGCAACATCAAACGTTTTAGAACAAATTCCAGCACCACTTCGTGACAGAATGGAAGTGATCAATCTTTCTGGCTACACCCAAGAAGAAAAAGTCGCTATTTCAAAAAAATATATCATCCCAAAGCAAATGGATGAAAATGGAATAAAAGATGATCATATTGAATTTCACGATGATGGTGTTGCAAGTGTAATCAAGCATTATACTGCAGAAGCTGGTCTCAGAAATTTAGAAAGAAAAATCGGTGCCATTTGTAGAAAAGTTGCTACAAAGATTGCTAAAGGTGAAGCAGACAAAACTCATGTTATTCCTGAAACAGTCTTCAAGCTTTTAGGTCCTCCTGTTTATACCAAGGAAGATGAAAAAGAGGTTGATGAAGTTGGAGTAGCAACTGGTCTTGCTTGGACGGCCCATGGAGGAGAAGTTTTATATATCGAAGCTACAAAAATGAAAGGCCGTGGCTTAACTCTTACAGGTCAACTTGGTGAAGTTATGAAAGAGTCTGCTCAAACGGCAATTGGCTATATTCGTTCACAAGCAGAACTTTTAGGAATCGATGAAGAAATTTTTGAGAAAAATGAAATCCACATCCACCTTCCAGCCGGTGCTACACCTAAAGATGGCCCGAGTGCAGGTATAACTCTTGCGACAACTATCGTTTCACTATTATCTGGTGCACCGGTAAATAAAGATGTTGCAATGACTGGTGAAATAACTCTCACTGGAAAAGTTTTACCGATCGGTGGTTTAAAAGAAAAAGCTCTTGCTGCCATGAGAATGAACATTAAAACAATTGTCATTCCATGGAAAAATAAAAAAGACCTAGAGGAAATTCCAGCAGAATTTAGAGAAAAATTAAATTTTATTGCAGTAAAAAGTATAGATGAAGTTCTGGAAATAGCATTAGTTGGATGGGCCGAAAGAAAGAAGTCTAATCTAAAAAAATCTTCGGTCAGACCAAAAGAAACTTTGCCTCCTGCAGCTGCATAGTTTTTTGACCAAAACAGTCTACTAAATAAAAACCAACAGTATTGTTGGTTTTTATTTTTTTAACTACAAATTATTTATGTTAAAATCTCTGTAAAGAGGTAAAAATGAAGGCTCCTAGAAATCACGATAAACTTCGAATCATGGTAGTAGATGATTCTGACTTCAACAGAAAATCCATGGTAGAGATATTAACCAACGAAGGATTTAATGTTGTTGGGGAAGCAAGATCAGCAGAAGAGGCTATTCAAGTTGCCCATACATGTAAAGCTAATTTGATTTTTATTGATATAGTCATGCCAGAAATCTCAGGATTAGAACTAGCGAAGCACTTTCAAGAAAAAAACTCACAAGATAAATTTATCATTATGATGTCTTCATTGAATATTGAAAGTATTGTTATTGAATCTATTTCCAATGGTGCTTTGGATTTTCTACAAAAACCATTCGATGCTAGCGATCTCATAAAGTGTGTTGAAAAAATTGAGAAATTAGTTGAAAAGGAAAGCAAATAGGATTTTATGTTTATAATTCGATTCATTTTTTATTTTACTATTAGTTTTTTTATTCTCTGTATTCCTGCTGGTAATGAGCAAAACTTGTTCGAGAGGCTGCATGTCTTAGTTACACCATATGCTCAAAAAGCAATCAGAACAACTAAGCAAAAACTAGCGACAACGAAAAAGTATTCAAAAAAACTATACTCTAACTCTGAACCGATAGAATCTGATGTCATAAAAAGTACTGCAAGTGGAATTGCTAAAAAGAAAGTTCACTTCAAAAATTCTCCTCCTGAGGATAGCTACTCTGAGGATGAAAAAGAAAGACTTGAAAAAATATTAAACACAAAAGATGAATAAATAAAAAACCCACCATTCGGTGGGTTTTTTATTTAAAATGTGAATTGAAATTACTTACTTATTGCTTTCTTTTCTTCTGTCTTCACAGGAACACTAGGTGATTCAACTGGCTTTTTGTCTCTATCCGCTGACTGAACCGAGTGCTTACATTCAGTTGATTTTTGCTCTCCAACTTCAGCACCAAAAGTGTTAAAAGAAAAAGATAATACAATCATTAAAATTAGAGTTTTCATAAGTTCCCCCTTTTAAGTTTTACTATTTAAAATGCATAGTTCATGCCAACTGCAAAGACTTGATTTCTCATAGGGGGATTAAGAAAATTGCATAAATTATTTACAGGCCGTACAAACTTTAGTCGAGTTTTTCAAATGCTTCTTTAAGGCATGCCCTTTTCCTAGCATTTTCATCTTCGATTTTTTTACACTTTAATTCAGGTTCTACATGCTTACCTTTCCATTCCACATATATCATAGGAACACCATTCTCTGGATTAATACCTGGATATACACTTACCCCTGAACGCTTAGAATCCTTATTAAAAGCATCCATAAATAATTTAGCCACTAAGTGACCTGCTACGGCTCCAATAATAACATCACTTGCCCAATGGGCTTCATCATGGACGCGAGCATAAGCTGTAACAGCAGCAACTCCATAAGCAACCCAAGGAACGACTGGATAGTCATCTTTATACATTTCAGATATAACTGTAGCTAATGTAAAGGCTGTGGCTGTATGACCGCTGAAAAAAGATTTGTTGCCTGCTTCAAAAAATGCATATGGCCCTTGTCCTTCTCTTGGTCGAACTCTGCCAAAACTTTCTTTTACAGCTGTCGTGACAATCGCTTGAGCAAGTTCTGCACCTACAATAAAAAGTCCTACTTTTTTTAATTTATTATCTTCTAAAACAACACCCATAAAATATGAACCTGCAGCTATACCAATCATGGGATAACCACTCCCCATAAAATTTCCCACAGTCTCCAGGGTATTAGCCACATTCGTTTGATTTTTAGTTATATAATTTGTTATCTCTTGATCATTTTTAAATGCAACAATTCCTAGACTTGTTGCTGCTGCTAAAGTTAACAATTCTTGATTATCGAGAGATAATGGAATGAAAATTCTTCTTTCTTTATCTTTTTTTAATATCTCTTCGAGATCATTTTCATTTAGTAAATTACTAAAGGAATTTTCACGCTTACCTAAATTATTCTGGTAGCTCTCGCAATCAATATTAAAGTCTCTGCAGTTTTGATATTCATTCCAATAGCGATATTCAGGAATATGCAGAATCAATTCGCCACCAGCCCCTTCATTGGCATAAACACCAAAATTCGATATTAAAATCGCTAAAGACAATAATATAGCTTTCATTTTATTTCCTATTTAGAAATTGTTTTTACCACCGGAGCAACGCTACCTGATTGAGTCGTAGGAAGTTGCTTTGCGCTTCTTGAACTAGATTGCTGTGAATGCTTACAATCTGTTCCTTTCTGCTCACCAACTTCATTAGCAAACATTTTTAAAGAGAAAAAAACAAGTGCAAATATTACTAAAGATTTCATAAAACAACCTCCAAACAAAACTTAATTCAAACAATGCATGAAAAATGCCAACAATTCCAACAATAGAAACAATTGGTTAAAAAAGACCTCGTAAAAAATTTGTACAATTTGACTGTTTAAAAACTAGACGTTAATTAAAATGACCTACAATGTGATATCTGTGAGCTTTTTACTTGCAACCTCTTCACCTCTGGCAATGTATCTTGTAATTCAAAAAAAACTGAAGGATAAAGATCTTTAACGTCTACTACTTCATCTTTTGATAACTGGTAAAGATAATCTTCATCTTTTTTATGATTTTTGACCAGTTTCCAATTTTTATAGCGAAGAGATTCAACATCTCCAGTACAATTTCTTGAATACACATACTTATCTTTAAACGCGAGATGTCTTAATAAATCTTTTACACTGTTATGTCCGTGATATTTCTCAATTAGTTTTGTTACGAGTATCGCAATAGATCCTACATATAATTGTTCTGAAAAAACATTTTGCTCATCCACTTCTGGAAATTTTATAAATCCACCTAGCTTGATAGAAATATCATCAACAATCTCTCCGTGAGACATTTTTCCAGTTTCAAAAAAGCTCTCTCCGTGATCATTTATAAAAATCACTATTGTATTACTTTCTAATTCTTTATCGCCAAAAAAAGTTAAAAGCTCTTTAAGCTCATGATCGATCTGCCTAGATTGTATTTTATAAATTTCTTTTACTAATTCTAAATCTTCTCTAAAGTATTTTGAATTTGCCCATGAATTTAAAATATTTGTATTATTTAGTATACCCATAAAAATTTTGCTTTCTGAAATGTGAGCAATCTCTTCAGCTTTGACATTCAGCGCTTTTGCTACCAACTTATTTAAATACTCTCCTCTTTCAAAAACCAAAAGGGCGAGTGGTAACCTTTCAGGAAATTTTGAAAAATTTTGGATAAAATTTTCTAATTTTTTCCTTTTGACTGAATCAAGATGATCAATAACCTGATCCATCGTTCCTATTTTTTTATTGTAGGGAACATGAGCTAATTTAGAATGAACCATAGAGATAAACGGCCAATTCTTTTTATTTGTAAACTGACTCTTTAAAAAATTAATATCTGTCTTTATCAAGTTTTTACTAGTTTTTATTTGAGGTTGAATTTCATAGAGAAAATTCGCAGGAATATCTTTATCAATTTTATAATAGGATAATTGAGATTTCGTCCATGGATTACCTATCGCTTTATAACTATGCTCACTCAAATAATCTCTTGTTAGACCCAAGAGAAATCCCGACAAATTCGACCATGGCTGATCCGTTATAATACTTTTCATATTTAAAGATTTTTTAGATAACTCATTTAAAAATGGAGCATTATCGATGTTGGAACCAAAACTATTAAGTAAATCTGGCCTAAATGAACAATAACTTATGATTAAAATATTCGGTTTTTTTATAAACCTTTTAGTGCCATAAAACCAGACTAAGATACAGATAAGAAAGGTAGAAAAGATTACTTTTACCTTATTAGAATAATTGAACAGTTCTTTAAGTTTCACATATACAATTCTAGCCTTAGCATTTTACTAAGGCTAGAAATTAAGTAATTAGATTTTGAATTCTTTTACTGATCTTTAGCTTTAACACCAGATGCAGATCCAGAGCTTCCACCTGTAGCTGGCTTATCTCTGTTTGCGCTATCTACGATTGTTTTACAATCTAGCGGTTCACAAGACAACTTTGGTGCATTAAAATTCATTTTTTGATCTTTACACCCTTGCTTAACGCAAGATTTTGCATCTTCTTTATAAACTAAAACAAATGTTGAATCCGATTTGTCTAGAGCTGAACACTCTTCTTTTGAAGAACATCCACCCTCTTTATCAGAAGTACAAACTGCCAATGAAGACAATGATAAAATTAATGTTCCAACTAAAAATAATACTTTCATTTTTCTCTCCCTGCTTAAAGCTCGCTAAAGCTTATCGGCAATTACATATTTAAGTTTACACCTGCAGGCTTCACAATACTTAAAAGTGATTGAAAAGCTTGAGTTACTTGCAAGGCCATCTTTGCCCCAGCTTTTGACTCAACTTTTTTAATTTCCCCATAGTTATCGTAGGCAACATTAATAATTCCAACGTTTTCCATTTCAATTTCAACTGGTTTTCCAAGAGAATTGTACTTAAAAGAAAGGGTTCTTCTTGTCTTCTCATCATTTTTTTCTTGGTCAATCATTTTAGTGATTTTTCCCATTCGATCATAAATCAACAATACTGACTTACCATTAGAATTCACGGCTTTAGCTAGATTTCCAGCTTTGTCATAAGTAAAGTTCGTCCAACCTTCATTGTTTACAACTTTTGTGATTTTGTTAATTTTGTCATCGTACTCAAGTTGAACATACTCACCCTTAGTAGACGTTTTCTTGGTAAGTAATCCCTTCTCATTATACTCAAATGTTGTAACTTCTTTTCCTCTAGTAATTTTTAAAGGAAGCGAACAACATTCAGAATAAATTGTTTCTGTTTTTACTCCATCAACTTCAGTAGCAATTCTATATGTGTATTGCTGTCCATCTGGCTTTGATTTAATTTCGTACTCATACTTGCTCGATGACTCTACACCATCAACAGGCTTCTTAACGACTGTTGTCCAGTAATGAAAGTCTGGATTTTTAGGATTGCTTTCATATTTATATTTTGTCGAATCACCGTTTCTATCAATCACTTCTGTGGCAAGTGAATTCTTGTCATACTTGATTTGCATTTTTGAATTATCTACATATCCAATAGAAACTAAATTGTGATTTGTATCGTAGTCATATTTATAAGTGTTTCCACCAATATCTACTGATTGTGTTAAATTTCCTCTCTGGTCATACGAATATGATGCTGACTTTTTGTCAGCTGCTGAAGAAACTAATTTTACTTTCCCATCTGGGTACCATTCAAGAAGAATTTGTTTTGCTTGAGAGTCTTTAATGGCGACAAGTTGCGTTCCTTTATATTCAAAGTTAATCGTGTATCCATTTTTATCTGTAATTCTAATTAGCTTTCCATCGTTATCAAAAAAATCTGTACGACCTTCAGAAGAAGAGCGCTTATATCCTTCTTTTGTTTTTTCTACAGTTTGAATTCCTCTCTCATTTGAATACAACATTGTTCCATCAGCTAGCTTAGTATCAACGTTATATCTCTTTGAGTACGCTTGACGAATTTCTGCATTATCTTTCAATCTAGTTATTAATGCCGTGACAGCAGATTCACTCATGGGTTCTTTCTTTTTCATTGCTTCAACAATTTTTCTTGCTGCTGCTTCAACATTAACAGATTCTTTAGGAACAAATCGCGTAGAAGCACCAGAACCATTTTCCATTACAACAACAGAGCCATCCGCAGAAACAACTAACTTTGTTTCATACAATGATCCCCAACCAAAACCAAACCATCCACTCTCAGTAGATTTAGAGTTGTAGGTTCTAGAGATTTCTAAATCATGATCTCCGCCAGGAACAACTATATCTGTATACGTAATATAGAAATTTCCGTTTTTAATATTAACGCCTGCAAAAGATAAAACTGGTAACAATAAAAGTGAAGCGATTGCATTTTTTAATTTCATACTTTTCCCTTATAAAAAAACTTAACTCTCTAATTATATATTAATTTTTACAATTCTCATTATAACGTAAAATCCTGCAAAATCTAATGCTACGGCAAAAAGTAGCAATACCCAACCTAATGGCTTGGTAAATAACATAGACATCGTTTCTGGATCTTGAAAGTAATATACGATTCCTAATCCCCAAGGCATAAATCCAATAACAATTCCTTGGAACATCCCTTGCGCTGTTGAAGTATCCACCTTTTGTTGCAAACGTATTCTCTCACGAATTACATCAACAATTGTATCGAATGTTTCAGCTAAATTCCCCCCTGTCTCTCTTAAAATATTAATTGAAGATACGAACATATCATTGTCTTGCAGAGGTACTCGCTTAGCTAAATTTTCAAAGCATTCTTCTAAGGGAACACCGATTCGATTTTGTTGCAATAAAATTGAAAATTCTTGTGAAATTGGTGGAGGCATTTCGTCCACAATCATTCCCATTGCTTGTGGTACAGATAATCCGGCCCTAATTCCGTTTGATAGTAACTGAAGCGCGTCCACCATTTGATTAGCATAGGCCTTAATTCTTCGCTCAACTAAATGATCAACAATAATTCTCGGTGCCTTAAAACCAATAAAGCTTACGATACTTCCTAAAATTAATCCAAAAATCCAGTTTCCAAAAATACCAAATAATAAAAGTATAAATGCTCCCGAACCAACAGAAGCACCCAATAAAATATATGTTAGTTTTTCTGGAGCTATTTCTATAAAAAGAAATTCTAACTTCTCCATCAGATAAGTCCGAGTCCCATAGGTTTGTCTTTCTACCCATTCAAAAATATTAATTGAATATCTATAGGTCATAAGAAAAATAAGCATGCCTACCATGCCTATAATTCCATTTCTTCCTAATATTTTAACAATTATATCCATATCATTTTTTCACTGGTGGTTTCGTGTTTGCAGCTTGTGCTTGTCCTTGTGGATTCGGTTTGGCTGCTGCTTGAGGAGTAGCTTGTCCCGCTGGAGGTGCTGCTGGTTTTGCTTCAGAAGCCGGAGCAGCTGGCCTATTGGAAAAAATTCCTCTTGGTACGTTATACCCTTTTCTTTCAAGAACCTCGATAAATTTAGGAATAAATCCTGAAGCTTGAAACTCTCCGATTATTTTTCCATTCTTATCAATTTCTTTTTGAACAAAAGTAAAAATATCTTGAAGGATAACAGTGTCTCCCTGCATTCCTCCAATTTCTGTAATGTACATAACTTTTCTAGATCCATCTTCAAGTCTTGATTGCTGAATAATTAAATGAACCGCATTCGCAATCATTTCTTTAATTGCTCTCGGAGAAATTGAAGTTCCAGCATACTGAACTAAGGTTTCAAGACGTCCAATACATTCTCTTGGATTATTAGAGTGAACTGTAGTCATTGAACCATCGTGACCTGTACCCATCGCTTGAAGCATATCTAGAGTTTCTCCACCTCGACACTCACCAACGACAATACGATCTGGCCTCATACGCAGTGTCTGCTTTACAAGACATCGAATATCAATTGCACCATCTCCTTCAAGTGAAGGTGGACGAGTTTCTAATCGCACAATATGCTCTTGTGGGAAATTTAATTCTGCAGAGTCTTCGCAGGTAATAATTCTTTCATTCGATTGAATAAAACCACCTAGAATATTAATAAGCGTTGTCTTACCAGAACCAGTACCACCAGAGACAATAATATTTCTATGTGCCTCTACTGCAATTCTTAAAAAGTCTGCCATGTTTTCAGTCATCGAACCAAACTTAACCGCGTCTTTATGAGTTAATCTTTTCTCTGGGAATTTTCGAATTGTAATTGAACAACCATCAATTGCTGAAGGAGGTATAATTGCATGCACTCTTGATCCATCTTTTAATCTAGCATCAACGTAGGGCGTTTTCTCATCTATTCTTCGACCAATAGGTGCAACAATTCTTTCAATAACATTTAAAACTTGCCGATCGTTTGTAAAAACAATTTCAGAAAGATTTAACTTCCCACCTTTTTCGTAATAAATTTTATACGGTCCAACAACCATGACTTCTGAAATTGATTTATCTCGAAGTAAATCTTCGAGCGGTCCAAGACCTAATGCTTCATCAATAATCTCTTTTACGATTTGAGCAAAATCTTCCCTGGTATTTAATATTCCTTTGGTATCTTCTTTTGATAAAAGATCCACGATAACTTTTTTCGTTTGTTCTTTGATAATAATTTGCGCTTTAGGGTCATTGTCGTCTGCTTTTTTTAAATCTAGTTCTTCTACTAATGCCCGATGAATACGAGATTTTAATTCAATCCAAGGAGATTTACCTGGCTCTTTTTTAGCTCCGTCTTCTGGCTTATCATCTTTTTTAACTCCCATCTCTTTGGGTTTAGCTAGAGCTTCAAGTGTTTTTAAAATATTTTTTTCCGTTATTCTTCGAAATGTATCAATAACACCTTTTGCAAATGAAGATTGCCTTGCAACTAGCATAACGGGCTTTTTTTGATTTAAAGCCAGAACACAACTTTGATCGTCTTTTGGTATTGCCGCAAAAACTGGCTTTCCTAATGTCTTTGCAATAACATCATTCGTAACAGGGTGACCTTGTTGTGCTTGATTCACAACAAATTGAATCATGTCTTTAGGAAACAACATTGTCGTAAGATCAGAATACAATCTTTTTGTCTGATTTAGTGCAAGAATGTCTGGTGTAACAACAACCATTATCATCGTTGCATATTCGAGTGCCTTTGTTGCGAGTGGATTTAAATCATTACCAGCATCGATAATTGTAATAGGATAAATATTCGTTACTGCCTTAAGTGTTCTTCCAAGTGCTTCTACCTCAATTGAATTTGAAGCAACTGGATCATTGGGCATTCCAATATAATAAACATTTTGGTTCATGTTAACAAATTGAAGAATTGAATTTGGATCAATGGCTCCTTTGAACTCGGCCAATTCTTTGATATTTTTCTTTCCCTTCATTCCTGTAATAAAGTCCTGATCTCCACTAGCTTTTTGATCAAAATCCAAAAGTAGAACCTTTGCTTTCCCTTCGATCGCGTAGGCGAATGCTAAATTGGCAGCGACTTGAGATTTACCCAAGCCCCCCTTTCCACCAATGACTGTGATTATGTGTCCCACGATTAACGACTCCTCTTTCTAAATTTCTTTTCAATATCCTGCACGCCAGTTGAAGCCGACTCAATAATTTCAGGAGTGATAAAGACAACAAACTGAGATCTATTGGTTGAATATTTTTTTGACTTTAAAAAAGAAAATAACGGCGTAGCTCCTTCAATCTCTTGAGGAAAAGGGGGATCTTTATCAAAATCTGTTGTAGTTTTACTACTTACAACCCCACCTAGCACTGCTGACTCTTGCGACTTCACCACAATTTGGGTTTTAATGGAATTTTGCAAAGTCACTGATGAGTTATCACCAGTGACAGCTGAAATTGTAATTCCCACATCCAAATTAATTCTTTCTTCTTGAAGCATATTAGGTTTTACATTCAAATCGAACTTTGCTTCTGCAGTTGCCGTTCTTGCTGTTTCCCCACTTCCGATTACATAATTTATTTGAGTTGATTTATTAAGGGTTCCAGGGTTATTTTCCTTAGTCACGATCACACCTGATTGAATAACCCTCGCATGCCCTGCGCTTTTAGCTGAATTTAGCTTTGGAAACAAGTTTGAAATTGTTGCTGAAAGAGTTCCATTTGATTGCGACGTCACGCCACCATTGGTGGTTTTACCAATTTGAATTTTCCCCGCCCCATCTCCAATAATTGGAGTCCAACCAAACCCAAAAATTTTATCGTATGATTTAGTTAGCTCAACAAACTGAGCAACAATTTTAAACATTTTTGGTAAGGGTTCTGGTTTTGGTTTAGAACTAATCGAAACTAAATTTTCATAAAGTGATTTTTTAAATGATTGAACAGCGTCTTTTCTTTTAGCTAAGCTCAATATACTGTCAGGCATATATGCTAGAATTATTTGATCTACTTTTTTAAATTCTTCTTGTGAATTAACGATACCCTCAACCCAATATGCGCCATTGACAACTCTAACAGTAACATCCTTCATTCCATTTCTTTGAATTTCTTCTTGCATCTTTCGTGCAATAACTTGTTGAGTTTGAGGTGAAAGTTCAACTAGAACAAGGACATCTGGAAATCCCTCAAGTACAACTACAACTTTACCTATATCTGAAGGGACGATGATGTTTCCGCCCACATAAACTTTATCACCTTTAATTCCTATTTCTAATCCTTCAACGTCTTTCAAGAGTTCTTTTAATTGTCCAACTTGTTTTGTTTGATCAGAAGCTGTTACGTTGACGGCATATTTTACTTTCACTTCGCCCGCAGAATCTCTAAGTATTACAGCAGATTGACCTGGTTTTAAACCTTCAAGCTCAAGTGTTATCGAAGATTTCGTTTTTACGATTTGAGCTTTAACAATTGATTCGTTAACAATTTTAAATTGATCAAAAGGAACAAAGTTAAGCTTTATGCTTTTTCCTAAGTTCATAGGTACATCAACTTCTATCACATTCTCTGTGTCCCCTGCCGCTTCATCCTGGGCGATCAAGTTAAATGAGAACATTAAAAGAAATAAAATTAAAAACCTATTGAGCATTTTTATTCTCTTTATTCATTTTTTCAAACATGTATTGCTTTTCTTCTGCAGAGTCTTCACCCAAAATATCGTAAATTTGAGTTGGCTTTAATCTTGGAATTTCTTTATCGTTATTATTTCTAAGTGACAAAGATAAAGTATTTCCACCATAAGATTGAATGAAAGCTAGTTTTTGAACGTCGTAAGGTTCGAGCTCTAATGTAATTGTATTGTAAGAAGTATATGTATTTAAATTCATCGTACGAATTACCTTCGGTGTTTCAACTCCGTAAATAGGAATTGAATTCGTCATACTCATCCCGGTAGAAAGAACTAAGACATCTTGAAGAATCGTTCTGGTTTTTTGTAAGTCTTTTCTCGCACCTTGAGCAATATCAATAGCTGCGACCACATCCACTCGATCTCCTGGCTTTATAAGTCTTCCAACGGAATCTTTCTCATTTACATTTATGGCAACAGCTCTCTTACCAATTGAAACTTGTCTTGAAAGACCTGTCTTCACGCCTGGATATGTTACTCTTGGTTTTGTGATTTGCTCACCTTTGATAATTGAAATTGTAGCAATAGTATTTTCTAATTCTTTTACAGCGCGAAAGGCAGTAGGTGCAATAAACTTTTCTGGCATGTTAACAACTTCAAGTTTCGTCTCATCAATAAGATCTAATTCTTGAATATCTACCCTTGCGACTACTACTGTTTGTGGAGATCCATACTGTTTTGTCAGTGCAGCTGTTTGATCATCTAAATAAGTCCACACCAACATCATGGCAAAAAATGCGATACCGATTGCTAATGTGAGTGCCCGTGTGTTCATAGCTTTTTGCCTTTATAAATAGTTGTCATTATTCATTTTATCAAAACTTATGACTAATTGCGGAGGGGAATTATTTTCTCTATTTTAAAGAGCGTTGGTCATTCTTAACTGACAGCCCATCGGATGAGATTGATTTCTCTGATCAAATTCGTATGTCTTTGATGTTGGTGTTGCAGACCCAGGTTTAACTGGAAGAGAAATGATCGGACCGCACACTCCGTAATATGTGAAAGTTCTAATCGTAGTAGACATTTCTTCACCAGGCCTTTCAGAAGAATTACAACTTTCAGGTGCTGCATTTGAAATAAAATTTGGAAAAGCAAAGCAAGGCCCATAGTTTTTTGTTCCATTTCCCTCTTCCTTATCTCGCCATCCAATTCCATTAAATCCAACCCATTTAATTCCGGCCGCAAGTTCGTAGGACTCCATTTCAGGTTGTGTGAGCAAAAACGAGTTGTGCTTTACTAAATAATAAAAGTATCCTCTCACTGCTTTTTGTTGATTGATCGAACCACTGATTGAATTCCCAACATTATACATGATCAAATATAGAAATAATAAAATTGGTAAAAACAAAATGAATTCAAATATTGCTTGGCCTTTATTATTATTTAAAACTTTTTCCATACTATCCACCATTGTCATCTAGGGTGGTATGTTTTTCACAAGTGCCCATCGTCACTCTTGAAATATTAGTACAAATACTTTTCCAGACTTCAGTTCTAATCGGCTCTCGTCCTAAAAAAGATTCTGATCTTAATTTTACTTTTTCAGTTCCACCTAAAAATCCTATGGCAAACGTTCTGGTGTATTCTACCCAAACACCAGTAAAAACTTTAAAACTCATTGAATCAATATTATTTTCTTTTAGTGTTCCATCAAAATTAGTAATCAGAAGATCTGGCTTATATCTTTTAAACACTCTTGTCGCTGCTTTGAAGGCATCATTGTCACCTGCTGTCTCTTCCGTTTTCTCTGTGTCTAAAGTGAGATATGCTCTTGAGGCCATGAAGGTAGCGTAATGAATGTAATATCCATCAGTATAATTAACCGCCAATTTCATAAATAGAAAAGTCATCCCCACAACCAAAGGAAAAGTCATAATAAACTCAATCGTAGATTGGCCTTTCTTGTTTAATTTATTCTTAAGGTTTTGGGTATTCATCTTGTCCTGAAAAAAACCGACTTTTTCCTGTGTCGGGATTTAAGTAAGTATCATGACCACTTGATTCATAAGCAAAATCTATTTTCTGATCTTGTTTATCATCTTTTTTATAGGGAACACCGAAGCGATACGAGTAAGACATTCCCTGTCTCATCATCAAAAACATTCCCTTATCACCTTTAAAAAACTCTTTGAACTTTTTATTATTTAATAGTCCATAAGTAACACTAACTACTACTGCTAAAAGCAAAATATATTCAACAAATGTTTGTCCTGAATTTTTTTTTAGAATTTTATATATTTTAAGTTTTGCCATCCAAACCAAATCCATGAAATAAAAATTACAGGTGCATAAGTAAATTTTTTTCCAAATATTCTTTTAATACCTGAAATATCTCTTATTTTAATTAGTATAATAATTCTATCAAGGTTTTTAATTATATTAAACAGGAGCAATGAACTTCCAACTATAATGGTTGTATATAGTAAATGAAGAAAAAATGACTCTTGAAAAAAATTTGGAACAATTAAACACAAAGTACTCAAGTATTTTGAGTCTCCGCCACCCATGATATTTAAAACAAACAAAAGAAATCCTACAAATAAAAATGCCAATGGATATAAAAAGGTACTAACTTTCCACAAGTATAAATCTTGAAATAAAAATGAAAGCGCAAGGAATGTTGTGATATTAATCAAAGACCAAATATTTGAGATTTTTTTCTCTTTGAAATCCAAATAAGCAACAACTAAAAGTTGGATCGAAATAAATATAAAAACAACCAAAGGTATTTTCATGGGGCTTTTTCTTGATTTTGAAATCCATTATAAAAGCAATGTCTCTTACAGACCCCGACAGTAAATTGTTCAGTCAAACCATAACCAATATAGCCAACTGAATTAGCTATAATCTTACTTAAGCCTTTTGCCATACCAATTACAAAAAGTGTAAGAAAAGAGAATATCAATAGATATTCAACGAGAGCTTGCCCTTTGGGCTTCGATGACTTTAGGGGTTTCATATTAATAGAATTGGATTGTTTGAATGAAAGTACAAGCTAGGCAAAAATTTTCTGCCTGAAAATTAGAAATTGCGAAGCAATTAAACAATAACTTCGAGTTTTACTCTTGACCAATCTTTGTTGCTAGCTCATTAGACTTGGTAAAGACTGTGTTTGTAATTCCCGTAAGACCGCTATCCATCTTCGATTTAAATTTAAAAATGATCATGGCAACAACCGCTACCAGTAGAATATACTCTGTAGAAGTTTGTCCGCTCTCATCTTTAAAGTAAGCCAATATAGTTTTCATGGAATCTTCCTCCCTATGTGTCTCCGTACGAATCCTTGTCGGAGTGATCCATTAATTTCTTTAGCTCTTTGCTCTATTATTTTATCATAATCCTAGGTTTTTCATGCGATTGAGTCCTTATTTCTGCAAAAAACATCCTAAGGTGCTGAAATCTTAAACCAGGCAAAAACTTTTCTAGAGAAGTAGGAATAAGGAGTGTATAATGAAAGTGGGTCTAGGAGTTGGCATTAAGCTGGTTCGCTCTACAAAGATATATTCGGGAGCGGTCCCTGGTCACGGTGTGCAAGCTCATATTAATCCCTAAGAGGATTTTTCAGTGAGAAGCCTAAAGTGACTACTAACTGCAGCCACCTATTTTAAGAATGGGCGGAACCGAAGTAAGTCCAAAGCCTAGGCTCTTTTTCTTTCAAATAATACAAGTTCATTTTCTGTCATTATTAACTTCCAATTTTTTTTATCTTTTAATAGTCGTGAATAGAGTTGATTGAGTTCGAACTTATTAATGACTACAAACACAACGTTGTAACTTTCAAAAATCTCATTTAAGTGATCGGTTTTATTTAATGCCAATTTCTTATAGATTTCAATTTCATTATCGTCGTAAATAATGTTTCTGGTATCGATAAAGATTTTTTTGGGTTGAGCATAGGTTAGATATGACCCTAGCTCCCATTGATTAAAAATATTTCCATCTAACTTTGAATTTAACAAATAGTTTGAAATTAAAATAGGAGTCTTAGTTGAGAAGACTGATGATTTTGAATTCGGTATGATCTTATGGCTTATTTTTTTAAAAAATGGTGTCAACAATAGACCATAGAAAATTAATATAATAGCAATGACTACATTAAAGTTATTCTTTCTCTCTTCAATCCTCTCAGGTTTTTCAAAATCGATTTTTCTCAATAAAAAAATTGGAAATATCACAAAGCCCCAAATGCTATTTCTTATGGTAAAAAATCCTAAGATATTAAAACTCATCAGGCTCAATGATAAAAAATAGTTTCTTTTGCTCTTTTTCATTTTAAGCTCAATAGCCAACTGGAGAAATATAAGAATATAGAGTGCAAAAGATTGAGAATAATACTTTGAATAAGTCCAACTACTGCCCCACTCGTCAATGTTTCGAAGTTTCGAAACATAGGCAGTTTTATAGGCGTAATTAAATATTTCAAAACCATAGGGATTGATTCCAGAGGTGATCAACAAAAATAAAATTAAAAAAAAATAAGAATAAACAAATTTTTTATTTTCGAGATATATTCCCACTGCTCTTATCAGCGTCAATACAGTTAAAAAAATCCAGCTTCCATGAATATTTACCCAAAAAATATTTAAGAAAATTAATAATAGAAAAGTATCTTTCCTAACAATTTTCACTTTTTCTAATAAAACAAATGCGTAAAGAAAAAGAGGAAGCGCTAACAATGCGGGACGATCGATCATAATGAAACTCAACCCCCACATTGAAATAAGAAAACATCCTACTTTTAAGGCACTCCAGCTTTGATTTTCTTTAATAAAAATAAAATAAAATTGAAATAGAAATAGACAAAATATAATTTTATGAAAAAACGAAACTCCAACCAATGAAAAATACTGATCAATATGTGCATAGATAACACTTGTTAATACTGGATAAAAGAGCTCGGTTGTTGGAAGTACGCTAAAACTATCCTTAAAGTGAATATTTCCAGATTGTAAAATCTTCCTTCCCTCTGAAACCCAAATTGCCAAATCCCCTGTCTCAATCGGAAGGCTAAAAAAATACATCATCGGTAATACAAAAAATAAAAGTCCAAAAAATTGTTTTCGAGTCATCTCTTCTAAGAATAAGCCTTCTTCAAATTTAAGTAAATTGCCACCTTAAAATCTTGACATGTTGACCAAGGAACCAGATCATTAAATAATGAATGATAATTTAGAAATTAGCCCACACCAAAACTTTGAATGGATCGAATCATTGGCTCTTGAAGAAATCAACATGGAAGAGTCAGGTGTAGTTAATATCAATAGCCACTTAAATCCTAACTTACTGCTTGAAGAATCTTCTATTGAATTAATGAATTTAATTCGGGATAAGATTGAGGCGGCAATAGCAAAGTTCAATCAATATCGCTCAATCAACAACACGCATGCGCAAATAAAGATTTTCAAGATTTCAAATACTGTTAATGATTTCATGTTATTTCGAAATTCTCTTCGATTAATTTTCGCCAGAAAATCAAATGACATAATTTCCATAGGCTTTTTGGCTAATGGAAAAGAAATCTATGGTGCCAGACTTGGATTTAATGATAAATTTGGCTCTACAAACATTCACGAACTAAAAGCAAACCTTGGCCCATTTAATAAAGTTATTTGGAAGTTTAATAATGAACAAGTAGATATTGATTCTTTAGTTAGACACTATATAACTGAGTTTATTATTAATTCTTCTCGATAAACTTCTTCAAATTGATAGTTAACTTACCTGCACCTGAGGCTTTTAAATGACTATTATCCCAATAGTCTTTAACCTCTAGTCCTTTTTCCATACCAGATACAAATTCAAAATTATTAATACCTCTTTCCTTTAAATTAGAAAGAATTTTATTAATGCCTCTATTATTTTTTACCCAGGTTGGAATTATAAAATATACCTTTTTACCCTTTGTCTTTTCTTGAATAACTAATAGGGATTTTAAGTCTATTTCACTTATGTCCATCTCGAATGTGTCTTTAATTTCGATAGGAGAACTTGGAGACGTGATTTCTGCAAATCCTTGTGAAGCTAAAATTTTATACCTTAGAATCCCGTAATTCCCAGTCTCTCCATTAAAATATGACTTTATTCCGTCTCTGAACTCTACTATGTTTTCGAATGTTAAGTATAATTTATACTGAATGATTTTTATCCAGTCTAATGACAATGAAATGATATTCTCTTTTCTTTTATTCAAGTAATATACATCGTGAATTTGTTCTAACAGTTCAGTGGCAGAATACAAATCGCTAGTGACTATATATTTAAAAAAATCTTCCTCGGAATGTTTTATGCTAAATGAGTTTTGAACAATAATTCCTTTTTTTACTTTCTTGAGATCAATTAAACTTATTGCCGTTTCCATGTCTTTTATACGTCCACCTGGAATAGAGAAGGACCAGCTTTTTTTACTTAAAAGCGTTGGAACAATTGAGTGTAGCGAGGAAGAATCTCCCAAGATTAAATAATCTATCGAATCCACAGATTGAATTTTCTCTAAAAGTACTTTGAGAATAATATTTGATCGAGCGCTTATTCGATTATAGTTTTTTTGAATGATATTTTTCTGTACAAAATAATAAATTAAATACGTAGATAATAAAAAAGCTAATAATACTAAAATCTTCTTCATTGATTTATTATGATTCAATAGAGTCATTTTGTCATATTATTGAAATAAAAAAGATTGCCTCATTCGAGGCAATCTTTTTGTTATTAAGCAGAAAGTAATTTTAGAGCCGTATTTGGTGCTTGATTCGCTTGTGCAAGTACTGAAACACCAGCCTGAAGAAGAATATTATTCTTCGTCATGTCCGCTGTTTCTGCGGCAACATCCACATCTCTAATTCTTGAATTAGCAGCTGATAAGTTCTCATCGCTAATCTCAAGGTTAGTCGTTGTAGACTGTAACCGGTTTTGAAGAGCGCCAAAGTTCGCTCGAACTCCATTGATGTGCACCAACGCATCATCGAGTTTCTTAAGCGTCGTTTGAGCCCCTTCTTTAGTGGTAACAGACTCCACGGCAAGATTGAGTGATTGAAGTGTAGCATCTGACCCCGTTCCATCGTAAATAAGTCTATCAAGAACTGGATCATTTTTAATACCCACTTGAAACTCGAGCTTTCCACCTGAACCATCAAGAAGTTTGATTCCATTGAATTCTGACGATCTTGCGATTCTGTCGATCTCTTCTTTGAGATTTTGAAATTCAATATCACTAAATCCTCTTTCTTGAGATCCCACTGTATCAGAGGCAGCCTGTACTGCAAGTTCTCTAAGTCTGATAACAATGTTAGAAATCTCATTCAATCCACCTTCAGCCGTTTGAAGCATAGAGATCGCATCTCCAGCATTTCTCTTGGCCTGTCTCATCCCTCTAATTTGAGCTTTTAAGTTTTCACTAATCGCTAAACCTGCAGCATCGTCCCCGGATTTTGTAATTCTTTCCCCAGATGATAATTTCCGTAAATTATCATTCAAGTTTCTTGTATTTACTCCCAAAGATCTCTGCGCTGATAGCGAAGGTATATTCGTATTAATTCTTAATCCCATATTAATCTCCTCTCATACCCAAACCTCCTGTTAAATTAGTCGAGCTTCCCTGCTCAACAATATTGTTAATATTAAAAATTCTAATAATTACTTTTTCTAAATTACTTTTGCTTAATAACTAGTTCGCTGAACAACAACTCACACTTGCAGGCATGCTTGTTGCTCAACGATAGGGGTTACCTATCGTTGAGAAGCAGCCTGAATAAGAGTCAATGCACTGTTAGTACTTGAGTTGGCTTGTGAAAGCACGCTAGTACCAGCTTGCATTAAGATATTCTGTTTAGTTAATTCTGCAGTCTCTGCAGCAACATCGGTATCTCTCACTCGAGAATTTGCAGCAGCAAGGTTCTCGATTGATACTTGAATGTTATTTACTGTTGATTGTAATCTGTTTTGTAAAGCACCAAAGTCAGCTCTGATACCAGAAACAGAAATAATCGCTTGGTCAATTGACGTTAAAGAGTTTTGTGCAGATATTTTATCTGAAACTGAAGCAAGGTTTAACCCTAAAGCAGCTACGTTAACATCAGCTGATGAAGCATCAAACGTTAATCTGTCTGATATAGGATCATTTCTTGTTCCAATTTGAATATCAAATACTGCACCAGTACCATTTAGAAGTGGTACGCGGTTAAATTCTGTCGAGTTAGCAATACGATCAATTTCTGAAGTTAATTGTTCAAATTCCACGTTAAGGAATTTTCTTTCAGTTGCCCCGATAGTATCAGATGCAGCTTGTACTGATAATTCTCTTAATCTAATTAAGATGTTTGAAACTTCTGAAAGCGCACCTTCCGCAATCTGAACTAATGAAATACCATCTTCAGCATTTCTCTCAGCTTGGCCTAAACCTTTAATTTGTGCTTTTAAGTTTTCTGAGATCGCAAGACCTGCGGCATCGTCACCAGCTCGGTTAATTCTTTGACCTGATGATAATTTTTCTAGGGCCTTGTTCATCGAGATTCGAGTCGAACCTAAGTTCCTCTGTGCGTTTAACGACGCGACGTTTGTGTTAATTCGAAGTCCCATATAATCCTCCATGATTTTTGGTTTAAAAGAATCATCATGACTCTTTCGTGAGAGTAGTTCCCACACTTCTTGTAAATCTTTTCGACAGTTAAAAAAAAAGCTTTAGAAAAAAAGTGAAAAAATTTTAACCATTTTTTACGACGTAACTATCTATAATTAAAAGACTTACCAAAGACAGACTAAGAAACTCGGGCATAAAATCAACTAAATTCTATACACCAATTTGGATTTTGTCGCGATAATAGACATATGCAAATCCACTCTTTAGATAAATGGCCAAATAAATTAATTGAATATGTAAACTTAATTGAAAGTGAGTTTGGCTACTCTAAAAATTTTTCGTATGAAATTGATTTCGCGCCACTATTTAAACAAAACAATTTAATAAACTGTCTTTATATTGAAGAAGAAAACAATATAGTTGCCACTGCTGCATTTATAAATAAAGTGATGACATATAAGAGCTCTGAAATAAAAATTTGCATGATAGGAGCAATGTCGACCAAAAAAAAATTTCAAGGCAAAGGCTATTTTAAAAAATTATTTTCAAAAATTTTAGAAATGAATCGGGATGAAGTAGGATTATTTTTCTTATGGTCTGATCAGCACTCTCTCTATGAGAAATTTGGATTTTTTCCAACAGGGAAAACAGTTGAATTAGGTTCAAGTGATTTCAAGTCTCCAAAAACTTTTAACAAGATCGAATTTCAAAATCTAAGCAATAATGATCTACTGGAAATTGAGAAACTCTATAAAAAAAACATTGAGCAAAAATACTTTTCAATAAAACGAACAAATATCTGGGATGATGTTTTTAAAGTCACCTCTGCAGATCTATACATTAAACGAAATAATCAAAATAATATTTCTGCTTATTTTTTTTGCAACAAAGGCTTTGATCTAACAAACATTATTCATGAATTTTCAAGCGACAACTTTGAAGAAGACATAACCTTACTAAAAAAATTTAAATTGTGGCTACCAGAAAACTTTAAAAACTACAACTCAAGTCTAAATCTCAACATAACTGCTTTAGTTAAAATTGGTAACTTAAAAATTGTAGAAGATTTTATCAATGGTTATTCTGATTCAAAAACTACACTAGTGGGAAAAAATGAGGAAATCAATTTCACGATAGATGGGGCTGAAAGTTTGCTCAAAGAAAAAGATTTTTTAAGTAATTGGCTAGAGTTTTCAAGTGAACCTTTGTTTCAAAAAATACAAATCTCACCTTATATTAGCGGTATCGACAGTATTTAAAAATCATCCTTTTTGGCTATTTGAGGTTTAAATATCGAATTGATGTATTTCTTAGAAATCGTATATGGAAAATACTGATCTTTAATCTTATGAACCTCAGCTATAGAATCCTTTGAAAGAAATGGAAATGCATCACTTTCAAATTTCTTAAAATCTATTGAAAAGAAATCTTTCTTTAAAAACAAAAATGATTCTTCGGCCATCCTAAAGGGAAATATCGTTTTAAATCCAGAGTAATAAACAGTTGAGGCAAATATTGAATTACTTAAAACATGTCTCTCGTTGAAAATTTGATTTACATGATCTCGCGAATAATCATAGTCTTTTTTCTCATTAATCTTGTTAAAAAATGGAGTATCTAAAACTACAAATCCATCATCATTCAAGGCACGAAAAACAAACTTATAAAACTCCTTACTATAAAGTTTTGAAAGATCGTAAGAGTTAGGATAAGGAAAATCAATAAAGATTGCATCATATTTATTTTTAGTATTTCTCAAATAATAAAAACCATCATTGATTTCAACTTGAACTTTGGGGTTTTTTAAACTTGACTCACTTTGATCCTTAAATCTTGTATTGGCGAGCTCTACCATTTTAGCATCTAATTCTATATGATGAATTTTTTTAATTCCTTCGTGCTTTACGAGCTCTCGGATTAATAAACCATCACCTCCGCCTAGGACCAAAACATTTTCTGGAACATGTCCATTAAGCGCAATGGGAACATGAGAAAAAGCTTGATGATAATAAAACTCCGTTACTGTGGAAAATTGAAAATGCGTATCCAATGTTAGCACGGTAGTTACCTTGGTGTTACCCTCTTCTTTGTATGGGAAATTAAATATATCTACATACTGATAAAGAGATTTACTTCTTTCAACACTGTCCATTTTATCAATGGTTTTAATTAGGTCAGAAAAATCGATGTTCGTTTTAGATAAAATTCTAGGCAGATAGTAATAAAATTTTAAATAACGCTGAGTGATCATTTCGCTGTTAATTCCAACAAAAAAAATCGTTAAGAGGGTTATTCCAATTGCTGGATAATTCATCCATCCTTTGAATTCTTTATTTTTAAAAACTAGATAGAGACATACTAGAATATTTAATCCTGCAACCGTAATTGAGGTTTTTACAATGTCTAACTGCGGGAGAAGTAAGAAAGCAAAACAAACAGTGCCAACAAGTGTTCCTATATAACTAATTCCTAGTATTCTATTTTCACCAAGATTTTCTAAGTTCTTATTTAACTTCATCCACTTTATCAAAAGTGGAATTTCAAAACCTGAAAGCACCCCAATTAAAAAAGTCAAAGACTGCACAATTATAAAAAACAATATCTTTACTATCATCATGTTTTGAACAAATTCAGATGTGTAAAATTGCCCAGTATTATAGAAAAAAACATTCTCAAAATATTTAACAACCGAGTGAAAAAAATAAACATAGGGAACGATAATTGCTCCCAAAAAAGACAAGCCAAGTTCAACCTTCATTAATGAGCGATAGACATTGGTAACTTTTTCAGATAAAAATGCACCTATACCAAGTCCTCCGATATAGATCCCTATTGTCAAAGATTGCCACCAAATTTGGCTTCCGGTAATGAGAGCTAACGTATTGGCAAGAAGCAATTCATAAACAATGCTACAAAAGGCCAACATAATGGCGATAATAGCTATTTCAATTTGCTCTTTATTAATTTTCATTAATTAACTCCCGAGAAATACAAAGCGCTTTCAAGGAATTGATTTACTCTCTCGGCGTTCACCAAGACCAACATCCAAAATATTATAAAAAGTACCGATGCGTATTTCAAAACTGATGATGTCGACCTAAAAGCAAGTGCTGCTATCAAAGCTGCAATAGCATTAATCATCGAAACTAAATACCCTACTGTGAAAATATGAAAATTGGGCAATATAAGAATGGGAAATAATATCGCAGCAAGAAGTGTTCCTAGATAATCAAGAGCGAGAATTCTATTTTTCCAATAATGATAAAACTCTCCGACCATATCCATTAATAAAGGAAGTTCAATACCTGCCACAAACCCAATCAAAAAAATCAAAGAATGATTAATAGAACTAATTGTCCATTGTATAAGTGGATGATAAAAACCAATTTGTGATTTAGCAGAAATCAAGTTTAAAACGTAATCTACTAACAATACAAATACTGGTGCAAATCCACCAATTAAAGAAAGACCAAGCTCTATTTGGATAAATGATTTGAACTTATTGCCTTTTATAATTCGCTGATAAACTAAAGCACCAAACCCCATGGCGGCAATATAAATTCCTATCGTCAAATTATATCTCAGTGCCGTGTTACCCATTGTTGTTGAAAGTGATTGGGCCAAGAGTAATTCATAAAGCATCGTGCTCATAGCAACTAAAACAGTTAGCGATCCAATGAGGATTGCCTTTTGTCTTGAATCTGATTTAGTAATTTTTCCTCTGTGAAGGATTTTAGACTCATAATTTTGCAATGGTATTTCTGTCTTAATTTCTTCAATGATTTTTTCAAGATTCGAAGTTAAATTACAGATGTAAATATCCATACTGAAATAATTATGTTCTGGATATGTATGTAAAGTAAAATGAGATTCGGCCAAAATAAAAGCAATCGTTTCGCCTTGTGGGTGAAACTTATGCTCAACACGATTGACCACAGTGAAATTATGTTCAATGATATTTTTAATTTTATCTACATATTCATCGCGCCAAGCATGCTCGCATATTGCATCTAAAAAAACATGTTGCGAAAGAGTGTCCATTAAACTTTCCTATTCTCTGCAAATAACAAATCAAAAAAGCGAAATTTTTTAATTAAGTATACCAAAAATAAAACGATAAAAATGTAGCTCCACACTTCAACACTTCCTGCTGTATGAGTTTTTCCAAGAACTGTGTGAAAAAATGTGCTAACTGGAACGACTAATTTTACAAGTAATATTCGGTGAAAGAAAAAAACCAAGAGTGAATTCATGCTAATCCAAGTAAATAAAGAAAATTTTATTTGAATATTCTTTTTTTCAAGTAACAAAAATGTGGAGATAACAGACATTTGTGCTCCCCAAAGAAAGAAGCAGCCGAGTAAAGTTCTTGCCGTTTCATGTTCATTTGAAAGTGCATTTGTCCAATCGGAAGGGAGATAGTAACCTCCACTCAAGAAAAAAACTGCACACATTGCTAATCCTAAACCTATAAAAAAATAATCTTTCACTTCTTTGATTTTTTCAATGTGATAATGACAATGCCCCATTATAAAGCCCAGGCAACCTGATGTTAAAAAGTATTCAAGTCGTGCATCATACTCAAAGCTTGGATGAACATTTGTCATCATGAATTCTTGAAATTGATCAGACCAATCATCAACTGGTAAAACAAATCTTAACAGTGAAATAAAGGTTAAAATCCAAATGCTTTTCATTCCAAAGAAGGCATAAAGCATAGAGAGTAAGGCTAAAACAACCATCCATAATATGAATGGATAAATTGAAATGGCTTGTCCGAAATCTGGTGCCACAAGAAAGACTTCAAAAATAAATAAAACTATCAACATCCCGTAAAGGAGTAGTCTAGGTCTTAGCTTTTCGCTTATTTTATCTGGAGTTTTCGCTGCTAAGTTAAAAGCAGACATGGTAAGATAAATTTGAGAGACCCAAGGTATAAACATAGTCCCAAGTACGTAATTAAATGTATCTGCAGGCATCTGTTTCCCAATCATGGGTAAGTGAATTGAGTAGGTTGTTCGAAGAGCTGATGAATCTCTAAAGAACTCCACGTACCACATGTTCATATAGTACGTGAAGTGTTCATCTAAGGCGAGTATGATAAATAAACCGCGTAGGAAATCTAAATTGACAATCCTTTGTCTTTCTTCCATTTAGTTTTTCTCTATGTCTGCTTTATCCTTTTTCTTGTTTAAAACTTTGTCATAATTTCTAATATAAGCATTGGTGATTTTTTCAAATAAAGTTTGTTCTTCGTTTGAGTTAAATTTATCCTTATTCATTTTGTTTCTTGCATCGATAGCATCAGCAATTCTTTGTGAATCTTCATCAGATGGAGCACCAGTTCCTTGAGCAGCTCCTGCCCCTTGGTCTACGGTTGCACCAGAACTTGAACCCGAAGATTTACCGCTTGAAGAACCAGAGTTAGTATATGAACCTGGATCATAAGAACCACTTCCAATTGCTCCACCATATTCACCAAGTACAAAGGTAGATGACTTAACATCGGTAGCTGAATTCACTCCCCCCGTACTTAATCCTGTCTTCGAATTAATTGAAGCAGTTAAACCTGAACTAAACTTTTTATTAAATGATGTCGATGCCTTTTGGTTAGCTTCTGCTCTTGCTTTTGTGTTCGCATTTGAAGAAGCGATTGCTTTTTTAAAGGTTGATAACTTTCCAAGTTGCTCTTTTCTAGCAAGTCGATTTTTTCCAACCGCGTTTAAAAAAGCACTGTCGTTGGCGCTAAAGCTTCCGTTTGCACCCGTTAATTGTGAAACAGAATTTGCGTTCATGTTTAATAGTTGTGAATCAAGGTTTCCATTGTTTAATAGTGCACTTAAGGCTTTACCGTTTTCTAAATCTTTTTTAGTTTTATCAATTTCAGCATTGATAGCTTTTAGCTTTCCAAGATCTGATGTTCCCATCTGATTTTTGTAAAGCTCAAGTGTATTCAAATAATCTTCCATGTATTTATTATTTAAATTATTGAAAGTAGCAGTCGCTTTAGTCGCACCCGTTGCCAACGTTCTTGAAACACCATTTGACATTGTATCCAGATAAAGCTCAGCTCCAAATGGTGGAAAACTGATTTCTTTAGATTTAGATTGCTTAGGCCAAACATAATGATAATCAAAAGCATAGTTAGCAAATTTTTCTAAATTATCGGTATCTGTTTCTTCAATAAACTTATTTTCAATGGCATATTTTTTTGCTTGCTCTTTAATTAGCTTTATTATGTCTCCGCTCAATAAATAATTAGCCGTCGGATCTGTACCTATTGTTGGTGTAAATAATCCTACAACAGATTCATTAATAAACTCCTGCTGCATATACCCTTCACCAATCTGTCCACGAGCAGAGATACTTTGCATATGAGATAATGCTCGTTGAAATCCTTCTTCAAGCTTCTCAGCATAGACACCTTGACCTTTGAATATTTGAGCTTTTGTTGTCCCGTAAGGTACCCAAGGATCAATTAAGTAAACTGGCTCACCACCTGCAACTCCTTCTTCTGTATAGGCAAAGAAGTTTTTAATACAAGCTTGAGGTCCGGCATGAATATTACAAATTGTATTATAAGGCTGCTTTAACTCTCTGGTGTAATCTGAACAGGTATCTTTTTTACCACACTGATAGGATCTCACAAACCGATCATACACTTCTGGATGTTTTGAAATCCATGCACCCTTTAAAGATGCAATTAACCAAAGTCCAGCACCACCTGCGGCAGCAGACGCTGTAATAATTCCAGCTGCAGTCCAAGCAGAAATGAGTGAACCTGTTGCAAATCCCCCTAAAATGGCCACAACTCCGGCTGCTAAAAGTGCCCCAAGAACAGCTCCTAATGCAGCAGCAGAGCCATTTGGATTTTTAATGGTAAAAGTTGAAAGTGGATAAATTCTTTCTTCTGTATCTGTGAATTTTTTATAATTTCCTTGAATCCATTTATTAACAGCACCAATCGATTCTGCTGTTTTAGTATTATCAACCGTTAAGACCATATTAAAGTCTTTCATACTTTGAGTCCAAGCAACCATCATTCGCTTAGCCTTTATACCTGAAGCATCTCCATTTTTTACATCATCTTTAAATAAGCCATCTGCTGTTAGTTGATCTTTAAACTCCCCACAGTTCTTTTCAAAATAATCTTTTCTCTCTTGAGCAACTTTATCAACTCCAATCGTATCGATACACATACATGAAATTTTTCTTTGCGCTTCATCTATACCTTTATTTTGTTCTGCACGTATCTTGTGATGATCTTCAGCAATTTTTTTAAGTCTTGCATAGATTGATGTCGTTGGATTATTTTTAGTTTGAGTCCAATAATCATCTACGCCTGGACCTCTAGCCATATAATCAAATGCTAAAAGTGCTATTTCTAAATCCATGAGATTTTCTTGTTTTAAATAATTATAAAAATCATCCCTAAATCGAATTTCACAAGTATTAAAGTTTGAACGTTTCTCAAATTTCATTCCCACTGCTTTTTTTTCTTTTAAAACAGTCTCAGTTTCTTCAGCTTGAAAATACTGATATTTTGCTCTATTTGCATTAACCGTGTTAAATGCTTCACCTGCATGAGCATTTGAAATGAAAACTGAAACGATACTTATGAATATTTTTTTCATGTTCACTCCAGCCTGAGGAGGGACGATTGGCTCTATAGCCGGTCTACAAGAATTAGTTTCTGGATCAAGGTATAAACCTTCACAACACTCTTTCCCACGTGATGGCTTGCCACCTTTTTCAACACAGTTTTTACAAATAAGATTTTCCACACATTTATTTGCTGAACATTTATTTGAACAGCATTCGATATCTGACTTACAAGAATTTTTAATCGATTTACATTCTCCAATTCCTACAACATTTGCATCATATCTCGCACATGAACCTTCAGAACATACCGGGTTTGCTTCGCAAGAACCACCAACTGCTACAGGTTTAAAACATCTTTTAATTGTTTCACATTGTTTTTTCTTAGTTAGTGGATTTTCATTACAAGTTCCAGAGCAACAATCTGCATCTTCTTTACAAGCACCTTGGCCAACTTTGCATTTATTATTTTTGTCAGCAGATTGTTTTGGATCATTTGCGCATCTCAATCCTTCTTCACAGCCCCATTGATTACAAATTCCACCCTCTTTAGTTTTTTCAAGTGGTTTATTGGCGATTGCACTTAATTGAGCATCGATAAATTTTAATAAAGATTGTTCAGCATTTTTTGAATTTACGTTTGGGTCTTTAATGAATTTATCATATTCTTTTTTAAAATTCTCCATCTCGTCCTTGGTGAATTTTTCTTCTTTATGATAAATCATTAACTCTTCATGAATGAATGGTCTAATAACAACCAAATCTATTTGACCACCTGTTTCTGATTTATAGACAGTTAATTCCTTATTAACATTATCCATAAAAAGTTTTTTATCATTATCGTTAAACCTTGCTTTGGCAAAAACCAAACTGCAGTATAAAGATAAAATTAATAGAATTGTTGTTTTCATAAGTCTCCCCAGTTTCGACTTGTATCTATAAAGTTATTTAAATCTATTTTAAGTAGTTACTAAATCCAAGTAAACAAAAGTCCCGTTTTTGCCGCTCAAGCCACTGAATTCACTCAAATACAAGCCAGATTCCAATTCAAAATGGCTGACTTATTTAGTTGGCAACTCAGGCTTTTCTAATGCCCCCAAGCCCTAAAGCAAACATAATGAGCCCCATACTCCAGCAAAGCCAAGCAAGTGTTGGAATATCGGCCCAGTGATTAATTTCAAGATTTGAAACCAAAAAAACTCCTGAAAAAATAAACGCTGAACTTATAATGGCAAAGCCTATAAAGTTGATTCCGTTATTTAAATTTAGTAGTTCTTTTTGAAATCCCGTATTTTTTATTTCTAAAGCATAACCCTTTTTAGCGAAATCCCTTACAAACCATCTAAAGTGCCTTGGAAATAATCTTAAGGTGCTTGAAAAATCTCTTGCTGACCAAAGTGTTTCTTCAATAATTTCATCTTTATTTAATGTGGATTCAATAATTTCAGAAATATCAGTTTCTAAAATTCCAAAAATATTTAAATCGATATTTAAATTTTTTCCTACCCCGTCTAAAGTCATGAGAGCCCTAAAAATAACGTACCATTCTCTTGGAAGAAAAATTTGATGTTTTTTTAAAGTACCAATAACTACGAGTAACAGTTCTGAAAAATTCGTTTGCTTTACACTTAAACCGATAAAGGGTGTTAACCCCTCACGTACATCGCGAATAAGCATATCGACATCAGGTACACCTTCAAATTCTGCCACATCTAGAAACTCATAGACTAAGTTTTCATAATTATATGTGGTTATTGCATAAATAATAGCTATAAAGTGATGTCTTCCTTTTTTACTTAAAGATCCCATTAAACCAAAGTCAATAATTCCTATTCTTCTATCATCCAAATAAAAGAAATTCCCACCATGAAGATCTGCATGAAAAAAACCATCTTTTAAAAAACTTTTCAAAAAAAGCTGAACACCGTATTCAAGCTTTGGAACAATCTCGTCTTTATTTTTTGTAATCGTTGCTTCATCGGTGAAAGGGACCCCTATCAATCTTTCTAAGACAAGTACTTCATCGTTAGAAAATTCTTTATAGACTTTGGGTATGTAAAATAAATTTTGATCATCGTGTTTAGATAAATTCTTCTTTAGTCTTTCGGCATTGAGTGCTTCGATGTGAAAATTTAACTCGCGCTGAAGAGTGACTGAAAAATCACTCACTATTCTAGAAATTCCTAAGTATTTTAATTCTGCGCTAACTTTTTCAACTTGATGGCTCAAAAAAAGCAATATTGAAAAATCAGTTTCAATTTCTTTAACGATTCCGGGTCTTCTAACCTTTATGACAACTGGACTACCATCTAAAAGCATCGCTTCATACACAACGCCAATTGATGCTGTTCCAAGAGCAACAGGATTTACATATTGAAAAACTTCATCAACTTTTTTCCCGATACATTTTTCGATAATCGGTAATGCATCTGCGAGAGGTACGGGTTTAACCTTGTCTCTCAAAAGCTTCATTTCATCAATAAAGGAAATATGAAATAAGTCATCTCTGGTTGATAAAAGTTGTCCAAATTTTATAAAGGCTGGACCAAGTTCTTCTAAGCATCTTCTAAGTCTAAAACCTAAAACTTGGTTCCAATCTTTTTCAGATTTATTTTCAAGTTCTTCAGTGATTCTCTTGTGACTTCTAGGTAGAACAAAATTTGGTATTAAATTAGTAACATTTCCTGAGATAAATTCATCAAAGCCGTGTCGAGCAAATACTCGCAAAATTTCCTGCAAACGCCCAACATTCCGGATCGTTCTAGAAATTCCTTTTCCAGCTTTTACTAAATCCATTTAAAAAACCTTTTGATTAAACTATCACTATATTATAATCAAAAAATAAAAATTAGGTGAAAATTTGAAAACATTGATACTGATTATTTTAATTATCTTTTCTGAATTAGCTTTCTCTGCGCAAACCTGCAGTCGAATTGCTATCATTAATAATCAAGAAATATTAGTTGATTCAAACAGTACAGATAAGGGAGAAGGCTTACGCTATTATTTTGAGAAAGATCAAAAAGCTTTAGAGTACCTAAACCAATATCAGGAAAATTCAAAAATAATATGGCCTAATGCAATTTTAGGAACAGTTGGTACCTCTATGCTCTTGTGGGGTGCGTTTAATAATTCCACTGACCGCCAACCTTTTCTTATTTCTGGTGCTTCCCTTGTCATTATCAATTTTTTTGTCGCTAAAACGCTAGAAGTTACCAATGAATCAAATCTAAACAAAGCTATTGACGAATACAACTTAAGAAATTTGCCAAAAATCCAACTAATTAATGAGCAGGCTAATGACAAAACTTATGATTTTAAGCTAAATTTAGGACTTTCGCTTAGCTGGAGTTTTTAATGAGTGAATTTAAAACCATGAGTTATTATTGTTATAAGTGCCAAAAAAACATTCCTGTACTTGGTGCTTTTAAAATCTCACGGTCTGAAGAATGTCCATTCTGTAGTGCAAGTTTACATTGCTGCAAAATGTGTAAGTTTTTTGATATTCACACTTACAACGAATGTCGTGAGACCATTGCCGAAAGAATACTCGATAAAGAAAAAGCAAATTTTTGTGACTATTTTGAGTTAAACGATAATGTTCTTTCAGGAAATAAAAAAGAAGATCTTTTATCCGCAGCTGATTCACTTTTTAAAAAATAGGAAATGATATATGGAAGAAACACCGATTACCCTTGCTGGTAAAATGAAAATTGAAGCCGAGCTAGATCATTTAGTTAAAATTGAGCGAGAGCAAATCAAAGTCGCTATTGCTGAAGCACGTGAGCTTGGAGACTTAAAAGAAAATGCTGAGTACCATTCAGCAAAAGAAAAGCAAGGTATCATCGAGGGAAGAATTTCCCAACTTCAAGGCATCTTAGCGAGAGCACGCGTTGTAGATATTTCAAAAATTCAGAGTACAAAAATAGTATTTGGTGCAACAGTCACTTTAGTAGACCAAGAAAAAGGGACAACTCATAAATACAAAATTGTTGGTGAGGAAGAAGCTGAATTTAAAGATAATAAAATTTCATATATAAGCCCACTTGGTAGAGCTTTAATTGGTAAAGAAGAAGGCGACACCATTATCGTCAAAGCCCCTAAGGGTGACGTGGAATACGAGGTAGAATCTTTTGAATTCATTGACTAAAAAGTCTGCAATTAAATCTATTAATTGGAATTCTTCACTCGATGAATTCCTCGGAAAAAATCAAAAAAAAACAATTGATAAACTCTCTAAAGCAGGTATTAAAACAATTTATGATTTGATTTGGATTTTTCCGCTGAGAATTATTGAACTCCCTAAACTCAATTCCTTTGATCATATAAAAGTTGATCATTATTTTCTTGGACGTGCACAAATTATTAGCGTTCAAGGTCGTCCTAATTTTTGGGCAAAAGGAAAGCGTCGAGCGATGCTTTACAATGTAAATGTAAACATCAAAGATTCTCTAAGTGATAGCTACTTAACTCTGAAATGGTTTAATTGTTACTCTTCTGTGTATCAAAAACTTTCTACTTCAAAATTTATTGAGTTTTTTGGAATTGCCAGTTTATATAATGGCCAGATTCAATTTTCTAATCCAGATTATCACATCTTAGAGGACAATAATGAAGAATCTAAATTTCAAAACTTAAGTAATGATTTAAAAATAAACTATCCAACAGTTGCATCTATTCCGCCAGCAAATTTAAAAAAAATAATCGACAAAATTCCAAATTCGCTTTGGAACGAAATAGAAGATCGCTTACCTAGATCCTTGCTTGAAAAACATTCCTTCATACCTATTTCAGAATCACTTAAAATTATTCATGGAAAATTAAAACCAAGTGAAGAATTAAGTCAAAAAACTGATGATCGTTTAATATATGAAGAATTTTTTATCGATCAAATAAAAATTTATTTAAGAAGAAAATTTTTTCAAAAACCAGAAGCAAGCAAATTTGAAATCTCCCCACTTGAATTAAAAAATATTTTAAGTCTTTTTCCACATCAACTCACCCCTGATCAACTTAAAACCGTTCAAGACATATTACATGATTTGAAAGTTGGTCACCCTATGATGCGTTTAACTCAAGGCGATGTTGGATGCGGAAAAACCTGGATAGCTTTTATCGCAGCAATTGTTGTTATAAAACAATTTGGTCAAGTCGCACTCATGTGCCCAACTGAATCTTTGGCCATACAACATTTTGAAAATTTAAAAGAGTTAAAATTAGATTCACACTTTCAAATAGATTTAATGCTTGGATCAGACACTGCAAAGGCAAAAAAAAATAAACGATCTAAGCTTGAAAACGGCGAAATTCAATTTATTATCGGTACCCATTCTCTCATTCAAGAACAAGTAAAATTTAAAAACTTACAATTAGCAATTATTGATGAGCAGCACAAATTTGGAGTGGATCAAAGAATTAAGTTATCCGCAAAAAGCTCTGGTGCTCACTGCTTAATTATGTCGGCTACACCGATACCCCGCTCTTTATCTTTAACACGTTATGGTGACTTAGATATCTCTATCATTAAATCTATGCCATCAACCAGAAAAGGTTACAAAACGAGGATCGTAACTGCCGATACTTTTTCACAGTATTTGAGTTTTATTAAAACTCGTCTTTCTATGAAAGAGCAAGTCTATATTGTTGTTCCTGCAATTGAAGAAAATATTGATCAAGACTTTCATAATCTAGAAAATACTGTTTTAAATTATCAAAAATATTTTCCTGAATTTAGAATTTCTCATTTACATGGCAGAATGAAGCCTGAGGAAAAAGCAGCTAGTTTTTTAAATTTTAAAAATCATCTTTCTGATATCCTAATAGCAACTTCGGTGATTGAAGTGGGTATCAATGTTCCCAATGCCACTATAATGGCCATTTTGAATCCTGAACGATTTGGTCTTAGTTCTCTTCATCAACTTCGCGGACGGGTCGGTCGAGGTGAAAAACCTGGCTTCTGTTTTTTAGTTAACGATAAAGAACTAAGCAGTCAAAGCAAGGAGAGATTGAAGGTCATTGAGAATCATAGCGATGGTTTCAAGATAGCTGAAGAAGATTTAAAAATTCGAGGTGAAGGTGACTTGTTTGGTGTTGATCAATCGGGCGATCAATCAATTCGAAGATTTTCCAATATTGTAGAACACTCCCACATTTTAGAACAAGCCAGATCTGATTTTTATGAACTAATTGATAAAAATGATCCAGAATTATCAAACTATATTGATAAATTTAATGATGATGCAAGAATTTTTCTTACTGTTTAAGACTCTTCTTTTTTGATAAGATAAATCTATGATAGAAGTCGAAATCAACCAAAGTACAGAACCTCTTTCAATCGGAAGTTACAAGTTTAATTTCGATGCCATTTACATCGGTAGATCAAAAAAAGCTGATTTAATTTTTTCAGATCGAGAAGTTCCTCTTCTTTTTCTTACGATTGAAATTGTTCAAAATCAACTAGTCATTAAAAATCATTCAAAAACTCCATTTTATTTTGTAAATGGAAAAAAAATTAGTGGTGGATACAAATTAAAGCCTGGAGATAAGATTAATTTTGGAAAAAACCAGGTAACTGTTAATGCCTATGAAGCTACAGAGGAAGTCTTTAACTTTGATTTAGATCTTAAAGCAAGTGACTCTAGGGTTCAGCCTTATATCGACTTACTTCAACAAAAGATCAATGAATTTGAAAAGAAGCAAAATGTTTAAAGCAGATCATCCAAACTACTTTTATACAAGCGACAAAATAAGAATCTTTTATAATACAAATTTTAATCCTAAAGAATATGATCCACAAAAACCTCTTTTGGTTTTCGTGTATGGCTTACTTTGTAGTAACTATCATTTCAAATATCAAATTCCCTTCTTCGAAGAGTTGGGATATCAAATATTGATACACGACTATCGTTTTCATTTTGCCTCATCTCAGGATGGAGATATTAACTCATGTACTTTTTCAAATATCGCTAAAGATTTAAATGAATTAATTGATAACCTAAATGTTTCACAAATTGATTTAGTGGGACACAGTATGGGGGTTAACATTTGTCTTGAAATGAGCAAGCTCTACCCTCAAAAAGTTCGAAGCATGACACTTATTTCTGGAACCGTGGTACCTCCTCAAGATATTATGTTTGACTCAAATATTGTTGATTTGGTTTCTCCTTATGTTAAAAATTTTTCAACAAAGTACCCTAGGCTTTATAATACACTCTGGAAGAACGCTTATCTAAATCCGCTTATGCATTATATTATAATGGACGGAGGTTTTAACCCTAAACAAGTTGAAATGGAATTCGTTCAACTTTATATGAAAAAAATTTCTGAACTTCCCAATGATCTTTTCTTTCATCTTTTAAAAATCATGCAAGAACATGATATCATTTCTTATTTACCAACTATAAAAACTCATACCCTGGTTGTTGGTGGAGACAAAGACAAAATCATTCCGAACTACTTACAAAAAATTCTCACTTCGAATTTAAAAAATGCCGAACTATATATTGTTAAGGATGGAAGTCATGTACCACAGGTCGATTTTCCAGAAATAATCAATCAACGAATACATCGTTTTCTAATTAAAAATCATCAATTTTAATTTTTAGATTTTAATTCAATTAGGTGAGAAAATAATCTCTTCATAGCGGAATTGGTTTGTTGCTTTTTATATTCTAGGTGAGATGCTTCGCCTTCCGTATTCTCTTTGAAAGCTTCTTCATCGACAACTTGAACTTCATAAGGAAAGAAAAAACGAATATCTCGAGCGACCAGAGAATGATCCAAGTTTAAAATTTTTCTAGCTAGATCATTGGTTTCTGGATCTGAGCTTTTAGCAATCTTTCTCAATTCATTAAACTCTTGAAGAAACGGGTTTTTATATTCTATTAACTGTCGACAAGTGAATTGAATTGATTTGTACTCATTGGAACTAAAATTATTTCTTTTATTGTCGCCTGAGACTTGTGGGTTATTCACACATTCACGATCCATTGCCGCGACAAAACGTTCTTCGGTCAAATTATTACGTATCGCCATTTTTAAAACTTTCTGATGAGCTTCTTTAAAATGCTTTAAATCAATCATCGTGTTAATCGCTCTGCTTGGTTTATTGTTGTGAGGAATTACAACATTTGACTCTACTAAAAATTTGATAATTCTAAGCGTATCAAATCTGGTATGGGTGACAAATCGAACACCGACTCTATCAAATAATTCTTCCGCAACATTTTCAGCCTTGTGTAAAAGTTTTATAATAACACTGTCTCGCGATTTTTTTGATTTTGTTTCGAAATCAACTAAGGGAATGACATTATCAGAACCCTTGATACCAAAAAAAAGCTTGTCTTCATTATTGCGAAAAATATAACGATAAAACCTATCAAAAATTTGCATTTGAACAATGTTGAAATAATTAGATCTCAAATCTTTGTCAGCATGAACAATTGTGTGCATGACTTTTAAAATGATTTCAGCCCACAGTTTTTCTTCCTTACTGCTACTCGATTCATCAGTTGCCATCAAAAACAATTGATTGATATCTGATATCATTAAAAGCGAATTTGGCATTTTAAAATCAAGGCCTTCAGGATTCCCTTCTGCAAGAAAATATCTTTTAATAAACTGAATGGCTTCGTGATAATTTCCAAACAATTCTGCCTTAGTGACAGGATCATTTGGATCTAGACCATAACCTTTTAAAAACTGATTCACTTGATCATTCGATGTCATTGAACCTAAAAAATTTTTTGTATCGAGAGCCGACTTCCCACCGATTACGACATCGAAGGTCTCCCAATCAAACATATATTTAGTTAAATAACTCGGCCTTTCCATTTTGTCCTTTTTAACCCAAAAGCTTTGAGCTAAAATGATTATCCAATGAATGACTCTAAAAGACCAAGCATTAAAAAGCCAGAAATTCTTTTCCTCTCTTTTTTTGGAGTAGGTTTTGTAAAATATGCACCGGGAACTTTCGGTACCTTGGCGACACTGCCCTTTCTGTACCTTTTGGGTCAAGTTAAACCACCCCTTTTTCTATTTATTCCATTTTTAGTTAGCACCACTATCATCGCCTGCCTTATTACCGAGTTTGTGCAAAGAAAAGAGCACCTTCATGATCCACAATGGATTGTGATTGATGAAGTATTAGGTATGGCGACAACCTGGCTTTTTTCGCAGAGTTTTTCACCCTCCCATCTAATCGTACAATTTGTGCTTTTTAGATTTTTTGATATTGTGAAGTTTTGGCCTGCATCGTATTTTGATAAAAAGATGACTCATGGTGCGGGAACTATTTTAGATGATATAGTTTCGGGAATATTTGCTGGAACAGTTTATTTAATCCTGACTTACTTTATCAATTTTTAAATTTTCACTTGCTAACATTCTAGTATTGCAGGAAAATAGAATTATATCTGAAAACCTCTTGACTTACGCAAAAACTACGCAAATAATGTTTTTAAGTGCAGTTTTTGATAAGACTTCTTTGCAGGCTAATTTAGAAATAATTAATCGTTTTAAAAATTAGTCTTCTACAAAAAAAAATATCACATAATTTTGCACAAGATTTGCTGTCGTTTAAAAAAAATAATGTTAGCGTTTCAATACACACTAGCATTTTGATTCGGAGGAGAATTCGCATGACATTACAGAAAGTAACTGCCCCAACATCGGAAAAGTTAAAAGCGCTCGATCTTGCTTTATCAGCAATTGAAAAACAATTTGGTAAAGGCGCCATCATGAAGTTAGACAACAAATCTGTTGTTGAAAAAATCCCAGCAATCCCTACTGGTTGTTTAAGCTTGGATCTTGCTCTAGGAATTGGTGGAATACCTCAAGGAAGGATTATTGAAATTTATGGACCAGAATCTTCTGGTAAGACAACTCTTACTCTTCATATAGCGGCTGAATGCCAAAAACAAGGAGGTACCGTTGCTTTCGTTGATGCTGAACATGCTCTTGATACTGCTTACGCTGCAAAGCTTGGCGTTGATGTACCAAACACACTTATTTCTCAACCTGATTCTGGAGAACAAGCATTGGAGATTGCCGACATGCTCGTTCGCTCTGGTGCTGTTAACTTACTCATCATCGACTCTGTTGCTGCTTTAACACCTAAAGCAGAACTTGAAGGTGAAATGGGTGATTCTCACATGGGTCTTCAAGCAAGGCTTATGTCACAAGCGCTTCGAAAACTAACTGGATCTATCTCAAGATCAAACTGTACTGTTGTTTTTATCAATCAGTTACGTATGAAAATCGGTGTTATGTTCGGTAACCCTGAAACAACAACAGGTGGAAATGCTCTTAAATTTTATGCCTCTGTTCGATTGGACATTAGAAAAACTGGTGCAATTAAAGATGGTGAAAATCATATTGGCTCTAGAACAAAAGTTAAAGTTGTGAAGAACAAAGTTTCACCTCCTTTCAAAGAAGCTGAATTTGATATTATGTATGGACAAGGAATTTCTAAAATTGGTGATATATTAGATCTAGCAGTTAATGCTGGAATTGTTGAAAAAGCCGGTGCATGGTTTTCATACAACAATAATAAAATCGGCCAAGGTAGAGAGAATTCAAAAGTTTATTTAGAACAGAATTCAGAAATTGCTGAAGAGATCAAAGCAAAAATTCTTACGAAATACGGTTTGGGTGATGGTTCAATCGTTGAGAGCATCAATCCTGAAACGGGAGAGATCGTAGAAGAAAACGTTACTAAAAAATCAAAGAAAAATTTACAATAACCTAAATTAGCTTTAGTTGTTTTAGATCCTACTGAATAGTAGGCCTTAAAACGACTAAAGCTACAATTATTATGACTAATAAAGCTTATTTGGCACTAATCAGATTACTTTCGAGTCGTGATTACTCTGAAATAAAACTCCGAGAAAAACTAAAGCAAAGAAAATTTCAACCTGAAGAAATAGATATTGCTATAGCAAAAATAAAAGAAGAGAACTACTTAAACGAAGCTTCTTATATCGAAGCTCGTATCAAAGCATTCATGAACAAGGGGTGTTCACCCAAGTACATCCAGCAAAAACTTATGCAGGAAAATCTAAAAGTAGAGATAAATATTATAGAAAATATTTTTTCTGAATATAACAATGAGAGTTCAAGTCAAATTAAAAGCTTAATAAAAAAGAAGTTAAAAAAACCAATCACAGATTATAGTGAAAAGGTAAAACTAATTCGTTTTCTGATGACCAAAGGACATAAGCTCGATGAAATTCAAAACGAGTTAAAAGAATTTAAATTTGAAGAAGATTACTTATAGAAATCAAGTTTACCATCATATAAAACCGCAACCAAATAGCGTTCATTCAAAACTTTTACTTCAATCCAGTTCATCAAAGTAGGAATTGTGTGTAATAACTCTACTTTAATCTTGTCTATGTTTGAATTTAAATAAATGGCAAAAGTATTTTTGCTCGTTCCATCAAAAATACCATTTATTGGACGAATACTACCAACCAGATCACTTATTCCATCATTATTAAGATCAGAAGAGACAATATTCGGGATAAAGCCCTGACTTAAATACTTTTCAGATTGAAAATTAAATATTTTTTCAATTCGATTATTTTCATATGAATAGAAATCTAATTCCGATTTTGTATATGAATTGTTATATGAACCTCTAACTAAAATATCTTTGGAATTTAAAGCATAGAGCTTGAAAAAGTTCACACCAAAAAATTCTTTTTCTACTCGCTTATCAAGTGTTCCTGTCTTTGATATTTCCCCATTTTTATAAGTGTAGATGAAATCATTTGGATCAAAAATATGGGCATGTTGATTCTGAACATCGCATCCACCGAGGATCAATTTATCTACTCCAGTTTTATCGAAGTCCCAAAAAATAGAACTCATAAAACATTTTTCACTTAACGGACCAGCTAAATTTATAAATTTTTTATTGGAATCGTAGCCAAATATCTGAAGAAAAGAACTCTTTGTTTTCATATTATTTAAAACATAAGCTGGACTATTATTAAAGAACTTTTCAGAGAAAGAGCTTGAGAAAGTAAACATTCCACGTGAATCTGGAAGATATGTTTTGGTTACATCAATAAATTTATTTTTGCGATTAGATTCAAACATCCTTGTATTCCCTCCAACAAAAGGAGAAACATCTGGCCCGTGATCAGAAAAAATAATTTGTGTTGATTTATTAAGCTTTATAAATTGAACGTTTCTAAGATGATAAAAAGTCGGAGGAATTTTAAAATATCGTCTTGTGGAATCAACCCAATCGCCATTAGATAAGGAATAAATCTTTACGCCAACTTTCTCATTTCTATTTTTAACATTTAAAAAACTAACTAAAATTTCACTTACACCATCTCCTTCAAAATCAAAAGAATAAGCATCAAGCGCTGATAAATCAGATTTAAAATTTAAATAAGAAGTGGAACTTTTCGAAAATGACCAAACTGAATAAGAAAAAAATAAAATTGAAATTGAAAAAAAAATCTTCATAGAAATAGTTAATCGAAAGAAAGCTAAAAAAGCAACAAAACAAAAAAGGGAGCTAAGCTCCCTTTTTTTAATCTAATTTTTTAATAGATGTTAATTCAAGTGTCTTTAAATACTTTCCATCAAAGTTTTCACCTTCATCGATAGCTTCAACTGATTCATAAAAATTCACAAGATAATTGGTTTCAAAAAAACGGCCAGTTCCATCAGATCTAAATCCAACGAAGAAACTATATCCAGCGCCTGCTGAAGCCCATCCACCACGGCCATAAGAAGTTTGAACAAAAGGAGTCAATTCCACTTCTCCACAGCCATCTATCCAACTTTCATCGACGGTACTATTGGTGTCACAATTTTCAATTTCCAATTTTGATTTCAATTGTGAAAGTTGTGAGTTCTTATCTCCTAGCATTCCTTTTATAAACTTTTCTGTTTCCTCTCGATCAATAAAGCTAGCTGCTTGAACGCTGTCACCTGCTTCAATTAATACCTCAACCTTATCGGCAGCAACTTTAGAGTATGTTTTTTTAACTTCTTGATCAGCAAAAGCTGATGTAAAAATAGATAAAAAGATTAGACCTGTTACCAAATTAGTTTTCATAATATCTCCTTAAAAATGATCTATGAAAATGTAACACGCCATTAGAAACTCTCAAGTTCTATATGTGCACAGTGAATTTTTTACTTGATTTAAAGATTACTTTTTATCAACAAGCTCTAAATTTCTACAAGTTACGACTTCTTTAAAACCAGTGACCCAATTATGCTCCATAATTGAAAGTTCACTTGGTCCTTCGAAATGATCTGTATGAATCATCTTAATTTGTAAGGCAAATGCACCTGTCTTAGTTGGAGTGATGCCTTCGAATAAATCATGGTTAAAACCAACTTCTCCTTTAGAAAAATCTAAATGAGCCGGATGCTTAACTGAATATTGAGTAGAACCAATCTTTATTTCAATTCTTTCATTTAGTGGATGCCTCAAATTATTCTCATAAGATTGAGCTCCAACTTCCATGTAGCAATTTGCAGAATCATTTACTACGCCACGCCACAAACCTTGTTCAATATGGGCATAGCTAGAAAGACTTAAAGTTAAAAAACTATAAATAAAATATCTCTTCATTATAAACTCCTTTTTTATTGATGATTTTAGAAAAATAACAATGAATTAGTCATCAAAAAATTGAAGAAAAACAACAGTCGAAGTAAGATAGCGAAGATGAAAATTTTTGGGAGTAACGCAATGGGTACAAGTGAAATGAAATTTTTAACAGGACAAGAGATTCGTGAGAAATTTACAAGCTTTTTTATAAAAAACTCTCATGATAAGCATCTATCTAGCTCTCTCATTCCTCATAATGATAAAACCTTGCTTTTCGCCAATGCGGGAATGAATCAATTTAAAGATTATTTTACTGGTAAAGACAAACCAAAAAATAAACGTGCAGTGACAATTCAAAAATGTGTCCGTGCAGGTGGAAAGCATAACGATCTAGAAAACGTTGGCCATACTCCACGTCACCATACTTTTTTTGAAATGCTTGGAAATTTTTCATTTGGTGATTACTTTAAAGAGGAAGCAATTCAACTTGCTTGGACCTTCTTAACAAAAGAATTAAATATTCCTGAATCGAAACTTACAGTGACTGTTCACTATTCTGACTTAGAAGCAAGAAAAATCTGGAATGAGAAGATTGGTTTAGCAATGGAGAGAATTATCGATAAAGGTGATAAAGATAATTTCTGGGAAATGGGTGAATATGGACCTTGTGGCCCTTGTTCGGAAATATTTTTTGATCATGGAGAGAAATACTCAACTCCAAATCTCACTTTAATAAATCCAAAAGATTATTTAGAAGATGAATCTCGATATATTGAAATATGGAATTTAGTGTTTATGCAATTTGAAAAAACACCTGAAGGTAAATTTGAATTGCCTAAGCCCTCTATTGACACTGGAGCAGGACTTGAAAGAGTCGCCGCTGCCATTCAAGGATGCTATAATAATTACGATACTGATATTTTTGTTCCAATCATGAGAAAGCTAGAAACCATCAGTGGAAAAAAATATTCTGATGAAGTTAACAAAGCTTCTTTTAGAGTTATCGCTGATCACATCAGATCATGCACAATGCTAATCACTGATGGTGTTATTCCTTCTAACGAAGGCCGCGGATACGTATTACGTCGAATCATTCGACGTGCAGTTAAATATCTCAATGAGCTTGAAGTCTCGAGCGTAAGCTTTTATAAACTTGTTCCAGCAGTTTTTGAAGCACTCGGCATCGAATACTCAGAGAATATGAAAAATGCAGAACTTGCAGAAAAATTTTTAGAACTAGAGGAAAGAAAATTCCGTGAGACTCTAGACAATGGTTTAAAATTTTTTAATGAAGCTCTAGTAAATTCAGTTAAGAATGGTGTCTTTGATGGAGCAGTCGCTTTTAAACTCTATGATACGTATGGATTTCCTGCAGACTTAACAGAAATCTATTTAAAAGAAAAAAATCTCTCATTGGATCATGCTGGATTTGAAAAAGCGATGAACGAACAAAAAGAGCTATCTAGAAAATCCTGGAAAGGTGCTCTTGATATGTCTGATAAAGTTTTCTTTGAAATTAAAGAAAAAAATGGACCAACTAACTTTTTAGGATATGAAAAAACTTCAGTAGATGCCAAATTAATTGCTATTAAAAAAATTGGTGAAGAGTTTGGGTTAGTGTTTGATTCAACTCCATTCTATGGTGAAGGCGGAGGTCAAGCTGGAGATATTGGTTTAATCCTAGAAGGAAAAAATGTTATCGCCCATATCAATGATACCGTAAAACCCGTTGAAGGACTCCATGTTCACCTTTCAAAAGATGCTGATCACCTTCAGATCGGAAACTCATACACTCTACTTGTAGATAACAAAACGAGAAAACTTACTGAGAGAAACCACTCCGCAACTCACTTACTTCAAGCAGCGCTGATTAAAACACTTGGTTCACATGTAAAGCAATCTGGTTCAAGTGTAGACTCTGAAAGATTACGATTTGACTTTACTCATTTACAAGCTGTAACCAAGGAAGAACTGCAAAAGGTTGAAGAATTAGTTAATCAAGAAATTCAAAAATCCATCCAAGTTCAAGCTGAAATCATGCCGATAGCTAAAGCCCAAGACAAAGGTGCCATGGCGCTTTTTGGAGAGAAGTATGGCAACGAAGTGAGAGTCCTAACCATGGGTGATTTTTCCATCGAGCTTTGCGGGGGAACTCATATTAAAAATACTAACGAAATTGGTTTATTTACCATCTTGTCTGAATCTTCACTAGCTACAGGTATAAGAAGAATTGAGGCGACAACTTCAGAGAATGCCATCAATCTTTTAAAATCTAGATCAAATATGCTAAAAAAATTTGAATCACTTATTGGCGACAAAGAAGAACGTGCACTAACCAAGCTAGAAAATGTATATCTAGACAATAAGAGTAAGCAAAAAGAAATTGAAATATTAAAAGAAAAACTTCAGGTGATCGAATCAAAAGAACTTTTCAATAACACTATAAATCTTGGTGGTATCGACCTTGCCATTGTTGAAGCAAGTGAAGGTTCAGATCTTAGAAAGCTTTCGGATTTATTTATTTCGAAATTCCAAAATGGAGCCATTGTTCTTTATAATAAGAATGGAGATAAGGCGCAAGTATTAGTCAGAGTCGCAAAAAATGTTGCAAAGATTAATGCTGGAAATGCTTTGAAAGAAATTTTAACTGTCGTAAACGGAAAAGGCGGTGGAAAGCCTGATATGGCTCAAGGCTCGGGAGAAGCAGCCAATATAGCAAAAATTTCTAGTCATGCTAAAAGTATTATCACCGGGATGATTTCATCATGAAATATTGTTTAATTTTTTTACTCTCCATTTTATTATCATGTTCAAAAAGCACTTTGGAAAATAGAGATAAAAAATTAAAAATTGCCCTGACTGCTGAAGTTTCAACTCTTGATCCAGTCAACTCCTTTGACAACGTTTCTGGTAGTGTCATCTACAATATTTACGAACAACTCTATGAGTATCACTATTTAAATCGTCCCTACGAAATTAAACCTCTCCTGGCAGAATCTATGCCAAAAATTGAAAACGCTGGAAAAAGATATATTATTAAGATTAAAAAAAATATTCGTTATCACAACCATCCAGCTTTTAATAATCGAGAACGATATGTTCGAGCTCAAGACTTCATTACTCAGTTCAAGCGATTATCTTTTTCTCCATTAAACTCAACCGGACTTTGGTTGATTGATGGCGTGATTGATGGTGTCTCTGAATTTAAAAAAGATGCTGGTGAAGATTTTTCTAAGTTTAAACAACTAAGCATTAAAGGAATTAGTGCACCCGATGATCAAACATTAATTATTAATCTCAATGAACCTTCTCCTCAGTTTTTGTATAAACTTGCCATGAGTTTTATTTCACCAGTTCCCCTAGAAGTCATTGAGTATGAAAAAAACGATTTAAGTATTCATCCTGTTGGTACTGGTCCATTTGAATTAAAAAAGTTTGATCAAAAAAATGAGATCGTACTTAACAAATTTCCGCATTACCATGAATCTCTTTATCCAGTAGAGGGAGATCGCTTTGCAAATTCTCGAGGTTTGTTAAAGGATGCTGGTGAAAAAATACCTTTCATTGAAGAAATTCATTTTAACATAATTAGAGATAACAAAGACCGTTGGACACTCTTTTTAAATAACAAATTAGATCTAATTGTACTTCCTCAAGAGTTTTATTCTGAAGTTTTTGATGAAGTTGGAAACTTAAAAGAAACTATAAAAGAAAAAAATATAAGATTACAAGCAATGCCAACACTCACTTATTGGTGGCTCTCTTTTAATATGAGAGATCCGCTCCTGGGTAAAAATCTTAATTTAAGAAAGGCTATAGCTCATGCTTTAAACATGGACGAGTACATTGCCAAGTTCACAAATAACACTGGCCAAAAAGCTAACTCCATTTTGCCTCCCGGGGTTTTTGGCTATGATCCAAACAGCTCGCTTCCCTATGAATACAATTTGGAAAAAGCGAAAGACTATCTTTCTAAAGCCGGCTTTCCAAATGGAAAAAATCTTTCAGAATTGATTTACGACACAAGGGCTGAATCAAAAATAAGTAACGATCAAGCTATTTATTTTAAAGAGCAATTAGCAAAAATTGGGATAAAGGTAAAAATTGTTAAAAATAACTTCAAAGAATACTTAGATAAATCAAGAACAGGTCATCTTCAATTTTTCCAAGACGGCTGGACTTTAGATTACCCAGATTCAGAAAATGTTTTTCAACTGCTTATTTCAGCCAACTTTCCCCCTGGTCCAAATGCTTCGTTCTACAATAGCTCAATTGTGAATCATACCTATTACAAACTAAGTAAGCTGAGTGACTCAGAGGAAAAGAAAAAGCATATTGAATCAATTGAAAAGATAGTTAACGAAGAACTCCCATGGATTATGCAATACTACTCTCGAAATTATATTCTATATAACGACTCCGTTAAAAACTATAGGCCGAGTGATTTAATCTGGAGTTTTCCAAAATACATAAAATTAAAACAATGAGGAAATATTTTCCCTAGTTATCAACATCAAGCTTTGAAAGAACAGCATTTTTAAAAACTTCCGATGAGCATTCTAGATCTGAAGACTGCACTTCAGATAAGGATGATTTTTATGAAGAAATTTTTCGAACTTCCTGTTGTATTCATGATTTGTTTAACATTCACTGCTTCAATGGCTATCGCTAAAGATTATGTTATTTATTCCATCACTCAAGACTTTCCCATGGGCGAAAAAGATGAAGTCTTAAAGAAAAACTTTTATGTTGATATGGGAAAAAATCAGGGCGTCAGCAAGGGTGCTGTACTTGACGTCTTTCGGGTTATATCTGTTTTAGATCCCTATGAGAGCAAGAAAAGGTACAATCATAGAATCAAAATAGGAGAAATAAAAGTTCTTCACGCAGAAGAGACTTCTTCTATAACAACTTTAAACAAACTTGCCAAAGAAGATGAAGCACCAGTACTAGATGTAGGAGCTTTAATGATTGGTGATATCGTTACACCACACGTAAGGTAAGTTAAACGATTTCTTTTCCGTGCAATAAGGCTCTTCTATCTTTCAATAGAGTAGTGATTTTATTGACTGCTTCGATGGTTTTTTCCATTCTCTCAATATCTTTTTCTTCGATAGGGCCATTTGATTTTAGTTTTTTTAAAACAAAGGAAGACATACCTTGAGCTACTACTAAATGATTTGCTATATCATGCAAAAATTTTCGCTCACCTAATTTTAACTCTTCAATACTTTCTATAGCCATAGTTACCTCTGAAAATAGTTTAACATATCTCAATAAATTTTATTAAACTTTTTTCACTTTAATTTTTTCTACATGCAATATTCCCTTTTCCATTTTTAGCTTTTTGGCCCAAAGAAGATACTCACTTCCCACTTCAAACTCGGAATTTTCCTCATCTCTTATTCTAATTTCCTTCACTTTTTCTCCTTGGTATATACCTCTAAAATGAAATTGGAAAAATTTCTGATTTTTTTTAACAACCTTTATTAATCTTTGGCACTTACTCAAAATAATCAAAGTATTTGACATAAAAACTCCTTTATTTTGCTTTAAGCAAATAAAAGACTTCACACCAATATATAAATGTTCGAAAATAGTAGAGAAATAAATATTAAGGGTTCATTATATGAATAGTTTTTCAACCATTCCTAATTTGTTTTTAAAAAAAATTAATAAATCCGTCATGAAGAAAGCCATTGGCTATATTGAAAACAACGAGCTTCAATTTCTCTCTAATGATGATTATAAAAATATTGTTAAAAAAATATCTTTTGCTTTTAAGGAAATCATAAATGAAAAAGAAAATCGTATTTCTATTTTAGCTCACACTTCAAAGGAGTGGCATTTTTTTGATTTAGGTATTCTTATATCTGGAAATACGACAGTTCCTGTTTATCCTACTTACCTAGCTCATGAAGTCGAATATATCCTCAATCACTTAGAAGCAAAAATTATTATTATAGACTCTGAACAACAATTGAGTAAGCTAATTGAAATTCAAAAAAATCTAAAATATTTAACTCATATTATTTCAACAAATTTTATTAATGAAAAAGTAGTCGAGCACATTGGACCAAACTTAACTTATTACACTCTAGATTCATTTTATGAGATTGGGGCAAATGCAATCTTAGAAAAGAAATTTCACTTTGAAGATATGATAACATCTGTTGCAGAGAATGATATCGCCTCAATAATCTATACATCTGGCACCACCGGCGAGCCAAAAGGTGCAGTCGTAACTCAAAAAGCATTTTGCAAAATGCTTCATAATGTTCATGATTCATTAAAAAATAATCTCAGCCCTATTGATAGAAATTTAGTTTTCTTGCCTCTTTCACATGTTCTTGGAAGATGTGATTCACTTTTAAACTTAGCTTTTGACAACGAAACAGTTTACGCTGAAAGCTTAGAAAAAGTTGTCGATAATTTGAAAATTGCCAAGCCAACTTTTTTAATTGCCGTTCCTAGAATTTTTGAGAAAGTTTATTCTAAAGTTCTTGAAAAAATGTCTAAAGAAAGTGAGATCAAGCAAAAACTATTTGATTGGGCGATCGATGCTTCTCGTGAGTATTTTCAAAAAATAGAAGCAGACAAGGCACCTACTTCAATTGAAATCATTCAAAAAAATCTCGCTTACAATTTAGTTTTTAAAAACGTTTATGAACTTTTCGGTGGAAGAGTTCGATTTTTAGTTTCTGGAGGAGCTCCACTCTCCCCAGATATCATTCGATTTTTACAGTATGCCAATTTAACCATCCTAGAAGGCTATGGACTGACTGAAACAATTGCACCCTGTGTTCTCAATCCTCCAGTTAGGCAAATTCCTGGGACCATTGGAATTCCCCTTGGCGACGTTCAAATCCAATTTGGGGAGGATGGAGAAATTTTAATTAAGACCGAAGCCCTATTTTCGGGATATTTGAAAAATGAAGAAGCTTCAAAAAATGCCTTTAATGAAGCTGGTTGGTTTTTAACAGGCGACATTGGAGAATTGACCCCAGAAGGCTTCATTAAAATTACTGATCGCAAAAAAGACATCATTATCACTAGCGCTGGAAAAAATATTGCACCTCAAAAAATTGAAAATCTTTTGAAACTTAAAAAGCATATTTCACAGGCTATGGTTGTTGGTGATCAAAGAAAGTTCCTCACTGCCATTGTAAGTATTGACCTAGAAAGCATAAAATCAGATCCAAGTCTTTCTGATATTGATAAATCAGTAGGTTATGAAGCCATGGCTTCCGACAAAAGCATTTATCAGCTTATAGAAAGTGAAATCGCCGAGGTAAACGAGGAGCTGGCTAGCTTTGAAAGTATCAAGGGATTTATCATAGCTTCAAGCGACTTCACTATAGAAAATGGCCAAATCACTCCGTCATTAAAATTGAAGAAGAAGATCATTCTCAAGACCTACAAAGATGAAGTCGATGCATTATATAAAAAGCTTGAAGCATAACCTTTACAAAAATGAGGTTTTATCCTATAAACTAAGCTTACGTTTTTAAAAGGAAGGTTTCCAATGGCAAGAATTACAATCGAAGACTGTCTAGAAAGAGTAGAAAATAGATACGAACTGGTTCACCTTGCAACTAAAAGAGTAAAGCAATTAAGAGAAGGTGCTGACCATTTAGTAAAATCTAAAAACAAAGAAGTTGTTACTGCTTTAAGAGAAATCGCTGCTGGAAAAATCAAGCATGCTCAAATCAGCGAATACGACTCAGACGAATTCTAAATTTTACGATAAAATTTTTTATATTAAAGCTCTCCTTCGAGAGCTTTTTTATTTTCATACGATAAATCCGAGTAAATCAGTCGGGATCAATCTTAACAAATCTTGAATTAAATTTATTTAATAAATCTCCGATACAATAAATAGAATCTTTGGTTCGTTGTCATTGTTTGGGGAAACAATGGCTACAAGCTGGAGATAACAGGCCAAAGGTGGAGATCTTTGGCCTTTTTTTATTTAACTAAAGCAATTTTTAAAACTTCATCAAAATGAGAAACTGGATAAAACTTTAGTCCCTTGCGATGATTAAGCGGAACTTCTTTCAAATCTTTTTCGTTTTGCTTTGGAAGAATAATTGTTTTTATTCCGGCTCTTTTTGCGGCTAAAACTTTTTCTTTTATACCACCAACTGGTAATACCTTTCCAGTTAATGATAACTCTCCCGTCATTGCAAGATCAGATCGAACTGGAACATTATTAGCTAATGAATAAAGAGCTAAAGCCATCGTTATGCCGGCTGAGGGTCCATCTTTAGGAGTCGCACCAGCAGGAAGATGTAAATGCACTTCGTGAATTGCTAAATAATCTTCAGGCTCAGCTGATTTCTGAACTTCAGCATTGACCGGAGTTTTTGAAGGCTTCACCTTTTTAGGAGCATTCTCATCCATTTTATTTTGTAATAGTTTCTTCACGTATGAATAAGCAAGATTCGCCGACTCATTCATGACTCCACCAAGCTGACCTGTCAGCTTAAACCCTCTTCCTTTTAAAGGTAGAGTTTCAATAAATAAAATCTCTCCGCCATAAGCTGTCCAAGCGAGTCCAGTCACGACTCCAGGCTTATTTTTCTTTTCAGCAAGCTCAGATTGAAACCTTGGAGTTCCTAGAATATCTTCTAGTTTTTCAATTGTTGGTGTGTACTTTAATTTCTTTTTCGGATGAGAAACTTTTTCTAAAGCAGCACGTCTACAAATCTTAGCAATATGTTGCTCTAGAACTCGAACACCTGGCTCTCTAGCGTAATCTGCAATGATTTTCTTAATCACTAGAGCAGATAAAGAAACATCGGCTTTATTCAGGCCATGTTTTTTTAATTGTCTTGGAATAACCCATTTCGTAGTTATTTCTAGCTTCTCTTCCATTGTGTAGCCAGACAACTCAATAACTTCCATACGATCTAATAAAGCTTCTGGAATATCATTGATATAGTTTGCCGTAGCAATAAAGAGTACTTTTGATAAATCAAACGAAACATCTAAATAATTATCAATGAATGTTTTGTTTTGCTCAGGATCTAAAACTTCTAAAAGCGCAGAGGCTGGATCACCTTGATAACTCTTTCCGATTTTATCAATCTCATCAAGCATAATAACTGGATTATTAACTTCAACTCGTTTCAAAGCTTGTAAAATTTTTCCAGGCATTGCTCCAACATAAGTTCTTCTATGTCCTTTAATTTCAGCTTCATCTCTCATACCACCAAGTGAAAAGCGATAAAACTTACGTCCTAAAGATTCTGCGATAGATTTCCCCATTGATGTTTTACCGACACCTGGAGGACCTGCTAAACAAAGAATTGTTCCATCATAACTAGGCTTTAACTTTCTTACTGCTAAAAATTCTAAAATTCTCTCTTTCGCCTTTTCAAGACCGTAGTGATCCTTGGCTAATATTTTTTTAGAATTATTAATATCGATATTATCGTCAGTAGATTTTGACCAAGGCAATTCAATCAACCATGTCAAATAAGTTCTAGCCACATTATATTCTGGTGATGAATCTGGAATTAATTCTAATCGTTCTAATTCTTCTTTAGCCGTTTTTAAAACATCTGCAGGTAAGCCAATTTTCTCAATTTGCTCTTTTATTTTTTTTACATCGCGTGCTTTTTCATCTTCTTCCATTCCAAGCTCAGAACGAATTACTTTTAATTGTTCTCTTAAAAAATACTCTCGCTGGTACTTGTTTACCTTATCATTAACTTCATCTGATATTTTCTTTTGAATGTCTGCCACATCCTTCTCACGCTTCAAGTAGACAAGAAGCTTGGCAAAACGTTTCTTTACAACCAAAGTTTCTAGAAAATCCTGTGCTTCAGGAATATCTAGTGAAATAGCAAATGCCACCAAGTCTGCAAGTGCCCCAGGACTTGGTGAATTTAACATCGCTAATTTCATTTCTTCATTAAAGTAAGGATTGATTTCGGATAATTTCTTGACTTGATTGATAACAGATCTTGTATAGGCATCTAGCTCTTCATCTGCCTCAAGAATATCATCAAATACTTCAATTTTAGTTCGCAAAACTGGAGATTCTGACACAAAACCAGAAGCGCGGTATCGTTTCATTCCATGAACAAGAACGTTTACCGAACCATCAGGTAACTTTAGTTTCTTTACAACTTTGCAAAGAACACCAACTTTATAAATATCGCCTTTTTTAATTTCTTTATTCTCAAAATCAATTTCTTCTTCTGGAATGAATTTTCCTTTATCATCTTTCAATTCATTTTTTACAAGATTCAGTGCTACATACCCAGTTTTTAATATCGACTCATCTAATTCCGGTGAGAATTTATCTTCTGTTAAAATAATCGGCGCAATCATTCCCGGAAAGATTGGACTATTCATTATAGGAATAATCACCACGACTTCAGGTAGCTTGGCTGGATCTATATTATTGCTTGTAGCTTTTAAATCAATTTTATAATCTGGAAATCCATTTTCATTATCGTTCATAGTTGCTCCATTAGTTTTTTAAATCAATTACAATTCTTGCAGGATTTTCTAAATAAAAAACATCAGCGCTAACCTTCGTTTTTAATTTAATTTCCATCGACAGATAATTTGCTTCAATTGGATACAAATTTACTTTTTCAACATATTTTGTTGAACTTACTGTTGTAAGTTCTTTATCTAAATTTGTTTCAAAAAAATCAATATTCAGTTTTTTTTCTTCGGCTTGTAAATGTCCATAAATTCTTGGAAGCTTACTTCCTGAAAAATCTAAAACAATACGTTCAAATCCTTGCTTAGCTGTATATGAAGATCGGATTCCTTTAAGAACTCCTGCTTCACCAGACCGACCGTTGTGGAAAATTCCACTTTCTACATAAATAGATGTTTTCTTATCGGTAAGTTTTCTAATTCGCTCTTTAAGCAAATCCTGAGAAAATGCTGAATGAGCAATAAATATCAAAATAAATAAAGACAATTTCATTAACATGCTCCCTTTCTTCATCCTTAAAATTATAAATCAAAAGAGAGCTGTCTAGCAAAAGAATTGACGAATGTGCCTCATAATTGCTGAAAAAAACAATGCCAGGATGAAACCTAACATTAACGATGTGGGCCCACCTCCACTTTGGTTATCTGTGTCTATAGTTCCACAGCTAACTGCATTTTTTTTCTTCTCTTCCTGTGTCGAAGTTCCAGTAATTGTATACTTTGATATTGAATAGGTGTTTGGGCCATCAGGACATAAAGAATTATCTGAAACATTGTATTTTCTTGAAGACACTTCAGAAAATGTTCCATCCCCATTACTTTTTACAATATGCCCCGTAATAAAGTAAAAATACATTGAATCCGCAAAGTTTGAGTAATCTGGTATGATATCTGTTGCACTGTAGGGCACCCCAGAAATTAGTTGAGTTGGCGCTAACTTTTCTGGCTTAATTTTTATATTGAATGTATTTTCTGCAGCAGTTGTTTTATTTATAGGAATTCGAAAAATAGAATTGATATTTACAAATCCATCAGATTCTAGTTGATACTTAGGACTTAGAGTTGTTACAGCACCACCTCTATCCCACTCAATATTTGCCTTGAACGAAGAATTAAAATTCTGATTTAATACTTTAACTTCTAAGTATAAATCGCTCGAACTCAACTGGCTCCATTCACTTGCAGTAATATTCGCTAAATTAAATTTTATTTTATCTTCTGTTGTTATTGAATTTATTTCTTGACTAGAAAAATAGCCAACGAAGCTATTACCTATTCCTTCCGTCAACGTAGAGTTTAATTCAAAACTATTACCTGTTCCTTTTTTCTGCATGTATTCGGGAGGAACTTCCAAATCACAGCCGATAGAAATTTTTCCAATATCAACATTTTGGCTATTCATTTCCACCGCAGTCGGAAATCCAATATGGCTTCCTCCACAGGCTTGATAGAAACTTCCTCGGTAATTGGTAGAACCATCGCAAAAATTTTTTCGGGCATTTTTATAATAATCTGAGACACCAACCCCAACTTGCGGCCTTACATAAATGAAATATTTATCGTTCACATGAAGGCCATTAATGGAAAAATTTCCATCTATTTCTGAAACAGAAGAGCCAACAACTGCACCAGTCGAAAGTGAAATTGCATCGACATGAGCTCCAAATACACCAATTAAACTTGCTCCACCTACAATTTTTCCAGTGATCTTTTTTTTAGTTACGACACTCGGTGGATAAATATCTACGGCACCACTTTTATCATCAGAGATTAGTTTTGACTGTCCTCTAAATAATGACCAAAACATTGTAGAAGCATGGACCTGACTGTGTACTAACCCTATAACGTGACCTAACTCGTGAGTAAGTATATTACCAACATAATTTACTTCCGAAGAAGCTGTTGATAATCCCGAATCTCTAATCACAACATCTGCTTCACTAATAACTCCATCGTTTGTTCCATATTTTTTTAAAGTTACGCCCACAACCTCAGAACCGTTAAAAAAAGTTGGATCATTTGAGAAAAATATTTCATTTAAAAATTCTTGATTTTGTCCAATTGTAGAATTTTTCCTTAAAGTTATTCCCGAACTAGAGTTCCATTCAGAAATAGAATTTGAAATTATATTATTTAAAGAAGTTTCATTTAAGCCTTGAGTATTTGTCACATTGACATACACATCGACTACCGGCTGAGCCCCCATCCACTGAACTTGCTTGCCACTCGTTGTTTTCTCTAGAACATAAGCATTTAGATCAAATGCGATCAGTAACAAAGTTAGATATAAGAATAATTGGAATTTATTTTTCATTCCACCTTCTTCTTAAAAATGAAAAACTAATGGAAGCACAAATAAAACATAAGAAGTAAATAATCCACTTCTCAAAATCAACTACATCTGAAGTAGATGCTAAATCTCTAGAATTATTTTTTTCATCTTTTCCGTTGGCTTTACTGTGAACTATTTTTTTTACAACATTTTTTTCTACTGTCAAACTAGTTTCTTTCACTGAAACCAAATTCCATTTACTATTCATGATCTCAATAAATTTTTCTTTTTTGACTCTTCCTATTTCTTTATCAAAAGGAAAAACAGTCGAAACATAGTAAGTTTGATTACCTATCTTTTGAATTTCATATTGGCCTAAAGTAAAATTACTTAAATAATATTTATTCTCAATTTCCTTGATTAACAAAAAATATCTCATCCCTTTTTTAAACTGAGGTGAACCATCGACGGCTGTTCCAACTTCTCCTATAACCCCACCTGGTAAATCTAAGCTTAAATAATCTAGAGATTCACCGAAAGATTCGTGCACTTGAAAATCTTGTCTTGTATAAATAAATCCATTTCCATTTTTATATGGAACAGATTTAATCAATTCAACTTCTACTCCAAAACTGGCTTGCTCAACCTGTTTTTCAATCGATGCAGGCATAAAGACAGTAGCCTCAATTTTCATTGAGAAAAACAGTACTAAAAGAATACAAATTTGAAGCCATTTCAAAAGTCACCTCTTCTCAAATTTTATCGGCTTTCTAGCTTTGAAGTTGAAAAAAAACGAGAGAGGAAACACTCTAACAATTTGACGTGATTTCGATTGGTTATCTAGGGGTGAAAGGTGAATAAAACCCACTCAATTTCAAGGCAGCCTAAAAAGTGGGCAAAAAAAAACCCGCAACAAGTGCGGGTTTTGAATATGGGATATAAATCCAATAATAAGTAAATATTATCTCTTAGAAAACTGGTATCTCTTTCTAGCACCAGACTTACCTGGTTTCTTTCTTTCAACTGCTCTTGGGTCTCTTGTTAAAAAGCCAGCTGCCTTAAGTTCGCCTCTTAGTGCTGGATTTAATTTAATTAGGGCTCTTGAAATTCCAAGTCTGATTGCTCCAGCTTGTCCAGAAATCCCACCACCTAAAACATTGATATTGAAATCGTACTTATCAGCTAGTTTAACTAAATTCAAAGGTTGATTAACAACATAAAGATTTGTTTCTTGCTTAAAGAAATTTCTAATATCTCTTTTATTAACTGTAATTTTTCCATTTCCTTTCGCTACATAAACTCTAGCTACTGCTGTTTTTCTTCTTCCGATTGCGTGAGTTTCGTATGTTTTACCTTTAGCCATAATTGCCTCTTATTTAAATTATTATTTTACTTTGTATTCAACTGGGTTTTGAGCTTGATGAGAATGAGTTTCACCAGCAAAAACCTTTAACTTTGTTAATTGCTTTCTTCCAAGAGTATTTTTTGGAAGCATACCTTTTACAGCATCCATAAGAATCAATTCTGGATGTTTTTCTAGTTGCTCTCTAGCAGTTCTTTTCTTGATCCCACCAGTAAAGTTTGAGTGCCAGAAATAATCTTTATCATCCCATTTTTTACCAGTGAATTTTACTTTATCAGCATTGATTACTACAACATAATCACCTGAATCAGTTGTATATGTAAATTTTGGATTTAGTCTTCCTCTTAAAAGGTCTGCAATTTGAGTAGCTAATCTTCCTACTACTTGGTCTTTAGCATCGACCACATACCACTTTTTATCTGCATCAGCTGGCTTTAAAACGAACGATTTTTGAGTGTACATAACTTTATCCTTTTAACTATTTAACTAGCCCCTCTTTTAAAAAGAGAGAAAGTATTAATCTAAATTCAGATTGCAAAAAATGCAAGTGTTGAACCTTATATAGTTTTTTTGGGCCTTAAGTCAAGTTTTTATTAAAAAAATCCTATGGAAAGATGGAAGCGGCCTGCCGAATCGCGCCTGTTGTCATTATAAGATTTTCTACTTAGCTTAACTCCATAATCAAAGTCTAGTGAACCAACTGGAGTAATAAACTTAATACCAAGTCCTACAGAACTTCTAAGTTTTAAGGGCTTAAAGCTATCAATAAATACGCGGCCGGCGTCAAAAAACAAATTTGCCTGAATCGTATCCGTTAAAAAATAGCGCGGTTCAAACTTATAAGCGACAAAATAGGCATTTTTATTCACAGTAACTTTATCTAATTCTCGACCATCAAGTAGACGATTGATCTCACCATTATCAAAGCCCCTAATCTCATCAAAGCCATCCATTCTAAAAACTTTAATACTTGGAAGATAATATTTCTTTGTGAAGTTTTCTTCATATCCTCCAGAAATTGAAGTGGCAAAGACGAAGTTACCAACTGGAAAATAAAATTTATTCCTACTAATGATCTTCATATAATTTACTTCAAAGTCATCATTGTTCATGGATAAGAAAAATTTATTCGCCCACTCGGCGGATAAATTTAAACTGACCCCTCTTCTTGTATAGACTGGATCATCTCGATTTTCATAATTTATCGAAGGAGTAATACCTCCAATGGTGAAATTGTCATTATCTCGCGTTTCTGTTGCATCAGATTGGTCAATTTTTTCTAACTGATATTTAAATGAAATAGACCAATTTTCATTTAGAGATTTTGAAATTTGTGGTGAAATTTTTAAAATATCTGCATCAAAAGCATAAAATCTTTTTCTTTGAAAAGAAGTCGAGGTTTCCAATTCAACTTTGTTTGAATAGTCATTTGAGAAAAGATATGGCTCCAAGTAGCTTAACTTGAAAGTGAACTCCATTTTTCTTTTATCTGCGATTCTTCTTCGATCATCGAAACCATCTGAATTTAATCTTTGGTTCACTTGCCCTTTTACTGAAAAAGTTCGATTCATTCCTTGTCGATTACCAAAATTTAATCCTGTTCCTGCTTTAATACCAAGATCTGTTCGATACCCTAAAGAAAGTTCACCTTGCCCAAAATCTCTTTCGATAACTTGAATTTTTAAATTTGCCAGCCGACAACTATCTGCAACTTCATTGGTATAAACCGGAGTAATACTTACGCTTGAAAATAGACCCAGAGAAACAAGGTTGGTTCTATACTTATCAATTTCATCTGGTGAAATAATTCCATCTAACTTAAATCTATTTTCTCGTGAAATGACTTCGTTTTTTGTGACTGTATTTCCACTTATAATCAAATCTCTAAAGCAAATTCGTTCACCTAAATTAACATTAGGTTGAATTTTTGCAGTAAAATTAGCTTTGTCATAAACAATCAAATTCGACCGATTCAAATTATCAATTTTTACGTTTAAATATCCTTTATCTTGTAAAAACTTGATCATAACTTTTAAGTCATCATCTAAGGCTACAACGTTAAGAGGAGAATCCTTTTTATTTATTAATTTTAACAGCAACTCTTGCGTAAATTCTTTTGGTGAACCCAAAACATCGATTTCTTGAACTGTCACCTGCTGTTTTTCATTTATCGAATATTCAACATCTGCTCTGGACTTTATATCATTATAAACAATTTTCGCTTTGGAAATTTCTACTGAAACAAAACCTCTGCTTAAATAGTATTTTTTTAAAATTTCTTCAACTTCTTGTAAATATTTCTTATCAAGATATCCTGCCTTAGATAACGGAGTACCGTTTTCAATAAATATCTCCCTTAACTGTTCCTCTTTAATAAATTCTAATCCCTTGAAGCCAAGAGAATTTAGTCCTATCTTATGACCTTCCTTAATTTGAAAGACAAAAATATTAATCAATTCTTTATCTTTATCACGACTAACCATCTTTGAAATAACAACATCGACATCATAAAAACCCTTCTCTTCATAAGCAGATATGATCTCATTTTTTAACTCGATCTCTTCTATTTTACCAAATGCAATTCGAATTTTTTCTGATAGCCTTGCTTTTAATTCTCCGAAAGTTAACAAACTATTGCCCTTAAAATGTAAACTTGTCCTTTCTCCTTTTTGAATTTTAATCTTTAGATTTACATTTCCATCAACAACTTGTGAGTCAAATGAAACTTGAGAACTGTAATATCCTTCTGATTGCAAATCTTTTAGGATAGAATCAAGAAGAATTTTTACACCTGTCAAATCAATATCTTTTCCCACAAAATCATCAAACTGATTAGCATAAAGACGTTCAATCGATTTTTCTGAGTCCCAAATAATTTTACCAATTTTTTTATGGTCTAGGCTTTCTCCTTCTGCTTTAGACAGAAAAGTAAAAACAAATAATGTGAAAAAAATTATATATTTCATCAAAATGACCATTTTATCTTTAAATCCAACCCAAGTGAATTGGGAGTGGTTGTAGACTCACTTTCTGAAGGCTTCATTTCATAAACACCTTCGACCGAAACGTTCTTATTAATATTATAGTTAACATTCATTTCCTGTTTTTGCTCTAATGTTCCACCAACTGTGCTAGAAAGAGAGACATTCACTTTTCTAGATAATCTTTTGTCAATCTTGATTTTAGTTGAGGACTTTAATCTGCTTGCTGATGAATCAGATACCGCCGACTTTCCAGAAATCAAAGACGCCTCCTCCTGTTGAAACTCTGGACTTACACTTAAATTAACACCCAAAATTGAGTTAATGTCTTCATTAATATTAAACTGAGATAAAACTAAAGAACCAACACCTACTAATGTTGAATTACGTTTTTCTTCTTCACTTAAGTTTTTTGAATCTGAAGATGTGATTCCAAACGTCAGTAAAGATAAAATATCTTCTTGAGAAAGATATGGATCTGATGTTAAGAGAACATTCAACTTATCCAGTTTCCCTGAAACATCAAGCTTGATTTCGAATTCAGGAAACTTAGCAAAGCCAACAAACTTAACGTCTGACATCTTTTCTGCACTAGTATCTTTCACATCCAAACTTCCTTCTTTTAAGATAAATTCATGCCCTTTAAATTTAAACTTGCTGACTTGAGGAACGACATCGACTCTTGAAACAATCGTCGGCTTTAACAAACTTCCTGCAACATTACCTCTGAGTTTAACATAGACCTCCGCCAAGTTATTTTTAAATCCGATTTGATTACCTGTCTCAAAGTCAATATTTAATAGAGCTAAATTGGTTGCTGAATTGTTATTTTCTGGAAGATAATTCGTAAAGTCATTAGTTTGATATTTTGTCGAACTCGTTATCTCGTTCAAGCTATCCAATATCTCTCCATTGTGTATCACTGCTTTCGCGTTTAAATTATAAGGAAACTTATTTCCAGAAATATTTCCATAGGCACTCAATAGAACTGAGGATTTTTTAAAGAGTGGAATACTTCCTCTATCAAGCTTGAAATCCAACTTAATTAAAGGAAAGACATCTAAGTCGGGAAAAATCTTCTTAAAAGCAATTACCCCTGATGCAGAAACCTCTCCTTCTCCGTACTTGCCACTTAAACGTGTTAATTCAAACGCCTCTTTGTTTTTTCTTACTTCAAAATTAATACCTTTAAAAAAACCAGGCACATTTTTCAATTTGAATGAATTATTATTTCCAATCAATTCAAAATAATCGAAGCCAACTTCTTTTCCTATGGTGAGTTGGTTTTTACCTTTTATATTTCCAATTCCTTTTTCAGCTATTTCTGTGAACAGTTCGGCCAAATTAGATTTGATTGAAAATTCCTGATTGCATACTATATTTGAATTTATATTTTTACCTGTACTGATTAAATAGTCAGTTCCATCGATGAAATGTAAGTCCCATTTTTTTATGATACCATCACTAATGAGAACACTGTTTTTCAGAGGGTCAATTCTTAAATTAATATCATTTCGCTTTAAGCTTAATTGATTAATCCTTAAATCCAAGTTACTAATATCAAATGGAGACAAATTGATTTCCATATTGGCGGTGACATTAATTTTCCCTTCTAAATTCTTGTCTGTTAGATTATGAGCAGAGACTGCACCAAGTAATTCCCTAACGTCACCCGTATCAAGCTTCGAAACTAAAACTATACTTTTCTTAATCATGTTATACTTAGAATCAATTTTTAGCTTACCACCTAATAAATTTGATCTAACCTGTACTCCATCATGATTCAGATACACCACGCCAGATGAAGGGGAAACAGGGGTATTATCGATGAAGGCATCTGGAATTTTGAAATTTAATCTAGAAGTAAAGTTTTCACTTGTCCCGTTTCCATCATATTCTGCGCTTATTACACCGTCATAATCAAAATTTAAATTTTTATATTTTTTAAGATCAGTAATCTTCAACCCGTTCGAAAGGGCGTCTATTTCCATATAACCGTTACTGGTATCTAGAGAATAATTAGCTGTAATTGTTCCCCGATTTTTTTTGAATTTCAATCGTTTAAAATTTAATACTTCATTTTTAAAACGAAAATCACTTTGGAAACTATCTACATCTTCACCATAAACGATTAAATCAGTTCCTTTTATAACGCCGTTAACTTCAAGATTTTTTACATCAAAACCACCTGAGATTTTATAGTTTGAAACGAAATTAAAATCTAAATCTGATGGTAGATTTTTAATATCTTTAAAAATCAAGTTATACATTTTTTTTGCATTAGAAAATGTTGAAGTTTGAAAATCTAAATTTAAATCTAATCCAGAAATATCACCGAAGAGAAGTACCCCCTCTGCTGTAAATTTAGTTTTATCAAACTCACCATCTAACTTTCTTATTTTCATTTCTAAATCTTTTAGACCTAATTCAAACTCTGATCGGACATGTCCAAAATGTAGATCGACAACTGAGAAATTATTCCAATCTACTTTAAAATCAAAATTGACATCATCGTAAGGTCCAGAAATTTTTAATCCGAAATCTCCCCTTCCTTCAATGTTGACTCCCGATATCGGGCCAAGCCTTTTCATGTCTATTTTTGAATCGTAAAATTTTATTTCGAGCGACTTCGATAAAAGTACTCCATCAAAATTTAAAACGCTATCAGGCATCCTAAGCGTTGATTCAACTTCTACTTCATATTCCTTATTCAAAAATAGATTAAATTTTGAAACCTCAATGGTTGGAATATTTAAAATTGGCTTACTAGCATTAAATTCTAATTTAACTGGAGATATTTTGGTATTGGGTCTTAGCCGAAACTCTACCCCTTCACCATTCCACTGCACCTCTACGACTCCTGAAATCTTTGCTTTTAAGGAAGATAACGTTTCCTTGATCGTCTTTAAGAAAGTGTTGGTTTCTGCTAAATCTAAAATAAAAGATGCAGTATTTTTATTAAACGACCGAGAATTTATATTGTAAAAACTAATTTCTTTTTCAAGTCTATACTTTTCTTGCTTGTTAACCGCAACGAACCTTTTAAGTTTTATTTCATTACTTTTTTTAATAAGTAGCGCTTCAATTGATTCTAAATCTGCCCACTCTGATTTAAAATCTTTCAACTTTAGATCAAGGTTTACATTGGGATTAAGCCATCCGCCTTCTAGTTCCGCATTAAAATTAATAAAAGATGAAATTCTATTTAAACTTTTCAGATTTTCTGGAATTTCCACATTCTCTAAAAACTTTTCAAATAGCGCTTGGCCAGACAATACGACTTTCATCATTAAGTTTTTTCTGTCTTGTACAAACTCTCCTTGCAGTTTTGATCTAATAATCTCATCTTCAACATAAATCTCATCTATTATTAATTTTGACTTAATCAAACGAACTTGCCCTATCAGTACACCAATTTGATCTTTTTTAAACGAAGGAATTTGCTTTGTTGACTTTATTTTTTGAAGATCTACTTTTAAGCGAATTTCTCTTTTGTGTGGCAACAAGCTAACATTATTAACTTCAGCAGTTGTTCCATTGACATTAATTACAGAGTTACTTAACTTAAACAAATTAAGTCTCAAGGGACTTTTTTTGAATATTTCTTCATACTTACTAAAGAGTTCATTCAAGTTAATACTTTTCCAATCAAATTCTTCCTTGTCTTCCTCAATTTGCAACTTCAAATTAGCTTTATCTAAATAAATCTCATCAATTTCTAACTCACTCGAAAAAAAACTAAAAAATGAAAAGCCAATTTTCAATTCGTCTGCTTCTAGAGTGTAAGCAAATTTAGGTAAGCTTTCCTTTTTAACTTGAACCTTGTTAAATATGGTTGTTGGTGGAAATACTTTAAAAGAAACTGTCTCAAATTTTATATCTGTACCAATTTTATTATTCAAAACTTGAGAGATTCGATAGCTTGCCTCTTTAGAAAAAAACTTTGAGTGAAGAAACTGCCATCCAACATACAGAGTTAGCATGCAAAAAGTAAAAAAGAATATTAATATTTTATTTATTCTTTTCAATTTCCTCTAGCCTTGTCTTTACCAATCTGTACCCAGGAGAAGCAAGATTCACTTTATCAAAATATTTTTTTGCATTTTTAAAATCTTTAATTCCATGATAGCTTTCACCTAAACAATACCAAACCAGGATTTCTTCTGACTTTAAAAGTGCTGTTGAAGACAATACATCTTGAGCATAATCTCTTGCATGATGAAAGTTACCTAGCTCTAGTTCTGCTTCTATCCTTAAGATTTCCAAATTAATTTTTTCTTTTTCTCCTGTAGATCTCTTTACAAGTTCTCCAGAAATATATGAAACGACTCTATTCATTCCCAAAAATTTAAAGGCAACAATTTTTTCATCTAACTCCAACTCTTCATCAAAGTTTACCTTCAAATAATTTATAATTTTAGTTTCTTCTAATTTACTTCCTTCGGGATTTTTTAAAAACTCCAATGCTATTTCATCATAGTTTAATTTGTAGCTGAACTCGTTGTTTTTAGACTTAGATTCAGAAGTATTTTTCGACTTAAACTCAAGAGGGAAAACGTTTTTTATCTTTTCTATAATTTGCTCATTTGAACCATACTTTTTTAGGTAATATAATACTTTTTCTAACTCTGAAGTAGTGCTTAGTTTCGAAACCAGTATCTTTTCTTCAAGCCATTTTTTTTCATTTCCCCAATATTTTTCATGATAATTTTCTAAAATAGAATTATATTTCAAGGCTTCTGCATGGGCTGTTTTATTTCCTAGCACATGATCAATTGATTTTTCCATTGCTATGATTTTCTTACTCACAAGGCCCAGAGATTTTATTTCATGAAAACTTTTTTTAAAGGAAGGAATTCTTTTTTGTTCATAAAGATTTTGAAAATATACATCTAGCAAATTTTGCGAATATTGAATTTTTCCGATACTTAAATAATATGTTCCAAAAGAATAAAAATAACTTAAACTCAAACCAGATTTATTTTTTAGAAAAATTTTTGAAAAATTTTCTGTAAGAAATTCTAAAATTTCTTCATGGGGATTTTTTAAGAATTCATCTAACTCTTTTTCGAGTTCTTTCCAATCTTCATCTATTAAAATTTTTGACAATTTTTGCTGAATCAAAAACAACCCCTAAAGTGAGCTAAGCTATTGAGATTATTTTTATTTTACAGTGATTTTGACAATAAAATGAGGGGAGAAAAATTGCCCCTCATTCTATAATTGTTGATTAATTTACTTGTTGGCTCTTTCTAGATATTCACCAGTTCTTGTATCAATTTTTAAAAGCTCGCCTTCTTTAATAAACAAAGGAACTTTAACCTGTAATCCAGTTTCCATAACTGCCTTTTTCGTCATTGCTCCACCAGCAGTATCACCCTTTAGTCCCGGATCTGTTTCTGCTACTTTTAAATAAATAAAAGTTGGGTGTTCAATCGATATTGGCCTACCCTTGTAGTAAAGTACTTTTAATTTCGATCCCTCTTGAAGATAATATCTATCTTCGCCAATTTGCTCAGTAGTTAAATGAATCGTTTCAAAGTTTGATTGATCAAGAAAATTGAAACCCTCTTGATCTGAATATGTATACTCAACTTCTTTCTCTTCAAGATCTGGAACTGTACAACCTGTAGATACACCTGACTTAAATGTTCTCTCGATCACTTGACCAGTCTCAAGATTTTTTATTCTAGCCGTAACGAAAGCAGAACCTTTCCCTGGATTTGTAAAATCAGATTTCAAAATCACATACGGTTTCCCTTCTAATTCAATTTTTGCACCTTTCTTTAACTCTGTTGTGTCTAACATTTCTTAACCTTTGTTATTTTAATAATTGCGATTGAATAGCTAATATATATGTCTCTTTTCCGAAACCTTCTATAACTGAAGTTGATGCTCTCGTTGTCACCTTATTCATTCGAAAATCTTCTCTTTTATAGGTATTCGAAATATGAACTTCAATAATTGGTATATTTAATAACTTAAGAGCATCATAAATGGCAACACTTGAGTGGGTATAGCCAGCTGGGTTAATAATCAAAGCATTAATTTCTTTTTTAAAGCTAAGATCTTGAATTTTTTGAACTATCTCGCCTTCAAGATTACTTTGATGCCACTCAATATTTACGTTTTTTCCTACAAAATATTTTTCAGTGTGAATTTTTATATCATCTAAACTTAGCGTTCCATAAATTTCTGGTTCTCTCGAACCCAATAAATTTAAATTAGGACCATTGATGATATAAAAATTGAATTTGCTCATAGGTACTACATATCAAAATTAAATCTGATAATCTAGAGACTTTGCCTTAATTTTCTCAAGAAACTTGCTTAATTTTAAGATTATTTTCTGCTTTTTTTCTTCTGAATTATTAACAAAACCTATATCACCATGAAATTTCTCTTCAATGATATTCATCAAATTTCTTCTTCCATCTTCTTCTGAGGTTTCCAAAGTAGCAAGATCCATTTTTTCACTTGAAGATGAAGTTGGAATTTCACTGATCTTAGAAAAATGATCCAGATGCTCAAGCTCATTCACACCTACATTCAAATTCTCAATTTCGTCTTCTTTTACCTCTTGAGACAAAGAAGTCTGCCCTGTTAATTCTTTTATTTCTAAAAGTTTATTTTGACTTGCTTTATCATTTGGATTTAACTCTAAAATTTTCTCTAGAATATTTAAAGCCTTTTCAATGTGACCTTGACCGATATAAAGATCGATCAAAGTATGAGTGACAAAGGGAGTATTGTCAGGCGACTTCTCTGTCAAGTGAAGTGTGTGAATTGAGTTTTTAACTTCACTTTCTTCTTCATTTTTATTAGACTCATTTTTATTTTCTCGCAGAGCTGGAGTTTCTTTTTCCATTTTCCACTTAACGAGATTATCATCTTCTGATAATTCATTTTTAGTTTTTGAAAGATCAACAGTGAGCCATTTTTCAAAATCAATTTTATCAATTGAATCATCTTCAAGTTTAATCTCTTCCAAAGAATTAGAGTCCATAAAGTTTTCAGGTGGGATAACAATCGGCTTATGCTCAGTTCTTTGTCGGCTTTCCACTTCATTTTCAAGAAAACCTACCAACTTAGCCACCTCTTTATCTTTAGGATTCACAAACAGAAGATACTTTAATGTTTCCAAGGCTTCATCTTTTCTTGAAAGCGACATACATGTATCAGCAAACAACCTTTGAAGTCGTAAATTATCTCTATTCGTTTCAACAAAGGGTCGTAGTGTTGTGTAAGCCATATTGTATTGTTTTAGATCATAATAACAAGATGACATTCCAAGATACCCCATAACATATCCTGGATTATACCTAATCCCACTACCAAGGATTTCCATTGCTTTATCATGCATACCAATTTTTCTGTATGCTTCTGCCAGAGGAGCAAATACTTTCGATCGTGGATTTTTTTCAAAATCACTTTGATATTTTAAAAAAAGAGGAGAAAGAAATTGCAGCTTATCTTTAGCCATATACTATCAACTCTTTTCAATTAGACCAGCTTCTTCCTGATTGATTACTCTTGGAGTTAAAAAGATAATTAATTCTTTTTTATCAGTCGCTGGATTATATTTAGTTCTAAATAACCATCCAACCAATGGAATATCTTTCAAAAATGGTATACCCGAATGATTTTCTGTCGTTACATAAGTATAAATTCCACCAATCACTACCGTATTACCATTGTCTACCAGAACACTTGTCTTCACATTTCTTTTTACGGTATCTTTCGGCGCTAAGGGATCTGCCGAAGGAAGAAAAGTATCTTTTGTAAGAGTTATATCAAGTGAGATTGACCCACTGTTGGTAACTTGTGGGGTTACCTTTAAATCCAAGTTGGCATCTTGGGGTTTCCAAGAAACTGTAGCAACTGTTTGGTTGTTAACTTGAGTTACTCCCCTTTCACCATAATAAATGCTATCTTTTTGAGTGATTGTCGCTTCAACGTTGTTTTTTGTGATTACTTTAGGGCTTGAGATGACCTTTCCTCGAGACTCAGACTCCATTAAGCTCAATGTAAAATCAAGCGGTGAAAGCCTATTAAATTTTGAAATAGACAAGCCAAATAAGCTTCTGGCGGCAGAAGGTGCTGAGCTAAATGAAAATGACCCAGCATCTGGCGTACTTGCAGGATTAGAAAAAGGATCGTATCCAAAAGTTAATCCCGTTTCTAAACCTATTTCTTTAGTATACCTTTCAGAAACTTCTACTATTTTTGACTCAATTAAAACTTGAGGTGTCTGGGTATCTAATAACTCTACAATCTTTTTCATTCTTTCAATGACTTCTGATGTGTCTTTTACAATTAAAGAATTTGTTCTTGAATCTTTTGAAATTTTTCCTCTTTTTTCGGTTGAGTACTCTTTTAAAATTCCCATCAATTCATCTGTATTGGCAAAACTTATCGGGAAAACCTTTGTTAACATTGGCTCTTGTGCTGCTGTAGCCTCTTTGTTTTTCTTCACCGCCTCAAGTTCTTTTGACAATGCCTCTTGAGTTAAAACAATTAAGATCATTCCATTTTTCTTAACAACCAATTTATTTAATTCTAAAACAGTATCAAGGGCTTGATCCCATGGAATATCTACAATATTCATTGAAACTGGTTCAAGTTTTTTAACATCATCATTAATAATGATGTTAAACCCTGAGGTTTCGGCCAATAGTCTTAATATCTCTTCAGGTTTTACGTTTTTTAGTGTCATGGTAACTTTTTTACCAATGTATTTCTTTTTACCAGACAAAGTAATGTTTTCGAGAATATCTTCTACTGTGTCGGATTTTGGGATATTTAGTTTTCCTGCTGAAATTGCAACATCGCTTACTTTCTCTTTATAGTTTTGATTATCTGTAACTTGGTTTTCAGAAAAAACACCAAATCTATTTTCTACCTGTAAAACTACTCTGTTGGGTTTTCTAACAAGCATTGAGCGAACGTTCTCTCTTAATTGGACAGCAACTCTTAAGTTTTTATCATCTTTGGTTTTTCGATATGCTTTAACATAAACAATTCCACCTGGAAATTCTGAAGAATCGATATCTTTTAAAACTTTATCTCGAGAAATGACATCTTCAAAATCAATAATAATTTGCTTATCATCTTTTACTTGAAATTTTGTTGCTTTAACATTGTTTGAATCAAACACAAATTCTAGTTCACTAACTTCACTTTTTTGAAGAAAGCCAATTGTTTTTAACTCAAAAGACCAAATGTTTTTGACAAAAATAAATGTGAAACAAATTGATATAAATTTTAATTGGTTTAGATTCATGCAACTCTTCCTTAAGTTCATGTAAAACTTCCTGTTTTTTTATTATATCATCTTTTTAAAAAATGTAATTTTTTATTAAATCTGAGTAAATTACTCGCCCGAAACAGGTATGACCGTTTCAAGGTATTCTTCTTGATCATAAACGTTTTGAATTTTTTCTACAAAAACTACACCACCTGGGAGTATGGCTTTAACTTCTGCTTGATTTGGACCAATTTTCATTCCTTCTTTTATAATAAAAGTATCAAGCCCTGATCCTGATCGAACGAGAGCCCGTCTTTCTTTTCCAATAATCACACCAGTAACTTTCAACGTTTCCACTGCTTTATTTTCGATTGATTCTGTAATGTTAGAGTAAATTCCCGTTAAATTATATTTTCCTATACCACTTGATTTTTTCTTATTAATTCTTCTTTTAAAAGGATCTCTTAGCTCTAGTGGATTTTTAAGATAAGTTTTAGCTCTTAAAAATCCAGGTTCTTTTGACTCTTGAGCATAAGCAAGTTGTATTCCAATAAAAAATAGGAACGCTAAATGTTTGAACTTCACGGCTCCTCCTCTTTATTTTTTCTTGGCTTCCTCTTTGGTGGAGGTGCCCCTGCATCACCTTTCTTTTCTTGTTCCAAACCTCTATCTTCCTTATATCCAACATTATATTTATAAGCTTCTAGAATAAATTCTCCATTTATTAGCTGGAATTTACTTCTTTGAGGTTGGTCTATTTTTCCAAAACTCACTTCCCCAATATTTAAAATTCTTTTATTTTCTCCAATCTTTTCAAACATGATCAAAAACTGTACAAAAGTTGCTTTGGCCTTGAATCTATATTTTCTAGCAATATAAAATCCTCTCATATCATCTTTTTCTGGAACAATACTTACTTCTTTTATATTAATATCTTCTGCAATTTTTCTAAGCATACTAATATTTTCAGTATCTGAAATTTCAGATGGTAGCTGTTGTTGGATTTTTTCAATCTGAGAAGCTACTCTTTCAATGATCTCTTTTTGCTCTTGAATATCTTTTTCAAATTTTTTTAAGTCTCTTTTCAATTGTCTTGTTTTTTCTAAAGTTTGTGTTGTTTGGCTCTGTTCTTGAACAACAGATTCTTTCTGTTCCTCATGCTCCCACCAAAGCACACCCATCTGAATTAATGCCGCAAGAATAATAAAAATATGAATGTTTTTTATAAATGCGGTCATTGAAATGACCTCATGTCAAAATTTTTAATTTTTCCTTTTAATTCAAAAGTGTCTATACTAACTGAGATACCATCAAGACTCTCAATTTTATTTTCTTGTCTTGCCGGAGTGACAGAACCTGCAAAAAAAGGTGAGTCATTTATAACTGTAATAAACTCTCCTAATGCCCTAGTAGAGTAGCTTCCACCTACAATAGTAATTTCACTTGTCGATTCGATTTTAAAACTGTCAAACCACATATCCTCAGGAATACTTCGCGCAATTTTCTCTAATACTTTTCTTGGATTTGTTCTATATTTTAAAATTTCGTCAACTTGTTTAGATCTAGCCTGAAGTTTCTCTATCTGCTTTTTAAAAAATAAAAATTGTTCTTGAGTATTTTCTGATTTACCCATTTCTGCACGTAGTTTTTCGATCTCTTGATTGTTACTGGTAATGATTTCTCTTTCTTTGGCCATTTCTGATTCAAAATAAGATTTAAGTATTGCTTCTGGTACGTAATAAAAAATAACCGCAATTCCAATTACGACAAAATTTAATTCATTAAGATCAACTCCAAGTACCGTTGGAAGCTTTAGGGGCTCTTTTTGTTCGAGGAGGTTTAACTCAATCATTTTCCTAGGGTCCTCATCGCTAATCCGATTGCTACCGTTCCTCGATAAGCAATATCTTCAATTTCTTCTTCATTAATGTTTTTTTGATTATAAGTCATAGTGCTAAATGGATTCAGAACAGTAATTTCTGTCTCAAGTACCTCTTGAAGAGCATCTATCATTCCTGGTGTTTGAGCTGCTCCACCCGAAACCACACAAGCATCAAACGTTTCTTCAGAAGTAGAACTCATCCAAAAATCGATTGTTTTTTTCAATTCTTCTAAAAATGAATCAATAACTTGATTCATGATCTCAACGATCTCTTCTGGAATATTTCCACTGCCATCACCAAAAACTTTCAAACTCTCAGCTTCAAAATAATTTACACCCATTTGTCTTTGAACTTCTTCGGTGATGGTTATTCCACCAATGGTTATTTCTTTAAAGAAAACCATCATTCCACTTTTGTGAATTATAAAATGCGTTCTTTGAGCGCCGATATCTAAAAGTAATATGCATTTATTTTTTTGTTTCGCAATATCAGGCATAGTTGCTTCAAAAACATTCACAAATGCCGTAGCGCCATGATCAACTATTTTTGCTTTATATCCAGTTTTTTCAACTAGTCCTTTAAAAGATTCGATAATTGATTTTCTGGCAGCGCCAACAATAACATCATATCCACCACCTTGATTTTCACCCAAGATGCTGTATGAAATATTTCCTTCGTCTGCCGGAAATGGCAAATACTGTTCCGCTTCCCACATGACGCTATCACCAACTTCCTCTGGACTTCCAGCTGCAAGTTGAAGACGCTTTATCATCGTATTTGGACCAGATACTCCAAAACAAATAAACTTATTAGAGCTTTTTAGTTGCTTTAATCCGCTTGAAATAGCTGCAAGTAAATCGTCTTCTTTCTGTATTTCATCTTCAATGATGACCCCCTCGGGTAGAGCTACAGAAACATACGAATGTAACTTAACACTTCCATCAGCTAAATGTTTTACCTCTGCTAGCTTGACCGCAGACACACCAATATCTAATCCAATGATCCCTTTTGGACCCATGTAAAACTTATCTTCAAAATAAGTTTTAATTTTTGAAATTAGATTATTTGATTCCATTATATTCCTTAATTAACTATTAATTTTATTATACCTTTGAAATCAAGCTGATCAAGTAATATATGACATTATTGGGGCAACTAAGCTTGGAATAAACATTTGCAAGAAGGAAACTACAATAATAAAGGGTCCAAACGGAAGTGGAGTATCTTTATCCATTTTTTTTAATCCAATTAATAAAAGTGCAGTTATAGAACCTAAAAGGCAACTCAAAAATATATTGACGGCAATTCCCAGTGGTCCTAAAAAAAGACCAAGAGCACCCCAAAGTTTAATATCTCCTCCGCCTAATCCTTCAACTTTTCTTATTTTCAAGAATAGATAACTAACAGTAAAAGGAAAAATAAATCCGATTAATCCTCCCGAAACAGAAAATATTAAACCCTTTTCATAAACTCCCCGAATAAATAATACCAAAGCTAGATACATGTTTATTGAATCAGGTAATATCTGAAAATCTAAATCAATAAAAAAATGAACTAAAAATGAACAAAATATACTTAATTGCAAAAGAAAAATAGCGAACGCAAACCAACTAATTTCTCTCGGAAACCAAAGTGTAGCGAAAATTCCGACTGATAGCTCTACTAAGGGATAGCGAATTGAGATTCCACTCTGGCAGCCCGAACATCTACCTTTTAAAAAAAGATAACTTAAAATAGGAATATTTTCATACCAAAGTATGACTTTTTTACAACTCGGACATGAAGATCTCGGAAATGCAATATTGATTTCTCTTGGAATTCTATAAATAAGTGCATTCAAAAAACTACCAATCGTAATTCCAAAAATAAAAATAAAAGAATAAATAATAAACACTTCCAAACGATTCTCAATCTAAGTCTTTATTGGAAAAAACTAATGAAATAAGTAAATTCAAACAAAGAATGAATAATATTGCATAAAGACCTATGTTTAACAAATACACTGTCTCCATCGATTGTTTATATATCACATAATCTTTTAAGTTTAATTTGCTTAAATTTGGCATAATGAATGAAAGCGAATCTACAAAACTCGCTAAAAAATTTCCTGAAAAAACCTTGGCCACTTTCACTGTTGCTTCATATGTGTGACCTACAATTAAAACGCCAAGTGTGAACAATATAGACAAAGTAGTATTCGTAACAAGGGAGAATAAAGTTGCAAATCCTAATAATATTAAAGATTCTAGAAAAGAAAAAATCGATGCCCATAAAAGGAGCGGGTGAAATATACCGCCGTAAGTTTTATAAAGAAAGAACCCAAGAGAAAATAAAAGTACTGTATTAACAAAGATAATTGAAACAAGGCCAATAGATTTACCTAAAATAAAAAATGGTCTCGATATTGGTCGAGAAAGTATCATATAAAGTGTTCTGCTCTCAATTTCTTTTGAAATTAAAGTTGAACCGAGAAAAATTGCAATTAGCTGATTGGACAAGCTGAGTATGCCTAAAGAAAAATCTAGTGAGATTTTATCTGTGCTGCCATAAGTAAATTCGGATGCCATTAGCGTTACTACGAGCTGAAAAAAGCAAATTAAAATTAAACCAACCGGGAGTTTGCTTTTGTAAATTTCTAAAAGTGTGTAATGGGCTACGGTAAATATTTTTTTCATTTTTTTATTTTGTAAATTATCTCTTCTAAGTTAGCTTGGTTTTTCTCAAGAGAAATGAGTGATGCTCCGTTGTCTATCAGGTTTTTTATTTTAAAATTTTTGCTATCTTCGGAAAGTAAGTCTACTTTTAGTTGTCCTTCTAAGAGATATGTGAGTGTAAAGCTGTGCGAATCGTTTTCTTTTATTAAGGTATCTATGGGTCCATTATAAATTAACTTTCCTTTTTCAAGAAAAACAACTTTTGAGCAGATTTCTTCAACGTCTGAAACAACATGTGAACTAAAAAAAACTGTTTTTCCAAGCTGGTGAATTTCTTTTAGAATCATTTTAAATTCTCTTCTTCCTATTGGGTCAAGTCCAGAAAGTGGCTCATCTAGCAAGATGAACTGGGGATTATGAAGTAATACACTTATAAATCCGAGTCTCTGCTGCATCCCTTTTGAATAGCCTTTTATTTGTCTATCTAGTGCATGATCAATTTGCAAAATTTTTGTCCATTTTTTAATCTCTTCTCTGTAAACCGAAGGAGGAAGCTCGTTTAGTCTAGCTGCAAAGGTTAAAAATTCCTGACCGGTAAGATGTGGGTAAAGATAGGACCTCTCAGGAAGATATCCTATCCGTGATTTATCAAGTTTCCCTTTTTTTGAAATACTTTTACCAAAAATAACTTGACCGCTACTTTGTCTTGAAAAATCCATCAAAATCTTAATCAGGGTTGTTTTACCTGCTCCGTTGGCACCAAGAAAGCCAACTAGATCTCCTTCTTGCAAATTAAATGAAACATCTGAAAGGGCTAAAAATTCTTTTTCCCAAAAATTATTACGGAATTTTTTGTTGATATTTAAAAATTCAATCATATAGCTTATAATATCATAATGAAGAATTATAAGTTTTTAAACACTTTTCTGATTTTATTCCTTTGTTTTATCTTGATTTTTTTTGCTTCAATGATTTCAAAATCAAATCCTGCACCAAGATTTTTTGTCTCTAAGCAGGAGAGAGCAATTAATATAAAATCTTTCGTGTTAGAAAAATTCAATATAGGTTATCGACGATTAATTTCTTCAATTTTGTGGATTGGTACTATTCTTGAGAGTGATCACGAACATTATAATAAAAGAGATCTTAATTCATGGATGTTCTTGCGCTTTCAAACTTTAATGATTCTAGAGCCGGAGTTTCTCCCAATTTATACTTTTGGTGGACCATATTTGTCCATTATCAAAGATGACTTGCCGGGCGCTAGTTACATATACGATCAAGGGTTAAAGATTCATCCTAATGATTATGAGTTGCTTAAAAATTCAGGTTTTCATTATTACTTTGAAGTGAGAGACATTGAAAAAGCAAAGCCTATCTACAAGAAACTTAAAAGTTTTAAAAATCTCCCCTTGTCTATTGCAACTACCATTTCAAGAATTGAAGCTGATGAAGGATATCTAGAAGATGCATTAATCGTTTTAAATGAATTAGCTAGTAAATACGATCAAGATTCTTTCTTTGGTAAAAAAATATTAGTTTACAAAAATGCAATTCAAACAGAAATAGATTTAAATTGCTTAAATAGCAAAAAATCAAACTGCAATACCAAAAACCTCTACGGACTTCCTTACATCAAGCAAAACAATCAATATATTTCTTCAATACCTTGGAAAAATCACCGAGTAAAATTGCGAGAGTTTAAGAAATAAAACAGGGCCGAATTACTTCGACCCTGTTTTTCTATATTATTTTAAAAGGATTAAATATCTGCTACGTTTGAAAGTGCTTTTTGATCTGTAATAGACCACTTATCAAAAGTACTTGATGATGATTTAATGTTTCCTGATGCTGCGGCTGTAAAAGAAGATGGTTGTGCTGTTGAAGTCAACAAATCTGTCCCTGCAACGTTAGAAGCACCTGCGTTTGCTTTAAGATATGATGGAGAAGGTGAAAATAAAATACCAGTCGAGCAAGTCGCACTTCTGGCTGTGATACCGTTTACGTATGCAGTTGTAAAACCAATAACGTAGTAACCTTTTGGAGGAGTATCATACCCAAGATCTGTCAAGCATGTTCCATAAGAGTCATAATCCGCTTGAGCAGCAACTTCAGTTGAATAAACGGCAGCTAGCTGAATTTTTGCTTCAGATTGCTTAGACTTGTTTTGATACTTTTTAAAGTTTGGAACGGCGATTGCTGAAAGAATACCAATGATGGCAACAACGACCATCAACTCAACTAGGGTAAACCCCAATGAGTTCAATTTACGAAAACTCATAATCTCTCTCCTTTAATAAACCAAAATTTAGATTTGGTTTTTAATTTATAAATATATCCACCTAAATATAAAATTAAAATTCATACCAAGTGTTTTTTATTTAATACTTAAATATTAACAGATTTCAAATAATTAACAATGCCCTTTTAAAACAACCTACCAACTCATTAAAACTATTAAGAGAACTAAAAACTTTTATTGAAGCCTTTTTTCTATAATTGCCAACTATTTTAGTCGGTAATGGTTATGGCTAGCCTTGACCTCCAGCTGACATAAACATCGGCAAATACATCGCAACAAGAATAAGTGCAATGATTCCCCCGAGCACTACAATAATGAGGGGCTCAATTAATCTTGTCATGGTACTGATTAATTCATCAACCTCTTCTTCAAAAACAGTAGAAACTCGTAAGAGCATCTGATCTACTTGCCCTGTTTGCTCACCGACACGAATCATTTGAGATACCAATTCTGGAAAATAGTGAATCTTCATAATCGGTTCGGTAATAGTTTTTCCTTCAAGTACTTTCTTTTTTATTTCTTTTAAATCCTTCACAATTACAGTGTGGTCAATTGTTTCAATACAAATGTCTAGTGAGTCTATTAAAGAAACCCCAGAACTCAAGAGCGTAGAGAGTGTGTTGGTGAATGAACTAAGATTTCCCTTAATAACAATTCCACCAAAAATTGGTACTTTCATTACAAACGAATCCCAAGCTATTTTTCCTGCGGGCGTTTTTATAAAAGAAAGAAAAAATAGTAATCCTACAATGGCACCAGGAACCATTATTAAAGAGTACTTCCCCATGAAGTCTGAGGCATCAATAACAAGCTGAGTGATGAATGGTACCTCTTGACCTGTGTCTGTTAACATAGATGTAAATTGAGGTACAACGAAAACCATCATGGCCCAAATAACACCTATACCAACTAATGTAACAATAACTGGATAAGTTAGAGCTCCTTTAATTTGAGCTTTTGTTTTCTCGTTTTTCTCTAAGTGAGTGGCAAGCTTTTTCAAAATACCATCTAGGATACCACCTGACTCACCGGCTTTTACTAAATTGCAATAAAGCTTATCAAAACCTCTTTGTTCACTCATGGCTTCCGAAATCGTTTTACCCTCTCCGACCATCGTTGCTATGTTTTTTATCGCTTGTTTAAGTGTTAAATTTTTTTCTGCTCGATATAAAATCTCTAGTGATTGCAAAATAGGAACACCTGCCGCGAGCATGGTTGAAAATTGCTTTGTAAAATTTAATAAAGATTTAGCATCAATTGATTTAGCAAATCCTTTATCCACCATCCATTGGGAAAAATCGAACTCCAAAATTGTTGGAGCAATAATTCTCTTAATTTTTACACCTTGATTTCGAATTAATTTACGAGCTTCTTTCTCGTCTTTTGCCTCGACTGCACCTTCGATTTTTTTATTATTAGAGTCTACACCCTCAAATCGAAATTTCCCCATAAATTATTTACCCTTAATACCTAGTTGCTGTATTAGTTCTTCTGGTGCCGTAGAATAGGCAAGAGCAACCTCTGGTGAAATTGCCCCAGTTTCAACAAATCTCTTCAAGCTCTGATTCATGGTAACCATGCCGGTTTTTTCTTGACCGATCTGCATTTGAGAATAAACTTGATGTAATTTATCTTCTCGAATTAAGTTTCTAATCCCTGGAGTTGGAACCAAAATTTCCATCGCTGCAACTCGACCTTTCTCAAACGACTTAGCGATAAGTTGCTGGGAAACAATTCCCTGAAGAACGAAAGATAATAATGTTCTTACTTGAATCTGCTGATGAGCTGGAAAAACGTTAATAACTCGGTTGATTGTCTGCACACACGAGTTGGTGTGAAGTGTACCGAAAACTAAGTGACCGGTTTCTGCAATAGTTAATGCAGCTTCAATCGTTTCCATGTCTCGAAGCTCCCCTACGAGAACGATGTCGGGATCTTGCCTCAACAAACTTTTAAGAGCGCTATGAAAACTTAAAGAATCTGCTCCAATCTCTCTTTGGTTAACAAGACAGTTTTTGTGAGGGTGTACAAATTCGACCGGATCTTCAAGTGTCATAATATGGCCTGACTCATTTTGATTTAAATAATCAAGCAAAGAAGCAAGAGTTGTCGACTTACCTGAACCTGTTGGCCCTGTAACAAGAATCAAACCATTACTAACATCACACATTTTAAGTAGTACGTTAGGAAGGTTTAATTGTTTAAAATCTGGAATGATACTTGGAATGATCCTGAAAACGGCTGCTACTGCACCTTTTGAATTAAAAACGTTAGCACGAAATCTTGCTAGTCCTTTAATACCAAAAGATAAATCTAGTTCTAACTTTTTTTCGAATTCGTTTTTTTGTTCTTCAGTTAAAATCTGATAAATAATTCGTTTTGTATCTTCGCCTGATAGTGGTGGCGTTTTTATTTTAACTATCGAGCCATGGACACGAATACCCGGCGAAGTCCCTGCGGTAATATGTAAGTCCGAAGCATTGCTATCAACCATCAGTTTAAACAACTGTTGAATTTTTAAACTATCGTTAGCTGAAGACATTGTTGTCTGCGCAGTTTTGGTCAATCTCGTTGAAGCTTGGTTTTGATCATCAGACATAAATCACTTCCTAAAATTTATCTGAAGCAGAATTTGATACTGCTTCATCTAGTGTTGTTAAACCCTGAGCGACTTTTGTAAGTGCTGTCATTCTCAACGTTTTCATTCCTTCCTTGATGGCCTGTCTTTTAATTTCATCGGCAGATCCACCTCTTAGTAAAATCTCTTTAATCATCGGAGACATTTCTAAAACTTCATAAATCGCCACTCGTCCTTTGTACCCTGTATTGTTACAAATAGAACATCCTTTACCTTTATATGTTACTATCTTTTCAGCTGATGCAGGAGAAATTCCGCAATTCACAAGCATTTCTTTTGAAACAGTTGGATCAACTTCTTTACAATCTTTACAAATTCTTCGGCAAAGTCTCTGAGCTACGACAACATTTAGCGAAGCCGCAACCAAGAAAGGCTCAATCCCCATATTAACTAATCTCGTAATCGTACTAGGTGCATCGTTTGTATGCAATGTCGACAAAACTAAATGCCCAGTTAGGGCTGCTTCAACAGCTATTTCTCCAACTTCATGATCTCGAATCTCTCCAACCATGATAATGTCAGGGTCTTGTCTTAAAAAAGACTTCAAAGCAGCCGCAAATGTTAATCCGATATCTTTTTTAACATTAACTTGATTGATTCCTTCTAGGTTAAATTCAACTGGATCTTCAGCTGTTGAGATATTCGAATCAATCGTGTTTAATTCAGCCATGGCGGAATAAAGTGTTGTGGTTTTTCCTGAACCTGTTGGACCTGTAACTAAACACATACCATAAGGGCGATGAATTCCTTCTTTAAAAACTGATAATTGCTTCTCTTCAAATCCAAGTTTCGTCATATCTAGTTGCAAATTTGAAGAGTCTAATAATCGAAGAACTATTTTTTCACCAAACAGTGTGGGTAGTGAAGAAACACGATAATCAATTGGCTTACCGGCAATTTCAAGTTTTATTCTACCGTCCTGAGGTTTTCTTCTTTCCGAAATATCCATTAAGGACATAATTTTAATTCTTGAAATAATTGGCAACATTAATGACCTAGGAGGCTTTATGGCTTCAACAAGGTTTCCGTCAACTCTGTAACGTATTCTAAAATTATTTTCATATGGTTCAATATGAATGTCAGAAACTTTTGAGATAAATGCTTCTGCGAGAATACGATTTACATATTTAATAACATCGTCACCAATATCTTCTTCTTTAATGCTCTCTTCTTTTTTCGCATCTGGTTTTATTTCACGAATACTTTCTAAGACATCATCTATACTCTCAGGGACCTTTGAAAAAATGTCGGCCCAAGCAGAGAGATTAGTTAGAATGAATTCAACTGGGTACTGAAACAATGCTTGAAATTCAGCATTTAATTTTAAAAGAGAGGGATCAAAAATCGCGATAGAAACTGCCTTGGCATTTTTTTGAATTGGAATAATTCTGTGTTTTACCATTTCAGATTTTTTTAAAAGTTTGAAAGTTTTTTCAGGAATTTTTGCTTTCGAAAGATCGATATACGATATTCCATACGTCTCTGAAATTGCTTTTGCGAATTTTGCATCATCAAAGAATTTAAATTGCAATAAACCCAGTTCTGAAATTACATTTGGATCTTTGTCGAGAACAAGCGGTCTTAGATCCTTAATAGGAACCATCCCTGTTTTCGTAATTACGTCGACAAATTCTTTTCTAAACATATTTATCCGAGAGAATGTTATTTTAAACACTTAACGGATTTTCGTTTTTTATTATTAATAAAAAATTAACGATTTAGATTAATTTATAATTGACCAAAACTCTACAGCATATTCAGCTTGGATTTTTAAAAGCGAATAACCGTCGATGTAAGTTCCTTTGCTTTTAAACTTAGATTCGATTTTCTCTTGTGAATAGTTTAAATTCCAAAAAATCATTTCTGAAGATACTGGAGATGGAAAGTCATATTCTCTTGAACAAGTGTTTATTATCAGAGTTTTTTTATCGGAAACTTTGGAAAAATCCAAACTGGAAAAATTAGAATTTCTTCTCCTTGAGAAAACTTCAAAAAAAATCTTTTTTTGATTTAATATCAACTGAACCATCTTTGACATAGTTCCATCGCCCAATAGAACAACCTTGCAAATTGAATATTCAACAATGTTCTCATCTATAAGCTTTTGAAGTGCTAAAAAATCTGTATTCTCTCCCAAGGCTTTGTTTCCCTCAAATTTTATACAATTGATTGCTCCTGTTTTTTGAGCTGATAAAGAGGGGATGACATCATTAAAATAGAAATTTTTATAAGGCGCTGTAATGTTCACACCTTGATAGTCTCGCCTCAACTGCTCAATGCTTGGAAGGTCTTCGATATTTTCTATGTCGATTAAATCATATTGAAAAGGATGTGAAATTATTTCTTTATACACTTCTGGAGATTTGGAATGCTGAATGTTTTTTCCGATCAAAGCCAATCTTATCATTTAAAAAATTTCTCTGCAGACATAATATCTAATTCAATTTGTCTTATTAACTCATTGACACTTAAAAATTTTTTTTCTTCTCTTAATTTTTTTAAAAAATGAACTTTAACTGTATCACCGTAAATATCTTGGTTAAAGTCTAAAATATGCGTCTCTATGGTTACATCGCTTCCTTCATTAAAGGTTGGATTATGGCCCACGTTTGTCAAAGAATGATATCGCATTCCTTTAATATCAATTTGGCTGACATAAACTCCTTTTTGAGGATAAATATAATCTTTTTCAATTCCAAGATTTGCGGTAGGAAAGCCAATTTGTTTTCCTCTTCCCTGTCCTCGAACAATAAAGCCACTTAAATAAAAAGGTCTGCCTAATAATTCATTAGCCTTCTCCAATCTGCCAGTTGAAATATAATCTCTAATTGCACTTGAAGAAATTATTTCTTCATTTATCTTAAATTCATTTTGAATAAATAAATCAACATGGAATTCATTTGCCATTTTTTTAAACAATTCATGATCCCCTGTTTTGTTTGCACCAAACTGGAAATCGTAACCAAGAAATATCTTTTTAATCTGTTTTTGACTGAATATGAAATTTTTTAAAAAAACCTCTGGTGAAAGTGAGGAAAAATCTCTTGTAAAATTCAATTCAACAACTGCATCTGCACCGCAAGTTTTCAAAATAGATCGCCGTTCACCATAGGAATTAATGAGAAATGAAGATTTAGCTTGTAACACAATAAGTGGATGAGGAATAAATGTTAGAACAATAAATTTTAATTTATGATTAATCGAAGCTTTTTTAACCTCTGTTAGAAATTTCTGATGGCCCAAATGTACTCCATCAAAATTGCCTATCGTTAGTAAGCTATCGCTAAACTCTGGATCAATAAAAACTTTTTCCAAACTATCAAATACCTTCATTAATTAATTAACCTTTTTCAACAGTTCTTTGAAATGCTTCTCAATTAGGGGTATCTTAGGTTTAGACTCTCTGTCTATTGAAAAGTGCTGTTTTTCAACTAAGTTAATTGTGTCGATAAAATACTTTTTTGCCTCAGAGCTTAAATTGCTTTCCCGTATAAGCTCATAACTCGTTTGGGCCATGTTTTTATCTGTTTGGAAAACTAGACTTAAGAGTTTAATAAATCCTGAATAATTGATTCCACTCTTCTTAAACTCTTTATAAATTAATCTCACTTCACTCTTATGACCTGTAACATTTAACTCTTTTATGACTCTCTGATAGTAAACTAAACTTAAACCGACAAGTAGCAAGAAAAGTGTTAAATTCAAAACCAAAATCCGATTGCTAGTCATTGCCGAACTACTTGAAAAAACCGGAGCAACTAAACCGGTACTCTTTATATGACTAAAGCTTGGTAGTTGAAAGCTAAACTTATCAAGAAGACTTGTCGCAACTTCAAGGTTTTTCAATTGTTTTGGTTCTTCCACTTTCTCATCTGACTTCGGTTGATAAGCTGCACCACTGACAACTATTCCCGGAACATCGATTCTTTTCACAACATACCTAGCTTGAGCTGGATCAAAATAGGAAAGCTCCAATGTGCGTGGAGCAATTTGCAAACTATTCCTTGGAAGCATTGTATATTCAAAAGTCTTTTTTAAATTGACGCCTTCTGCATCACTGATGTCTGACTTAGTATCAAATTGTTCTAAGTTTTGATCCTGATAAACAACTGGTGCCTCGAGTTTTTCTAATGCTCCCTTGCCTTTAACTTCCAGCTTAAATTCAATCGGCTCATTAACCAAATATTTCTCTTTTGGGGGAACCAGTTTAAATTCATGTTCCCCTACAAGACCCGTGAAGCTTTGAGGAACATTTTCCGATGGAAGTGGAAGAACTTCTATTTCTATCTTAGCCGTAGCAATATCTTTATTCTTCACTCTCTGTGTACCAAATCCAAATGCACCAACACTCTCTTCGATGACTTGTACCGACATTCTCATCGGATCAATTATCGCTGTTCCAGCTTTCTCTGGATAAACTTTTGCTGAATAAGCTAAAAATCTTTTTAAGACTTCACCTTTATATTGAACAACTTCGGGTGGTGAATTATTTTGCTTAAATCTCTTGATAAACTTATTAAGTTTTGGAAACTCTTTTACATCATTTGCCGTTATTGATGTTTTTGTATAAAGGTAATAATTTACGTCAATACCTTCACCCACATAAACTCTAGTCTTTGAAACCTGTGCCTCCATAAAAACGTCAGGAATTCTTCGTGGTGCACTCAGTGTTGAAATATTTAAGTCTTTTAACTGGGTTGTTTTACTTCCAATTTCAACTTTTATATTACGAATAAAAATCGTTCCAGATCGAGTGGCCTGCATTTCATAGACATAATTTTGCTCTCTCGTTGTTGTAAATTTACCATTTACAACAATTGTCGAAATTGAAACACCTTGCTCGCTTTTTCCCAAAACAGTGGCACCATTCGGAGTAAAAGTTATGTATGGCTCAATATCGCCTGCAGACTTAATCTTGAATGTTAAATAAAATGTTTCATTTACCACTGGCTCAGGAGGGTTAACTTCAACACTCACCTCTTGTGCAAACGTAGTCATAAAAAACAGTGCCAATATAATACTAATTATTATTTTCATTGAACCTACCAATCTCTCTTCGGCTTATTTTCTTTTTTCTCTTTTGTCGAGGTATCCATCAATTTTTTTTGTAAATCCCTATCATCGTTCATTATTTGTTTAATCATTCCTGGTAACTTTGTCATTTTTCTTCTCAACTCTTCTTTTTTTTCTTTCTCTTCAAGTGACTGAGGTTTCATATCCTCTTGTTTTTTATCTTCTCCGTTACCTTTATCTTCTTTGTTTTTATCTTTATTCTCTTTGTTATCTTTTTTATCTTCGCCTTCATTTTTTGGTTTTTGATCTTGTTGCTCATTGTTTTTATTTTGTTCTTTGTTCTTTTCTTTACTTGATCCTTGATCTTTATTTTCTGAATTATTGTTTTTGCCACCTTTTCCATCTTTTTCTTCGTCATTTTTTTGCTGGTTTTGGCCTTGGTCTTTATCTTGATCCTTATTGTTATCTTGATTATCTTCCTCTTTTTGCTCTTGATCTTTATTTTTATCATTTTTTTTGTTCTGATTTTCTTTTTCGTTTTTTAAAGATAAAAGCATATTGTGTCTAATCTTTTCCTTTAAATCTTTAGGGGCATCAGATTTTAAAAAAGATTGATAGTCTGCTAGGGCTGAATCGAGTTTGCTATTCATAAGTTTTGAAGTAATTTTATTAAACTGTATCTCGTATTCATCGCCTGATTTCGCGTACTCATCATAAAGAGCTTCAGCCTCTTTTGACTTATTTCCTTTTAATAAATTTTCTGCTGTTTTTAGTATTTCATTTCTATTTGCTTTGCCATTTTTGATTCGAGATAAATCCTCTTGCAGTTCTTTAGTCATCGGACTTTCTGTTTTGGAGGATTTTTGATTATCTGGTTGGGCCAAAACATTTACTGAAACTAATAAAATAAAAATTGATTTAATTGCAGTATAATTTTTTCCAAACTGTGTGATAACCGATAATACATAGATTAAAATTGCTGGAACAAGGATATAATGAGATTTTACTGGCCTAATTCTCATGTCGGAATTTCCATGTCTTTTTTTAAACTGAGATCTAAAAAAGGATTTTATCTCATCTGTAGGAAGAGAGTAGGAATTAGCAATTATTAGTTTTGAGTTTTTCACTTCTTTTAAAATAGCCTCTAAAGATTTTTCTTCTAATGCAGTTACAACTTGTTGACCCTTGCTTTCTTTATAGCCTCTGAAGCTGCCATCTTCATATCTTAAAGGAATTACTGAGCCCTTAGCTGTACCAATACCGATAATTGCTAAATTAATTTTTGGTGAAATTTTTAAATCAAATGATTCTTCAGACTCCTCTCCATCTGTAAATAGTAATAAATTTCCTTCTAATTCTTCTTCTGAAGAAGTTTCAAAGTAATTCACTATCTCTTGTATCGATTGTGATATATTTGATCCACCGCCAACCGAATTGACTTTTTCTAAAGCCGCAAGCCGAGAATCAATTAAGTCGATATCATCAGTAAAAGGTAAGAGTCTTTTTTGAATGTCAGAAAAAACAACAATTGAAAACTGATGGCCTGGTGAGTTTTTAACAAAGTGTCTTGCAATTTGAATTGCTTTTAAATAACGATTTGGCCTAACATCTTCAGCAAGCATACTGAGTGAATTATCGATGGCAATAATTGTCCTTTGATCGGGAATATTACCTCTAACTATTTCTTCTCTCCCTCTGAAGTCGAGCAAAGAGAGTAAAAAGAGAAGTAAAGAAATTAAATAAAGCCACTTTGAGAATTTTTTTCTTTTGGTTAATGTTAATGACCAGAAATCTTCAATCCATCGTTTATAAATTATAGATCGTCTTATAAGGTAAAATACTATTAATATGTAAATTATTATTATTGGGATTAGATATGTTGGATTGACTATAGTCATAGCTCTTCCTTTAGGATTACTCGTCTTAACAATTCTCCCAAAACAAAAAAGAAGATACCAATCAATAAATATTTGAAATAAAGTTCTTCATAAATAATTCTTCCTGAATATTCAACCTCTGTCTTTTCAAGTTGATTTATTTCCTTAAGAACTCTTTCTAAAGCACGATTATCCGTCGCCATATAGAATTTTCCATTGGTCATCCTTGAGATTTCTTGCATTGTCTTAACATCGACACTACCGCCTGGAATCATTTGATATCTTTGCATTCCAAATACTTTAGGACCTACGGGGATTTGAGCTTCCTTGTTACCACCTATTCCGATCGTATAAATTTTAATTTTGTTTTCTACAGCAATTTCTGAAGCTTGCACCGGAGTGAGTGCTCCAACATTGCTGACTCCATCGGTTAGTAAGATAATAATCTTTGTTTTCGCTGATGACTGAATTAGCCTTCCTACAGCTAACGCTAACGCGTCTCCAATGTTAGTCCCATCTCCAAGTGGGCCAAGCTCAATGCTATCAACCATTTTTGTTATCAACTTCAGATCCGTTGATAGTGGTAATAGAGTAAAAACTCTTTCCGCAAATGTTACTATTCCAATTCGATCTTTAGGAAAAAGTTCCACAAAATCATGTACTTTTTCTTTAGCTGCTTCAAAGCGATTAGGCTTTAAATCTTCTGCCATCATTGATCTTGAAAGATCAAAAACAATAAAAATATCACTTACATCAATTGTGTTTTTATCCATACCAAGCGGACGTCTCGGACCCATTAAGGCATATGTTATATTCAACCATCCGACAATTCCGATAATCAAAACAAATAATCTTAAAAATTGAAATCCTCTTTTTTTGTATTTTTCGGGAATGACAATTTGTGACTTCTTAAAAAGATAAAAAAAGTTTAAAATCCAAAAAAGAAATCCAAGTAGACCTATAAATCCGAAATAAGGGTGATTTAACTCCATGTCAGAGAACATTTAACTTTCCCTTTAACTTTTCAAAGTTTTCTCTTATTAATTGGATCTCTATCTCACTCCAATCTTTTTTATACTGTTTTTCATTTACCATTTGAAAAAAATCATCTTTTTCATTTTTTAATAATTCAGAAATTATTAGTCTATTTCTAACCTGATAAAGCTTTTCAAAATCATTTCTATTTTTTGCTTCTAAAATCAGCTTTTTAATTTGGTCTAAATCATTCGTGGTGACAGGGGAGGGATTTCTTTTTCTCCTATAAAAAATCCATCCAATCATGAGCAGAGCCAATATTGCGATGACTAAGTAGATTATTTTATTTTTAAAAAGTCTTTGGTCAGCATATAAATATGTCTCTCCCTTTAAGTTAAAGGCCTTTATCTGTAACTTTGTGCTGTTTATTTTGACAGGATTTCCATTCACGAATATTTCTTGATCCCAATTCTTTTTCTCACTGATCACCACACCAGAAAATTTTATTTCTAAGATATCTGCATTATTTTCAGACGTTTGAATTTTTTCAATTTCGACTATTTTTATAAATCTGAACAAATCTTTTTCTAAAATTTGCTTCTTATCTGCTTCATTTAAATTTTCAAGTGGCCATATTCTCAGCGTAGCACTCAGTGGGTCACCCACCAAAAGTTCCTTTGGACTATCTTTAAACTCAATTTCTGCCTCTAGACCTTGAGCAAAAAGACTTAGTGAAATTATTTGAAATAAGAAAATTAATACTAACTTCATACCATTTCCTTGATGAAGTTATCTAAATACTTTTCGCTCACTCTTAATTTTTTGAATTTCTTCCCAAAAATATTTAAATCTTTCCTTTCTCCTGAAAAATCATAGAGGCCCAAGCTTCCGCTTGATTTTTGAGATCCTGATGCAAAAATTGAAAATGGCGTTTTTTCTGCTTCATCTATTGGAGATAGAACTTGAAAGCAATGAACATGAGATCTGTACAATATTTTTTTTAATGATGATACTTCAACAAAGTCATTAAAATCTGAAAGGAGTACTATTTCTCTTTTTCTGTTTAAGTGCTTCATGATTGCTAAGTTTTTTTCTTCTTTACTTAAGATATTCTTAAACTCTCTTTCGTGATTGATTTTACCATTATGATTTAAGATATTTTCGTTTTCAAGAGATGAGATTAAATAAGATATACCTTCATCTCCTGATTTTTTAGGAATGTGAATAACTTTATCTGAAAGTATTAATGCATGAACTTTATCGTTTGTTTCTTTTGATATTAAATATAGTAAGCAACAGATTTCGATTGAAGCTTGAAGTTTTGAAATTCCCTTGAATCCTGTAAGCATCGTGGGTCCTGCATCTATTACGACTACGATTTCAACATTTCTTTCTTCTTCAAATGTTTTTACATAGGGATTATTGGTTTTTGCTAAAATTTTCCAATCGATAAACCTTACATCATCACCAAAGGTGTAGACCTGATGTTCCTTGAACTGCAATCCGGTACCTCTGAAATTAGTTTTTAATGAGCCTATAGAATAAGAGTTTGCATTTTTAAACAAACTTGCTTTTAACTTCCCTACGGCTTTTCGAACTTCATTAATATTCATTAAATTAAAGATTTCGCTATTTTTAAAGCGACATCCGCTCCTTTAAAATTATCAATGGTTGCTTCATAAGAAAGTATTAATCTATGTCCTAATACACCTGGAACAATTTTTAGCACATGCTCAGGAGACACAAAATCTTTTCCATCTAAAAAAGCCATGAACTTTGAAACTTTATATAACCAAATGACCGCTCGAGGAGACGCACCTGATAAGATTACACCGTTGTATTCTTTCTTAAAATATTCTGAGCCAGGTCTAGTTGCATGCACAATTTTAACGATTAAATCTTTTACTTTCTCGTCTACATAGATCGATTCAACTATTTCTTGAACACTTAATAGGTCATCTGTTGAAAGTACAGCTTCCATTTTATTTACATTCGCTTGTTTTAAGTCAATGATGTTTTTCTCTGCTTTAAATGAAGGGTAATCCACATTCACTTTCATCATAAATCTGTCTAACTGGGCCTCTGGAAGTTGATAAGTTCCTTCTTGTTCAATTGGGTTTTGAGTGGCTAAGACTACAAATGGCGCAGAAAGTCTGTGCGTTTCATCACCAATCGTCACCTGCTTTTCTGCCATGGCCTCTAGAAGTGCGGCCTGCACCTTTGCAGGTGCGCGGTTAATTTCGTCCGCAAGTAAAAGCTGGGTGAAAATTGGTCCAAATTTCGTAGTAAATTCTTCTCTTTTTTGGGAGTAAATCATTGTCCCAATTAAATCTGATGGTAATAAGTCTGGTGTAAATTGAATTCTTTTGAAAGATAAATCACACAGTTTACTCATCGTAGAAACAGAAAGAGTTTTTCCTAATCCAGGCATACCTTCGATAAGTAAATGCCCTTCGCAAACGAGTGCTGCCATTATTGAATCTAACAAATTATCTTGACCAAAAATAACTTTCTTTGATTGATTTAAAGCTAATTCTATTTTGTCTCTTAAGACTTTACTCATAAATTTCCTCTTTTCACTTTATATAATAAGTATTTAATATATGAACTTCTATCTGATAAATTTTTAATAGGATGATCAGGCCCTTGAATTCCAATATCGATCAATTGTATTTCAAAGTTATTTTTTAGGGCTGCCTCAAAAACTGTTTTATCCAATTCTTCAATACTCACGTAATGAGTACAAGAAGCTACTGCAAATAAGCCATTGTTTGCAACTAGTCTCATGGCTTTAGTGTGTAATTTCTCGTAACCACCAATTGCGGCATTTTTATTTTTTTCGGATTTTGCAAATGCTGGAGGATCACTGACTACAACATTGTATCGCTTATTATTTGAAACGCTGGTATCAATGAATTTAAATACATCATCTCTAAAAAAAGTTCCCTTGCCTTCGAACTTGTTTAGATTTAAGTTTTTTTCTATAGCTTCTTGCATGTTGGCTTGGTCAACGAAATCAACATGCTTAATTCCAGCTGTGAGTAAATGCATCCCCCAGCTCCCAACGTAGGAAAACAAATCAACCCCTGAAGATAAGTCTACATTTGTTTCCTTAATTGTTTTTAAAAGCTTTCTTCTGTTTTCTCTATGGTCGTAATAGTAACCTATTTTTTGCATATGTTTTTCAGAAACTTCATAGCAAATTTCATTTTCTTTTATTAAGATTCGTTCAGGTAACTTGTCATTTTCATAAAGAGGAAGCTCTTCATTTTTTCTATATTCTAAATTATCAAATAATAAAACTTTTTGATTTTTAAAATTATCAATATAAAACTTTTTAATTTGTTCACGATAAATATCAAGACCTGCTGTGTTTATCTGAATAAGAATAATGTCTTGATACTGATCGACAATAAGGCCAACTATTTTGTCTGAAGCTCCATAAAAAAGTCGTGCGCCATCATTGAGATTTTTAAAATATTGCCGATTTAATAAAGCTTCATTTAAGTAGTATTCAATGTTTTTCCAAACAAGATGCTTAGAATCTTTTTCTGTTTCATATTTAATTTCGCCTAGCATTTTTATCTTGAATGGATGTTTTGAATATAGATTTATATACCCTAGATAATATTTTGAATTTTGCTTGTCTAAAAACTTTGCCCACTCTCCAGGCAAAGCGCCTGAAGGAATGTCCTCGAAGTCCTTTTCTAAAAATTCTTTTTCTTTTCTATTTAACTTAGAAATTGCACTTGTTTTTATTACAATTGTTTTCAATTAATTCCTCAAATGTTTGGCTACTTAAATAGTATAATTCAGCAGCCAAATTGAGCAAGAATAAGTGTATAGTTGACTCTTTTGAGCTAGTAAAGTGGAGGAATGACGGTCTTTATTTTTAATGAAGGCATTAAATCATTAATCATGCCGTTTATGTCGGAATAATTTTCAATAAAAACTTTTTGATTCATTCGCTCTAAGTTGGTTTTTCCATTTGAATCTTTTACTAATAAAAATTTACTTAATTCAAACACCTCATCATAGTGATAATTAAGTTCGCATTTGCCTTGAGAAATGCAAATATAGTCCTTACTTGTAAAGTTTAAATAACTCCCAAGAGCATCGAGTCCAACTCGCGAATCTTTTGTCAATCTAGTTAAGTTTTGGGCCACTTCTCTAAACCAAATTCCCTTATCGGCAAATAAATAATCTGAATAATTGTAAAAACTTCTAATTTGTTCAGCATACTTACTTAATAACTGTGGTGTTTTTAAAGTCTCAAGAGCTATGTCTAATCCTCTAAATGTCATTTGAGTTTTATTCAGTATTCTATTATCTTCTACGTCCTCTAAAAGAATTTTTTGGAATATCGCGAATGTATCGTTCAGTGCAATGTAAGTAATGTTTTTTTCCGGATTTGCTTCTGAGTTCAACTTCTCAGTTAAATAATAGAGAAATGTGTTAATTGGTTTTATGAAATTTATTAAAGTTGTGTCTGACGGATAGACTTTTTTAATCATTGCCCAGTGCTCTACTATTTTTTCCAAAGCATTAAACATTAAATACAAATTATTGTCTTTATAACGATTAAAACGAGTTGGATATTGGGCCTGCTCAAAAACAACATCTGGCGTTCCAAGATAAGATCCGACAACCAGCAATCTTGCAATCGTATCTTCCACTAAACGTAATTCAGAATAGTTTAAGGTTGAAAGCCAATCAACTGTTGTACCAAACAAATTCTGCTTCTCACCATTTGGAATTGTTCTCAATTTATAAACTAATTTCTCAGCTGATTTTCCAGCGATGTCAGTATTAAATCCGGCCATTAATTGACGGTCAACTCGTTTAAAATCTGGACGTTTTAAAAAATCATTGAGCTCTTCTAGACTTCTTCCCATTCTATCTTGAATAAATCTAGCAATGTTTGAAAATCCATTCATCATAGTTAAACTTGAAAGAATTTTTCCATTATGCCTTTTTAAAGCATCATCACCTGGTGGAAATAATCCAGCTTTCTGAGCTTCATAGGCTGATGATCCGACTAAAGTTTGCTGGAAGGTTTTTAAAAAATCACCAAACACTAAATTTGAATCAAGCCCTCTGCCGTTGTTTACATCTAGTAGTGAATCAAATGCATCAACTGCATTTTTTGCCATTCTTTTATCGTTGTCAGACATTTTTCTTCCACAACGAACGCCTGGAATTTTTATACAACTCTCAAATAACAGCTTTCTCTCTTTTACATCTTTATTATAATCATCACCCGCAACAACATGATTTAAATACAATGCTCCTAAATAATTATTTCCAAATCTAACTTCTCTAATAACGGTTTCAACTCGTTCGAGAACAGTGGCAACTTCATTTAATTCTTGCTTCTCAGTTCTGTATTTAATGACTTGTTTATTCACCTTTCTGGCTTTGTCGAAAGTATAGTGATGATAGCGAATAGTTTCATCAAGATTCATCCTATATTTTTTAGTATTTTTACCATCGAGAGGAATTTCTAAGCCTTCACCGGTTTTAGCAGCCTTTACGAGTAATGAAACAGGTGATCCTTCTTTTTCTTCCCAAACATTATGCAAAGAAGCCAAAATATCGTTCCCATATAATTTTATGATATCGACAGTTGGACATGGATAAGGGGCAATTTTTTGATTGATGGAATTTTGACAAGTAAACTTTGGATCTTCTTTTCCTAAATCTCTCTTCTTGGCGTGCTCCCATTTCCCGTTTTGCACCCAAATACCAATATCTGCTAAGAGTTTACTGTAATTCGAAATCACTTCTCTTGTATAAGAAAAATTACTTTGAGAGCTAAACGATTTAATGATTGAGTTTCGATAAATAATCGCCTTCTCTTTATAGAGGGCCATAGATTGATTAATGTTTACAATTAAATCTTGAGTGAGACCTAAAAGATTTTTACCATTCAAATGATTCTTAACTGAATCAAGAAGATATTGTATTCCATTATTTGTTGGCATAGGAGAATTCAATTCACCTATTGTCGTATCAATTATTTTTGATAATCCAATTGTTGTATTAAGCATCCAAGGGCTTAATAATCCCTTTTGGTCAAAAATTGAGTCTAATGAGCTTGCTGGTTTTTTGTGAGACTTATAATCTGCTTCAATGCTATTTAGCCAAGAGTAAGCTTTAAAAGCGATATTTTCATGTTCTACCATCTTACATGCGTTTGAAAAATTTCTGACCATATAATAAAAATTATTCTCTGGTTTCATGAAATCTTTCAAACAATCAATTATTGGCCCGGAATTTACATTTCCTTCGAGGGCATCTTTATAAACAACTTTAAAGACGTATTTTTCACCTTTAGAATTTGTAACATGTTTCGTTGAGTTTATATAATCTAGTTCTTCTCTCGCAATGTTTTTTAACTCCTGACCATTGGCCAAAACCTCTAGAATTTTAATGATATGGTCTCTTGAAAAAAAACGCTTAAAATCGCTCAAGGTTTCTTTTCCTGAAAGATTATGAAACATATTTTCTAAAGAAAGATATGAATATTCTAATTTTTCAGGACTTGAAATCCAAGCTTCTTTGAATGACTCATGAGTATCTCTATATTCATCAAGAAATTTAGTATAAAAATCAAAAAGCAAGGTGTAATTAACTTGTTCGTCAAAGTGCCTATCGACAAACCTAAAAAGAAAATTCTTTTCTTCTACTGTGAAAAAATTCCAAAATTCTGCCAATCCTATGAATTTGGCATCGTTCTCTTTTAATGCAATTTCTTCAACGACCCTAGCTAAATTAATAAGCGCGGAAGGATTCAAATCATAAACTGTATCAAAAACTAAAGGATAAAAATCTCTGGTATTTTTAATAATGACGCCATTTACGGCATTTAACTCTCCAAAAATATCCGAGGCGATAAGATCAAAAAGATATAAATTCTCAGAAAATGTTTTATTTGAATCTCCTTTCGCAGTTGAATTTTTAAGCAAAAATTTCAACAATTCAAAGTTTTTATTTTCTTGTAAAAATTGATTTAAATGAACAATTGTTCTAACAAAGCTTGTATTAAACTTATTTTTCTCTAACTCTGAGCAAACTTCTGAAGCCATTTTTAACGCTACAACATTTGTTGAACTATAATCATAGAATCTTTTTAAGTCTTTATTTCTGATTACTTCTACATAATTAGAAAGGTGTGTACGATAATCAATATCTAATGTTTCATTAAGAGTCCCACCTTGGGCGTATGTACAATTAATTCCTGAGTCATATATGGATTTGAGAGCTTTTATTTCATCAGTAAATTCCGGATTGGACAAAATTGGAAACTCTATTAAGTCTTTAAACTTATCCCTCGACATTTTTTCATCTCTAATCCACTCGTAGATCCAAGGAAGTTCACCTGAAGAATTTCCAGTTACTAGAACAGTTTGTAAAAAAGTTCTATCCTCATCTTTTAATCCATTTTTAATTTTACTCGTTATTGCATCTATTATTTTTAGTCTTAGGTTTATAAATTCATCAACTCTTCTAAAGTTATTGATTTCTTTTCTAATTTCTTCTTTTCGTGGATTGATCGCTAAATTTAATCTTTTAACAAAAAATGAAAGATCTTTGATGACTTCTGGCTTAAAATCAACAAGCTTTATTAAGTTTTTAAGTCCTGCTTTTGATGGAATGTTTTTCATTCTTGATTCGCAGTTTTCCTTTGATGGATCATTAACACATTCAAACATCAAGCTTACAGAATCAAAAAAATTCGTTTCATTTAATGCAATGATGACATAACTTAAATCGTCCAATCCACCCTTCGAGTCTAGTTCTCGAATATTTTTAAAAATGCGATCTCTTCTTTTTTGATCATCGATAAAATTTTCTGTAATTGGCCTAAAGGCATGGTTCCAAGAATCACCGGAGATTTTATTCAACGAAGCAAAAAGCGAAGGAAAATCTTTGTCCCATTTTGTACATTTAAACAAAGAGATGACGTTCTGATATAGCAAAACATCTTTATTGAAATTGACTACAGAGCATGCATTTAATCTCTCTTGTTCTTCTCGTCCCGCTTTTTCAACATCACTGATTGCTGGTGCTTTTTGTTTTTGACAAGCCCCTACACATAAAATCGTCAAGAACAAAAGAGTTTTAAATGCTTTTCCCATTTATTTTAAAATCCCGTCAACAATAAACCGTTGAGCTTTCCCGGTATTGACTTCATACTTACTGAATAAAATTTTTGAATTGACCTCTTTTTTTGCAATCTTTGCTTTTTCCCCTTTTTTAGAAGCAGGAACTGTATACTCTTGAATATTTTTAACTTGAACCTTCGAAGGAAAACCAACCCCTTCGATTGAGAGATATTCAATTTCATTGCTAACCACTAGCGAATTTCCCTCTATTCCTGATTTAGAAATGATCTTGTCGGTCACCAATTTATTGTTACTCCAAGCTTTCGGACTGTGAAAAAATTCTGTTTTAACTTTTGACATTGGTGCCATGGATTCAATAAATTTTAATTTATTTTCTTTGTCGAAAAAAATATTCAATTCAGGTACCGCAAGCGTATAGGTTGCATCAATTGCCTTAATTAATTTCCCATCTACAGTTGGCTCTACTTTTAAAGTATAGTCTTTGAATTTTGCTGAAAAATTTTCTGGAAGTACAAATTCAAGTTTTCCTTTTATTAAACTTTTCAAGTCATCTTTCACTTCAACAAATCCATTTGGTAGACCCATCACTTCTATACGATATTGTGACGGTGAAAGCCAATAAACTTTAAAATAAACATCAACTAGCTTTCCAAGAGCTAAGTTCTTAGTCAAAATATCAGTCAGTCCATCAATTCTAACTTCAAATACCAGATCTCGAACCCCTCTAAGTTGTGGTGAATAGCTTCTGATTTCAAATTGTTCAAACTCTTCAATGTTTGCAAAACTTGAAAAAATAAACATCATTAAAAATAAGTGCTTTAAAAAATTCATTTGATTATCCCTCTAACTTCATTCTCACTATTTATTGTATCTTTGACTCTCACTTGTCTCAATTAACGGAAATAATTTCTTTCCATTCCTGATAAATAACCTTCAGATATCTTGGCTTTTTGACAATTACCTGACCTTTTGTGCCCTTTACTCCGGAAATGTTTTTTAAATGACTATAAACCAATTGAATTTCCATCATTTTAAGATCAGAAAAATCTCTTAGCATAGAACCGATGGCGGCAAATTTTTCCGGTGTGATTTGCTCAACATTCGAAATCTTTAGAATACAATGGGCGCCCGGATACCCTTCTAAGTGAAACCATAAAAAATCTTTTGATGAATTCTTGCGAATATAGTCATTGCCTTCAGCATTTAGCCCTACAAGTCCATCAACATTTTCTAACCTAAGATTTTTGAAGTTTTTATTTTGACTTAAAGCGCCTTGATCCAAATTGGCCTTTGAAATCTTAACATCATCAAACCAATGTATTTGTAATGGTTTTTCTTTTGTGGTTTGAATTTGCATTTTTCCATTATTAAGTTTTTCAAGTTCTTGTTCTGTTTCTTCTAGTCTTTGAACTAAAAGTTTTTCCGCTCTTTTAAGCTTTTTAATTTTTTGATAAACCAAATCTCGCCTTTGAAATTCATTTTCGTTACGAAACTTTACGACAACCCCTTTATATGAAAATTCTTTCGAGTTCAAATCAAAACTATCATTTTCAATGATGTCTTTGATCTGCCCCCAGCTTTTGGCATTTTCTATGTCGCTTTTTATGTTCTTTATTTTTTTCTCTAAAAACTTCCTTCTTTTACTTATGAATATATTGCCATTTGAAGTTTCTGTTTGCGTTTTGATATATTTCTCAATATCAAAAACTTCTAGTGGATCGCTTTTTATTTTAATGTGGTCAAATGAATTAAGGCTTTTGATTAAGCCTTTTGTACTTTTTGTTTTTCCCTCTAAATCGTGAGCAAAAAATAATTTATGTTCGCTAAAGCCTAGACACCAATTAAAATGCTTTCCTTCAGATTTTATTTTAACAAACAATAGACCATCCCTAGATTCGAATTTGCCCAATTTAACGCCAATGAAAAATTTTCGAAAGTAATCTAGGGCCTTATCCTTCAGTCTTAAAAAACTAGGTATTGAGTTTTCAGAAATTCCAAATCCTGAGTACGTTCCCCCTCTTCCAATATAGAAGTATCTCGTTTTTCCAGGAAATCTAATTTGGAAAACTAAAAAATGTGGGGATGTGTATATTTTTTGAATAGGAAAAAATTCATTATCCGAGAAATAACTGTTATATTGAAGTATAAAATTTTCTAAATTAGCTTGGTGCTTCATGGCCTTAAACTTACTTTTTAATAATACTGAGTCCCTACAACTTTTAGACTGGTATAAAATCACAGAAAACATCTCTAAATTATCTCATTTTGAAAAGTCAAAGCAAGTCATTATCACTCAATTAAGCCCTAAAGAGTCCCATGTTATACAATTTCATCTTGATGCTATCGATAAATTTTTAGAAAACTTCGACGATAACTCTTTTATCTATAATTCTCACCTTCGAAACATACCTTCTGAAATAAAGCATGAGGAAAACTATAAATCCTTGTCTAAAGCAAAGGTATTTGAGTATGCCGAATTAAATTATTTTGGACTTTGTATTGAAAATTTTGGACCTCTCTTTAAGCATTTCGAGAGTTTTCCGTTTTTTCACGGTTTTAAATTTGATCAAGATGAATTAAAAGATCTTCGACGAAATTTCTTGCTTGAACTCAGAGAATTTGTTCACCCGAGTGGATCTTTGATCCTGAATAAGCATCCGCTTTTAATAAAACTTCATTCAGAACTCATACAACTTGAACAAGAGCTTCGAAATCTAATTGGCCAAATCAGCAAATCTGAACTTTTTCAATCTAAATTACAAATGAGTCATTTTGACATCATTAATGATCGATATGTTTTGGCAATACGTTCTGACTCATACCAATCTGTACTTGGACCCATTGTTTCTCGCTCTCAATCTGGACAAACTTTGTTTGTCGAGCCAGTTGAGACTCGAGAATTAAGTAATCGAAGAATGCAGATATTGTCTGAAATCGACGCCATTTTGTTGAAACTTTGCACTCAACTAAGTCAGAACTTATACAAAAACCAAAGTTCACTTTTTCAAATGTCGGATTTTTTACATCAACTTGACTTACTTTACACCAAAGCTAGTTATTCTTTTAAACTTGGCTTAGTTAAACCTAAAATTTCAAATGATTTTTCTTTTGAGATCGAAGGCATCTTTCACCCCTTACTCGAACGACCTGTGAGAAATAATATTTCCATAAAGCATGAACAATTGGGTTTTGTTATTTCTGGTCCAAACACAGGGGGAAAGACCGTTACTTTAAAATCGGTGGCCATTTGCTACTTATTTCTTCATTTAGGCCTTTATGTTCCAGCTAGATCAGCAAGAATTAGTCCGGTGTCAGGTTTGTATTTTTTTTCTCATGATCATCAAAATTTAAGTTTAGGTTTAAGCTCTTTTGCTTCTGAATCCAAGGCTTATTTAGAATTATTTTCTGAGTTTCAAGAGTCAAATTTGATTATCATTGATGAGATTTTCAACTCCACTTCTTCAGAAGAAGCTTCTGCCTTAGCTATCGCCTTATTTAATGAAATTCATAGTAAAAGCAATTCTAAATTAATTGTTTCTACTCACCATCAAGTTTTAAAAACTTTTATTCATGCCAACAAGAACTACGTCTCTTCGCATGTGGGTTATGATTTCAACACCAATCAACCTACATATAAATTAATAGTCGGTGAACCAGGGAGCTCACTGGCCTTTACTATTTTTGAAAAGCTTTCTTCTCATTTTAATATTCCAAATCACATCGGCGAAAATGCCAAGAATCTATTAAATCAAAAGCATGTAACCTATGAGAGCTTATTACAAGATTTGTCTCATAAAAAAGGTGAACTTGAACGCTTGGTCCTAGAAAACAGAAATCTCAATTCTGAGCTAAAAAATAAGAAAGCTTCCCTTGATGGTGTACTTTTTTTAGAGAAAGAAAAAGCATTAATCGATTATCAATCACAGTTAAAAAAGATTCTTCAGAAGGCAGAAAACTTATTTATTGAAGTCCAAGAAAACAAACTGAATAGCAAGAAAAGCCTTCAAAACAAAGCTTTTGATATTGAATCTGAATTACGTAGTCATCAGTCAAACAAATTTGTCACGAAAGAAAAAATTGAAAAATATGAACATCTAAAACCTTTGATTTTTGAAGCACTCAAAATTGGTGATATTGTTTTTTCATTAAATCTAAGTAAGAACGTCACCATCTCTCAAATAAACAGCAGAAAAAAAGAATTACTGATTAAAAATGGAACTGTGGCCGTTTGGGTTTCAGTCTCTACATTGAGACAGTGTGCTCATCTTCCACAAAAACACACTGCCGTAGATTTTCACATTTCCAGAGAGGTTGTCGGAAAAATTGAAGTGGATTGTCGAGGGATGCGACTAGAAGAATTTCAAACCACAATGACAAAAGTGTTCGATGAAATTATTTCTGGAGAAATTCCATTCGCAAATATCATTCACGGTCACGGAACAGGAATTCTAAAGAACTGGCTCAGAGAAACGATTAAGAACAATAAAGATTTAAGTTTTGAAAGTTTAGATGGAAATGATGGTTGTACAAAGATTTTTCTCAGTTAATCGCTCTACCGATTCGCCAAGGTCGAAATTTTACTGGACTATCTGAAAATGGTAAAATGAAAGAGAACCAAACCAAAACAGCTTTTCCTCTAATTTGATCAAATGATACTAATCCCCAAAATCTAGAATCATAAGAAAAGTCTCGATTGTCACCAACCATAAAATATTTGCCTGCAGGAATAGTCATTTTTGCCATGTCTGATTTATAGATGTTGTCATTATCATATTGAGTGACAAACTCACTTGATCCTATTTTGTTCTTATAAAATTTTAAATTGTATCCTTTAAATTTATCATCCATATCATTGATATAATCTTTTCCATCAATTGCTTCATTGGCCACAGCTGTATTATTGATATAAATAACTTTATTTTTAATTTCTACGCTATCGCCAGGAATCGCGATAATTCTCTTAATGTAATTGATGCTCGGCTCTTGTGGATATTTAAAAACAACCACATCTCCTCTTTTAGGTTTTTCACTTTCATATACATAAACAGGAGTAGAATTAACTGTACCAAATGCCATGTCACTAAAAGGTACTTTTAATCCATACGCCATTTTATTCACTAAAATAAAATCCCCTATCATCAATGTTGGTATCATTGATCCGGATGGAATTCGAAATGGTTCAAACACAACTGACCTGAAAACAAAAACTCCACACAATATAACGACAATTATTTTTAAATCTTTTACTAATTTTTTTTGCTGTTCTAGTTTCTTATCTAGATCATCAGATGTATTTATTAATGTATTGGATGGTTGTTCTTCAGACATTAAGTTCTACGCATTTTTTTGGATTTATTAGCTGCAGATTTCTTGCTTGCTTTAAGCAATGTGCGCTTATTTTTTTTCTTTATGTTTGCCGGCTTTCTTTTATATGTTCTTTCAACTGGCACATCTACATAAGCAACAGGCTTTATATTTTTAAAATAATACTGAATAACATTTTTCGCAAGTACTGCTGATTTCACATACCATCTTTTTACATTCACATTCATGACACTGATTGAAATGCCTTTGTCGTTTGCTATATCTCTTGGAATTGCATAAGCTGAAAACCAATCTCGCTTTCCAAATGGCACTCCACCTGTAATATGCCCGGTCTTTCCACCCATTTCAAGACTACCTTTAAAACCTCTCATGGGACGAAACGATCGTCTTGCTGTTCCATCATCAATTGTCGAACTCATCAGATCCTGCATTTCTCGTGATGTCTCAAGAGAAATTGCTCTTTTTTCTTCAATCATTGGTGTCCAGATATTTTCATCTGAATCAACATCAACAATTCTTTCAATCAATCGAGGTGTTTTTAAAACTCCGTCATTGGCAATGATGGATGAAAGCATGGCTGCGTGGATAGGGTTGATGATTGTTTCAGTATTAAATCCAGAAGCCAACTCTGCAAGCTCAAAATCACTTCTGGCAGGATGAATTTCTGATTTTAAAAAACTAAATTCTTTAACAATTGGTTGATTAAAACCAAAGTTTTCTGCCATTTTTACAATTGCATCACTAGAAGTATTTTGAATAGCAGCTTTTCCAAAAATAACATTATTTGATTTAGCAAAAGCGATTTCAAATGACTGGTTTCGCCCTGGTCTTCTTGATTGTCTCTCTTCAATTTGATGTTTAAAAAGAGTCGTGCTTCTTCCTCTAAATTGAAATTCTGTATCTTTGGTAATTTTTGAGTTTTGAATCAGCTCAGCAGAGGTAATAATTTTAATTAAACTCGCAGAAGGATGACTTGAAGTTAAAATTAAGTTCTTGTTAAACTTCCCTTCTTTACCTTGATATCCAACCGCACTTAATACTTTACCTGTATTGTTATCCACAACTGTTATTGTCGTATAGTCAGATTTATATTGCTTCAAAAGCGACTTTACGTAATTGGTCAACTGTTGATCAAATGTATACTCTACTTTAAATTTTTTATTTTTGACCTTCAAAACTTCTGGCCAATCTTGATCTTGTAAAAATAAAGTCTCTATTTCATTTCTTTGAAAACCACTTGGGGTTTTTTCAGCCGCAATAACTTTTTGATTAAATTTTCCAAAAGAATCATTAAAAAACGTGCCACCGATAAAAACGGATATAGCAAAAAACGATAGATACCATTTAAACTTACTGTTTGTCTTTGTCTTAAAAATTTTCATGTTTATTAACCATCATGTTTAAAAAAACATTTAGACTAATATTATGCCCTAAAATCTTTCCCAATGACAAAGAATTCTTTACTAACTGATCGAACAGACTTAGGTCTGAGATAGTGAAATTCAGAAAAAAGCTTTTTATTCTCTTTTAAAAACACTTGTGCATTATGGGATTCAAAAACTTTAACTACTAAATTTCCTCCTGGTTTCAAAAATTTTGGGAGTAAAGAAAAAACCATCTCTACCAAAATCAGCGACCTATCCTGATCAACCGACCTAATTCCTGTAGTATTTGGTGCCATATCCGACAATACCACATCAAATTGATCAGATACTCCAAGTTCGACTAAATCATTTATTGTTAAAATATCTTTTTGAAATAATTTTACATTCGATAACTTTAATAATTGGGTATTAATTTCCCGTATATCTGTTCCAACGACGTAACCCTCTGGACCAACTTTCTCAGAAGTGTATTGGATCCATGAACCTGGATGATATCCCATATCCATGACTTTATCTTTACGATTTAAAATTTTGAATCTTTGATCGATTTCTTCTAGCTTATAAACACTTCTTGCTAAGAAATTTTCTTTTTTGGCTTTATGAAAATAGTGGTCTTTTACTTTAAACGTCATACTATTCTAGAATGAGTACGATACGAGGATTTACTTCACTTGCATCAGCGATGACTTGAAAAAAATCTTCAACATAATCATTTCCCAATCTCTTTTTTAACAAGGCTACGTTTTGAAGATGAATGATTGTTTCACCTGAATAGTCCGTGCTTAAAACATCAAACAATGAATCGAGAGTCCGGCCATAATATTTGGGAAAATCTAAATTTTTGTATAAAGCTGTATGTAAGTCTTCTTTTGTACGGATATCTTTGCCGTTAATCATGACTTTTCCAGCGGCAAAAATATTGATTGAAAAAACTAGTAATACAAGCGTAATGGCTATTTTCATTGGTATACCTCAATTTTTTATTAATCTGGGTTTACTTGAAGAGCCGAAACTATGTCAACGATTGATCGCTTGTCTTACTTTTTTTCACACATCAAGCTATTGATTTTACGAGCTCAAGCCCATGTCTTGCCTCTGCCTTGAGATTATACTTCTTAACTTTGGATAAAAAGGTAACTTTATTAAGCCCAATTTTTCTTGAAGTTTGATTGATTTTCCCTTGGTTCTTCTCTAAATGATATTTGATAAATCGTGCTTCAAAAGCTTGAAGCGCACTTTCGAATTTTTCATGAATTAATATATCATCAATATTGTTTGTTGATGAATTTAAAAATTGTTTGGGTAAATTCTCGGGCTTAATGATTTGATTTTCGCTCATACTCAATAGAAAATTAATCACATTTTTAAGTTCTCTAATATTGCCAGGCCATGAATAATTCAGCATCATCTTAAGTGTTTCAACATCAAGCTCAAAACTTTTTTTACTTTCACTATTTAGCTTTGAAAACATGTTCAGTATTACTGATTTTAAATTTTCTCGGCTTTTCGCTATTGGGCTTAATTCGATTTCAAATGCGTTTAATCTATAATACAAATCTTCTCGAAACTCTCCTTTTAAAACGAGATCAAGTAGATTTTTATTAGTGGCAAAAATCATTCTGCCTTTAAATATTTTCTTCTCTGTAGAGCCCATTTGATAAAAATAGTTCTCATCAAGAATGTGAAGTATCTTTTTTTGACTTGCTAAATTTAATTCTCCTATTTCATCAATGAAAATGGTTCCATTTTGAGCCGACTCAAAGAAACCTAACTTGTTTTCGAAAGCTCCTGTAAAAGATCCTTTTTTGTGTCCAAACAACTCACTTTCAATTAAGTCATCTTTAATTGATGCTAAATTAACTTCAATAAAATTAGTTTTAAAAATCTGAGACTTCTCAAACAACTCTCTCGCCAAAGTAGATTTTCCACTTCCAGTTGGTCCGGTAATTAAAATAGGAAATGATAGGTTGAAATATTTTCTAAATGGGTGCATGGAAACTCCTTTTTATTACTCTATAAAAAGAAGCTTTCAAGTTTTCCACATTTGAATTATTTAATCTTTTGCTTTTTCAGTTATGAAACTTAAGTCGATACGAGAATAAATCGCCTCATTTGCCCAGACTAAAACGCCCGAATACTTTTCTTGATCAAGAGAATTTTTCTTTTCTCCATTTACATAAAAAGAAATTCCACGCTGTTCACACAAAATTGTTCCTGCGGCAATATCCCAAATATTTTTTGGATTGAGGCTTATAACAAAATCAGCACCACCAGAAGCCAAGAGACCCAGTTTAAAAGCAATACTTCCTCGAGGTGAAAAGACTTGGATGTCATCTCTGTTTTGATTAAATAAACCTCTATGAAATTCGGTTCTCGACACTAATCCTAAAAGTTTTTGAGATGAGAAGTTAGCAGTTTGAACAAATTGCTTTTTTGAATCTAGTTCAAAACCACTAAAGGGATTGTAAATCCAAGCATAATTTTTTGGGTCATCAATTCGACTCGATTGCATCAAAGCCAAACTAACCGCACACTCTCTCATTCCCTTTGTAAGCTCCCTAGTCCCATCGATCGGATCAAGTACCACTGCTGGAAATTTCAATTCTGTATAATCTTCTTCGCTGTAAAAATGATAGTCTTTAAATTCTTTATGAGTATTTTTAAAATAATCTTTAGAAAAATCGGAAACCAATTGATCAATATGGGTGATAAAACTCCTATCGGCCTTCTCTTCCACATGAATATTTTGCTGGCGCTTTGGGCCAAAATAAATTTCCAATTCTTTTGTCAATAATTCAATTAATTCTTCTTTATAATTTTTCAAATTCGCACCAATATTCTTTAAATTTTCTTACAATTTTCTTTTATTTTAGTTGACTACGGCATTTTATTAACATTTTCAACATAGTTATTCACAATTCAACAACTAAAATTAAGATTACCTTAATTTTTTTATAAAATGCGAACTTTGTCTTTTTAAATAGTTACGCCTTTTTCTCACATGACTAATTCACTTTTAAGTGATTTCAAACTCTTTCTTACAGGAAATAAGCGCAGTTATTCACAAGAAGTCAAAAAAATGTCACTCAAGTATTATTATTTCTGAGTGAAAAAGTCAGTCTTTAAATTTTAATTTTAATAAGCACCTAAGTAGTCACCAGTAAATACTGCTTTAAAGCTTTTCATTGGGGAAAATAAAACGACTTATCCTTCTGTGGACAAGACCTCTATGTTTCCAGCTGAAGCTACAGAGAATGCCATAATTTCAGAAGTAGGATTCTTACAACTCATAAGATTGGTTAAAAATCGAATTTCTTTCAAGTCTGGATCAACGTAGATAAAAGGGATAGATTCAATCTGAGATCGGTCTAGCTGCAGTGATTGCAGAAAGCCTTTATAGAGTCCTTTAGTTAAGCCGCTTTTAAACATGCCAACTCCCAATCTATAAAGAATCTTTTAAACATCATTGTCTAAAAGACCTTGTTAAAAAAATTATAACATAGAGTTTTTTTAAAAGTTAAAAATTTTAATAAATAATTTAACACGCCCCTCAAAATGCGAATCCAAGAGGCAAATGAGTATATAAATTACATAGATAATATTTCGGTGAGATCTAAGTTTTGACAGGGATTGAAAAATTAATTCTAAGGGAATCAAGCTTAAAAAAGCTAAAATCCAAAGCACCGAAAAACCTGACAATAAATAAGCATCAAACAAGTAAGAGAAAACAATCAAAGCGATGAGAGAAAAAAGAAAAATTCTTAAGCTTTCTTTTTCAATTTGAAATTCAGTAATGAATCTAGGTTTACTTTTAACTGGAAAAAGTTTTAATGATAAAATTAATAATCCAAAAAACGAAAGATTATAGAAAGCTTTTCGGTTTAATTCTAGGTTTATCGTCTGGCCAAAAATATTTTCGAACATAAACATCGGTGCGAGTATGTCATAGTGATTGATTATTTGAATGAAAGATAAAAATAATCCGAAAGAAGAATATTTTAATATTTGTTTTTTATACCAAATAGATTTTTCTTTGATGAAAAAGAAAAACAACAAACCAAGCTGGAAGAAAATTAAGAAGAAAAAATTTATATTGATGAGAACACCCCAAAAACCGACAAGGCCCAAAAATAAACCAGAGCGGTATGTTGAACTTTTGGCAACCCAAAGAAGAGACCAAACCCAAAGTAGTGAATAAGTTGTTAAAAGTGCATATTCAATATTAGAAACTAATATTTTATTAAAACCCCAAGAAGAAATAACTGCAAAGACACCTAAAATTGAAAGTCTTCTTGAAACAAAAAAACGAAGAAATGCATAAAAGACTAAAAGAAAAAATCCTAAATTCACTACGTAAAAATGCATGCTCCAACCTAAACGAAATAGCGTTGGATAACTTTTAAAAGGATAATAATTTACTAATAAAAAATTCCAAAACGAATTTCCCACTTTTTCCATTGGATCATAATACATTTTTAAAGTATCTATATTCACCAGCGGTGGAAGATCTGGAAGAGAAAATATAAGCATTAATACACTAATCGATAAGAGTGTTTTTTCGAAATTATCAAGAAACTTAAACTCGCCAAAATTTGAAGAAACAGATTCTTGAATGATTTTTCCTCTGGTGGGCCAAGAATAAAAAAGCCCCAACACACCCCACACAACCCAAAAAGTGTTATTAATCCATTTTGAATCCAAGAGGTTAACTAGGTTAAAAAAAATAATAAAAAAGAACATTCCTAAAAATAATCTATAAACGACTCGATCAATGGAGGAATTTACTCGGTAATAAATTTTTAAGCGGTGATCAATTTCTTTTCCAAGCAAAAACCATTGGCTAACAATAAAAAGAATATAGAACAACATTATGAATGCTTGAATATAAGGAGAAAGACTAACGCCTTTTTGAACCCAAACAGGAATTAACAGGAACGAGAAGTAGCTAACCGCTCGAATTAAAAAGAACTTCCATTTTTTTAATAGTATTCCTGAATTGTTTTCTAAAGTATTTTCCATATTAACCGATCAAATATATAAGAGATTCAACCCATACTGAATTTCGAGACTTTTAAAAAGACCGGCCCCATCCGGTCTTTTTTATTTTAGAGTTCCTTTGATCTAATCACAAGCTTTAATTCACCTACTTAATCGTTCAGCTATTCGTGATGTGGAAAAAGCTGCCCGATCTCTATCGGTCCTACGCTATGCTATTCTGGGAAGGGTACCTAAAAATCAGGAGGATTTTTTGGGAATTTCATTTGGCTCAATAAGCACTGGTCTTCCAAAAGACATTGTTAAGCAGATCATGACTGCTGAACAAGTGCCTGTCCAAAATATGGAAAAACAAAAGACGAAAATTCAAGAAAAGAAAGGTCTGGTTGATCAACTCGCCAAACTGACTGAAGAATTAAGAGGAAAAATTGCTTTAAATGCCAATGCTCGATCACTGAGAGAATTTAAAGTTGATGCAAATAATGAAATTGTTAGCGTCACTGCAGATAAAAATCGCGCTGTACCTGGTGCTTATCAATTTGAAGTGATGGAGCTAGCTCAAAAATCTTCTGCCATGTCCACTGGATTTGCTGATAAAGAAAACTCTTACGTCGGTGTTGGATTCATACAATATACACTTCCAAATGGCGAAACAAAAGATGTCTACGTGGATTCAGATAATGCATCTCTTGATGGAATCGCTAAACTCATCAATAAAGATTCTAGCCTAGGTGTTACTGCAAACGTCATTAATGACGGGAGCGGATCGGAAACTCCATGGAGATTGGTATTGAGTTTACAACAAACTGGTGATGATGCATTGGTTGAGTTCCCTTATTTTTATTTTGTCGATGGCGAAGATGATTTTCAACTCGAATTCCAAAGAGAAGCTCACGATGCAAAAGTTAAGCTCGATGGATTTGAGCTTGAAGTTCCAGAAAATAAAGTAAAGGATCTAATACCTGGAGTGACAATTGATTTAAAAAAAGCAAAACCAGGTGAAGAATTTACAATCAAAGTTTCTGAAGACGTTGAAGCTGTTGCTGCAAAAATTACTGATTTAGTAGCAAAGATGAATGATGTTTTAAAATTTATCAAAGAACAAAATACCATGGATGATAAAACAGATACCTCCAGAACGCTTGGTGGAGATATCATGTTGCAAACACTACAAAGTAGAATTCACTCAGCTGTTTTCAAAGATGTGCAAACAGATGATGGTTTTCGTCGAGTAGCAGATTTGGGTGTCGCCTTTAACCGAGAAGGTTTAGTTGATTTTGATCAAAACAAATTTCAAGCTCAAATTAGTAAAAACTATAAGCTTGTCTCTCAAATTCTAACTGGAACCTATACAGATGAAGGTAAAACAGCTGGCTTTATAGATAACTTAAACGATGTGACCAATGGTGCTTTAAGAAACCCAGATGGTGCTATTGCAAGTAGAAAGAAAACACTTCAAGGAAGTATTGAGCAAATTGATCGCCGGATAAATCAGAAGCAAAAATACTTAGAAGAAAAAGAAAAAGCCTTAAAGGATAAATTTGCAAGATTAGAAGGAACAATTTCAAAAATTAAATCACAGGGTGCTGGAGTTGCTGGACTTGCCGGTGGCGCAGCCAACCCTGTACAAGAATTAGGATAATTTTTTAGGAGGAACATATGAGTTACGGTTATGGTGCATACAAAAAGACAGCAGTAAGTACGGCCTCAAAAGAGCAAATACTTTTAATGCTTTATCAAGCTGCAATTAAAAACTGTAAAAAAGCAATTGAAGCTATCGAAAATCGCCAAATTTCCGCAAAAGGTGAATACATCGGAAAGCTTCAAGACATTGTGATTGAATTAAACAATAGCTTAGATTTTGAAGTTGGTGGAGATATTGCGAAGGAACTTTCATCACTTTATGACTACATTCTTTTCTCGAGCACACAAGCGAATATAAAAATTGACGCTGAACCATTAAAGGGTTGTTTGAATGTTTTAAACACTCTTTACGAAGGATGGAATGAAGCAATTAGAAGTTTAAAAGTTAATCCAAACAACCAAGCAAGCCCTGAGCAAAAATAGGAAAAAGTATGAACGATCAAATTATCGAGAGAATTCAATTACATTTAACTCTTCTTGAGCAAGCATTAAACTTGAGCTCAAAAATTCTTTTTTATTCAAGTATTCAAGATTTAAATGGTGTAGTTTCTGAAACTGAAAATCGTGAACGACTCATGAACATTATTTCTAAAGTTCAAAGGTCCATTGAGGAAGACATCACCATTATGGATGCAAAAGACGTAACCAATAACGATCTTGCAATTTTAAAAAGCTGGTTTAACGACTTGGCCAACTGGTCTGACAAAATCACTGCTCATGACCGAGAAACAGTTGAGAATTTGAGTCAACAAAAAGATGAAACCACGAGAGAGATTGCAACAATTTTTAGAAATAAAGAGTCTTTTAAAGGTTACAATCACGCTTTTAAAAAGTAATCGGTTTTTGTTTATTTCATTGACAAAAATTTCGTTACATGAGGAAATATATATGCGGAGTTAATGATTAACTCCCATTCAAATTACCTACACTTCCTTAGGATTTGGGTTTGAGGTGCAAATGAACTTAATTAATGTTGAAAATTATGAAATTAAAAACTCTAGAACAGATCATCCGATACCTGTTGTCAATGGAGTTCTTTTACATTCAATTTACAATCCGGTGAAAGAGGCTGAATCAATTGTTGAAAAACATCTCGATGCTCTACAAGGAAAAAGTGAAGTCCTCATTTTAGGCCTTGGATTTGGATATCATGTTAATGAAGTCATTAAAAAACTTGAAGAAAAATTTCAAGACTCTTTTCGAGTTATTGTTATTGAACCAAATATTGATATGTATAACGACTGCATCAAGCATGACCTTTTAAATAAGAAAAATGTGTTGGTTTATGCTGGCTTTAGTGCAAGTGAATTATTTAGCGATATCGATTTTGTACACTTCTTACTTGGTAAGCCAACCGTTATTGCCCACCCGCCTTCGTTTAATCTTTTTCAACTTTACTATAAGTCTGTATTAAGTTTTGTGGCGCCAAAGAATTTAAAGGACACCAAAGAATTTATTACTAATCCAGACATTAAAGCATACTTAAGACAATTTGATGAAAACCAAAGCTTTAAAGAGATTATTCAAAAAACTATTCCAGAAAAACAAAATCTTTCTTCAATTGATTTTTTGAGTTTAGCTTTGAGTGAGTTAACAAACAAAGAACAAAACCAAGAAGGAAATGCATGAAAAAAATATTAATTATTAATTTAAGAAGACTTGGTGATGTCTATTCTACTGGTCATCTCATAAACTCACTCAATCAATCTGAAAAGGTTGAATTGAGCATGCTTACCTATAAAGAGTCACAGGCAGCCGCAAAAAACCTAAATCACTTAAAAGAAGTTTTTACAATTAATCGTGAAGAACTCATCACGATCATGAATAATAAATTATTTGCAGACTCTCTTGCTCTTGAACAACTTTACAACAGTTTAAATGCTGTAAAGAATATTGAATGGGATAAGATCATTCATTTTTCAAACGATAGCGTTGGTGCCTATATAACCAGTTATTTAAAAGGTCCAAACACTGAGTGTTGTGGAATTTATCACAAAGAAAATGGTCAAGTTGCTAGCAACTCTTCATGGGACATTCTTTTCAACGATATTTTAACGAGCACACGGTTCTCCCCTATCCACTTTTTAGATTGCTATCATAAAATGAGTGGAATTTCTGTAAATCGCTACGGCGACAATGTAATGACTAGCACTCAGTTTGATACTCAGGCAAGAGAGCAACTTCATTCTTTAAAAGAAGGCAATGAAGCAACCAAGTTAATTGGAATCCAACTAAGTACTTCATCTCAAAGCAAGAACGTTTCTGAAAAAACTATTTTATCTTTGATCGATTCAATCTTATCTAATAATCAATTAAAACCTGTTTTACTTATTGGTCCATTTGATTCTGAAAGAGAGTTGGCAAATAGAATAAATCAAGAATTTAACGGGGAATTAACCATTGTCGAAAGCGATCTTTACGCTCTAGGTTCTGTGTTGAAGGCCATTGATCTACTTATTACTCCAGATACAGTTACCAAGCACATTGCAGATCTATCCGACTGCAAAACATTAGAAATTTCAATCGGTGAATCACCTTTTTTAAAGCAAGGTTCATTCACTGCAGGAAATTACATTCTAACAGACACATTAGCTAACAGAAATTTCTCTAAGCTTGATCAAACACATATTTCGGCAAGAGACATTTATGGAACTATATTATTTATTTTTAGTCCCCATAAAACAATTACTCCAATCTTAGGAAAAGAAGTCAGTCTTTATATTGCCAGACAAGACGATCTTGGAATCTATTATTCTCTTGTTGCTGGTCACGTAGATCCACAAATTGAAATTTCAAGACTTATGAATCGCCAAACAATTTCTCAAATTTTCATGGGCACTGATTCCGCTGAGGTGTTTAAGTCAATTAGCACTTTAGGACACACTCAAATTATGCAATATAATCAAGTTGAAAAAACTTATATTACAAATCTGATGAAAGATTTACTTGCTACACTTCGCTCACTGCTTCAGGCGCAAGAAAGTAAAAAGAACTCAAGAGAATTTATTCAGAATCTTTCGCGACTTATGGCCCACTGTGAGGCTGAGACATTGATGCAAATTCCTTGCTTGTTATTTAAAGCGGGATTAGAAAATATTCAGGCCAAAACATTCGAAGAAAACGCAAAACAAGTAGAAATTTACCTATATGAACTTAAATCAAATGTTCAAAAAGTACTCAACAACATCAAAACACTCGAAGAAAATGTTTCTCTTACAAAAAAAGAAGATGCCATTTTAAATCGAACTTTGAAGGAATTGTAAAATCCAAGGATGGAAGTATGGATAATTTCAAGGATGAAATTACAAACACGACTGAGCAAATAAAAAGCAAAATAAATAAAAATGAAGTTTTAACTGAGCTTGATTTAAAAAGCCTTTTGATAGAAGTTCTTTATGAGGAGGATTGCCATGAAAGCAAGTAATTCTTCTCCAAGCATTAACCCTGCGATGAAAACAATTGCCATCATGCAACTCACTCGCTTTGGTGATTTGATTCAAACACTTCAAGCGATAGATAATTTAAAGCAGCTCTATCCGCAATACCGAGTGATTTTAATTGCCAGATCTCAATTTGCTCAACCTTTAAATTTTTTAATTAAATCTAAGGTAGACAAACTTTACTTGCTAGATACTCAGAAAATTTTTTCCAACAAGGATCTGACCGGAATCAAAGGTGCGGTAAGTGAGCTTGATACTTTTTTAAATTCAGTTAACAGCGAAGATATTGAAGTCTTGGTCAATTTATCATTTTCTAAATCATCTAATTATCTAGCTACTTTAATAAATTCAAACCATCATATTGGAAGTCATTTTAATAAAACTCATAACACAATTGTTAGTGATAAATGGTCGCAACTTTTATACTCAACGGTTATGCGTGGAAACTTAAATCCGTTTTCACTCGTGGATCTGTTTAGAAACATTATTGGGTTAAAACCTAGCCCGTCGAACGTTTCTCTCGTTAAGTCGCAAAAAAGAAAATCGATACTTATTCATCCATTTGCTTCAAGCGAAAGGAAGTCTTGGAAAGTAGAAAAGTGGGTTGAAATAATTTATCGTCTTTTAAAAGATCATCCAGACTATTCTATCACTCTTGCTGGTGCTAAAAATGAAGTTCTTAAATCTCAGCTTATTTGTGAAAACCCACTACTAAAAACATTTCAAAGTCGAATTACCAACTTGACTGGAAAAACCAATTTAGAAGAACTTTTCAAAGAACTTTCTGTGAACCAATTTTTTGTTGGACATGATTCTATGGTTGGACATTTGGCATCTTTAACCCAAACTCCAACTTTAACAATATCTCTAGGGAGTGTTCGTCCACACGAGACAACTCCTTACCATGTTAACGCTTACAACTTAGCTCCAAAAACGAAATGCTTTCCTTGTTTTCCTAGTGATAACTGTCAGTATTATCAATGCCAACATGATATTCCTTATCAAGCTGTCACTGGTGCTGTTAAGTGCTTGATTGAAAACGGAGAAATCAATTCTGAAAATATTAAGCAGCAAACTTCTTCTTTTCATTTAAGCTCTGTGAATTTGTATAAGGCTAAGTACGAAAATGGTGTATTTGGTTTAACAAACCTTTGCGAGACCCATTTAGATCATCAGGAAATATTTCGTACTTTTTATAAGATTACCTGGTCCTTTGTTCTTGGAGATCAAGAAATCAATTCAACATTTCCAAAACTCAATCCAAAGACACATAAAGAATTACTGATGTCTTTAAATGGGATTCAGCACCTGTATGAATTGTCTGAATTTGGAATGAAATATTCTCAATACATTTTAGAAGAGATTGCAAGTCAAAATCCTAGTATTCAAAAAATTAAAGAATTCTCAAAGAAGATTGATGAAATTGACCAACTTCAAAGACTTGTAGAAAAAACACATCCATATCTTGCACCCATTATAGATTACTTTACTCTTAGAAAAGGAAACCTCTTTGGAGAAAATGTCGTGCAATTAACTGAGAGTTCATACAAGGTTTTTGAAGAGTGCTCGAATATTTGTAGCATCATTTTCGAATTAGTGGAAAGTACAATCTCTGAACATAAAAATAATAATACTATTAAACCCCTAAACAAGTAGGTTAGAAATTGAACACAACAGATAAGCAAACAAGTCAAAATGAATCTTTAAATCTAGCTTTTGAATCAATCGATTCATGCTATGGTTACGTCGATGTCATTAATGATAAAATACTTAACTTGATATCGCTTTATAATGCCAACAAAATGGATGAAGCTAATTCAAAATTTTTAGAAGCTATTGAGGTTTTAGATTTATACATTCAATTGGTTTCAAGAATTTTTGAAGTTATTCGCTTAAACAACCATGGCCAATTGCTTCAAGATCAAAGTATTCAAAAGTTAGAAATTCACTTGTTGTCTGTATTAAAAGCGGTCTATCAGGCTAAAGAATCAAACGATATTGTCATGCTTTGTGACTTGCTCGAATATGAATTAGTCGATAATCTAACTCAATGGAAGATCAAAATTCTACCAGAAGTAAAGAAATTAAAAAACTCTTAACGAAAGATTCTCGAGACGAATTTCATCATTTACGAATAAAGCCTCTTAAATATTTCAAAAGCAGTTTGGATAGAAGATTTCGTCATGCAATTAAGCTTGAAAACGATAAAACTGTTTTAGAAAAGATATATTTCAATGATCAGTATAAAAATCTAATTACCACCATTGAAGAAATAAAACTTTTACCGGCCTGTATTTTAAAACTCGACTTAATGCAAAGTTTTGAGACCTGTCAGCTTTTGGTACATGAAAAAGGTAATCCCATCGGTCAAAATTATTCATTCGACTATACGGGTGAAGAGAGTTTCAAAACAATCTCACTTCAAAACTTTAACTTACTTTATAATCAAGTTAAGAAATCTAAAAACAAAAACTTTAATCTTTCAGAAGCATTAAAGAATGATCTAAATATCATTGGAAATTTTTTGGCAAAAGAGATCGAATTAAAAAACCACAATGTTATTTTGATAGTGTCTCGGAATTCTTTTTTACTACCTGAAGCTAGCGAACATGAAAGCTTTAACAACTTAATTAGTTTCATTATTCCTGTTCTCAACAAGACGCTTGATAAAGAAAAAAACGATTTAAAAAAAGAAATTCTCATCCAATCTTTAAAACATTTTCCTGAAAAAATATTTATCAAAGACAGAAATTCGAGAGTTATTTTTACAAATCAAAAAAACAACGAAGATCAGACCAATCTCAATCTTATGAGCTTCCCACTTGAAGGAAGTGATTCTTTAACTATGGAACTTTCTAATATCAGCCAGGATTCTATTTCAGCAGATATTTATCATGCCCAAAGAGTCATTTTACTTGGGGAATTGTTAAATACTTTATCTCATGAATTATCCAATCCACTTTTTGGCCTAAACCTTACTGGAAATTTACTTAAGACTGAAACTGATGATTTAGAAATTAAGAATATTATTAGTGACATCTGTTTCAACGCTAATCGTTGCCAAAATATTATTAAAAACTTTTCTTCACTCTATACTGATCAAAGTGACAAACATACTTTCAATTTAAAAAGACTTATTGAAGAAGTCGTGACAATTACAAAAAGTGAGACTAAAGAAATTAGAAAAGAGTTAATCTTTTTAAATGACGAAGCACTCATGATTACTGCCAACCCAACCTATCTCTCTCAAATACTTTTCAATTTTATCATCAATGCTGCTCAGGCTATTAAGACTAAACCCATGCCCCACCTTCAAGCTTCAATTAAGATCAAGGTCTCAAGTACGGCAAATAGCGTTACTATAGATATCGAAGATAATGGCCCAGGTGTGGGTTCACTTATTTCCAGTGACATTTTCAAACCTTTTTTCACCACCAAGGAGTCTGGAACAGGTCTTGGACTTTCGATTTGTAAAAATCTAGCACTTCAACTAGGTGCGGAAATACTTTTTAAGAACAATACCCCTTTGCCTGGTGCAACTTTCTCGATAAACTTACCTTTAAAATAAGGGAGTTATTATTTTGGAAAATATACTGCTAATTGAAGATGAGCCACTCATTCAAAAATCGTTGAAAAAACTTTTGGAGAAAAGAGGAGTTCAGGTTAGTGTTGAAAGTCGGGGCAAGGAAGCTATTCAGCTCATACTCAACCGTGATTACGATCGAATTATTTGTGATTTGATGTTGCAAGATATTTCAGGTTTTGATGTCATCGAAGAATCAAAATTGAGATATTCAGCACAAGATATTAGTCAGAAGTTTATTATTATTACAGCGTATAGCTCACCTCATGTTATTGAGAAAGCTAGTTCTTATAATTGCCGTCTACTTTCAAAGCCATTTGAAAATCTAGATGAAGCTTTAAGTATTTTTTTATCAGAAGGTTAAGGTATGGCGCAAATTAAATCCGTTACTATAATTTTGAAGCCAAAAGCTGTATCTGATTTTGAATTTATTCTTCCAAACCTCGTTACATTTCTTTCAAGAAGAAAAAAGACCATTTACTTTCTTGAAAAAGAATCGGAACGTTTACAAAGAATATTAAAATCGAACTTTAAATTGGTTGAAATGATTCATGAAGATAATCTTCACGTTGAATCAGATTTGATTATCACTATGGGTGGTGACGGAACACTGATTGGTGTCTCTCGTAACATCAAAAAGAATTCACCTCCTATTTTTGGCGTCAACATGGGGCACTTAGGCTTTATCACCGAGTTTTCAAAATTAGAATTTTTTGATGAACTTGAAAAAGCACTCAAAGGTGATTTTGAATTAAAACAATACAATCTACATCAAGTTGAAATTTTCAAAAAAGACGAATGCACTTTTAAAAGTTATTTTTTAAATGATGTTGTCATTAACAATAGTCAGATCTCAAGAATGCTGACACTCTCTGTTGAGTGCAATCAAGAGCATGTTTATAACCTCTCAGGGGACGGACTCATTGTTAGTTCTCCTATTGGATCAACCGCCTACTCACTTGCAGCCGGAGGACCGATTATCCATCCAGATGTTCAGGCCATCACACTTACTCCAATTTGTGCTCACAGCCTAACTCATCGGCCACTGGTTATTCCTGATAATTTTGAAATTTTAGTTAAGGCATTGCGGGCTGATGACTCATTAAAGGTGACTCTTGATGGGCAAGAGGCTATCACCACCACAGCCAATGATATAATTCGCATTACTAAATCAAAAAGCAAGAATGTTAAATTGATTCAAAATCCAAATCGATCATATTTTCGAACATTAAAAGAAAAATTTACTCACGGTGCAAGGGATATTAAATGAAAACGAATGAAACTTTATTTTTAAAATCTTTAACGCTTCAAAATTTCGCGACATTTGAAAACCAAACAATTAAATTCAACCACCGCTTTAATGCGATCATTGGAGAAACCGGATCTGGAAAAAGCCTAATCCTTGATGCTCTTCAAATGATTTTTGGTGCAAGGACAGATAGAAAGCTTATTAGAAAAAATGCTGAGTTCTCTTCTATGGAGGCGATTTTTGAATCAAACGACGAAGAGATCAAGAGTTACTTTAATGAAATTGGTCATCCTTTTGATGGAAATGAAATTGTCGTAAAGAGAATTATTTACACTAATGATTCATCAAAGTCTTTTTTAAACTATCAGAGTTGCTCGGCAACGGCCTTGAATAATTTTTCAAAAAGATATGTCGATTTAGTCGGGCAATTTGAAAACCAAAAGCTTTTATCTGAAGATTATCAATTGGTTTTACTAGACTCATATTCGAAATTGAGTTCTGACATCCAAGTTTATCAAAATCTTTTTAATCAGCTTCAAACACTCCGAAAAGAACTTTGCGATCTTACTCATGAGAAAGGTTTAAAAAATCAAAGAGAAGATTATATAAAATTTCAATTAGAAGAATTGGCAAAATTAAATCCTTCAATTGAAGACGAGCAAGAGCTATTAAAAAAGAAAGAGCTTATTTTAAATACCGAGAAACGAGCAAGTTTGGTTTCTAGCTTAAGTCAGTCAGTTTCTGAAGGTGAAGTTAATTTAATTGATGTCATTAAATCTTGTATTTCTAGAATTGAAAAAAATCAATCAATTATTAATCCTGAAATTTTATCAAAATTCTATGAAGCGAAAACGCTTGTTGAAGATATTTCATTTGATCTTTCTAAAGATCAGGATTTTGTAAGCGATGAGAATATTGACAGCATTATTGATCGCCTTGATCTTTATTCAAAACTTAAGAGAAAGTTTGGTGGAAATACTGAGTCCATGATGAAAACTTATCATGATTTTCAAAATGAAATACAAGGCTTTGGTCAAGTTGATGAGAGAATTCAAGTTGTCACAAAGAAAATTGCCGAACTAGAATCAAAGTGTCTTGCTTTTGCTGAAGAACTACACAACATACGTACAGAGAAAGCAGAAGAACTTTCAAAAGAACTAACTGCAAAGGTACGTGACTTAAAGATGAATGGCGCTTCAATTTTATTAAAAGTAACAAGACTTGATCATCTTTCATTGAGAGGCTTAAGCAAAATTGATTTTATTGCGGAAACAAACCCAGGAGAAGGATTTTTTAAAGTTAAAGAAATTGCTTCAGGTGGAGAACTTTCTCGAATTTTATTGGCCATCAGACAAATCCTGTCATCTACTGACAGCATTTCTGTTTTCTTGTTTGATGAAATTGACACAGGAATCGGAGGGGAAACTGCAGTGACAATTGGAAAATCACTTCAGCAAGTTGCTCTACACTCTCAAGTTCTGGCCATTACCCATCTACCACAAATTGCCAACTTCGCTGATCATTTGATCAACGTTTCGAAATCCACACTACAAGGTGAAGATGGGCCTAGAACTGTTTCATTAATTGAATTGATCAATGCCGATAAGAAGAATGAATATATTAAAAATCTCGCTGGAATTCATTAAGAAATATTCTGAAAACTCACGACTCCATCTTCAATGAGAATAAATGTTTGGCTATGTTGAGCATAGCCATTATTAACATAAATAAAGTTGTTATCTGAACGATATAAATCTTTCACGTGAGAATGCCCGCAGACTAAAATATCAAAATTATTCTTTTGATAATAAAGTTCTGAAGAGAGGCGAAATTTTTCTTTGATCTCGCTTAAATCTGAATCCTTATTATATCTTTTTAAATTTCTTTTTCTCGAAGCCTTCGATGAACCTTCGCCCACTCTTTTAATTAAAAAATAAGGCATTAAATTATTCGCATAATACGTGACCAATTTTGATGTGACGATTGCCTTAAATATTCTATAGCTTTTATTATCGATCTCTACATCATCCCCATGACAAAATATTATTTTTTTACCATTGTCGTTTACTACAAACTCACTACTTAAGATAAAGTTTGCCTTATTGAGCGAATGATGAACTTTAAAATATTTGTCATAAAGTTTCTTTAAGTGAAAATCGTGATTTCCTTCTGAGTAATAGATTTTTTTCCCTTTATCCAGAAGTGTTTTTAAAACATTGAAAAAATTTTGAAATCGATTGAAATACTGAGAATGGGGTCCAATCATAAGATCAAAAATGTCGCCAATTAAATAAATGCCGTCTGCAGATTGAACTTTCTCATGATTAAAAAATGCCAGTAGAAGCTTTTCAGCTTCATCTCCTGCTTCTTTTATATGCACATCTGATATAGCGACAAATCTCATAATGGAGATTATGCCTTTAAATTATGCACCTTTCAACTTTTTTGAAAGAATTGACTCGGTGGTAATGTATTCTAAGAGTTGTTCTCTATCATCCGCATTCATTCCCCTAAAGACAAAGGCGATCTTGAAACCACCATAGGGCATATGCTCAAATTCAAATCTATCAATCGAAAATGTTTGCACACATTCGATTTTAGCTTTCATCTTTTTTCCACCAACTTCAATTAAAACTGATTCAAAAACTTTATGTTTAAGCACTCCCATTCGATCATTTTTAGGAAGAAGTATAGCAAGTCCTCCAACGCTAATGTCAAAAATTGGTTTTTTATACATTAGCTTATTATGCTCGAATGTTAAGTAACCAGACTTTGAAGGTGTGATTCTTTCATGCTTTCTTCTTTCAAAAAAAGTGTAGTCTTCTGGTATCACAACTTTGAATCTTTTGCCTTCTAGTTGTTGAAAAAATTTTGCTTGAAATGATACTGATTGTTCCGGAATGTAAAAATTAATTAGCTTATCTCCACCCATTAGATCTTTTAATTCATTTCCTGCTTTATCTGTTACTTCTATTTCGTACTCGTTCAATTCATTTCTCATCGCTTTAATTTTCATCTCACATTTTTTAATAACCCCGTCTAAAGACTTCCAAGCATAGAGAGAAAAACTTTTTTGAATTGCTTCTATAATTAATTTATCAAATTCTTTATTACGTTTTTGCTCTTTCATGGTTTTTCCTTATTCCCTCCACTCCTTACAAAATGGAGGGAAGGGATTAAAAAACAGGAGATAAATTGGGGGGAACAATTTCCCCCCAACTATCTTCTTATTAAGAAATCAATCTTAGAGCTGAAGTTGGAATTCCATTAGCTTGAGCAAGAGTTGAGATCGCAGCATTCTTTACTACAGAGTTTGAAGCAAGTTTTGCTGAAGCATCTGCAACATCCACATCTTGAATAACCGATCTTGCACTATCTTGGTTAATCGTTTGTACTTCTAGGTTCTTCACGGTCGAGGCAAGTCTTGATTGAATCGAACCGAGGTTTGCTCTTTGACCAGAAACTTTTTCAATCGCATGGTCGATAACTTCAATCGATCCTAATGCATCATCTTTATTCGAAATGGTTGAGCCATTGATTCCGATGTTTTCTGAACTTGAATCGGTCTCGCTCGAGTCAAATGTAATTTTATTTTGTTCACCAGCAAATGCACCAACTTGGAAATCCATTGAGCCTTTACCTTGACCATTTAACAATTGAGCTCCGTTAAATGTTGTAGATGCAGAAATACGATCAACTTCTTTCATTAATTGTTGATATTCTTTATCTAGGAAAGATCGCTCTTGGTCTCCTACTGTGTCTGATGCAGCTTGGATTGTTAATTCTCTTAATCTTACTAAGATGTTTGAAGTTTCATTCAAACCACCTTCTGCAGTTTGTACAAGCGAGATACCGTCGTTCGCGTTTCTTGTCGCTTGTCTTAACCCTTTTGTCTGTGCTTCTAAGTTAGTCGAGATCGCAAGTCCGGCAGCATCGTCTGCAGCCTTTGTGATTCTTTTACCAGAAGACAATCTTTCTAGTTCGCTGTTACCAGCACTAGAAACGTCTTTCAAGTTCTTCTGAACTGTTTGAGAGGCAATGTTTGTAGCAATACGTAAACCCATAAAATTCTCCTGTTTTCTAGAGAGTCCCCACCCTCTAGTTTGTTGTTAAGTGACTGCTTTTGTCAGTCAAACAACTGATCGTACAGCTCGGGAAAATACTTAAGTGTTTTGGTTTTAAAGTTGATAAAAAAATTCAATTTCCGAATTTTTTCAAGTGGTTAGATGCTAAAATAATTTGATCAAAATGCTTCTATCTACTAATTTTGCCCAAAAAATCCCTCTGCCAGATTGCGGGGAAGCAGAGGGATAGGGCTTAAGTATAGAGAAATAACCATTGCTTATTATTTCTCCAGGAGATTACTTAATTTTTTTTATAGCAAGTCCTTCTATTCAGATATGACTGCTCTCTCTAAAAAGAATACCCACTAAGGGTATTCTTTTTAATCGCTAAATCATCCAATCAATCTTAAAGCTGAATTTGGAATGGCATTAGCTTGAGCAAGAGTCGAGATCGCAGCATTCTTTACCACAGAGTTAGAAGCAAGCTTGGCTGAAGAATCAGCTACGTCCACATCTTGAATAACTGATCTTGCACTATCTTGGTTAATAGTTTGAGTTTCCAAATTTTTAACCGTAGAAGCAAGTCTTGATTGAATAGATCCTAAATCTGCACGAAGACCAGAGACTTTTAAAATCGCTTCATCTACGTTTGAAATTGAATCTAATGCATCACTCTTATCAGCAATAGATGTTCCTGCAACTCCAATGGCCGAAGCAGACGAATCTGTTTCTCCAGAGTCAAATGTAATTTTGTTTTGATCACCAGCGAAAGCTCCTACTTGAAAATCAAGTGAGCCTTGTCCTTCACCGTTTAATAATTGAGCACCGTTAAAAGTTGTCGAAGCTGATATTCGATCTACTTCTAACATTAATTGTTGGTATTCTTTATCAAGAAAACTTCTCTCTTGATCACCAACTGTATCTGAAGCCGCTTGGATTGTTAATTCTCTTAAGCGCACTAAAATGTTTGTTGTTTCATTTAATCCCCCTTCTGCAGTTTGCACAAGTGAGATACCGTCATTCGCGTTTCTTGTTGCTTGTCTTAAACCTTTTGTTTGTGCTTCAAGGTTTGTTGAGATAGCAAGTCCAGCAGCATCGTCTGCAGCCTTAGTGATTCTCTTACCAGAAGACAATCTTTCTAATTCGCTGTTACCTGCACTGGAAACTTCTTTCAAGTTCTTTTGCACCGTTTGTGATGCTACGTTGGTTGCAATTCTTAAGCCCATGATACTCTCCTTAAAATTTCTTAAAGCCCCACGCTCTAAGAAGTTCTGTTAATATTTCCCGACTTAATTTGTCGGACAAATACCTGATCGTACCAGTCTGATATTTACTTGAGTTATTTTGTCGGAGATGTGGGCTAATTGCTGTTATTTCAGAAAGTTAAGTTGCCACAAAGATTAATTTTTCTAATCTTTCAATATTGAAAAATAGCACCATTTAATAGAATTCTTACTCTGCACCAGTGTTTATTAATGCTAGAAGGCCAGAAAAGGCTTAACAAGTATTTGTGAAGTTTTCTGGTGGATGAAGAAGCGACCTGCAAGTCTTTCATGCTACATCCACCAGTTTTTATTTTAACAAATTTTAAATTTTTTTCAACACACTATCTACAGTAATTGTTTTCCATGAAATATCTTGAACAGTAACTTTGTGGAAACGAACAATCATTTAAATTATTAGAGTAGTAATAGCCTCCTCTCCCACACTGACGAGAAGCTCCTGTGGTAACTTCTACCATGAAATTTCCTGATTCAACTTCTAATCCGTTTTTTAAAAGTTTATATTCAATATTATTTTTTCCATAACTTAATAATGGTCTTTGAAACACTGTCGCTATCCAAAGATTAAATGGTTTTTTGCTTTTACCCAAAACGCTATCGTACTTTTCTTTTTTAATTGTGTTTTTTCGGCCTTGTTCATCTGTTGCTTGAAGTACAACTTCATTTGCATCGATTTTATTTCCTACAAAATATGAGTATTCTGCTGGATTTAAATTTTCAGAAACACAATGAGCTGTACCGACAGTCGACATATTTGGACCTACACAGCTAATCATGATATTTCCACTTATTCTTTCTGCTGTAAAATTCTCTCCCGCTGAAAATCCCGCAGCAAATGTTTGAATTGAGCACAAAAGCATCATTACGCTAAATAATTTCATGAGAAACCTCCATGTTTATTATTTAACTGTAATTTAATGAAAAGTACTCTGACAAGAAATAAAAAGGCCTTCTTTCGAAGGCCTCTTTTTTTTAAGAATTGTAGAAGGAGAAATCACCCAATCAATTTTAAAGCTTGAGATCCGTTGTTATTTGCTTGAGCTAGAACCGCTACTGAAGAACTTGATAAAATATTATTCTTCATTAATTCAGCAGACTCTTGAGCAATATCAGTATCTCTAATTCTCGAATTCGCAGCTGAAAGGTTTTCATTTCTTACTTCTAAGTTCGAGATAGTTGAAGCCAATCTGTTTTGTAAAGCACCCAGAGAAGCTCTGTTAGCGTTTACGTTATTAATTGCATCATCTATCTTCATTAGGTTTTCTTGAGAAGCTTCTTTTGTTGCCACTCCTAATCCGTCCATACCTAAAGCTTCTGGCCTTGCACTTGTGTCTTGTGGATTATATGAAAGTCTGTCGTTTTTCGGATCATTCATAATACCAATTTGAAAATCAAGTCTTTCGCCTTCACCGTTTAAAAGATTTTTACCGTTAAAAACTGTCGAAGTTGAGATTCTTTCGATTTCTTGAGTCAATTGTTGAAATTCAAGATCAGAAAATTTTCTTTCTTGGTCACCAATTGTATCAGAAGCTGATTGTACTGAAAGTTCTCTTAATCTAATTAAGATATTTGAAACTTCATTTAATCCACCTTCTGCTGTTTGTATCATCGAAATACCATCACCTGCGTTTCGTGTTGCTTGTTGAGTACCACGAATATTTGCTTTTAACTTTTCAGAGATTGCCAAACCTGCAGCATCATCACCAGCTTTGTTAATTCTTGATCCTGATGATAATTTCGCAAGAGAGTCTCCCTTTGCCTTTTCAACTTTCGATAATGAGTTTTGTGCTCTTAACGATTCAGTGTTTGTGTTAATTCTTAATCCCATACTAATCTCCTAAATTCATCTACATCCTCCTTAAAATTAAAGTTCAAGCAACCTTGTTTGAACCCTTTGTTTTTCGCAACCGTCCCATCAGTTGCAAATGAATTATCGGAGAAAAAAAGTATAACTTAATAAATAAAGCGGAAATATTTTCCATTTTTCATTGGAGAAATTCAATCAGGTATGCGGTGTAAAGTTTTTAAAAACTCTATCTAAGTCTTCATAAGCATTGATGATTAATTCTTTTTGATCTATTTTTTTTAATTGATTTCTGACAGAGTAGTTCAAGTAAATAATCGAGTTTTCCACTCGAGAAATGTGATGTTTTTTATTCTCAATATGCAATTTTGAAAAGTCTAAATTCTCATCTGCGGTAATTATCACACACTTAATTTCTGACAAACATGTTTTTATCAAAAACAATATTTCTTCTAGAGAAATTGGCATATCTAGACTAGAAATTTTTTTGTGATTTTCAATGTACTTGAAAGAAAAAATATAAAAGTCACTTGATTTATAAATGAAAAGATTCAATTCTTGCCTTGAACCAATTTGATAATGTTGGACGTTGAATATCCATCTTTAAATTTCAGACTCATCACTTGTCCACCATTCGATAAAACAAATTCGTGTCCTACTATTTGCTCGACTTTCCAGTCTCCACCTTTTACTAAAATCTTTGGATTGATTTTTTTAATTATGGTCAGTGGGGTTTCTTCATCAAAGATCTGAACACAGTCAACTGATCTCAAGTTTAAAAGCATAGCCTTTCTATCTTCTTCATTGTTAATTGGGCGATCAGATCCTTTTAATCTTCGCACGCTCGCATCTGAATTCAATCCGACTACTAACAGGTCACCTAGAGACTTTGCTTCATTTAAATAATCAACATGTCCCATATGTAAAATGTCGAAGCAACCATTGGTAAAAACAATGCGCTTTCCTTCATTTTTTTTTAGAAATTCTAAGGTGTCTTTAGATAATTGATCCATGCTCATCGATCTCGTTATTTAATGACCTTAGTTTCAGATAGGCGCCCTTGAAAGTCTAAGATTGTTGGCAGACCCAAAGCAAAAAAAGATATCAAGCAAATAAAACTTCTCATGAAGGTATTATAAACGCTTGGTGATTTTTTATCTAAACGAACTAGCTTTAAACCAAATACTATTTTTCCAGGACTAGTGTTTAAATCTAAAATTGTGAAATACAAAATAAAGAAAATACTAAAAAATGAAAGACCAAATTTAATGGCATCATTCAAGCCAACGACACTCAAAAAACCTTGAGCATCAAGACCTGAAATAAAAATTAACAGTGTGATCATTGCTAAAACAGACGTAAGAATTAAACCCAGATCTACAATATAGGCACAGAATTGAAGAAAAATATTTGTATCGCCAACATTTCCTTCTTCCATTTTCACAGATTTGCTCTCAAATGTTTCTTTTTTCATCTGAATCGGAGGTGGAACTTCGCTATCTAAATTTCCATAAAAAGCTTCAAGTCCTTTTGGGGCTTGAGTCTTTGCTTGAACTTGATTTTTACTACTTAATGGATTCAAGATACTTTGTGCCGAAGTATTTCTCGCAACTGGCTCAGATTTTTGCACTTGAGATGCTTTAAAATAAGAAGATTTTTTTTGATCTTGATGAAAACCCAATCCTTTCGTTACTGGTTTAAAGCTTTCTTCACTAATTTCAAAATCATCAAAGGAAATATGAATATTGTTTACTTTTTCTTGAGATGAATTTTGCATTTCTTGCATGATTACTCCGAGCTAAAATCCTATTAAAAGTAGAATGACACACCGGCCACAATCCTTCAAACAAAATCATTCAGGTACTTTGCGTTAAAGACGTCAAATAACCCATTGCTGCACATGTAGCTGTTGGAGATCTCATGATAGGTAAGTTGAGGTGAACCATTTGCACCAAAGGAGAACTTTTTAACAATTCTTCTTCTTCAGGGGAAAAACCACCTTCTGGGCCAATTAAAAAACCGGATACCTCTTTTGGTATTGGTGTCTTTGTTTGATTTGGAATAGAGCTAAAGCAAATAAGGGGAGTTTTTAATTCACTTAAAAAATTTTCAAAACTAATTATAGAATTTATTTTTAAATAAAAAGCATGGTTTGATTGAACCATGGCACTTTCAATTATGTTATGAATTCTATCATTTTCAATAATTTCAAATTGTGAATATTTCGATTTAACTTGTACAAGTTCACTTATTCCAAGTTCCACACAATGCTTAATAATTTCTTCACAAGCATCTTTTTTAGGTGGTGCTAAATATATTTTCAATTGATGATGCTTCTTTGATTTTTCTATATTTTCAATATAAAAGACTGCTGATTTTTTTGTAATTGATACCAATCTTGATTTTGCCATTTCACCATTACCGTTTAACAACAAAATTACATCTTCAACTTTTACGCGAATAACTTTTAAGTGTTGAAAAGAATTTCCTTCAATTTCTATGCTTTGACCTATTGAAAAAATGGCATCTTTAATTAAGATTGCTCTCATTTTTTATTCCTAAACAAGACAGCACTCCAATCACCACTTGAAACGGTTTTAATATGCTCTAACTCACCATACTGACTCAAAATATTTGGCACTTGATGATTTAACAAACCTGAAACGATCAGTACTCCACCGGGATTCAATGAATCAAGAATAATATTTTTTTCACTTATCAACACTTGTTCTAAAATATTGGCAAAAACCAAGTCGCATTTTTCAACTTGTAATCTCTCCCTAAGAATTAATTTTGATCTTGATAAATCTTGACCATCAAAATTTAGCTGCAAATTTTGCAAACAATTATCCAATGCATCTCGATCAATGTCGCAAAAAACAACACCCAAATTGTTCGTTTTAATCGCTGCAATTCCTAAAATTCCTGATCCGCAGCCAAAATCCAAACACTTCATATATGACTTTAAACTGCTTTGAATTTCAGAAAAAAGCTTTAGACACAAATATGTAGTTTGATGTGTTCCCGTTCCAAATCCCATTCCAGGATAGATAAAAACTTGATCTTTGTTTTTATCAAGCTTGGCATCTTTAAGCCACTCCGGAATGATTTCTAATTTATCAGAAACGATTATTGGAGAATAAAATTTTTTCCACTCAAGATTCCAATCTTCAAAAGGCTTTTTGTCAGTGTGACGAGGAATAAATTCAAAATTACTTTCTAAAATACTTAAAAAAGATTCTGCTCTTTCTTCATAATTTTTTTGATAAAAGAAGTATTTGAATGTCATTTCTTCTTGATTTTGCATGACCCCCATAACTTCATCAATTAACGATGTGGGAATATCCCCACCTGAATAAGCTCTCTCACCTAAAATCTCATCAACTCTCTGCTCTTCAATTGAAAACTCTTCAACTCCATCGCAATCAAAATCATCCATGGCTATTTGATTGATTTCTTCAGAAAGATGAATGGTTTCTTTGTTGAAATGAACTAAGACAAAACAGAAAAATTTATTTTCCACACTCATATTTTACCTTTCTAAATCCCATAAAACTTCCCGTTGGGCCAACTTGAATGTTTGATAAGCAATCTGTGCCAATCCAAATAACATTAGGATGCCATAAATTTACATAAGCATAGTCATTCATTACGATTTCATGAGCTTTTTTATATAATTCATTTCGCTTGATTTTATCTGTTTCAATGGTGGCTGCATCAACCATTTTATCGAAATTAATATTGTTGTATTTGATTCTATTCCCACCTTTTGGCGGCACATTGCTTGAGTGAAAAACAAATTTTAACATGTCAGGACCCGTAAACCCCACCCATTGACCAATGATTAGATCAAATTTTCCACTCTTAAATGCACTCATAAAAGTTCCCCACTCTAAAATAGTTAGGTTTACTTTTAATCCTGATTTCTCAAAATAGTATTTCAAGGTTTCTGCAATTTCAATGCTTGCCTTGTTGTTACTTACTTTCCAATCAAACTCAATCGGCGCATTATTGAAATAGAATTTGTTATCCTTAAAAACAACTCCAGCTTTTAAAAATAATTCCTTTGCACGTGCCGGATTATAATCATCAAAACTTTTCTCTTCATACATGTCGGCAAATGCTGGAGAAAACATTCCCCTTGAAATAACTGCGGTGTCTTTAAATTTGTATTTCAAAAGGTCAACTCTTGGAATCAAATGAGAAAGCCCTTGTCTAAATTCTTTATTCTGAAAAATTTCTTTTGTATGATTCATTCCTAGAAACTGATAATTCCCACTGGGAATTTCCCACGAAGTCAGTCCCTTGGTTTTCTTTAAAAACTGAACCTTTCTTGGACTCATGCTTGCGACTGAAAGATCGATTTCTTTGTTAATTAACTTTAGAGCTAAAGTCGTTTCATCCTTTACAACTTTAAATTTGAAAAAAGGAAGTCCTGGTTTTCTTGGAGCTAGATCCACACTTAAAGGTTCTGTTGCACTTAAAACATAATCTCCCGCCCCAATGATATCTTGAGGTAAAAGATCTTCAAGGTCTGATTTATTTATTTTAACTAGTTTTAACAATGCCAAGTTTGATAAATTTTCTAGTGAAAACTCTTTAAAGACTATTTCAAAGTTAAGATCATCAAATACAATCACATCTTCTATCGCTTCAAACGCTCCCATGAAAGTTGATTTAATTTTTTGATTTTTTGCAAAGAACTGCCATGAACTATAAAGATCACCCGACTTAACTTTTGAATTATCTGAAAAAGTTAAATCATTTTTTAATTGAAAACGAATGACATGCTTAGTCCCCACCATTCTTTCTTGAAAAGTCGAACAGGCGACACATTCAAACTGCATTAGTGAATTGAAATCAATTAGCGATAAGTGAACCAATCGATTGATGTTTTGTGAATTTGAGTCTGTTGAAAAGAATGGATTCAAATTATTAGGTGCCGAAGAAATGGCAATATTTATATGATCCTTGGCCTGAATTAAAGTTGATAATAGAACCCCAATTAAGATAAAAAATTTTTTCATTCTTCCTCTATTGCTTTATTTTATTCCAATAATAATTTATCATTTAATTTATAAAATACCAACGTCGGAGAAATCATGTATATCATTTCAATTTGTGGAGGTTCTGGGTCAGGAAAGACCACGTTTACCGACAAAATCAAGAATCTCGTTCTAGATGAAATTTCTGTTTTGCACATGGACTCCTACTACCTGAATAAACTTCCAAAAGAAATCTCTAAAAACAAGGCCAACTTCGATCATCCAGATGCTTTTGATTGGAATCTTTTAAAAAAGCATCTAACCGAACTAAAATCTGGTAAACGTATTTCGGCACCTTGTTATGATTTCACAACCAATTCACGCATGAAGAAAACCCAAAAAGTACTTCCAAGTAAAGTTTTGCTCTTCGAAGGAATTTTTTCTTTGTATGACGAAGAAATTCGCAAGCTAAGTGACATCACAATTTTCTTGCACGTAGAAGCAGACATTCGATTTATTCGTCGACTTCATCGCGATGTTGAGGAAAGAGGTCGGTCACTACACTCTGTCATAAGCCAGTATTACGAAACTGTACGTCCGATGTATCAAAAATATTTAGACCCTCAAAGACAATATGCTGACATAATTGTTGGAGAAGAAACTGATATCGCTGCAAACATTGTTGCCGCCAAAGCTTCAAGTCTTTTAAAATCCCGCAAAGATTTTGCCATTAAAGGTACAAAAAAACGATGAAAACAAAATCCCTTTTTACCATTTCACCTCTCGGTGGTGTTGGTCAAATTGGATCCAACATGACATTGTTCTCGTCGGGATCTGATCATTTTTTCATTGATGCCGGTATTCTTTTTCCCTATGAAGATTTTTTTGATATCGATTACCTGGTTCCCGATTTAAGTGATTTACCTACACCAAAGAGATTAATCATTTCTCATGGACATGAAGATCATATTGGCGCCATTGTTTATTTTTTAAGAATATTTCCCGATGTTGAAGTTTATGCAAGCCCTTTTGCAGCCGCTCTCATTCGTAAAAAGCTAGATTATGAAAAAATTTCTAAATCAATTAATGTTTTTAACTATAATGAAACCATTGAAACAGAATGTTTTAAAATTGACCCTATTTCAGTAAATCACTCTATACCTGAAACTTATGGTTTACTTGTAAGGCACAAAGACAGTCAGGCTGCATGTTTTTTTGCTTCTGATTTTAAAGTTGATCTCTCAAACATTTACGAAAAAAAGTTTGATTTTAAAAAACTTATAGCGCTCTCTGCTTCTGCAACGAAGAGAATCTTCCTAGCAGATAGTACCAATATTATGTCTAGAGAATTTCATACCGGATCAGAAATGGATTTAGCTCCATCTTTTGAGAAGATTTTTTCTGAGGCTACTGATAGAATTTTCATCACACTTTTTTCTTCTAACGTTCACCGGATACAGATGATTTTGGAATTGGCAGAAAAAAATCAGCTAAAAGTTGCCCCTCATGGTAGGTCGATGATTGGTTATATCAACACGGCCAAAGACATAGGAATTCTTCCTCCTTTTGATAAGACGCTTACAAGTGTTGAGTCAATTAAGAAAGATCAGAAAAATGTTGTCGTCCTATTGTCAGGTTGCCAAGGCGATTTCCTGGGAACATTTCGTCGAGTGGTAAACAAAGAAGACTCTCAATTCAAACTCAGACCTACTGATACTTTTGTGATAAGCTCAAAAGCTATCCCTGGAAATGAGAAAAAAATTGGAATGCTCTTAAACAAATTGTCTGAAGTTGGAGTAAAAGTTTACACTCCATCTGATCTGCCACTACATGTTTCAGGTCACCCGGGAAAATCAGACTTGCTTGAAGTATATAAACAGTTTGATCCAGATCACATAGTTCCAATACATGGTGAAACTCTTTTTATTCGTGAGCATATCGACTTTATCCAGAAGTCTTTTCCTAAGGCACAATCCCACTTCGCTCTGAATTTTGATCAAATTCATTTTAATAGTGATTTAAACATCTCGGTGACAAATGGTGAACGAAAGGATCCGATTATTTATCATGGCCATCATCTTCCTATTGAAAAGGAAAAAATTTCAGAAAGAAGAAAGCTCGCTTGTAACGGTTGTTTTTTTATTAGCTTAAAATCTGATTCAAAAAAAATTGCACAGGAATATCAAGTGACTCATTTAGGTTTACCTACCCTGTTTGATCCTAAGGGAGATCACTTTAAAACATTTCTTGCATCAGAGCTTTCTCGGTTTAATTTAAAAAATCCTGAACTAGGCTGTGAAGAATTAAGAATCGCTCTACGAAGATATTTTGACAATGTATTAGGTTATAAACCTACGACGGTGGTGCATTTACAATGAATTCATTCTTACAAGACAATTTGGTTTTTATCTTAGTCATCATAATTTTTGCTTTCATGGTTATGGGTGCATTGATTGTTTATCTTATTTTTAAACTTTCGAAAATCTCTCCTGCTAAAGAATCTGTTGAATCTGATAAGGTTATTTTTAAAAAACTGACCAAAGGTTCCGTTGTAGAGAAATATTACTGCAGCAAGCACCCAGATAGGCCAACTGTTGGCTCATGTCTTCTTTGTGAAGATGTTTTTTGTGAAGACTGCTTGGTTGAGCACGAAGGAATGTATTTTTGTAAAGAACATTTCAAGGTCTATGCTGCACATAAATGGACTCAAATTACTGATGTTAAAACCACACCAGACGAACCCGAGAAAGGTTTATTCGTTTATGATTTCAAAAGAAAAATTTGGAAAGATAAACAGACACCTACTTTTGTTCTCACTCATTATAAAATTAATGTAGAGGGTGATTTTATTGAGTCTTATATTCAATTAAATGTTCGAGAAGAAGATGCAGATCAATTGAGGACGGAAATTAATAAGTTTCAAGAAAGTAATTAATGTAAAAAAAAGGCCTGCGATTGCAGGCCTCATTTTATTCTATAGATCAAAATCTTTAAAGTTGCGTGTGTCTGGTTTTTGCTCTGAATAAGCTTTCTCTTCTTTTCTTAAATATGATGGAGTATCAAATTCATCTTCATCAAAATTTACAAACCCTAGTTTTTCAGCAATTGATTTTGCTCTCATTCCAGATTGAGGCATTGCTTCTGTTTCAAATCTTGGAGTTGAAAAAGAGTTACCAGTCACTGGCTTACTAGAAGTATTTTCATACTTGTTTGCAGCATCTCTTATTGACTGAATAAGTTTCGAAGGTGTTTTGTTTTCGTTTTGATGTGAGTGAGTTACTTCATCTTTAGCAGCTCTTTCTTGGCCTGAGAATGAATTTCTATCTGACATGAATCTATCGAAGTCAGATTTTTCCTCAGACTCAATCGGGCCTTGAGATGGCTGAGCCTTTCTAGTTGAAAAAATGTCTCTACTTTCTGCTGCTTCTACAGGGGCAGAACGTTGAATCATTTCTGGTTCTTGTCTTGGCATAGGCTCTGCTGCTACTTGAACTGGAGCTGGAGTAGAAACTGGAGCTGAATAAACCACTTCTTCTCTAGCTACCGGTTGTTGAGTTACAGCATGATGTCCATGAGAAATCGCTGCTCCTGGAGTTTTAACCTGATGAACTCCCAAACCTGTTGCGATAACAGTAATCTTTACTTCATCACCACAGTTATTATCGATAACAGTTCCAAAAATGATTTCTGCATTTTCATCAGCAGCTTCCATAATCAATGTTACTGCTTCATTCGTTTCATGCATTGATAATGTTTCATTACCAGTGATATTAATGATAATTCCTGTAGCTCCGTTGATTGAAACATCTTCTAACAGTGGAGAAGAAATTGCTTCTGTAGCAGCTTTGATCGCTCTTCCAGAACCAGATGCAGCACCTGTTCCCATTAATGCTAAACCTTTGTTTGCCATAACTGTTGAAACGTCAGCAAAGTCAGCGTTGATGTGTCCAGTGTTGTTAATTAGATCTGAAATACCTCTAACTGCATTTAAAAGAACTTCATCCGCTTTTTTAAATGTATCAATTAAAGATAAGTTCTCACCTGCTAAATATAGAAGACGTTGATTTGGAATAGAAATCAATGAATCAACACTTTCTTCAAGATTTCTAATTCCTTCTTCTGCTTGCTTAAATCTTTTCTTTCCTTCAAAAACGAATGGCTTTGTAACTACACCAACCGTTAATGCTCCAAGTTCTTTAGCAAGTTTTGCAATGACTGGTGCGGCACCTGTTCCTGTTCCACCACCCATTCCGGCCGTGATGAAAACCATATCTGCACCTTTTAATACTTCAGAAATTCTTTCATAATCTTCAAGTGCTGCTTTCTTCCCTATTTCTGGGTTTGCTCCTGCACCTAATCCTTTCGTCACAGTTCCACCAAGTTGAATTTTTGTTGGTGCTAAAGAAACACTTAATGCTTGCGCATCTGTGTTGGCAACAACATATTCCACTCCGGCTAAACCAGAACGAATCATAGTATTGACAGCATTACAACCACCGCCACCGACTCCAACAACTTTTATTTTAGCTCCGTTTAATCTTATACTGTCTGTATCTGTAATTTCGAACATAGGTTCCTCCTAAACTTAAATTAAAAAATTTCTTTGAAAACTGATTTTAAAGAATCGCTTAACTTAGAAATAATATCGTTATGCGCTCCTTGAATTTCATTTTCTTTATCTTGGTTAAAAGATACTCGGTGATTGTTTGCTATAGTTTGCTTCTCTTGTTGAACAAACGGCTTTCTCTTGCTCGCTTCTAAAAGAAGTCCTAAAACTGTTGAAAATTTTGGGTTTTGCATAATGTTGGTCATTCCACCAAATGGAATTGGAAAACCAATTTTGCAAGATCTCATTAATATATATTCTCCAAGTTCTGGCATACCTTTAATAAGTGCACCACCACCTGTTAATACTATTCCACCAGAGATTTGATCATCTAGTTTCTTTTCAATGACGATTTCGCGAATTACTTCAAATAATTCTTCTGCTCGCGCACCAAGAACTTCAGCGACTACACTTAATTGTACTTCGCGAGGTTTGGTGCCTGAAATTCCTTGCACTGTAATATGTGCAGACTGATTAAGATTTTCTGCTAGCACTGATCCATGATTTATTTTTATTCTTTCAGCTTCGTTATGCGGAATTTTTAAGGCAACAGCAAGATCATTTGTAAAATGATTTCCGCCTATAGGGATAATTTGTGAATGCACTAATGAACCATCTTTCCAAACCGCAATATCTGTCGTCCCACCACCGATATCAACTAAAACAATTCCCAATTCTTTTTCTTCGCTTGAAAGAACTGCCTCTGATGAAGCTATCGGTTGAAGTGTGATGTGTTCTGCATTGATTCCTGTATGCTCCACACACTTCTCTAAGTTTTGAATAAGAGAAATTGAACCGGTAACGATGTGTACATGAACCTCTAGTCTTACACCACACATCCCGATTGGATTTTTTATTCCAGTTGTATTATCAACTCTGAACTCTTGTGGAATAACGTGAAGAATTTCTCTATCTGATGGGATTACCACTGCTTTAGCTGCTTCTAAAACTCTATCCACATCATCTTGAGTAATTTCTTTTCCTTTAATCGCTACTACACCAGATGAATTGAATGAATAAATATGTGATCCAGCTATTCCAATTGTCGCTGTGGAAATATTTACTCCGGCCATCAGGCGCGCTTCTTCTAATGAAGATTGAATTGATCTTACTGTTTTATCAATATTGACAACAGAACCTTTCTTTAATCCATAAGAAGGATGCGTACCAATTCCAATAATTTCTACTTCTTGATTTGGATGTAACATTCCTACAATGGTACAAACTTTGGTTGTACCTACATCCAGTCCGACGATGATGTTTTTGTCGTTCATATTGAGAATCCTTTCTCTAACGAGCGAAAAGTGACAGATTCATTCTGTCACGAAAATTTTAAATTTTGTCCCTAAACTTGACAACTACTTTTTTACTATTTGTTAAATTAATCACGGCCGGAACTTTTTCCTTGGCCTCCACATATGTAATGATCCGATCTAACTTTGTAATTTTTTCAGACCATTCACCCGATCCAAGAAAAACGCTCGAAGGCATACCACTCACTGACAATATTATGGTAAGCTCGTTGGCGTTGTTTAATATCATTTCTGACAATTTCTTTCTTAGTTCTGGTCTTAACTCTTTTACTATTGTCGTGATTTCTTTTTGAACTTTGGCGTCCATCTCCCCTATTGGTAAAGCTAAATACGGAAGATTACCTTTAAGTTTATTGTCCTGTCTTAATAGGACTTCATATGTTGGATCAATTAATTGGCCGTTATCTGCTAAAATTGCTTCGTAAGTATCTTGGCCATTGTTTTTATAGAGCTGAACTTTCATGAGTGGTTCAGGACAATTAAAATTGATATCAAGAACTTTGCTATAAGGATCAAAGTTAATTTTATATTCGGTTACAAAATATTTTTCTGGCCATTTCTCAGAGATCATCTTCTTTTTTACATCTCTTAATGATTGGGTTTGTTCAAATTCTTTTACAGTTAAAAGTGCCATTGTCCCTGCTGACTTCGAAGGACATTTTCCTAGATTTGAACGATAAGATAATTCTTTATTTAATTTTTCAGAAGGGCCTAGTGAAGAAGTCACGATATTGGTTAATACCAATAAAATAATTATGGTGAATGAAATGAGAAACACTCTAGATTTAAAAACATTCGTCATCATGACAACCTTTTTAAGATAATATCTTAAAATTCAACTTCTGTTTCAAACGAAAATCCATACTGAAGTTCCATTTCACTTTTTATTATTTCAATAAATCGTAAAACATCTTCATACTGACTCTCGCCCTTATTCTCCATGAAGTTGGCGTGTTTAGGGCTTATTTGAAGATTTTTATACTCCAAACCCTTCAGGCCCATTATATCTATAAAATGTCCCGCTCGACAAGTTACACCGCTAACATTATCGAGATGATTTTTAAAAACGCATCCACAGGTTGCTTCTTTTAAAGGTTGAGTTCGGTTCCTCATCTCTAAGTAATCTTTGATTTTTTTTGATATTTCACTATCCTGACCAAAATGTTTTAGTCGGACATAGGCAATGACATCACCACTATTAACAAAATTATTTTTTCTATATGAAAATGAATGGCCGTCAATTTTGATCAACTTTTCTTCGCCGTTTTTTGTGATCAACAACACTTCTGTTGCCAGACTTCCTATTTCTCCTAGGTTTGTTCCTGCATTCATGAAAATGGCACCACCGAGTGTTGCCGGAATTCCAGTGAAAACTTCCCAACCCTTGATGCCAAATTTATTGGCATGTGAGGTGAGTGTTGCCAAACTTACAGAAGCGGGTAGGTAATACTCATTTTGAATAGAATCAAAAACACTTTTATCGTATTCAAATTCTAATTGCAGATAGGGAATAGGAGAGGACTTTGGTAGGAGAATATTTGCTCCCCAACCCAAGATTCTATATGGTTCATTATTTTTATAAAAAATACTTACAACTGATTTTAGGCCATCTAAATTCTTAATTAAGATCAAATCTCCAACTGCTTTAAGCTTCATAGTTGAAAATTTTGAGAGATCTTTATTTAATTCGATCTCTATATGAGAAATTTTTTTAAGCTCACTTAGTGTTTCAGCTTTCATTTTAATCTAATTTTGCCCAAGTTCTTGCAGCTTTACTAATGGCCCCTGCACCTAGTGTGACAACAATTGTTTTTTGCCCTTTAACCGAATCAATTAATGTACCCACATCTTCAATACTATTTAATTTCTTAGCGAAATTTGGATGAAGGCGATTGATATCTTCTATTAATCGATCAGTTGAAATTCCATCAATTGGTTGTTCGCTGGCAGCATAAATAGGTAAGAGATACAATTCATCAGCATCATTGAAGCAATGTAAAAACTGATTCCAACAATCACGAGTTCTAGTAAAGCGGTGAGGTTCAAAAATAACAACTTTTCTAAAATCACTTCTTGTATCTTTTACTGTTTTTAGTGTGGTAGAAATTTCTGTTGGGTGATGACCGTAATCATCTACCACTTCAAAATCATTTTCTTTAAATAACAATTGAAATCTTCTTCCAACGCCTTCAAGTTTACTTGCTGCTTTAGAAATTTGTTCAAAAGATAAACCCATATGATAGGCGAGGGCTGTAGCACCTAAGCAATTTAAAACATTGTGTCGCCCTGGAAGGTTAATGGTAAATTCAGTTGTTTTATTACCCTTATAATAGACATCAAACTTTGTTTCAAAATGCCCGTGTCGAATGTTTCTTGCATCAAAATCCGCTGCTGATTCAATTCCAAAAGTAACTGAAGGTCTTTTCATTTGATGCTTTAATTGCATAAGTTTTTCATCATGGATATTTAAGGCAACAACTCCGTAGAACGGAACTTTATTGGCAAACTCTCCAAAGGCCTTAAATAAATTCTCTTCGGTTCCATAATGATCCATATGATCGTTATCGATATTGGTAATGACCGACATAACTGGAGATAAAAGTAAAAATGAACCATCTGATTCATCTGCTTCAGCAACTAAAAATTCACCTTTACCAACCTTAGCGTGTCCCTTTAAATTCTTAACAATTCCACCTATTATATATGTTGGATCCAAATCATTTTCTTGAAGTATCGTTGCTAAAAATGAAGTGGTGGTGGTTTTTCCGTGAGTACCAGCAACGGCAAGTCCCATTTTCAATCTCATTAATTCTGCAAGCATTTCTGCTCTTCTGATGACTGGAATATCTTCTTTCTTCGCTCTAGCCACTTCTGGATTAGAATCATTAACTGCAGAAGAATAGACCACTACACCTACATCATTTAAATTTTCTGCTTTATGCCCGATATAAATTTCGGCACCAAGACTTTTTAATTTTTTTACATTTGCTGAATCAGAAGAATCAGAACCTGAAACTCGATATCCCATTGATAGCAGTATTTCCGCGATACCACTCATGCCAATGCCGCCAATTCCAACGAAATGAATTTTGATTTTTTTAAATGCCTGAATCATGAATTTCTCCCAAAGAGCTTAGGAGTAAACTTCTTGGCCTGAATTATTTACAGTTGCCTCTTCATCCCCATACTCTTTTAACAATTCCTCACGATACCCTTTTACAACTGAAAGTAAAAGACCGATACCAAAAAAATTACAGAGCAAAGAAGATCCACCATAGCTAATAAATGGTAAATTTAATCCCTTGGTTGGAAGTAAACCTAGAACCACCCCCATGTTTAACAGTGCCTGAATTCCAAGAACAAAGACAATAGAGGAGCCTAGAATTATTCCGATTCGATTGTTAACTTTTAGAACAACTTTAAATCCAAAATAGATAAAGGCTACGAAAAGTGCGATAATAGCAAAAACGCCAACAAAGCCCATTTCTTCACCAATGACCGAGAAGATAAAGTCGTTATGAGCTTCTGGAAGATAGAAAAGTTTCTCGTTTGAGTTACCAAGGCCTTGACCTAAAAATGCACCATTCGCAAAAGCTAAGTACGATTGAATAATTTGAAATCCAGATCCATGAGGGTTTTTCCAAGGATCGAGATAGGTAAGTAAGCGCTTCACTCGATACGCTTGAGAAAATAAAATGACAACACCACCAATGGCTCCAATAAGTACTGTAGAATAAAAATATTTACGCGGAAAGGAACTCATAAAACCCACGAATGAAATGGCGATGAAACAAATCGAAAAAGAACCAAAATCTGGCTGCTTCACTAAAAGTGCCAATGGAAGTAAAATCGAAGCTCCGTGTTTTATTCTTTCTTTAGACTCCATTCGATTCCAATTTTCAAAAAACGAAAGGGAAGACAAAATTACAGTATATTTTACAATTTCACCTGGCTGAATGCTAAATGGCCCTATAACTAGCCATCGACTTGCTCCCTTGGCGGTAGCCCCAATTCCCTTGATCACTGTCAAAAGAACAATTGCCGTTGCGAAGAGATTTAAAACGAAACCGTACTTTATCCAAAATTGATACTTGGTTTTTGAAACAATAAAAGCAACCGTCACACCTATTAATAAATAAATGAGTTGTCGAATAATATAATGGGATGAACTACCAAACATTTCTGAAGCTAACATGTAGCTAGATGACCAAACCATGACAAGTCCAATAGTCAGTATTATTCCTAATACAGATAGAAATATTTTTACGAGCCTGTCTAGTTCATGGGTATGTTCATTCATTAATAATAGATTATCAAACTTTAAGATTTCTTAAAGGAAAATTTGACGCTTTTTATAAAAGTATTTTTATCAATTAAAAGGCCTTCGTGAAGAAGGCCTGATTTTATAGCTGATATACTAATTTTTTAAAATAATTCCCGCGCTCTTCATAATCTCGGAAAAAATCTGTAGCTGAATTTCCTGGAGACAATAAAATCACATCTCCAGTTCTTGATTTTTGATAAGCCAGCAATACTGATTCTTCAAAAGAACCTACAATATACGTTTGATTATGATCACCTAGTGCTCGGTTTAATCTTTCTTTACATTCACCAACAAGAACAAGAACTCGAGAATTCTCAATCATTTCTTTTGCATAAGGCTCAAAGTTTAAATCTTCGTTATCTTTTCCACCTGCAATTAAAATTGCTGGCTCTTTAAACGATTTCAAAGATTCAATCATTTCTGGCATTGTTTCAGCCTTAGAATCGTTATAAAAAGAAACGCCATTTTTTTCCATAACAAATTCTAAACGGTGAGGAATTCCTGGAAATTTTTCAATACATGTTTGAATTGCATCATCAGAAACATCAAGAGATTTACAAGCAGTTACTGCTGCTAATAAGTTTTCACGATTGTTTTGACCTACAATTCTCATCTTAGAAACTTTAAATTCTGAATGGTAATTGATATTTGAATGAATTCTTCTATCGTGGAAATGTGTTCCTTGAATTTCATTCATCACGCCTAATTGCACATAAGATCTTCTTGAGTACCAGTAAACTTGGCAGTTAGCATTTTTGATAAAAGCGTTGTTTGCCAAAGTATCATAGTTTGCCACCAAAACATCTTCAGGTGAAAGTTTTTTGATAATTGAAAGCTTCGTTTCAATGTATTCTGAAACTGAATTGAAATTCGACTTAGCATAGTTTTCACCAATATTTGGGAAAACAATTAATTTTGGATGGAAGTCTTGCAAAGATTTCATTTGAAGTGCAGAAACTTCAACTACACAGTAATCGATTTCATTCATGTTTTGAAGCATGCAGTATTCAATAAATGGCATTTCACTTGTTCCGCCGACAAAAACATTTTTTCCATCAACTTTTAACGTGAATCCAATCATCGATGCAATTGTCGTACGACCAAAAGATCCACAAACTGCAATGACTGGTTTTTTACATAATTTATAAGCAAGTGCGAAATCAGAATAAACTTCTTTTCCATTGCTTCTTGCTAATTCTAATTGAGGCAATTGTGGATTTATTGCCGCCGAATAAACAACAACGTCCGCCTCTAAAAAATCTTCATCCTTGTGTTCACCAAAAGTCATTTCAATCGGTGGTTCGATTTTCTTAATTTTCTTTACAGATTTATTTAAATCAAAAATAGGTTTGATATCCGTAACGCGAATATCGCATTCAAGTTTGTTAAAAAAATTAATTAACGAAAAACCTGTTTTACCGATTCCCACGATAAGAATTTTTTTACCTTTAAATCTGTTCATTTCCATTTCTTACCTCGTTTTAAGTGTCGACAAGGCAATCATTGCAAAGCAGACACTGATGATCCAGAAACGTACAGTCACTTTTGTTTCTGGCCAACCAAGCTTTTCGAAATGATGATGTATTGGTGCCATTTTAAAAACGCGTACACCGCGTGTTTTAAATGAGACAACTTGAATGATAACCGAAAGAGCTTCAATCACAAAAATTCCACCAATCAAAACAAATAAAAATTCTGATTTCGTTAGAACCGCAACTGTCCCTAAAGTTCCCCCAAGTGACAACGAACCCACATCACCCATGAAAATCTGAGCTGGATATGAGTTGTACCACAAAAAGCCAATTCCTGCACCTATAATAGCCGAAGTAAAGACAGTTAATTCTGACACACCATCAATATATGGAATGAATAAATAACCTGAAAAATCTTTGTGGCCTGTGACATAAGCAAACAATCCAATTGTTGCCGCGCTCACCATGATTGGACCAATGGCGAGTCCATCTAAACCATCTGTCAAATTAACCGCGTTACTAAATCCCACAATTACGATTGCACCAAATGGAACGTACCACATCCCAAGATCAATCACCGGAAGTTTTAAAAAAGGAAAGTAAAGTTCAGTATTTATAACATTCATCGAAATCATAAAATACATGGCAACAAGTGCGGTTCCAAATTGCCAAACCAGTTTTCCCTTTGCGGAAACGCCCTTCGTATTTTTTTTCAAAACCTTCATGTAGTCATCTAAGAATCCAAGGAAAAAATAGGAGATAGTGACGAGTAGAGTTATAACCACTGGTGTGGAGAAAAAATTCCCACAAATTCCCATGGTCAAAAAAATACTTCCCAGCATAAAAACCCCACCCATTGTAGGAGTTCCTCTTTTTTTAAAATGTGATTCGGGGCCATCCTCTCTAATAATTTGCCCAAACTGCTTTTTCTTCATGAAATCGATAAACCAAGAACCCCACAATATCGAAACACAAGTGGCGATCAAAAAAGCTAAAAAGCTTCTAAAAGTAATATATTTAAATAAGTTGAAAACTTTAATATCGGAATATAGGGGATACAAAAGATGATAAAGCATATTTTACGCCTCAAAAAAAATTAATATTAAACTATACTGATGAGTGATTCTAATTGTAAAGAACGACTTGCTTTTATAAAAACAAATTTATTATTTTTTCGAATAGCCTTCCAATCTTCATAGAAGTCTTCTTTTTTCAAATAGCCTTTCGCCGCTTTGGTAAACTTTTTTAAATAAAAGTCTTTATATCTCCCGATAAAAACAACATTTTTTATCCCGAGATCATTGATAAATTCAGCGATTTCGCCATGTAAATTCTCAGCAAACTCGCCTAGTTCGTTCATATCCCCAATAACAAAAAAACAGTCTGACAATGATACTTGTTTAGACTTCATCACATTAACAAATGAATGAAGTGAAATCTTCATTGAACTCGGATTTGCATTATAAGCATCTAGAAAAATATTCCCAATCCATTGAGAACGATTCATCTCTGGCTGACAGTAATCGGCGGCAGCCTTAACGATTTCTGAAATTCTCTTAGGAAACATTTTCATGACAAAAATAACTGTGCCTGCAAGATTTTTTAAATTATGGTGTTCGAGAATGTTTTTAGCTACAAATGAAATTTGTTCTCCATTCATTTTAAATTCAATTTTTTGATCGGTGATCTTAATTTTAATTTCACCATTTTTCTCACCGTAAGTGGTTAATCCTGCACTTTTATCAAGTTTCGCTAAATATTCATCATCTGCATTTACCACAAAAACACCGTCGCCATTTCTGTTTTTTAATACAGCTTTATACAGACAACTTTTTTCTAAAAAAATGTTCTCAATTGTTTTCATAAATTCAATATGTGCTGGACCAATATTTGTAATCATTCCGTGCTCTGGATGAGCGATTGCGGTCAATTCAGATATTTCACCAGGATGATTCATTCCCATTTCGATTATAGCGATGTCATGTGTTTCATTTAAATTAAAAATGGTTAACGGCACACCTATATGGTTATTTAAATTACCCTTTGTCGCGAGTACCTTTAAAGGAAAAAGGGAGTTCAATAAATAATAAAGCATTTCTTTGTGAGTTGTTTTTCCATTTGAGCCAGTCACCCCAATGATTTTTCGATCAACAGAGTTCGATTTCCAACGAAGAATTTTAAACTCGGCCAATTCTTGGATGAATCTTAGTGTGTCGTGAACAAATATAATAGATCGGTCAGGGTAGCGCTGAAGAAGAATCTCTCCATTTTCACGATTTTGTTCGGTATCTTTACAAACGACCGCGATTGCACCTTTTTTTAAGGTTTCTTCTAGATAAGTATGTCCGTCAAAATTTTCTCCAACTAGAGCAACAAAAGTTTCATTTGGCAAAATCTTTCTAGAGTCTGTGTTGATCATGATTTCAAAATCTCTTTCACCAGAAACCTCAACGACACAATTAACTTCTTCCAAATCTTTTGCATGTATCATTCTTCACCCGAATCTATATAGTTTTTAACAACGTCAAAATCACTAAAAGGATATTTCACTCCTTTTATTTCTTGGTATTCTTCGTGCCCTTTGCCTGCAATTAAAATCACTTCATTATCATAGGCATCATCAAGACAAGTTTCTATCGCTTTTTTTCGATCAACTAAAGCTTCGTAAACTTCTCCAAGGCCTGGAATAATATCCATGATAATGTCCTCTGGAACTTCATCTCGAGGATTGTCGGAGGTAACCATAATTTTATCAGCAAAACTTTTTACTGCTTTAGCCATGAGTGGGCGTTTCGTCTTATCTCGATTTCCACCGCATCCAAAAACTACGGTAATTTTATGTTTTGGAAAAGCTTTCTTGATCGCTTCTCCAATATTAATCAATGCATCTGGTGTGTGGGCATAGTCAATGATGGCCATTGAATTATCCCAAAGTTCAATAATTGAAAATCTTCCTTTTGGTGTTTCTATTACATTTAAATCTAGCTCGCGAACTTCACCCCATAAATACTCATTTAAAGAAATGGCTAGTTCTAAATTAGATTGATTGTAAGCTGAATAATAAAACAATGGATAGTTTTTGAAATTCCTCTCTTTAAAGCTTTTGGCAATTTTATACTTTGCCTTTTCGGGTTGACTGAAAATCTTTTCTACTAATTCATTTTCTCCAGGCGGCAAAAAAACTATACCGTTCTCTTTGAGATTTGATTTCGCCATCAAAAGCTTGGCTTGAAAATATTCTTCCATGGTTTGATGATAATCGAGATGATCTTGAGAAAAGCTGGTCCATGCACCAACATCAAGCTTGATATCATAGAGTCTTTTTTGGACTAAGGCATGAGAGCTTACTTCGATGAACATTGTTGAGTATTTATCTTGAAGGCTATGAATTAATTTTCTTAATTCTAAGTATGAGGGTGTGGTTGATTCAAGATCACCCCAAATACTTTTTTCTTTATCAAATACTCCAATCGTTCCAACTGAAAATGCCTCGTGTTTTAAAATCGAAGAGATCTGCATTGCCAAATTAACAGTAGTCGTTTTTCCATTTGTTCCAGTAACACCTACAATTTTTAATTTTTCTTTATTGGGATATAAAACATCTGATAGTTTCTTTTGAACTTCTAAAAAGTCATCTTCTGAAATATTGATATAATCTACATTGAACTCTTTTAGGGACAAATCAATTTGATTTAATACCAATATTTTTGTGCTGCTTTGTTTTAATCTTTCTAAAAAATCCTCTTTCGATTTCTTCGTGTCTTTAACTTTATAAAAAACCAATTCGTCTGATTTTGCTTTTTGTAAATTGGTTGCAAGATTCAAAATAGAATAATCTAAATTATCATTAATACTTTGATTTTTTACATAGGGTTTTAAAATATTTATTACTTGTGACTTATTCATATTTCGGAGGGGAGTACTCTAGACTAACTGATAGACCTTCCACCACCGGTGTTCCTGCTGGTGGATTTTGTTGAATCACCACTCCCATTCCTTTATGAGTAATCGGTAAATTTAATTTTGCCGAAATTGAATTTGTTGTCACTTTATCAAGTCCAATAAAATTTGGAACGACATTGGGATTTAAACTTCTCGATGCTGAATCTTTTACCTGAACCAAGTCAATATTATTCTTCACTGTTTTTAAATTGATTTCATCTGACGAATCATTTTTTGCCACGGTCGCAATGTCTTTATTTTTATACAAAATATATTGGGCAATATTTTTAAAAACTGGTGCGGCTACGGCGTTTCCATAATATCCACCAACTTTTGGATTATCGATATAAACAAAAATAACAAATTTTTTATCAACATTAACAGGAAAGCCGACAAATCCTGCTACATATCCTTGATAGCCACCAAACTTTGAAACTCTCTGTGCAGTTGCGGTTTTACCAGCAATTTTAAAATGTGGAATGATGGCATTAGAACCAGTTCCTTCTTCAACAGCTAAGGTCAAAGCCTCTGTCAAATCCTTAGTCGTTTGATTACTTAAAACACGTTTTCTTTTTTTAAGTTGATTTTCATTTTCAGGTTCAAATTCCTTTACTTCAGTTAAATCTTTTTTAATTAAAGTTGGCCTAACATACTCTCCACCATTTGCAATGGTTGCATAAGCAGACAACATCTGAACTCCCGTTGCCGCGATCCCTTGACCAAAACTCATATTACTTAAGCTTAGTGGTGTTACATTATCTGCCTCAGTCATGATTCCTCTAGATTCTCCAGGAACTTCAATGCCTGTTTTTTCTCCAAAATTTAAACTCTTAAGCGTAGATTTAAAGCGAGGAAATTTTAAGTCAAAGGCGATTTTCGTGGTACCGATATTTGAAGAAAACTTCACAATATCTCTTACTGAAATCCATTCATATTTTTCATGTGATTCTGCTTCAGAGACTATGTGTCCATCGATTCTCATTTGTCCATGCTCACCAAAATAAGTACTGTCTAATTTAGCAACTTTATTTTCAAATGCAGAAGCTACAGTAAAAAGTTTAAATGAAGATCCTGGTTCAAATGGTTCAATCGCAAAGGAAAGTTTTCGATGTTCTGGATTTGAAGTTTTCACATCGTTAGGATCAAAGCTTGGATAGTTGGCCATGGCCAACACTTCACCAGATTCTGCATCAATAACACCGACTCCACCTTTATCCGCTAAATGTTTTTGAACTGCTTCTTTTAAATATTTTTCGGCCATGCCTTGAATATCTTTATCAATTGTTAAATAAATATCTTTTGCTTGTGTCGTCACATCATAATGACTTTCGTATTTAATTGGTCTTCCCTTATTATCGATTACATATTTTAAAGTGACTGGATTTCCCTTTAACTCTTTATCAAACATGTATTCTAAACCAGATAAACCAGAATTATCTAATCCGACAAAACCAATGATCTGAGAAAGTAATTCGTGGTTAGGATAAACTCTCTCAGGTACACCTTCGATGAAAATTCCTTTCAATTCTTTAATTTTTGAAACTTGAGCTTCTGACAGTCTTAATTTTCTTCCAAGCCAAGTAAACTTACTTCGCTTATGCATAGTTTTCAAAATTTCATTGTACTCAAGTTCTGGAACAATTTTTGAAAGTTTTTTAAACGTTGCTTTGTTAACTGCTTCAACTTTTGGAATAGAAAAAATACTATAAGTCTGAACATTCAAGGCTAATGGGTGTCCATTTCTATCGTAGATATTTCCTCGCTTAGGATAGACCGTCACTTGTCTTAAAAATTGTGAATTGGCTCTCGCCATTAATTCATCGGCATCAAGAATTTGAACTTTGAGTGCTTTACCTAAAACTAATAAAAAGAAAAAACAGAAACAAGTAAAAACAAAAATTATTCTATTTTTCTCAATTCTGTTCATCGCTGCCTACTATGGAATTACTATAATTTGATCTTGCTTAGGCTGATCTAAATTGTGCATGCTTGCCAGTTTTCTAAGTTTTTCAGAAGAAAGCATCCGAGCTCTTTTTGCTTTCAATTCTTTGTTATCAAGTAATACTTTTTCAATGTCTTTGTTGGCTTTGGTGATTTTATAATCCGCTTCTACATTTTTCATGCGAAACAGAACAAATAAAATAGCGAGTGTAGTAAACGATAAAAAAATAGGGAAGCCCTTAGAGCTGAATATGATGTTCTTTATTTTTTCTAAAATTCCAGTGGATGATCCACTTCTTCGACTGGCCATAATAATCACTCCTTGATTATTCTTGCTTGTATTTATTTTTACTTTTTCTTTTAGCAATTCTTTCTATAACTCTAAGTTTAGCACTTCTTGAGCGAGAATTCTCTAAAATTTCGCTTTCTGTTGGTAAAATTGGTTTTTTTGTTAAAATTTCTACAGGCATGACTTCATTTTCTAAATATTCTTTGAATTTATTTTTCACAATTCGATCTTCTAAAGAGTGAAAAGTGATGATTGCCAATCTTCCGCCAATTTTTAATAAGGGAATTAGTTGATCTATAGACTCAGATAAGACATCTAACTCCTTGTTTACTTCAATTCTTAGGGCCTGAAATACTTTAGTAGAAGGGTTGGTTTTTCCATATCGCCATTCTTTAGGATATGTATGAAAAATAATATTTTCTAATTCTTTGGTTGTGACGATCGCTTTATGTTCTCTTTCTTCACAAATTTTTCTGGCAATTTTTCTTGAAAGTTTCTCTTCCCCGTATTCTTCAAATATTTTAGCCAGTTCAAATTCTGAATACTGATTAATAATATCTTTGGCAGAAAGAAGCCCATCTCTATTGTTCATTCTCATATCAAGTGGCCCATCAAACCGAAATGAAAATCCTCTTTCCCCCTCATCGAAATGGTGAGTCGAGACTCCAATGTCCATCAAAATCCCATCAAATCCACCAGCCTTAATCACCTCTTGAAGATTTTCTGTGGCAAACTTTTTAAAATGAACAAAATTACTATCGATAAGTTGTATTCTGCTTTCCATTTTTTCAGCAGCAATTCTTGCATAACCATTTTTAAGTGCATCTGGATCTTGATCTGTTGAAAAAAGTTTCAAATCTTTATTTCTATAGAGCATTTCAAATGAATGCCCGCCGCCCCCAAATGTTAAGTCGGCATAATATTTTTGCGAGTTATCCACACTCGAGTTAATATTGAGATATTCCATGCATTCATTTTTAAGTACAGAATAATGATTAAAATAATTCATTAGCGTAATAGAACCTCAAGTGTTCTTGCTAGTTCTTGAGTCAAGTTTTCTGGTTTTGATAAAATGGCATAAGTATTTTCTTTTTTAAATTCAAAAAGATTATTTTTTAACATTGGAAGTAGACTATTTAATACTTTGTGTACTTGTTGATTATTAGTTGCCATGACTTTCATAATTTCGGCAAGTTCACAATGCTCTTCTTTCCAACAATCGTAATCTGTAACCATGGCAATTGTTGCGTAAGCGATGCCTGCTTCTTTAGCTAAATAGCTTTCTGGTACATTAGTCATCCCAATCACACTTGCTCCAAAAGAGCGATAAATATTTGATTCTGCTTTTGAAGAAAACTGTGGTCCCTCGATGCAAATATACGACCCACCATCACCGTATTTTACTCCAGCTTCAATACAAGATTTCACCATCATCTGTTGTAATTTTTTTTCAACAGGCTCGGCAACTGATACGTGTCCAACAAATCCTTTGTCAAAAAAAGTTCTCTCTCTTTTTCCTTTTGTCCAATCGATGAACTGATCTACGATAACAAAAGTTGTCGGTGGATATTCTTCTTTTAAAGAGCCAACTGCAGAAACTGAAATGATATAATCTACACCTAATTCTTTTAAAGCAAAGATATTGGCACGATAGTTTACTTCACTTGGTGTAATCGTATGTTTTTTTCCATGTCTAGGAATAAAATAAAATTCCACATTGTTTAATTCTGCTTGAATAACTTCTGAAGAAGGAGAGCCAAATGGTGTTACGACAGCATGTTCTTTGATTGTTTTAATTCCATCGATTTTATAAACGCCGCTTCCACCAATAATTCCAATTCTTGTTTTCATGATCAATTCCTCAAAAAAAGTTTGGTATAATCTTACATCTATTCTTTAGAAATTTGAAACTATTTGATTTTGTTACGCTAGGTGTTCAGGGGGACTTGCTTTCTTCAGTGAAAAAGAGGTATTTTTTAACTATGAACACGGTGAATAATATATCTGATTCGATCATTCAGTATCGATCTCGGATTAAGAAAAATAAAGAATTCTTTGATTATGCAAAGACCACTTCTTTGGATGAGACGATTTATAATCTCAAAGACTTTAAAGAAGCAAAAGATCGAAAAACGCTGCTTCGTTCTTTGTTGAAAGTCACCAAATCGAGTATTTGGCTAAGTCGATCTGCTGTCGTTTTATTAAAATCTTATTTTGATGTTCGCTCAGTAAAAAACGAACATCTAGAGAATTCTCGCTCTCAAGAAATTATTGCGGGTGTCACTAATAAGCGCACTATAGAAGCAAACGATGCTGAAGTTTTCAAAATTATTTATGATGAGATTGCTTACTCTCATTTGCACATGAATTACAGAACAAAGTTTCAGATTCCAAAATCAAAAGTTACGATTGTTCTTGTCTCTGGTGTATTTAATGAAATTTTTTCTACCGCTGCCTTTAAGAGAGGGGCTGAAAAACTTCTAGATGAATGTCACATCAACCACATTACTGCAAATGTAAGTGGGGCAAGAGGCGCAAAGGAAAACGCTGAAACCTTACAAGCACAAGTTGATCTTTACTTAAAAGAAAACCCAGACACAAAACTTTGGTTTTTTTGTTTTTCAAAAGGTGGAGTCGATACGCTACATTACCTTAAAAAATCAGGTGAAAACCTACCTAAAAATGTAATCGGTGTTTCTTTTATTGCCACTCCAATTTTAGGAAGTGAACACATTGAAAAAACAATTTTGAAAATTGCCAACAAACTTGCCCGAGGCCCTGAATTTATTACAAGTCGAATGCTTGGCAAAGAAATTGATCTGAGAGCAACAGATTTACAGAAGTCTCTACATAAGCCTTATAGAGAAAATTGGTTTAAGAAAAATCATAAATTACTTCCAAAAAACTTATTTTATTCTGCGGTTGCTTTTGAATCGAGTTGGCGAGATGCTCATGTATACATGATTTTAACCAAGGCAATCTTTCGCAGTAAAAAATCCAATGACGGTATTGTCGATGTAGAAAATGCTCAATTTCCAAGCTATTTTAAAGGAATGAACTTGGGTGTGCTAGAAGGTCATCACCTCGTTGGCAGTCGCTCATCTTATTATGATCAAGAAGCCCTGATGAAAGCTCATCTGGTTTTTTTAAATTACAAAAAACTACTCTAATCCGCCCTTTAAATTCATAAGAACCAATTTAGAAATTGTTTTTAAAGTTTCAAAAACCCCTTGTCCTTTCATGGCCACCGCTTCAAACTCTGGTGCTTTCCATTTATTTAAGGCCATTTTCAAATCTTCAGTCTTTGTCACGTTTGGTAAATCTCTTTTGTTCCATTGAAACACAATCGGAAGTTTCTCAAGATCATAACCCTGTTCAACCAAATTTCTTTCTAGCGATTTCAATGATTCTAAATTGGCTTCCATTCTTTCAACTTGTGAATCGGCGACAAATACAACACCATCGACTCCACGGAGAATAAGTTTTCTAGAAGCTTCATAGAAGACTTGACCTGGTACTGTGTACAAATGAAATCTAGTTTTAAAACCACGAATCTCACCAAGTTCTAATGGCAAAAAATCAAAAAATAAAGTTCTTTCATTTTCGGTGTTTAAAGTGATCATTTTCCCTTTATTATCACCGCTTGTTTTTTGATAAACATATTGTATGTTTGTCGTTTTACCACCAAGGCCTGGGCCATAGTAAACTATCTTGCAATTCACTTCTTTCGTTACATAATTTACAAAAGACATACTTCCTCTCTCTAGTCTTTTACAAAATGAAAAATTCGATCCATTTCTGCATCAGAAATATCATTAAATAAAAACTCAGACTTCGATCTTTCAATCGAAGAATTTTTCACCGATTGTTTTAGCTCTCGATGCATATATTCAGAAAAGGCATAAGCCAGTTCTCTAATTTTGTTTTTTAAAAATCCCGGGTTAACTTCACCGTGATAAATTAATCCTAAATAAAACTCTTCTTGGAAAACGCTGATAGGGATAATGTAAACACCTTGAGAACTCGTATCAAAACTTAGTCTAAACACATCGCTCTCATTTTTTTGAGGGATAAAGTCGCTGAGTGCTTTTGAAGCTTGCCAAACTCCGCCCAAAAGTGCCCCTATAGAAGCTTTATTAATTCCTTTCACTAAGTTTTCATTGTGATAAAGCACAACTCCATCAGCGCGAACTAGAAAAAATGAATAGCGATTTAATGTCCTATCTATTTCACAAGATTCGAAAAACGCATTTACAAATTTAGGGATTTGATTGTGAACACTGGCCATAAATTACAGATGTCTCCGATTTTCAAGTGCCTTAGAAATGGTCAGTGGGTCTAAAAATTCTAAACTTCCACCAATTGGTATTCCAAAACCAATTCTCTCAATATTCAAATCTGCTGGTAATTGATGTTTAATATAAGCGCAAGTGGCATCACCTTCAACTGAAGGATTAATGGCCAAAATAACTTCTTCAATTTTTTCTCGGCGAACTCTATCAAAAAATTTATCTAGATGTAGTTCATCTGGCCCAACTCCCATAAGGGGATTGAGAACACCAAAAAGAATATGAAATCTTCCTTTAAAAGTTCCACTTCTTTCGATGGCCAAACAATCTGTAATTGTCTCGACAACACAAATCACCTTAGATTCTTTGCGATCGCGATCAGAACAGATTGAGCAAATTTCATCGTCACAATACATTCCGCATTCTCTGCAAGACTTTAATTCGGCAATTTCTCTAATGGCACTAGAAAACTCTATTAAACTTTCTTTGTTCCATTTGGCCATGACCAAGGTTTGCCTGAGAGCTGTTTTCTCGCCAACCCCAGGTAAGCGAGAAAATTGCTTCATTAAACGATGTACTTTTTCAGGTAATTCCATTTTTTAGAACATACCTGGGATATTTAATCCACCAGTTACTTTTGACATTGCCCCAGAAACCATTTCTTGTGATTCTTTAATCGCTTGGTTTACTGCTGTCTTAACTAATTCCTCAAGACCTGCAACGTCGTTAGGATCAACACATTCTTTGTTGATTGATAAAGATAATATTTGTTGTTTTCCATTGATTTTAATTTTAATCATTCCACCGCCAGAAGAAGTTTCAAACTCTCTTTGCTCTAGCTCTTTTTGTAGTGTGGACATTTTCTGTTGCATTTGTTGTGCTTGCTTCATTAAATTTTGTAAGCCTTTCATGATTGCTCCTTATTTCTTATCTAAAATAACTTTATCTACTCTGCTATTAAAAATTCTTTCTGCTTCTTTCAAAAGAGGATTGTTTTTTAATTCATTCATCTTTTCAGCTTTTTCATTTTTATGTTCTATTTCTCTTATTTCCGCTTTAGAAACAAATTCTTCTGAGTTTTTTACTTCGATAAGATCGATAAAAACTTTGTCGGTTGGAATTTGAAAAAATTCAGAAACATTTAAAACTAATTTCTTGAAAACTTCTGGCTCTCTTAAATAATCATAGAAAACTTGAGCTGAATAACTAAATCCTAGTTCAATATTCACTTGCGATTCAGTTTTCATGATTGGCTTGGTCAGATTTCCTTGTTCTAAATTACTAGCAGAAGCTGGTGATTTAGAATGAAGAAAACTCAAGAAGCTGTCCCAGGTTTTATCAACGGGAGTAATTTCTCGAATCAACTCCTCTCTACTTTCTATTTTATCAACTTGTTCTTTTTGTACGACTTGTTCAACTTGCTCATTTTGTTCTACTTGCTTTCTTGGTTCAGTTTTTTTTACCTGATGAAAAAAAGTATTTCTTAATGCTAATTTAATAAGCAAAATTTCTACTGTCTTATCTGGAGAAAGACTTGAAAAAATCCATGAAGTTTCGCGGGCAAGTGATTCGTATATAAAAATCAACTCTGCTTTTGACAAGGTTTGATTTTCTTTAATCTCTTTATAAAATAAATTCAAAAGTGAGGCGACTAAGTTTTTTAAAGAGATATTATCCTCAATCATCTTCTGATAAATTTGTTTTGTGCTCGATTCATCTCCATTAACAATCGCATCTTTTAATTTAGCGACAGCACTTGGACCGGCGATACCAAGGCTTGCTGTGAAAACGTTTTCATCCACATAATTATTATCTGCATAGGTTAAAAGCTGATCCATTAACGAGAGTGAATCTCTAAAAGACCCATTGGCCAAGATGGCGAGTTCATTAATTAATTTTTCATCAGAAAACTTGATGCCTTCCACTTGAAAAATCTTTTTCAAATTTTCTGTGATCTTATCAATAGTTGCATTTTTTAAATCAAAACGCTGACAACGAGATAAAACTGTTCCAAGCAATTTGTGAGCTTCTGTTGTGGCAAATATAAACACCACGTGAGCAGGTGGCTCTTCAAGTGTTTTTAAAAGTGCATTGAAAGCACTGGTTGATAACATGTGAACTTCATCGATGATGTACACCTTATACTTTCCACTGGTCGGAAGATAGTGCACGTTCGACACGAGATCGCGAATATTATCCACAGAATTGTTTGAAGCTCCATCTACTTCAATGACGTTCATTGAAGAATCAACTTCGAAATCTTTACAAGCAGCACACTTTAAACAGGCATTGCCATCTGGTTGCAAGTTTTCACAGCGAAGAGCTTTAGCAAAAAGTCTTGCTAGGGTTGTTTTACCAACACCACGTGTTCCAACAAACATGTAAGCATGGCCCACTTGATTTTTTAAAATGGCATTTTGCAAAGACCGCACGACGTGATCTTGTCCAATAACATCTTGAAACTTTTTTGGGCGCCATTTTCTGGCCAATACTTGATATGACATAGCTATAAGAGTAATGAATTTGATGGGATTAGTAAAAGAATTTCCTTAGAAGTAGCTAGGGAGCAGCACAAAGCATAGATGGTTACCGTTGCTTCCTTCCGGACCTGGCGGGGTTGGCCCCTGATGCCATTGCTGCCCCTAACTACCGATGGCATCTTACTTTCGAGTTAGATTCGTGTCAAGGGTAGACTAATGAATCCAAGAAGGGTTTAATAGATGTGAATAATGCAGTAGGAGATTTTATGATTAAGGAATTTGTTCAGTTTCTAAAAAATTATGGAGTTATCGGTTTGGCCATAGCCGTTATTATTGGTGGAAAACTAAACGAATTGGTTTCAAGTTTCGTCAATGACCTTATGATGCCTCTCATTTTTCAACCGGCCCTTCGAGCTGCCAACGTAGATGACATCAAGAAGCTTTCCTACAATGGAATTCTTTATGGAAAAGTTTTAGGTTCATTCATCGATTTTATGGTTGTAGCCGTAATCATTTTCATCTTTGCTAAAATCGTTTTAAAAGAAGACACTGTCGCGAAAAAATAATATTTTGTTACATAAATATATTAAAAAAAAGGGAGAATTTCTTCTCCCTAAAAATCCTTAATTCATAATGAGTTTTAAAATTATGGCTAGTAATTTTAAAACCTTAATCACCAGAATCAAGATTTTTATTAACCTAAGCATCCGTGCCTCCAAATCAAAGCCATCATTGGCTACATTTGTTTGGAAAACTATTGTTTTTCCTCTGAGGAATGCTAATATCTAATCACCCTAAAAATCCCGTGGTGGCTAGACCATGTTTATAGGGTTTTATTGACCTAAGTAATTAACCCCTCTATCACGAGGGGTTTTTTATTGGTTCTGTTTTTGAATTAATCTTTTTAATTTTTCAAAATTGAATTTATACTACTTTAAAAGAGAATTTTTTTAACCAAGAGACGAATGGAAAAGAATCACAAGAGAAATTCAATCATCATCATTGCTTCATTGATTATTTTATATCTTGGATATAAATACAGTGAATATTACAGAATTATTGGTTTTGCGATGATCTCAAAGTCATTGGATAGTAATCCAAATCCTATTTATGACGGAGAGAAAGAACCGCCAATGCCAAATCTGTTAAAGATTGTCCCAGATGAATTAGGATTTGATTCAAACAAAAATGGAATTCGAGACGATGTCGAAATTTGGATTAATCGCACAGGGAAGAATTACAATGAAAGAATGGCGCTTCGTCAGTATGCAAAGACCAGTGAAAAACTTTTAAAAGAATGTCGATATGTTAAAACTGGGCATAAGGAACTTCAAGATCTTATGAATCAACTAACTAAAGGGCAAAGTTGTATCGTGCATATTTTTGATCGAGATTGAATTCTCAATTACAATAAAATAATAATTAGAGATGTGGATGTTTTGTACGGCTTTTTTCTGGGTAATAATTGTTGGGATTACTTAAATCAAAATACACCAACAGCTGAATACATCTATGATAGTCGTAAAAGTAATAGTTGCGAATTTAAAGTGCAAATCTAGATTTTTACATTAAAAACTCAGCGAATTAATTTAAATACGGCAAATATCCTGCACCAATTACGCCGGCGTGGTTTTCGGTTTTGGCAATATTGATTTTGGTTTTGAATTTAGGGTTAAATTCGGTGATGAGGGTGTTGTAGTTTTTTTTCATTTCATCAAAGTAGAGATCTTTAATTTTGATAAGACCACCAGAAACAAAAATTCCATCGAGGTGAAATCCTACTGATAAATCGTAAGCTAAAATTGAAAGAGCAAAACTCATTTCATCAAATAAAATTTGATATTTTTTTTCGCCAGATTTATACGCTTTCACTAATTCTTCGACTGATTCGCCTTTAAAGCCCAGCTCTTTGGCCCGTCTTAAAAGTGCCGTTCCAGATGCAATTCCTTCCACGGTATATTTTTTTAAATCGTTTTTATTTTTCATGAGTGATTGCATATCACAAACCAAATGACCAAATTCAGAACCCATGCCTTTAGAGTGGCACGGTTTTTTATTGAAGATAACTCCGCTTCCAATTCCTGTTCCAACTGTAATGATGGCATAGCTTTCAAATTTCTTAGCCCCACCAATCCATCCTTCGGCAAGTGCCGCAGCGATAGCATCATTTTGAAATTCTACTTTTGATTTAAATCCACTTTTAGAAAGTGAGTCTTGCAAAAGTTTTTTTATAGGAACTGTTTTCCATCCCGGAAAATTAATGGGATTTATGAGTAGACCTTTTTCAGTATCAAGCGGGCCAGCACTTGCAAGGCCAACACCTTTGAAATATTTTTTGTCGAGTTCAGTTGGAAATCGTTTTTTAAAATCATGGCAAATATCATTCATTAAACCAATCACACGCTTCTGTGTCTTTGCTGCTGAACCATCTTTTTTCATTTCTACTGGAACTTTGATAAAATCGATGATTTTTCCATTTTGATCTAGCAGAGCACTTGCAAGCTTAGTTCCGCCAAGGTCTAGGCCGATGGTAAAAGATTTTTTTGTCATAAAACGTCCGTTTTTTATTTACTGAATGACTAGCGCACTCATTTTTTCAACTATGATATCTGCATTTCCAATATTATCGACGTAAATTTTATTATTGCATCCCTCACTTTTTACATCATAAAGATTGCAATAAAGTCCCGCCTTAAGTCCTGTTTGAAATTTTTTCTTCAATTGAAATGGAGAATTGTTAATCACCACAAAGCCGTATGATCCACGAGAAAATGCCAACTGATCACCACCATTGGTCCACCAATTAGAAACAAAAAAAGCTCTATCTGATTTATTTCTAAATTCTACTAACGCATTCACGTAGTTTCTTTTGTGCTCACACATAAAAGGAGGAATACACTCGAGATTTTTATCAAGCACAGGAAGGGTCATCAATTGTTTATCAACTGGTGGGCCTTGATCGTAATCTGTAAATGAATAAGAAGAATATAGTTGTGGATAGCCAAAAGGGTAGGTGAGCATGAAAACTTGCGCGAGATCAAACATTTCTTGGTCATAGTTTGCCGACAAAAGCATCGAGCGATCTTTGGCCCTCTGCAAATCATGATTGTCGATAAAAACAATACTGTCCATGCTATTTGGCATATAGTGCTTGATCTCTGGTATAATTCTAAAATTATTGTGTTTGAAAATTTGTCCAATGATAAAAGGATACGCATAAGCAGAAACATCACCGACTTTTGTGTAATCATCGACATTGATTGGATCACCACCACCAACAATTAATTCTTGGGCAATATAAACTGGTTTTTTAAGCTTATCGACTATCGCTTTGACATCTTGTGCCGGCATATGTTTAGCGGCATCGATTCTAAAACCTTTCACACCCATATCAATTAAGCGATTTAAGTATTTCACAATTTGATTTTGAACTCTTGGCGATCCTGTTTTTAAATCAGCAAGATTCACAAGTTCGCAAAATTGAAGTTCATAAAGATCTGAAAAGTTTTTTATGTCATCGTTGCCATTTCTTCCACAGTGGTGAAAATCATCATAGCTATAAAGATTTTTATATTCATAATGAGTAAACGTACTACCCATTATACCATGACCCTCTTCAAGTCCACCCATATGATTAAAAACCACATCTGCATAAACATCTACATGACTAGCATTACATCTTTTTACCATGTCTTTAAACTCTTGCTCATTACCTGAACGAGAGTAAATATTGTAACTAATCGGTTGATATCTTTCCCACCATGGACTATTTTCCCAAACCAAATGTTCTTGTGGAGGAGAAACTTGAACCGCTGAAAATCCATTGGGCCCTAAATTTTCTTCACATTCTTTAGCAATATCTCTCCATGGCCACTCAAATAATTGAACAAAAACTGTTCTTGGATTTGCCGCAAGCACTTGTGTTGTTAAAAAAATAAATAGAATTGAGGCCAATATTTTCATACGTTTTTTTCAATTTTTTCTATAAAAGTCTGCCAGTCAATTTATCAAAAACTGATACATCCGTCTTTGATTGAGTCAAAAATACATGGTCATTAAGTCGTGGAATATATTGATTTTCACTATACAAACGTAGAATATTATCACCCACATTCACGTGTACAAGGCTTGATGGACCTAAATTTTCTAAGAAAACCACTTGTCCTTTTATCCCTGTTTGACTTGGACTAATCTTCAAATTTTCAGGTCGAACACCCACTATCACATCATTTTGATTATGATCTGATTCCAAATCAAATTCTAAAAAATTATTTTTAAATTTCTTATTTTCAATTTTTCCTTCAATCAAATTTATCTCCGGTGTCCCAATAAAATTGGCCACAAAGGTATTTTTTGGTTTTTTATAAATCATATCAGGTGTATCAACTTGAGCAATGTCACCCTTGTTTAAAACGACTATTCGATCTCCCATAGTCATTGCTTCAGTTTGATCGTGAGTGACATAAATGATTGTGCTTTTAAAGTGTTGATGAATTTTTTTAATTTCAAGACGCATTTGCGATCGAAGATGGGCATCTAAGTTTGATAGAGGCTCATCAAATAAAATGACTGGCGCTCTTCGAACCAGCGCACGTCCTAGCGAAACTCTTTGTCTTTGTCCGCCAGATAATTCTTTGGGCTTTCTATCAAGAAGATGATCAATTTTTAAAAGCTCAGAAATTTCTTTTATACGATTATTTATTTCGCCTTCATCAAGCTTTTGAATTTTTAGCGAGAAGGCCATATTTTCAAAAACATTCATGTGCGGGTAGAGGGCATAGCTTTGAAAAACCATGGCAATATCTCTATGCTGTGGTTCAGTTTTGGTTTGATCAATTCCTTTAATCCAAATTTCACCACTTGATGGTGTTTCAAGGCCAGAGATCATGCGAAGTAGTGTCGATTTCCCACAACCAGATGGCCCAACTAAAACCACAAATTCGCCTTCATTGATTTTCAGATTGATATCTTTTAAAACATTGGTTGATCCAAAAGCCTTGCTTAAATTTTTTAACTCCACTGCACTCATAATTATCCCTTAACCGAACCGACGGTTAATCCTGAAACTAAATATTTTGAAATAAAAATAAATAAAACTACAACTGGAATACTAACGACTAATGCTCCGGCGGCATACAATCCCCACTGTGTGGCAAGACTTGCTTGAAATGATTTTAATCCAAGTGGAAGAGTGTAGAGTTCCGGATCTTGAAGTGTGATTGCTGCTACTAAATACTCACTCCAACTACTCATAAAACTAAATAATCCCGTGATAACCAGTGCTGGAAATGAAATTGGAATAATGATCTTATAAAAAATTTGAAAAGGAGAACATCCATCTAATCTCGCTGCCTCTTCTAATTCTTTAGGGATGGTGTCGAAGTATCCCTTCATTTGCCAAATACAAAATGGAAGTGCGGTAGAAGAATAAATAATGATCAAACCTAAAAAGCGATTTATTAAATGCATTTTAGATAACACGATAAAAAATGGAAGCATTAGCATTGTAGCCGGAAACATTTGGGTGGTGATCAAAGACATCAGCATGAATTTTTTTCCTTTAAATTCATAGCGAGAAATGGCATAGCCACTTGTCGCCGCTAAAATCACTCCTAAAAGTGTCACTACTGAGCTGACATAAATAGAATTTTTTAGCCATAACAAAAATGGAGTTGTGGTAAAAAGATCCACAAAGTTTTTAAACGTGGACGAGGAGTCAAATAGCATGAGTGATCTTGATCCAAAGGCATTATCTCCTCGAAGAGAAATTGATATGACATACATAATCGGAAACAGAGAGAACACACAAAAAAACAATATCGATAAGTAGGATAGAATTTTCTTCATGGCTTCATTTCCTTTTTAACTTCATTTTGTTTTTGGTTTTGTCTTTCATTAAACTTATTAATTAAAAAACTCATTGAAAGAAGAATTAAAAAGATAATCATCGAAAGGGCGGCTGCATATCCATAGCGATATAAATTAAAAGCTGCTTTATAAACATAACTTACTAAAATATGTGTTTGATCCGCAGGCTCACCCGAATTACTCACTAACCAAATGACATTTAATGTATTAAAGGTCCAGATCAAACCCAGAAGGGCCGCTGGTCTCATCACCGGTTGAATCAAAGGCCAGGTGATATGTTTAAATCTTTGCCAAGAATTTGCTCCATCAATTTTTGCCGATTCATACAAATCGGGTGGAATAGATTGTAATCCGCCGAGTGCCACAATCATCATGAAAGGAAACCCTAGCCACACATTGGTCAATAAACAAGCTGCAAATGTGGTGAGCGGTTGAGACAACCATTGAATTGGGGAAAGTTTCAAATACTCTTGAAGAAAAATATTTATTGGACCGTACTCTTGATTAAACATTCCTCGCCAAGTAAGTGCAGTGATGTATTGAGGAACTGCCCAAGGAATAATAAGAAGCGTGCGCCACAGATTTTTCTTTGGCATCATTTGTTCAATGATCACCGCTAAAAATACCCCAATCGCTACATGAAAAAATACATTGGTGACAGTCCAAACAATCGTCTTCAAAAAAACTTCATAGAACTTTGGATCAATTAAAACTGAAAGATAGTGATGAATTCCAACTAACTCCCAATTATTAAACGTCTTTAAACTAAAATTCGAAAAGGATAAAAGCACATTGTAGACAAAGGGATAAATCACTACGGCAAATATAGAAATAAAGGCCGGAATCATCATCAGATAGGGAAATTTATTGTTTTTAAAATCAAATAAACTAGCCTTTAGATTTTTAAAAAAGAAAAAAGCCAACACAGAAATTAACAATATAAAAATAGCTTTCACCACAACGAGGGATTTGTCTGGAGTTAAAACTTCATTCATGGTGTTGATCTGTTTTAAAGCTTCTCTTTGAGATGTTTGTGCGGCCACTTCTGGTGTTGTTGTTCCAGCAAGCACTGATTGGTATTGACCACGAAGTGCATCCCACACAGCCCGCACTTCAGGAACTATTGGCATAGGTTTTCCTGTCTTCATAATTTCTGCGGCATCTTTTAAAATACTATTTTCTAAAACCAGCTTTGAGTTTCTCGCATCTAGTCTTGAGGGATAGGTTGAAACTCTTTCGGTAAATAAGAGTTGGGATTTCGTAGAAGTTAAAAAGCGCAAAAGATTCACTGCTGCAAGTTTTTTTTCTTCCGTTTCGATGTGAGCATTCAATGAAAAGCCAGTGGTCCCTACAAGCGGTGCAGGATTCAATCCGGTTTCTTCGATTATTGGAAACTTGGCAATTTTAAAATCAACTTTCGCATTTTGATAATCTCCCCATGACCAATCACCATTTACGATCATAGCCGCTTTTCCTTCTTTAAAAAGGCTGTTGGCCATCTCATAATCACACTCTTTGGGAATGATTTTGTACTTATCTCTAAAATCGCGCATTAAAGAAAAAGCTTGAACGATGGCTTTAGAATTTAAATTCGGCCATTGATTCTTATCTAAAAAATGATCTCCATAACCATCAATCCAGGGAACAAAAAAGAACGGTTCGGTAAAATTAAAGGCAAAACCATATTGATCGATTTTTCCATCTCCATCTAAATCCCTAGTTTGTTTTTTAGCAACTTCAATAAATTCTTTTAACGTCTTTGGAGGTGTAGGTACTAACTTTGTGTTATATAAAAGCATCAAGAAATTCCCAACGGAATTTCCTACCATATAAGTTTGTCCTTGAAACATGACCAATGATAAAGGATCAAATTCCATTTTTTCTGATATAGAAATTATTTCATCAAGTGGGGCTATCAGATTCATGGTGGCAAAAGGTCCCACTTGATCACTGGGCCCATAAATAATTTCAGGACCGGATCCAGCCATACTAGACGACTGAAAAGCCGATCTTAATTCTTCTGTTTCTCTATAGGTGATTTGAACTTCTATCTCTGGATTTTCTTTTTGGAACTCATCTACTATTTCTTTTAAGACTTCGCGATGAGAATAAATCATCTGATGCCAAAGTTGAATCTTCACTTTTGCAGAAATATTGGCACTAAATAAAAGTATTATAACAATACTAAAAAAGATTTTCGTCATGGTCATTTGGCCTTTTCAATAATCACCACCGACCTAGCCGGCAAGGTAATTTCACCCTCACCAATTTTTACAATTTTTAATTTTGAATCATGTGTTGAATTAAAGTATCTGTGTAAAATAAAACTTTCATCAATTGCCTGGTTGTAAAACTTCATCATTTTCACTCTTGTGTTAAACAAAATGATCAATTCTTCATCTGCATTCTTTAAATTTAAAGCAATAACACCTTCATTGCTATTGTTGGCATTACTTAAAAAACTTAAGTGTTTTTCAACTTCATCTAAAGAGTTGAGTTGAAAAAGTGAACTGCTTGATCGTACTTTTAAAAATGCTTTAAAGGCATTTAGATTTGTTAATATATTTGTTCTGGTTGGTAATGTGTTTAAATCTTTTAAACGCGGATACCAAAAACTCCAGTCATTATAATTTTTAAAACTTGGAGGAAGTCCTTTGGCCCAATTGTTTTCCTCAAAATTATAATAAATTTGATTAAACCAATCTCCCGAATCATAGCTATCTGTATCGCCAGATTTTGATCTTAAAATTTCAGAGCCAGATTCTATGAATGCGACTCCTTGAGAAAAAAGTGTTAATGCTAGACTTAGTTGCACCATTCTTTGTTTGTCTTCAAGTGATGCAAGGGATGGATATCTTCCCTCTGTATAAAAAGGTGCTTTCGCGGAAATGGCATCAAATAGTGAATAGCCATCGTGTGCTGAAACGTAATTGACTGTTTCAAGTGGCGAATAAGCATAGGCAACAGGCGCACCTTTAAAGTAATAGTTTCCTCCTGAGACTCTGTGACCTAGAAAATTATTGAATTTAAAATCACGAAGATTTCCAGCAAGTCCAATTTTAATCACATCTGTTAATACTTGTAATTTTAACTTTTGCTCATTTAAATCTTCTGGGGTATTTCGGTTGGCAATTTCTTTGTTAAAATCAAAATACAGTCCTGTTGCAAAACCCTGATCAGACTTTTCGTGAGAGTCTGTAGTTCCACCTCGTATTGCATCTCTAAACCGATCATTAAAAAATCCGATCCCTTCTCCAAATCCATTTAATTGTGTCATGGCGATTGATGAATTTTTTTCTACCATAGAACCAAAACTCCACCCCTCGCCGTATAAATAAATTTGGCTGCCATCCACTCCGTCATTTGTTTTATCGAGTTTTAACAATTCTTTTTTAACATTTTTTAAATTGTCTTTAGTGTGAAATGACATTAGATCGAATCTAAAACCATCGATCTTATAAACTTTGGCCCAGTAAACTACAGCATCCTTCATAAGTTTTTCAAACATCTTATTTTCAGAAGCTGTGTCAGAACAACATGATGAGTTCTTCACATTGCCCGCATCATCTAGGCGATAATAATAAAGTGGAACAATTTTATTTAAATTAGATAAGCGGTCTACGCCTGCAGAATAGGTGTGATTAAAAACCACATCGACAATCACTTTTAATCCAGCACGATTTAACCCACTCACCATTTTTCTAAGCTCTAGAATTCTTGATTTTCCATTTGGATTTACACTATAGCTTCCTTCTGGTGCGAAATAGTGGTAAGGGTCATAGCCCCAATTATAAGCATCTACGTGACGAATTCGATTTATTTCGTTTTGTGCATTTTGGCTGGCGCCGTGTTCAAGACTTAAGTTTGGATCTACTTTTTCCTGAACAAATTCATCTTCGTTTACGGTAGCAAAATCATTGATTGGGAGAAGGTGAATATGGCTTAATCCATCCTGAGCTAAACTTTTTAAATGAGCGTAAACATCTGAAGTTTTATCAACAAGCCCTAAATACTTACCTTTTAAAGAATCGTTTAATTTTGTATCTTGAACTGTTAAATCACGAATGTGTGCTTCGTAAATTGTTTTAACTTTGCTATTTGGTTTTTTTAACTGATCCCATCCTTGTGGTTTTAAATCTTCCGCATAAACATTCACGAGTTGAGATTTTTCTGAATTGGTTGAAAGAGTTACAGAATATGGGTCAGTAATGACAAATTCTTGAATTTGATTTTTCTCAGGATAATAGTTTTGAATTTTATACTGATAGAAATAATCTTCATAACTTTTTGGCAAATTAATCTTCCAAACATTTATGCCATCTTCAACCAAATCAATTTCTTTCTCCGGTGTCTTATTTGAACTATCTTTGAAAAGAAGAACTTTTACATTTAAAGCTGTCGGTGCCCAAAGTTTTAACTGAATTGAATTACTAATAAAGCTAACACCTAAATCATTTCCATCGTAGCTAGCTATTTCATCAATCAGCTTGGCCAACTGAATATTGCTTTCTTCAACTATCTCATTTTGGAAGTTTTTTACAACAACCTTAGCCGGACCTTTTATAAACTTTTTTAAAGTGGCTTGTTGAATCTGTGGAATAATTAATATCAACTTATTATTGAATGACCATTTTAAATCTAGCTTTATTTCTATGTTTTGGTTTTCATTTCTAAGATAATAAAAAGCTTGATCGTTGATGCCTACGTTGTTAGTTAAAAGTAACTGTAATTCATTTTTCTCTAACCAAACAGCTCGAGCTGGATTAGTTGTGAAATTCTTTGCTAGTGAATGAAATGTTAAAAACCAAAATAAGATAAATATGATTTTCATTTACTTTCTTGCCTCGTGAATTGATTGAAAGATTCTTTCGCACATCGGACTTCGCTTGATTTCTTCCACTGAGAAATGAAATTTCTTTCTCCAGTTTGGATACTCTTTCCAGGTTCCTGGAATATTTTGCGGCTCTTCTTCTAGCCAGCAATCTTCAAGATTAAGGACAAAGTAATTGGCCTTAGATGCAGAAAGCTTCTTGGTAACTTCCTCAACCAAATAATCGCAATTCAAATGTTTTTTCCAAGCGCTCATTTCTGCACTTCTACTAATCTTGAATTGATCTTTGTATTTATCTGATAAAATTTTTAATTTATTTACTAGCTCTAAATCACTTCCTATTTCAAAAGACTTGAGCATAGGCATATCATGGGTATTTATACACACAAGAGAATTTTTCGAAATTGTTTCAAAGGCCGTTTTTGGTTCCATATAAGTGGAACATTGATAAACCCACATTCCATTTAGATTCTTCTCTCGAATAATTTTATCAACCTCAAGTGGTACCGTTCCAAGATTTTCACCAATTAAGTGACAATTATTTTTGTAAGCTTCAAGTATCACCACGGCAAACAAGTCTTCTTTAGGAAATCTTAAATAAACCCCCTCACTACCTTTAAATCCTTTTGGTACAGAGTATATTCGATAAAGACCCATGATGTGATCAAGCCTTAAAATATTTGAAAAACGCATGTGGTTTTTTATTGTCTCTGCAAAATAATGATATTTATCTTCGATCATTTTTTCTGGATGAAAAGCTGGAAACCCCCAATCTTGGCCAAGTTGAAAAACTGGTTCAGGTGGAGCACCAACCGATACTTCACCATAAAACACTTTTCGAAATTCTTTATAATCAAATCCCGAATCATTAACCCCAACTGGATAATCCATATAAAGAGAAATGCCGGTTTCTTTTTCAAAGTTACTTAGTGCCTCGGTCATTTCAAACTGAACGAACTTATGAAATCTTATTTCGCTTGGTTCTTTTGATCTAAAGTTTGCATACTGAACAACTGAAACATTCTCTTTTAAAAAGTTTTGATAGTTATCTTGTTTATCTAAACCTTGTTCAAAAAATTCTTCAGCTAATATTTTTAAGTATTTTTTCTTGTTTTGATAAACTTCAAAATACTTAACATATTTATTTTCTCTCAATTCTTTAAGCTTTCTTTGTTCATCTGATCTTTCAAATAAATCTTTTGCTTTGAATGATTTGTATTTAACAATCAAAGATTCGACATCTAAAAAAATCTCATTCCAAAAAAGCCGCGAAAGAGAAGAATAGGGACTTGGGTCACAATCAACATGATCAAAGTTTTGTGCCAGCATAGGTAAAAGTGCAATCCACTTTGCCCCATAATTTTTTAAATGAAGTGCAAGCTCTCTTGCTTCTTTAAAACTTCCTATTCCCCAATCGTTATTTGATCTAAGTGCATAGAGCGGAACAAAGGGGCCCCAAGATTTATTTTCATTCTCTGCCAATTTTTTTGGTGCGCAAATTAAAAACGATTCTAAACTTCGATTACCTTCAAGGAGGGTTAGTTTAAAATAACCAATTGGTAAATTAATCGATTTTGATTCATCAACGTACTTCCCATGAAATCCATGCTTTGTTTTTTCTTGCTTTGATAGTTTTAGCTCTGCTTGATATTCTTCATTCGCTTCATTTCTAAAAACAAGTTTTACATTTTTAGATAATTCATTTTTAGAATAAGCATCTATTTTAAGTTGATCTCCTTGCCACAACACAGTCGATTGCTTCAAGCCTTTAGAATATTTTTGTTCAACTTTTCTAGACCAGATTAATTCTAAATCGTAATTATTAAAAATTTTTTGTCCCGATAGATCTTCAATCATTTTAATTAAAGTTTTGTCGGGACTCCAAACAATGACTCCATCGACATTTCTATATGAACATTGCAATCCACTGGCCCTTGCCACGGCGCGAAGTAATGGTTTTTTTAACATACATTCCTCTAAAAAAAATGTGGTTCATTCTAGTTCTATGAGGTAATTTTGCTCAAAGTTTTATTATTTTATTTATAGGATATTCTTATGCGTTTTGTAACTTTTTTTCTCATTTTTTTATCGACTAAATTGATGGCTACACCTCTAGATTTTCATGGTTATTTTCGCTCTGGAGTTGGTCATACCTTAGGTGGTCAAAAGCAGGTTTGTTTTAATAATCCTGGAAGTAGTGGAAATGAGTTTCGCCTTGGTAATGAATGCGGCACTTATGGTGAAATTTCCATGGGTCTTAACCTTTCAGACTCAAATGAATCTAGCTATAAACTTATAAACACTGTCGCTTTTTTCCCTAGCGGAAATTCGCAATATGGAGACGAATCTAGCACCAACGATCTAGATTTTGTGGAAACCTATCTAAAAATCAATGATCTTGAAGTGGCTCCATTTGAAATCTGGGCCGGAAAACGTTTTTATCGTGATGCTGATATCCACATGAATGACTTTTATTACTTTGCACAGATGAATGGTGTCGGTGCAGGTATACAAAACTGGAATCTATTAAATGGAAATTTTTCCTTGGCCTACATTCAAGAGAATCAAGTTTCTAGTTCTTCAAGCGGCGAAGTGACTAAGTCTTTTTTTGATTTTAGATTTTTTGATTACAAAGTTTCTGATAATCAAAATTTAAATTTTTGGTACGCTTATGGTATTTCTCCTGGTGGAAAAATTGGAAGCACACAATATCAAAAATTATCTGGCCAGACTTTTGGCTTACGTCATTCATTAAACTATACAAATTTTCAAAATAATTTTGCAGTACTTTACGGCACAAAACTTTTTGATAGTTTGAATGTCTATGGTGACACCGAAATTAAAAATCAAACCAGACACGATGATAAATATAAATTAAGAGCAGTCGATGTTATCAATGGTAAAGTTTCTGATAAATTTGAATTTCAATTCGCCACGACTTATGAAATTTATAACAATGGTATTCAAATGTCTCGATGGTGGAATATAGGTGTTCGTCCTGTTTATTTTTTAACCAACAAACTTCACCTCATTACTGAACTTGGTACATCACAAGTTAAAAATCAAACTAGTTTAAAACAATTACACCGTGCGACTGTCGCGTTTGAAATCACCCCTAAAAACTCATTTTGGTCTCGTCCAAGCTTGCGTACTTTTTATTCTAGGACTTTTTGGAACAAGCAAAACCGTGGTTCTTTTAATGGAAAAGAGTCTGGTCAAAGCTTAGGGATTCAAGCTGAAGCTTGGTTTTAAATAAATCTTGCGAGATAAAAACCAAAGTTGAAAAGAAAGTGCAAGGCAATCGGTGCAATCATTCCTTTGGTTTTTATTCTAAGATAAGCTGCACCTATACTTAAAGCTACAACATAAGCTGCTTGATAAAGAACGAAAGCTCGAAATTCTGTTGGCAAAGTCATCATGATAATGACATGGCCAAGAGAAAAGAATATTGCCGATATCCAAATTTGCCATTCTGCTTTTTTCACAAACTTTTCAACTGCAGACCAAAGCATGTAGCGAAATATCAATTCTTCTAACACAGGGGCTACGATTAATAGAAGAAATACCGTAGTCGGATGAGTGATATCAAAAGGAATTGTTATGCCTGAAATTTTTGCTAGCCAGTGAACCACAAATCCCAATGGGAGCCATGGAATCAGCTGGGTTGCATATTCTTTTATTTGTCCTGTTGACCAGGGCTTTACTTCTTCGTTTTTATACATCCAGTAACTAATCGCCACTAAAATGATTTCGTAAACATAACTTAAATAAATTGGTAACTGATCCCAGATAGAATTTAGTAATATTCGCGTCGTTAAATAAAAAAAGATAATGAAAATTGAATACATGAAAATATGTTAATGAAAAAAATGGCGGAGAGCAAGAGATTCGAACTCTCGAAACGCTTTCGCGTTTACACGCTTTCCAAGCGTGCTCCTTCGACCACTCGGACAACTCTCCACTTTTAGATGTAAGATACTAAATATTTTTTTCTTTTTCTAGTTTTTACTATAGTTGGATCTTCTTTCTTTAAAGAAGTTTGATAAAAGTCTTGAGCATTCAAAGTGACGAATTCCACCTGTTACCTGAAACTGATGATTTAATCTTTTATCTTTGTGAAGATTATAATTTAAGCTAATAGCTCCACCTTTCGGATCATAGGCTCCAAAATATAAACTACCAATTCTTGCTTGCACCATTGCGGCTAAGCACATTGGACAAGGTTCTAGAGTCACAATGAGACTTGTTTCGATCAGTCTCCAGTTATTTAGATGTTTCGCGGCTTTTTTAATCGCTAAAATTTCAGCATGCCCGCAAGGATTATTAGCTGATTCTTTTTCATTATGAGCTTTGGCGATGATAGTTCCCTTACTATCCACAATAATTGCACCAATGGGAACTTCACCTTCTCGATAAGCAACATCAGCTTCTTTCAAAGCTTCTTCCATGAGCCATAATTGATCACTAACATTAATTGGCATAGAGTAGTTTGTTTTTCTTTTTAATATTTTTGTCGCTTTTCCACATTCTCATGAGAGTTGTATAACGACGTTTATTTTTTCGCGAATCAAATTTAAATTGGATTCCATAAATCTGTGGTCTTCCGGCCATTTCTCTTCTTTTACTCATCACAAGTCCTCGAAGAATTACCGATTCTCCAGCAACCACCGCATGAACTGATATTTCTTTTCCAACTGGATAATCTTCAAAAGATGCGACACATCCCGCATGTCTTCGAAGATCTGTGAGTCTTGCTTCATATTCTTTTTCATCAACTCGAATATTGATTTTTAAGTCGTCTTTAAATCGAAAATCATATTCCCACCAATTTACTCTTGGATAATAGATAGGAGATGACAAAATATACATTTCAATTAGAAGACAAACGAGTGCTAAAGCATAGAGTGTACCGATATGTGGAATACTATAAAGTACAAATGTTTCATATATTCTAAATGCAATATATAAGCAAAGACCAATTGAAATAGTCCAAAATGTATAATAGCGATGCTTGATTGTTTTATAGAGTGGCCCTGCTAAAAAAATAAAGAAAAGTAGTTTTAAAAAAAGTCGTACTTTAGGATTTGCCACAAATTCCGTTGCAATGGCCAGGTGCAAAAAGAAAAAGAAGGCATTTAAAAAAAATTTAATGGTCTTTGATTCTGATTTAAAATTGCTGCTTATTCTTTCCATGAACTTATTCTCGCACAGTTTCCATATTTTTCAATATATACAAATATTAATCGAAATCTAACTTGCCAAATATAAAATTATTCATAAAGCTTTAATCATTCAATTAACTTAACAAGGAAGGAAAAATGAAAAAATTAATCGTTGCTTCTTCAGTTCTTGCTACTTCTGTTGCATTTGCTGGGGACTACAAAATTAACGTTGAAGGTCGTTCTGATTTAATCATGAGCACGACAAAAACAACGGCACAAGCTGGTACTACTGATGAAGACAAAGAAACTTCATTCAAAAACAACATTGTAAGACTTAACATGCTTGGAACAGTTAACGACAACTTAACTTACAGATTCAGATATAGATTCACAAAAAATGAAACTGATACAACAAGAGACACTGCAAGTGATATGCTAGATTATCTTTATGTCGATCATAAAAACTCTTATTTCACAACACGTTTTGGTAAGCAAAACTGGTCTGAAACTTATGGCCGTGAATCTTTCGTTGCTGGTTCTGATGTAATCCTATCATCTGCAGTAAAAGCTAACCACAATACAGATGTCGGAGAATATAGATTTGGTGTTTCTGCTAAATTTAAAATTCTTGAAAATCAAAACTTAACGGTTTTCGTATCTAACCCAAACAAGGCATTAACTGCATCGACTGGAAACGCAAAAAACAATTCCGTTGCTTACGGTGTTGCTTGTAACTCAACTTGGATGGATAAATTAATTCAACCGGTTTGGTCAGTAACTATCGCACCTCAAGATGGAGACAAAGAAGCTGCTGCAGGTGCAAGAACAAAAACAGCCAACAACACTCTTTATGCACTAGGCTTAAGATCTGAATTTTCTAACGTAACTTTAGATGCAGACTATAAGCAATATACTAAAGCAAATAGAAATGATGGAACAAACACAGCTGCAGTAAAAGAAACGACTAAATCTATGTTCTTTAGTGCTGCTTATGCAATGAATGAATTCACTCCATTTTTTCAATATGTAAATGATAAATTTACTAAAGAAAACACTGCTGCTTCTGACTACAAGAAGAATCAATTTGCTGTTGGTGTAATGTATAAGCCATTCGCAGACGTTAACTTCAGATATCATGCTGTTTATACTAACTCTTCTCAAAAATTTGATAGCACTCTAGCTACAAACAAAGAAGTTAAGGCTAACAACATTATATTTGGTATCAAAGCTGATATCTAATTTTCAAATTGAATCTTGAATGAAGAGGGAGGGCTTAGGCTCTCCTTTTTTTCTTAACCTAATCCTAACAATACAAATTACGTAATTTTTACTATATTCTCTCCAATGATTAATAACCTAACAAGAGGCGCGACATGTTTAAAACACTTATTGCAATTGTTTCTCTATCTCTTTCTTGTCATCTTTTTGCTGCTCAAAAAATTAACGGAGCAGGGGCTACATTTCCTTATCCACTTTATTCAAAGTGGTTCTCGGAATACTCTAAAGCTAACAAAAATGTCGAATTTAACTATCAATCCATTGGAAGTGGAGGAGGAGTAAAACAAGTTCTTGCTCAAACTGTCGATTTTGGTGCATCTGATGCTCCAATGACAGACGCCGAATTAAAACAAGGAAAAACACCGATACATCATATCCCAACAATTTTGGGAGCCGTTGTAGTTGCCTATAACGTAAAAGGTTTAGAAAACAATATTAAGCTTGACGGTGACGTTCTTGCTGGAATTTTTCTTGGAACAATCACTAAGTGGAATGATGCTGCTATTTTAAAACTAAATCCAAAGGCAAAACTTCCTGCAACAGATATTTTAGTTGTCAGAAGATCTGATGGATCTGGAACAACTTCCATTTTTACTAATTTTCTTGCTGAAGTTTCTTCAAGCTTTAAAGAAAAAGTTGGAGCTGGAAAAAGTGTGTCATGGCCTGCTGGTGTTGGAGCTAAAGGTAACGAGGGTGTTACAGCTCTAGTTTCTCAAACTGATGGGGCGATTGGATATATCGAGCTTGCTTATGCCTTAAACAACAAGCTTAGTATGGCTTCAGTAAAAAACAAAAAAGGGGAGTTTGTATCTCCAACTGTTGATTCTATTTCTAAAGCTGGCTCTATTGTAAAAGATGCGAATACTGATTTAAGAATTTCTGTAATCAATGCAGACGTTAAAGGTGCATACCCGATTGCTTCATTTACTTGGATTCTTCTTCCAGAAAACCCAGCTTCTCCTCAGCTAACAGAAGTGAGAAAATTTTTAAGATGGGCACTGGTTGAAGGACAAAAAATGGCCGGTGAACTTCACTATTCACCACTTCCAAAAAAATTAGCAGATTCAATCATTAAAAAGTTGAAATAATTAAGGGAGTCTTCGGACTCCCTTTTTTTATCTAAAAATCAAATTTATAAATAGCAGACAAACTACAAATAATAAAACTGGTCGAATGATTTTTTGGGCGTTTTTAGAAGCATAGGTAGCTCCAATAAATGATCCGGTTAACATTCCGATTGCCATTATTGAACCTAATTTCCAGTTCACTAAGCCTGACATTCCATAAGTAACAAGTGCAGTTCCCGCTGAAAAAGTATTGGCCATTTTGGATATGGCAATTGAGGTTAACAGCGGAAACTTTGCCAAAAAAAAGATTGATAAAAACATAAATGTTCCACCACCTGGACCAAAAAAACCGTCATATGCTCCACTGAGAATTCCTGAGATGAAAATTAAATAATGGTGGTGTTTTTTAGCTATCTGATTATCAGCAGTAAATTTATCGCTATTCCAAATTATTGTTAAAAGAATGGGACACATGATAATCATAAAATACTTAAAAAAAGTTGGAGACAAAAGTGGAGTCAGCTTACTTCCGATAAAAGAGCCCATCGCACAGTACAAGCAAAACACAAATCCTTCCCTAAATAGCAAGTGGCCTTTTCTGGTGTAAATGATAAGTGCTGACAAGGCTCCAACTGTCCCAAGAATTTTGTTGGTTCCAATCGCATACGCACCAATACCTAACTGTGTCGATAAAAAGGGAAGTGAAATCAATCCACCTCCTCCGACAACCGAGTCTATTAATCCGGTAAAGAAACCAACTAAAATGAAAATAATTTCTAACATTTTTCTATTTAATCATGGTTAAATTAAATGAAAAGAGAATTGTTATGCAACAGAAAAATTATCGAGAAGAGATATTAAGGAATTCTAAAGATGTGATCTTGGGCAAAGATGAAGAGATATTAATTTCAATCTCATGTTTTTTAGCTGGCGGTCACTTGTTAATTGAAGATGCACCAGGAATGGGAAAAACAACATTTGCAAAACTTATATCAAAACTACTTGGTTTAAGTTTTATGAGAGTTCAGTTTACTAGCGATCTAATGCCTTCTGATTTAATTGGCGCCAACATATTTAATTCGAATCATAATCAATTCAATTTCTTTAAAGGTCCAATATTCACAGAACTTTTATTGGCCGACGAACTCAATCGTGCGAGCCCTAAAACCCAAAGTGCACTTTTGCAAGCAATGGAAGAGAGAGAAGTTAGTGTTGATCGACAAACATATAAATTATCTGAGCTATTTTTTGTGATTGCTACCCAAAATCCCAACACGCAAAAAGGAACAAATCCGCTACCTGAATCTCAGCTTGATCGATTCACAATCTGTCTTTCGCTTGGTTATCCAAGCCGAGAAGATGAACTTCGACTACTTTCTGGGTTCAATTCATCTTTAAAACTAGAAAGTGTGAGGGCACTTTGGTCGAAAGAAGAAATTATAAAAATTAAAAGTGAGATAGAAGGTGTTAATGTTTCTACTTCTATTTTAAATTCAGTTATGGAAGTTTTGCAAAATTCACGCAACAACAATGCTTGCTCTCCACTCTCTCCTCGGTGTGGTGTTGACATTGTCAAGTGCTTAAAAGCATATAGTTATTTAAACGGAAGACGCTATGTTCTTCCAGATGATCTGAAGCTGCTTGGGCCTCAAATAATTATTCATCGATCAAGACTTAATAACCATTATCCAACTTATGACCATTTTTCAAAAATTAAATTTGATAATTAACTCTTTTTTTAAGTGGAGCCCGGGCAAGATTTACATAATTCCTAACTGGAATGGAATTAAACTGTTGCTTCTTTTTCTTTTTGTTCTGACTGTTGGATTAATATATGCAAACAACTATCTACTTTTTTTTTCTTTTTTGATTTTTTTTATTTTAATGTTCTCGATTATTTCAACTCATTCGTCAATCCAGTCGCTTGATACAGTAATTATTATTCCTAAGAGTTTTTTTGCCAGTGAAGAGTGCTTTTTTACTTTAACAATTAACTTTAAACATACCGTAAGCCCAATTAAGTTAAATTTTAACTTAATATCTCCTCTGATTGAAAACCGTGCTATTTGTCATGAACTAAAAAATAATTTGAATGTTTTTCCGCTACAGGTTCACTCCAAGCATCGTGGAATAGTAACAGATTCACATTTAAAAGTTGAAACATCTCACCCTTTCGGATGGTTTAAGTGTTTTAAGATTATAAAAGTTCCAACTGAATTCTATATTTATCCGGCCCGCTTCAATTCGGGAACAAGTATTGCGCTTAAAGAAGTTGAATTGTTAAACGAAGATAATTTTGATCTTGAAGTAAAAAGCTATTTCCCCGGGGAGTCACCAAATCGAGTTATCTGGAAAAAAAATTACTTAAACCCACTCTTGGTAAAAGTAATGAAGAATGAAGATCAACCTAGTTTTTATATAGATTTAGACCTATGTCAAACAGAGAGTGATCTTTCTTCGGTGTGTAACTTTTTATTAAGTAATTTTACTCAATCTAATTCTTTTTTTATAAAGGTTAAGGGAGAGGTCCGGTCTGGATCAGGGAGCTTTTTTCTCAAGCAGTGCTTAGAGGAGCTTGCTGTTTATGAAATTTAAATATTTTTTTCTTTTCGTTTTAGTACTAAATTTTCTTTTAAGTAAAAATGAAATTCCTATGCCTTTTCAATTCTTTTTTTTCATAACAAGTGCATGTTGTACACTTTTTTTGATTTCAGCGTGGTTTTCAGCATTCTTAAAATACTTTTTCGTTATTGCTCTAGCTGTAGTTTATTACCAAACTTTTGGTTTTAAATTTACAACTGAATCGAGTATTTCATTGTTGTTTGGAATTGGATTATTGAAAATTCTTGAACTTGAAAGCGATGTTGATTATTTTCACATGTTTCTCATTGTTACTTTATCAAGCGTTGGTCTAATCATTCTCAATCCAGACATTTTGTACCTTTGCCTTGGGGCAATTTTACTTTTCGTTAGCCTTTATATTTATTTGAAGATCATTGGATCCCGTGTTCGTTTTAATAAGGAAGTTTTAGCTCTATCTTTTCCTGCGTTTTTATTCTCTATTGTGTTGTTTCTCTTTTTTCCAAGATTCACACAAGGGTTTTATGGAAACAACCTTTCTCAATTGTTTGCTGATTTTGCAATTAAAAAGGTGTCTATTGAATCTCTTGGTGAAGTAAATCAATCTCAATCTACTATTTTTAAAGCTTACCATCTACCGTCTGCGTTTGTAGATCTAAATAAACTTTACTGGAAGGAACGTGTTTTTATAACTTTTAAAAACGAGAGCTTTTATGAAGCCAACCAATCAGCATATTCGACAACTGCTTCGTCAATACCTCTTGGTGAAACTTACACGATAAAACCTTCAACTCTTTTTTTTCGAAATGTTCCGCACTTACAAGAACATTCTCTTATCGACGAAAGAAAGTATTCTGTTTCAAAGACACTAGATTCCGTCATTAAGTTATTACCCTCAGTTTATCGTACCTCAGAATATTCTTTCTCGGTTAAACCAGAATCAAGCGATCGGGGTTTGCCGAACGCAAAATATTTAAGCCTTGGCAACCTAGACCCCCAAAAAATTAAGCGAGCCTTTCCTCTTTCTACCACCAACTTAAACAATGATGAACTGTTGGCGGAGTTAAAAAATGCATTTAAAATTCGAAACTTTGTTTACTCGAAAAATCCTAAAAAATATCGCGATTCTATGGATTTTATAGACAGTGGTTCAACTGGTTATTGTGTGCATTTTGCTTTTTCTTTCGCCTTGCTGCTAAGGGCACACAATTTTCCAACCAGAATCGTTAGCGGTTACCAGGGTGGTGAAATTAACCCATACAATAATTCCGTTACCGTCAGAGAGCTTGATGGCCATATGTGGGTCGAATATTATCACAATAATAATTGGCATAGTTTTGACCCAACAGAGCTGGTTTCCCCAGGTAGATCTAGTGTTAACATGAACGATTTCCTTAATGCACTTGATAAGAATTCTTCTAAGTCATTTGGTCGTTCATTTTTTGTTTCACATTTTAAGAATTTCTTTTTCTTTGTTGATTTTGCGCTCTCCGAGTTAGATTTTAGTATTTCAAGTATTGATTATCAAACACAACAGAGAATTATTAAATCCACACTTACCCTTAAGAATGCACTTTTACTTATTGTTTCTATTTTCGCAGTTTTTTTAATTAATTATTTACTATCTTATTTTAGAACTCCCTGGCCGATTAGAAATTATCGATCTTTAATAAAACAAGCTGCCCAATATGGTATTGTTAAAAATGAAAATGAAACAGCGTCTGAGTTTTTTAATAAACTTTCTGCTGAAAAGTACCCTCATATTTTTTTTGCTTCAAAGATCATTCGCGATTACAATGAATTCACCTATATGAAGGAGAATAAAAATAAAGACCGAAATTAAAAACATCGAACTTTTAAAGGCCTTACATCTTCTTACCACTGAAGGTAAACTTAACCAAGATGCTTCAAGAAAACTTAAGCAGATTTCTCATTTGCTGAATTTTATAAAACCAATTCTTGAACATCTTATAAAGCAAAATGATGAGATTAATATTATTGATCTTGGGTCAGGTAAATCATACTTGGGGTTTATTATATATGAAAGCTTCAAAGACACTTTTTCTGGACTTAAAATACATTCTGTAGAATGGCGAGAAGATCTTGTAAGAACGTGTCGTGATTTGGCTAAACGTTTAAATTTCAAAGATATGTATTTTTACCAGTCTTCAATTGCGAATTCAGATTCTTTGATTACCAACCTCGATAGCATTGATTTATGTTTAGCGCTTCACGCTTGCGACACTGCTACAGACGACACAATTTCATTGTGTCTTCAAAATAAAATTAAAAACATACTCCTTGTTCCTTGCTGTCAAGCCGAATTAGCTTCCGTGCTTCGAAAAAACAAGAACCTTCAACTTTCTCAGAATGATTTTTCTGAACTTTGGAGACACCCTATTCACACAAGAGAGTTCGGAAGCTTAACAACAAATACTTTAAGATCACTTAGACTTCAAGCTAGTGGCTACAATGTAACCGTCACTGAACTTACTGGCTGGGAACACTCACTGAAAAATGAACTTTTCATTGCTAAGTATACTGGTGAATACAATTCTCTTTCTAAAGCAAGAATCGGATCCATTTTAAATCAAATTGGCGCTCAAGAATTATCTGAAAGATTTACGGTTTATAAATAATATTACTCTACACAAGTGTGAATCATTTTATTCATTTTTTGTTGTTTTTTATAAAACTCAATGCTTCCTTCAAGAAATGTGTATATTTCTGGATTACTATCAATCACATTTACCTTTTCATTTGGATCATTGATCAAATTGTAAAGTTCACGCGAGTCGTTTGTTAAGTTTTCTATATACTTCCATTGGTTTTTATATCTCAACGATCTACTCAAATAGCTACAATTTCTTGAATAAATAAAATCTTGTGAACTTGATTTTATATAATTAGTGAAATTTTTTTCAGTAAGTTTTCCGTTAATTATTTCTTTAACAATATTCAATATTCCAAATTGATGAAATTGTTTGTCTAAAATAATTTGCCTTTTTTGATTTGGAAACTTAATTGCGAGTGGAAATCGAAGCATTTCATCATAAACTGTTTCTCCGTGTATAAAAAAACCGTGTTCATTAAAAGCTTCACCGTGATCCCCTGTAAAAATAATTACTGTATTATCCATCAATTCTTTGTTGTTATATAATGATAAAATTTCTTTCATAGGCATTCTATCAAATTTTTTTAACTGAATATCATATAGTTTTTTCACAATCTCTAAATCTTTTGTAAAATATTTACTTTTTTGCCAAGCGCTCAAGAGTTTTTTATTGTTTACGAATCCAACAAATGTTGGCTTCCTTCCACTAAAGCGCAACAAAGCTTCTGATGTTTTATTTAATTTAAGTATTTTAATTATTTTTGTTTTATATTCATCTGTGTCATTATAGAAAAACATCGAAAATAAAATTCTATCTGGATATTTTTCTAAGTTATTTAAATACTCAAGTATATATTCTTGGTCTAGATGTCCTAGTTCTGAATATTCATTTTGTTTCACATAAGGTAAATGTAAATACTTATTGTGTATTTCTAATAGAAATGGCCAATTCTCTTTATCATTTATTTTTTTATTTATTTTTTGAATATCTTCAAAGTAGTTCGTTGCCTCTGATCTCCAAGAGTATTCCGAGTTAGGGTAACGAAAATAATATTCTGGAGTATTCTTATTATTTAACTTTTGCCAGCTTTTTTCCGAATCTGTCCAAGGGTTGCCAATTGCCTTATAGTTATTTTTTTTTAAGTCATCTTTGTTCAGCTCTGACAAAAATCCAGATACGTTTGACCAGGACATATCATTAAATGCATTGGTTATAACAAAACTGTGAGATAAATAATTTTCTATGTTTTTTAAACCAGTCTGCGCTTTTTTTGAAAACACTGGCAATCTTGAATGGGCCAAGGAACACGTGCTTACAATTAAAATATTATACCTTTTTGGCTTTTTCCAATAAACGAAAAAAGATAGGGCCAATATTGCACTAAAAAAAAATAAAACAATTTGGGTTTTATATTTTAAAATATTTTTCAATGTTTTTTTCACAACTCTGATTTGGCATAACAATTAATTTAAATCTAATCGCTTCTTTTTTTAGAGAGTCAAAGTGAAACCAAATACATGCTTTTTTAAATACATCTTTTTTTATACATGCACCATAACTCAAATCTTTATTTAAATATGCTTCAATTAGCTTTTTTCCTTTGTATGTTATTAATTTAGGCAAATTATTTGGATCGCATTTTTCCAAAGTCGTTAATTCGCCAGGATATGGCGTCGCTCCACCTGCGTAATTTCTTTGTACTTGAATTGAATAATTGTTTTCAATTTTTAAAAATTCTAATTGGTTTATTGGTTTTCTAATATCAACTTCTAAAATTATATTTTCAATTGAATATGTCTTTTGCAAGTTCAACCGGTCTACGAATTTTCTTTCTTGCTCCTTTAAAACCTTCAATTTATTTAAGTAAATGTTTTTAATAAACAAATTATCTTCTGAGTAAACTGAAAAACTTATTAAAATTAATGAGAATAAGAAATTCATAGAACTCCTCTTTATTAAATGGCGCAACCGGCAGGAGTCGAACCTGCGACCACATGATTCGTAGTCATGTACTCTATCCAACTGAGCTACGGCTGCATAAAAAGTGGCGGAGACGGTGAGATTCGAACTCACGGTACCTATTACTAGGTACGACGCCTTAGCAAGGCGCTGGATTAGACCACTCTCCCACATCTCCAAATGATCATTCATAAAAATTTAAGTTGGATTTTTTAAAGTGGCGGAGGACACAGGATTCGAACCTGCGGAACCTTTCGGTTCAACGGTTTTCAAAACCGCCGCTTTCGACCACTCAGCCAATCCTCCATAAACATTAGACTGCCATATTAATGATTCTTGGTAAAAAAGACAAGTAAAAATCTAGCAATTTAAAGCTAGAGTGACTTAATTTTCTTTTCGACTTCCTCTTTATCCACAGCGGCAGGATTGAGTTTTAAGTAGTCTTGATACTTTTCTTTGGCCACTGCCCTTTGGCCTGCCGCCTTGTAGCAATCTCCAAGTTGCCTGTATACTTCTGGATTGCTTGGATCTAGGCGCTGGGCCTTTGAATAAAGCTCTAGTGCCTCTCCCGTTTGATTCTGATTTAGTTTAATCCAACCAAGTGACATGTGAGGATCTGCAGATTTAGGATTTAAACTGATCGCTTTTTCATAACTTTGAACTGCTTCTCTATACATTCCTTCTGCCCTTTGAACTTCTCCAACAATAAAATGAGCAGAATCTAAGTTTGGGTTTAGTTTCAATTCGGTCTCGGCCATCTTCTTTGCTTCTTTTAAATTTTTTTGTGCAATGTAAACTTTTGCAAGCATGAAATGCACTTTGGGATAAGAAATAAGACTTTCTTTGATTGTACTTAATTCATCAACTGCATCTTGAAACTTTCCTCTTTGAAAATAGACTTCTGCAAGATCCATTCTGGCCTTTAAATTTCCGGGGTTGATTTTTAAAAGCTCCCTAGAGTAATTTTCATAGTCAACCATTGCGCCTTCAAGCTTTGTTGCAGCAATTAAAAATTCATAAAATCCTTCATCTTTTTTGGGCATTTCTTGAACTTTTTTATAGTAAGATTTAAATTCGTTAATCATACCCGTTCTAAAATATATTGTGGCAATTGTAGACATCAACCGAGGGTGTTCTCCTAGTTCACTCATGAGATCTCTTAGGTATCCGTTTGCCACATCCGCCCCATCTTGTTCAAAGATTATAAGTGCATTGAGTGCCAAGTATTCTATGTTTTTAGGATCTAAAATAATTGCTTCTTTTAAATAGGCTTTCGCTTCTCTAAATTTTTTTATTCTGAATAATAATTTCGACAAACTAAACATAGTTCTATCATCAAGTGGATTTCGTCTTATAGATTCTTCGTAATACTTTATGGCCATTGTATTATTACCCTTACCTTCGTTAAGTAATCCATATAAGTAAGCATATTCTGAGGTTAGTGCAAATTTCATTTGTCTAGAATCAATAAGAAGTGCGACGGCCTGTTCGTATTTGAAAGCTTTGATATAAGTTGAAATTATTATTTTTAATAATTGAGAATTGGTCTGTTTTGGATCAATTGCAAGTTTTAATGTGTTTATTGCAGCGTCGTATTGACCTTTTATGATTTGTAAGTCTGCTTGAGCAATGAGAGCTGGTAAATACAACTCTTCTCCGCTTAGTGCCTCTGCTAAAAGTCCTGTTGCAACTTCATAGTTTTTATTTTTAATTTCTTCTCGTGCTTTTTTTACGAGTGTGTACATTTTACTTTCTAAAATTAATTTATCTGCAAGTTGGTTTCCTGAAACTTCTAGAAATGATAATTTAATTCTAAGCTCCTCATCTTCTCGCAATTCAAGAGACTGTCTTAAGAGCTTTATCGCTTCTTTGTTGTCGTTGTTGAGTGCAGAATAGAGACCAAAAAGTTTCAGCGTTCGTGCATAAAAATAAGGTGATTCTTCATAGCCAATTTTTTTTAGTTTTTTAACGACACCGTCGAGTCCTTCTTTTGACTGAGTTTCAATATATAGTTCTCCTAAAAAAAGTTGAAGCGCAACACTTGAGGGGTAGCTCCCCGTAGCTTCTTCGAGTAACTTTACCGCTTCTTCTTTTTTCTCTTCTAATTTTAAAAATTTTGCCATTGAAATATAAGTTTCAAATGGTTTTTTACTTGTGAGTACTAATTTTTTGTAAATTTTTCCTGCCTCTGTAATATCTCCCGCTGCAACCAAAAACTCTAAATAGTATCCAAGCATTTTTGTACTAGGACTTCCCTTAACTCTAAGGTAGTTTTTAATCGTGTTAATTGCTGTATAATGCTTTTCAATTTTATGAAACAAGAGCGCAGCACCCAGTGCAACATTTGGATCAGACAGCATTTCTTTGTCTGATATTCTAATTAGTTTATAAATAATATGTGCTGCTTTGTTTTCATCTTTGGCGTTTTCTAACAATTCAGCATAATTTAAAATAATTTCTCCAATAGCCGGATTGCCCAAAAAGAGGTTTTCGAGCGATTGTACATATAGCTCTGAAGCCATGTTTCTCATTTTATATGTGCCCCTTGCATAGGCTTCTCTGGCCTTAGATAAATTTGCAAGAGCTAAATTCTTATCTTCAAATTCTCTTGTGATTGGATATTTTATAAATTGGAATTCTGGTCCTGTTTTTTTGGGTGGTTCTTCTTGATCAAGTAAGACGTAAATAATTGCGATAAAAGCAATCATAACAATCCAAGACATTCCTTTCTTTTTTTTAGGAGTCTCATCATCTTCATCATCATTTGAATTTTTTTGCCTTCTAAGTAGATCTTCCTTAAATTTTTTTTCTTCTTCTCTTTTTTTCTTTAGTCTCTCTTGGTTTTCTTCAATCTTTGCTTGTTTTTCAAATTCTACTTCAGAATTGGCAAGCTGTGTGTTTACTCTTGGCAATACAGATTGCAAATCTAAAAATTGTGTACTTTCTTGTACAATTTCTTCCTTTGATGGCTTTGGTGGTTCAACTTTAACTGGCTTAATTATTTCTTTTTTACTTGGCGCAGTTGGATCATCTAGCCTTTTAACAATCACAGTCTTATCTGCGACTTTTTTTGGCGCACCTCTAATGATGACTGTTTTATCTTCCGGCTCTTCTTCTAAATTATTTTCTTCTCTATATTTTTTTTCCAGTGCCTTGTAATCAACTTCAATTTTTCCACCTTTTTGAAAAGAAAAATCTTTAAATTCTCCAATGTCTGTTCTTGTTTTTTCTTTAGTCCTTACTGCTATTTTTGTTGACTTGGTACCTGTGCTGATATTTTTGTTGGTTGATTCTTGAGACTCTTCTTGTTCATCTCCTTGGAACTTTTTCATGAGAACTGGAAAGTCAGATAGTTTTTTCCATTCACCAACTGGAAATTGCTGGCAATCTTCAGATCCATCAATATGTTTTTTATTAAAAAGTTCTACCACTTCCTTTTCTAAAAAAGGACCAAGAACTCTTCCGTTAGAAAGCCTTACGCGATATTTGATGATCATTCATTCCTATCTATCTTAAGTTCAGTAGCAACGAAGGGATTAATCCAACACTTAAAACAGATAACAATATTATAACATGAACAATTGATTCACTAAAACTCGTTTTTATGGCCATCACGTTTCCAGAGATCTCTTCTTCTGAAAACAAATCACTCACAAAGCGAATATAGTAAGCGAGACCAATAATTGAACTTATCAGTATAGAAATTGACTCTAATGCAAATCCTTCTCTAAAATAATTTGTAAATAACATATATTTCATGGCAAATCCCGAGGTTAACGGAATCCCAGCTAAGCTTAATACAAATATAACCAACATTATTGCTAGGTTTTTGTTTCTATAAAAACCGGACCTTAATAAAGAAGTGCTACTTGTTTCTGTTGAATTCAAAAATTGATTGAGAATTAATACTACTCCGGTTGCTGTTAGCGAGTATAGAACCAAAAAGCTAATCAGTTGCTTTTCAAAACCATCTTCTGGATTCATGCAAATCGACATTAGAAGATAACCGGTATGGGCAATTGAAGAATAGGCGATAATTCTTTTAAATTGTCCTTGTACAATTGCCATGATGTTACCATAAAACGCTGATAAAACTGCAAGAACCTGTATCGCGCGAATTAAAATATCTTGAAACTGAGGCTCTGATTCAAGAAGCAACAGTTGCAAGAGTGTGATGAATTTAAATCCAACGACAATTTTTGAAATGAAAAAATTCGTGGCAAGATTTCCCTTTGTGACATTTGAATAAACGTCCGCGACCCAAGCGTGTAGGGGAAAGGCTCCAAGCTTAAATGCTGCAGTTAAAATAAAAATTCCCATTGAGACCGCATATAATTCTTGGTTTTGAACATTGATGCCAACAAAAGACAGGCTTCCTGTCGAACCTAGATAAAAAGCTACACCGAGTAAGAAGATGGCTGAAACAACAGAACCTTGAATTAAATATTTAATGGCCGCTTCTCTTGAAAACTCAAGATCCGAAATCGCAACTAATGTATAAGTTAATAGCGCAATTGTTTCTAAAGAAACAAAAAAGGTAATTAGTTCTGTTGATCCAAGTAAAAACACACTGGCTGCAAAAATGTAATTTGTTAGGATTGTGCTTTTTACATTTTCTATATCTTCACAACCATTTAACAGAACCATCATTAAATTTAAAACAGAGACTATTTTTACCAATAGCAACTTGTTGCCATCTAGTAAAAACATTTCACTTAATGCAAAAGTTTCGCTGCCAAACAACATTCCAAAAAAGATGACTACAGATAAAATACTTAAAACATGAGTCAAGTGTCGACCTATTTTTTTGATATTTAAAGTAAGTAGGGCAATAGAATTTAAAGCGACAAAAACAAGAATGTTGTTCAAAAAATTTAACTGTTCCATTTAAATTCCTTTTCCAGTCAAAAACACCACTGTCCCCTGAAACAAATCAGTGATCAGTTTTGGATACATACCAAATACAATCGTTAAGATAGATAATACGACAAGAGGACCTGCCTCAAACCAATTTAAATCTTTCAAGGTCTTATTTTCTTCTACGGTAATTTCTCCAAGTGCCGTGAGGTGATACATTTTTAATAAATATATTGGAGATAAAATTATTCCAAGCGCTGAAATGACTGCGACCGTTCTGTTAACCTCATAAACTCCGGCAGTAATCATAAATTCACCAACAAATCCACAGGTCATTGGTACGGCCATAGATCCTGCCGTTATAATAAAGAATAAAACGGCAAATCGAGGCATTACTTTAGCAATTCCGCCAAACTGATCTAATTTTTTAGTATGTCGTCTCATGTAAAGATAGTGAACACCAATGAACAGTCCCGGTGTTGAAATCCCGTGAGCAATCATTTGAAAAATTGCACCCTTTACCGCAAATGTATTTTGGCTGAAGATTCCTGAGACAATGTAGCCCATGTGTGAAATGGAAGAAAACGCCACAAGCTTTTTAATATCTTTTTGTACCCACGCCGTAAGAGCACCATAAATTACACCAATGGCACCAAGATACATAATGATATCTCTAAATGCCGTAACTGATTCTGGATAAAATGGAATGACAAATCTTAGAAATCCATAGATACCAAGTTTTAATAAAATTCCCGCAAGAAAAATTGAACCCGCTGTCGGTGCTTCAACGTGAGCATCTGGTAACCATGAGTGAAAAGGAAACACTGGAACCTTCAGAAAAAATGCTATCGTGAATGCCCAAAACACTAATGCTTGTGGGGACCAAATTCCATCAAACTTTAAGTTTAATGATTTCACAACTTGATAATTTAGATCATAAGAACCATTTAATTTATAAGCAAGCGCACTCATGTAGCACATTGCCGCTAGCATAAGAATCGATCCCGCTGCAGTCATCATAAAAAACTTAAAGCTTGCATATTTTCTATTTTCACCACCAAACACACCCACAAGTATAAAAAGTGGGATTAGCATGGCTTCCCAAAAAATATAAAATCCATATAGTGAGGTTGCCATTAAGGAACCATTTACCGCCCACACCAAAGAGAATATTAAAAAATAGTAGAGTCTAAGTTTTTCTGTGTGCAGATCCCAGGTTGCAATAACGACAATCACCAACAAAAATGCATTTAGCATTAATAAAAGACCACTAAGTCCATCGATAGCAAATGTATAGGAAATGCCAAAAAATCCAGTAAAACTATAATTTAAAATTGTATTAAGCTGTGTTGGGTCTTTTAGTTCAAAATACAACAAGGTGTTGTAAGCCAATACAACGAGGGATCCTATCAGGGCAAAAAGTTTAATTGCTTTCTGATTATTTTTTGGAGCAAAGGCGAAGCCAACGGCCCAAATAAGTGGTAATAAAAATTTTACTAAAAATAAATCGTTCATCTTACACTCTTATTTATTTAAAACTTAAAAACATTAAAAATTGCAGTAACTAAAATTGTTAAACCTATTACCATATATAAAATTCCAAGATCGATTTTATCTGGTTTATTTTCATCAAGAAACTTTCCGGTTCCCATTGTTCCTTTTGTCACAAAACTTATAAGGCCATTAATTCCTGACATTTCAATAACCGAAATTAACAATTCTCCGATCATATATAATGGCTTAATAATAATTGTTTCGTATGCTTCATCAACCCAAAATTTGTTATGACTAAGGCTCCATAATCCATTAAATTTTTTGCTCAATCTTTCACGCATTTTGTTTTCATCGTTTTTCACATAGATAAAATAAGCAACTGACATTGAAAGAATGATTAGTACTGTAGTCATAACCATTAAGATGATTTCTGTCTCTTCGCTCATGTGGTGAGTTCCAAGAGGTTTGGCGACAATTTTCTCAATAAAGATTTGAAACAATCTTGAATTGTGATGTCCACCCATAATATGTGGCATCCCCACATATCCAGCAATTGCACTCATTATGGCCAGCAGAATAAGTGGAATCGTCATTGTTGAAGGCGATTCATGAATTTCGTGGTGACCAGCATGATCTTTCTTGTGGTGATGGTCTTCATCTTCGTGATGTTTAGATGGCTTGACCACAAAAACCAAGAGCATCATTCTTGTCATATAAAATGCAGTAAGTAATGCTGTTACCAAGCCTATTGCATATAAATAAACTCCATTTCCATTGTTCATCAGTGCCATTGTTAAGATTTCGTCTTTAGAAAAGAAACCAGCAAAACCAGGAATACCAGCTATTGCCAACAATCCAATAAAAAATGTCCAAAAGGTGATAGGCATTTTCTTTTTAAGTCCACCCATCTTGAAAATGTCTTGCTCGTGATGACAGCCATAAATAACTGAAGCAGCACAAAGAAAAAGCAGCGCTTTAAAAAATGCGTGAGTGAAAACGTGAAATAGTCCTGTTGAAAAAGCACCGACTCCACAAGCTAGAATCATGTATCCCAACTGAGATACGGTTGAATAAGCCAATATTTTTTTAATATCTCTTTGGGTGATGGCAATAAGAGCTGCAAGTAATGAAGTAAGGGCTCCGATCCATGCGATTACATCTAGAACAATTGAATAATGTATTATTACATTTGAAACTCTGCAGAGTAAAAATATTCCCGCCGTTACCATTGTCGCTGCGTGCATGAGTGCAGATACTGGCGTTGGTCCCATCATCGCATCTGGAAGCCAAACAAAAAGTGGTATTTGTGCTGATTTTCCACAAGCACCCAAAACAAGTAGTAGACTAGATGCAATTAAAATTTCTTTGTTTTGTAAAATTAAGTTTAAGTCTGGATTTTGTAAATCTCTAAAAGAGATCGTGTTAAAAACTAAGGCATAGCCAATAATCCCAAGTATCACACCGAAGTCACCAACTCTGTTTGCGAGAAAAGCTTTTTTAGCTGCATTACCATTTTTGGTGTGCTCATACCAAAAACCAATGAGTAGATAAGAGCTTAAACCAACACCTTCCCACCCCATGAAAAGAACAAGAAAGTTTTCTCCTAAAACAAGTAACAACATCGAAAATGCGAAGAGGGCAAAAAAAGCAAAGAACTTTCCAACCTTTTCTTCGTGATCCATATAGGCAATTGAAAAGAACGCAATTGCACTTCCAATTCCTGTAACCATTATGCTTAAAACAACTGAAAGTTGGTCCATAACCAAGTGAATATCGAACATGATATTTTTGTATTCCATCCAATCCCACAACTTAATATGAATGGCGCCATTTTTATAAACATGCATTGATGTCATGATCACTAAAATAAACGAAATAAATAGTGAGAAAAAAGTAATAAGTCCGGCCTGCACATTATTTAACTTATTTTTTATTAGTCCTGAATTAACTAAAAATGCCAGGAGCGGGAAGAGTGGAATAAGGGCTAAATAGTTTTCGTACATAAATTATTCCGTAATGATTTTAATGTCGTCTGTGAATATTGTTTGTTTTTTTCTATAAAGAGAAATGACCAAAGATAGTCCAATGGCAACTTCGCATGCTGAAACGATCATCGTAAAAAATACTACTAACTGTGACGAGTGTAAGCCTGTTGCTTTTGAAAACAATACAAAAAATAATCCAACGCCAGCAAGCATAAGTTCTAAACAAAGCATGATTGATATTAAATCTTTCTTAAAAATTGTTCCCATCAATCCGAGACAAAAGAGAAATGTTGCCAAATAATAATAGATTGTCATGGCCTATGCTTCCTTTTTTGGTTTTTTAAAATGCCCAGTTAATACAATTGAAGCAATGATTGCTGCAAGTAAGAGGACTGTCACAATTTCAAAAGGTAAGTAATAAACATTAAACAAACTTTCAAACAGTCCAAGCATTGAATTATCTTTTAAATTATCAACTGCAAGGATTTCGATGTTGTTATTAATGATTAAAGCTAAAACTGACATCGATACCAGCATTGTAAAAATTGTAAAAATTAGTTTTGCTTTGCTTTTGTTTTTTGGAGATTGAAACTGTTCTAAATTAATTAACATCATGACAAAAACAAATAGGATCGCAACAGCTCCAGCGTTAACTAAAACTTGAACTGCAGCTAAAAACATCGCCCCTAATTGAAAATAAATGACTGCAACACAAAGTAGGGTCATCAATAAAGAAAATGCTGAGACTACGGTTTTTTTTGTGAAGACAACCAATAGTGCAAAAACAACTGTTAATGCGGTAATTAGAACATCAATAATCATTGGTGATTCCTAAAGTATATAAATAAAACGGTAATTATTAAGTTAAATATGCCAAGGGGGAGAAGTCTTTCCCATCCAAGATTCATAAGTTGATCATATCTAAAACGCGGAAGCGTCCACCTAACCCAAACAAAAAACCAAACCATGAAAGCTATTTTGGTTATAAATGAAACTAACTGCAGAGCGACTGTAAGTAATTCATTTCCCGATGAAATGAGCTCCATTCCCGGAAGAAGATTAAATCCTCCACAAAACATGATGATAAAGAGCGCTGATAATCCAATCATGTGAATGTATTCGGCCATAAAAAACAAGGCAAATTTCATTGATGAATATTCGAGATGATAACCCGCAACGATTTCTGATTCACCTTCTGCAAGGTCAAACGGTAATCGATTAGATTCAGCGAAAATTCCAATTAAAAATAACATCGCAGCTATTGGCTGATAAAACATTCCCCATTTTGGTATAAAACCAAACCAATAACCAGATTGCAATTCAACCATCTTATGAATATCAATTGTTCCATAGACAAAAACCATGACGACAACGGCAGTTGAAAGTGAAAGTTCATATGAAACCATTTGAGCACAAGCCCGTAATGCTCCTAGCATCGTGTACTTACTATTTGAGGCCCAGCCTGCTAACAAAATTCCATAGGAACCTAAAGCCGAAACCGCAAAGGCATAAAAAATTCCCATTTCAGATCTAAAAACTTCTGGATAAATTTTTCTACCCAATATTTCGACCGGAGAAAAAAGAGGAATACATGCAAGTGGTAATATCGCAAAAACAAGGGCTGCGATTGGTGCCAAAGTATAAAAAAATGGTTTCACATGTGATGGCTCTACTTCTTCTTTAAACATGAATTTAAAAACATCGGCCAATGGCTGAAGAAAACCAAATGGTCCAACTCGATTAGGGCCTAATCTTTTTTGAATAAACGCTGCACCTCTTCTCTCAACGTGAATAATTAATGGTAGTGAACCAAGTGGAATCGCTAAGATTAATACAGACTTTAAAACAATTTCTATTATATTTTCAAACATATTATTCTTCCCACTTTAATGCTTTTGATTGAATAACAAATACATATCCAACAACCAAAATAAACATAAAGAACAAAAATCCACCAAGCATAAAATAAGTATTTGAAGAGTTGTTATAAGCTAGTGCCCATGGAATAAGAAAAACAATTTCCACATCAAACAAAAGAAAGAGAATTGCCGTCAAATAAAACTTAATATCATATTGCCTTGTAGCGCTTCCAACTGGATTCACACCAGATTCATAAACATCATTTAGCCTTATACCTTTAGGTTTTTGACCAAGTATTTTTGAAATCAAAAGGAGTGCGATTCCGAGTGTGCATGAAATAATGAAAAAAACTATAAAAGGCAAAAAATCCATTTAATCCTCTTAGTTGATAAATATTTTTGCACCATTAGCCAGGGCCAAAATCTGTTGCCAGAAAATTCCTAAAATTAAAATTGGTGCCGTTAATATTGATATTATAAGTTGATTTAAAAAACCAAACTCTTCAATTGTGTCGTTCGCTTCGTTTTGTTTTAGCATCATCAGTCGCACAATTTTTAAATAATAGTAAGCAGAGATGACGGAGTTAATCGCCATGATGATTGCTAGACCACTCATGTTTGCTTTTATAAGTGTTGTGAAAATATTAAATTTAGCCACAAAGCCAGCAAAAGGAGGTAGTCCTGTTAACGAAAACATCGCTGCTGCCATCATGATCGCCATAAATGGATAGCGATAAATTAGTCCAGAGAAACGTTCAAAGTGATCATTGTTGTATTTGTCTTGAACAATGTTCGTAATATAAAATGCAACAAGAGTCATAAACAAATAAGTGATTCCGTAAAATACAATGGCACTATTTCCAATTTCATTTTTAACCAGTACTGCCGCTAGCATTACTCCCGCGTGAGAAATAGAAGAATATGCAAGCATTCTTTTCACAGATTTTTGGTTAATAGCCGTAATATTTCCAACGGTCATGGTTAAAGTTGATACGGCCATTAGAAAAATTACCCATACTGTTGATAGGTTATTTTCTGCACCAAAAAAGATCATTGTCACCCGAACAATTGCACTAATTCCTGCAATTTTTGGAACAATCGCAAAAAAGGTTGTAACTGGAGTTGGGGATCCTTCATAAACATCTGGTGACCACATGTGAAAGGGTACCGTGGCAATTTTGTATCCTAGGCCAACAAAGAATAGAATAAATGAAGGAAGTAGTATCGCCATTTGCATTGTCGAAAGATTTTGCATTTGAACTGAAATACCTGCAAATTGTATTGTGCCAAGTACACCAAAAATATGGCTCATACCAAAAAGCATAATACCAGCAGACAATCCACCATAAAGAACATACTTCAATCCAGCTTCACTTGATCTGTCATCGTTCTTTTTGAAAGAAGCCATTACATAAGATAAGATCGATAATGTTTCCACACCGATATATAAAATGAGCATGTTGTTTGCTGAAGCCAACAAAAAACCGCCAATTAATATGCCTACAGACATTACTGCATATTCTGTTTTCAGGGTTTCATAAATCTCTTTAGAAAATCGAGATTGATAAATGGTGAAAAAAGTTCCAATAACCATGATGATTTTCATTAGTGTTGAAAATGGATCAATCACAATTGCATTGGTAAATATGGCGACAGAAGGCTGACTTAGGTTTCCGACGAGGGCGACAAGCGTGACAAGTAAACCAATCGCAGACGTAATGAAAATATATTTTTTGTTCTTTTCATTTTCCTTGTAGGTCACTTCAAGCAAAATTAACCCGATCATTAATACGACCAAAATTAATTCCGGTATAAATCGTCCTATATTCGCTAAATAATTTGTATACATTTTCTTACCTATTTTTAAACAAACACTAAATTAAAAAGAAGCTAGCATCGATACCAAGTTTCCAACTGAAGCTTTCATTATATTTAAAATTGGCGATGGCCATAATCCAAATAAAATAACCGCAACACAAAGTGGAATCATGTAAAACACTTCTAACTTTGTCATATCTTCGTATTCTTTTACTTCTGGATTAACTTCTCCAAAGAACATTCTCTTAAACATCCATAACAGATATGCAGCACCAATCAATAGACCAAAAAGTGCCAATACTGTGATGGTTGTATATTTTTCATAGATACCAAGGAAAATTAACGCTTCAGAAATAAATCCCGACAATCCCGGAAGTCCCATTGAAGCAAACATACCGATGATAAAGATAATTGAGTAAACTGGAAGTTGAGTATAAAGACCGCCGTATCCTTTTGAGCCATCTGGTCTTACGATCCAACGATGGTGTGATCGTTCATATAAAATACCAATCAAAAAGAACATCATTGCTGTTGATGTTCCGTGGTTAAACATCTGAAGTACAGCTCCGTTCATACCTTGAACAGTCATTGCTGCTAAACCTAGCATGACAAATCCCATGTGAGAAACAGAAGAATAAGCGATTAACTTTTTCACATCTGTTTGCGCCATCGCACATAGTGCTCCGTAAATAACATTGATTAATCCAAGCCATGCGATTGCAGATCCAAAATATTTAGCCGATTCTGGAAAAATTGGAAATGCGATTCTTAAAAATCCGTAAGTTCCCATTTTAAGTAGAACTCCGGCCAATATAACTGAAATTGCCGTTGGTGCTTGAACGTGTGCGTGAGGTAGCCAAGTGTGAAAAGGGAAAACCGGAACCTTGATTGCGAAACCGATAAACATAAAAATGAAAAACAATTTACTGAAAGAAAGTGTATACCCAAATAGCGTGATTGTATTTTGAGCAAACTTACCACCAGAAAGAGCAAGAATATTAAATGAATCTTGAGTTTGTCCTGTTGCAAAGTAAAGTGCCACAATACCAACTAACATTAAGATTGATCCAAAGAACGTATAAAGGAAAAATTTAACTGCTGCATACTCTCTGTTTTCTCCACCCCATACACCGATAAGGAAAAACATTGGAAGAAGCATAACTTCCCAGTAAACATAAAAAAGGAAAAAGTCTAAAGCCATGAATACGCCGAACACTGTACTTTGAAGTAAGAGTAGAAGTGCAAAGTAGGCCTTTATCGATTTTTTAATTTGCGTCCATGAAGATAAAATACACAACATGAACAATAATCCAGTTAATAGAATCATTGGAAGTGAGATTCCATCAATTCCTAAAGCATAATAAATGTGAAATTGAGGAATCCAAGGGATTCTCACATTAAATGCTTGCTGCATTCCTGGAACTGTAGCATCGAACTTACTGTATAGTACAAGTGTAAGTAGGAATGTCACTACCGTGTTAATAAGCGCCCATGTCTTCATTGCATTTGTTTTTTCTTTTGGAAATAACAAAACTCCAATCATTCCGATAATAGGCATCCACAAAATCAAGCTTAATAAATCTAAACCGTGCACCGGCCAACTCCTTATAAAAAGTTTGTAACTATTTTAAAAACTAAAAACTTAAACCCCAAATATATGAAACTAAAACAACAACCAAGAACACAAAGTAAAGTTGTACTTTTCCTGATTGTAAATTTCTAAGTATAACGTTCATCAACCGAACAGATGCGCCCGTTCCATCTACCATAGCACTATCGATAACATTGTTATCAAACCACTTTGAAATGTTAAACGCATATCTATTTACTGTTGCCCATCCATCAATCACATATTTGTCATGAACATTCATATCAAATTTTGACAATAAGTTATTAAACGGAAGTAACATTCCTTGAATGATTTTATTTACATATAGATGATCGAAATAGTATTTTTCTTTCATGGTTTCTGTCCAACCACTAAAAGTACTTGTCCACCAACCAGGATTCACTGATTTTTTTACATACATTAAAAATGCAAGGAAGATTCCAGAGAAAGCGATGATAATTGAAATAAGCGCACCGATTTTATGCACGCTATGCACATGATGAGCCTTATGTTCATCTAGTCCATGGCTTGGATCATAAGCAGCCACTTCTAATTCTTCTTTATTTCTAGTATCAACTTTTCCAAGATCTTCTTTTTTATAATGAGAGAAATGACTTAAAGAATGTGCGTCTGGTTTATGAATGAGTGTTTGAAACCATTCATATTTTTTTCCAAATAGATTTACTTCTCCCTGACCAGTTAATGAGCCAGAATAAAATAATCCAAGTGTGAAGAAGGCTAAAATTAAAAGTGGGATGTTTGAATTCCAACCAATGTGCTCATCGTGTGCGTGATCATAGATATGATGATCTCTTGGCTCCCCAAAGAAGGTTAAAAATAGCATTCTAAACATATAAAATGCAGTTAAACCGGCTCCAGCAAAACCAAGAAGTGCCACTGGAATATAAACTTTATTTTCTAAGGCCATTAAAAGTGCATCTCCTAAAATTCTGTCTTTTGAAACAAATCCAGAAAAGAAAGGAACTCCAGCAATGGCAAAACAACACAACAACATTGCAAAAAACGTGTAAGGTAATTTCTTTTTAAGGCCACCCATCTTAGGCATTTGTTGCTCATGAATAGAGTGAATAACTGATCCGGCAGATAAGAACAGACAAGCTTTAAAAACAGCATGAGTAATTAAATGCATAAATGATGCATTATAAGAACCTACACCAATTCCAATAACCATGTATCCCAACTGAGAAATTGTCGAGAAAGCTAAAACTGCTTTTATGTCTGTTTGAACTAAAGCAATTGTTGCTGCAAGAAAAGCAGTGACTGCACCTGTATAGGCAATGAACGTTAACAAGTGACCTGCTTCCATTAATGGAAACATTCTAAGTGAAAGATAAACTCCAGCTGCAACCATTGTTGCCGCATGAATTAATGCTGAACATGGAGTTGGACCCCACATTGCATCTGGTAACCATACTTGAAGTGGAACTTGCGCTGACTTTCCAATTGTTCCCATAAAAATTGAGAATCCTGCAAATGTAGCAAGTGGAATTCCTAATGCATAGGCTCCAGCAAATTTTCCCGCAGCAATGGCATTGTAAATATCAACAAAAGATACTGATCCAACTACAGACCAACATGCTAAAATTCCCAATAAGAAAAATACGTCTCCAACTCTTGTTGTCATGAATGCTTTCATTGAAGCATTACCCGCACCTTCTTTTTCATAGTAAAAGCCGATTAATGAATAAGAACAAAAGCCCATTAATTCCCAAAAAATGAAAACCGATAAGAGGTTGTCTGATAAAACCAGACCAAGCATTGCAGAAGTAAACAGTGAAAGATAAACAAAAAATCTTCCAAAGCGAGGATCATCATGCATATACCAAGTTGAAAAAACATGGATGAGCGTTGCTGCACCAGTTACCATTAAAAGCATAACCGAAGACATGTTATCTATATAGATACCCATATCTACTTTAAACATTTGAGTTCCGGCACTTAAATCAAACCAGTTAAAAACTTTATGAATGTGGTAACCAACAGAGTAAACATTCATAAAATCATTAAATATTCTTAGTGCATACAAAAACGAAACAAAAATTGCCGTGACACTTATTCCAACTGCAAGTTTTGTAAATCGCTTCACAATAAATGCATTTATAACAAATGCAAAAAAGGGAAGTAATACTATTGGTGCTACGGTCGATACTGTATAATCCATAATCTTTCTCTTCCTACCTTATTTCTGTAACAAAGAAGCATCATCAACGTGAACGCTTTCTCGTAATTGAAAAAATCTAATAACAATTCCAAGGCCAACCGCTGCTTCAGCTGCTGCAATAACGATAATAAAGATACTCATTACCTGGCCGTCGATATTTTGATTTAAAAATTTCGTATAAGCTGCAAAATTTAAAGCTGCAGCATTAAGTATTAATTCAATACCAAGTAGTATTGCAATTATGTTTTTTCGAGCAATCATGACAAATATTCCACTTACAAACAAAGCAATGGAAATCGCCAAATAGGAACCTAAACTAATCATGAGTTTCTCTCCTTGGTCTTGAAATTATTGCAGCACCAATTAGCGCTCCTAAAAGTAGGACAGATGAAATTTCAAAAGCTAAAATATGATCTGTCGCTAAAGCCATCCCGATTTTTTCTACAGTCGCTTCATTTGGTTGAACTGTATAAGACGGTGCATTTTTTAAAACACCGGCCATAATTTTTAATAAAACAAGTGAAACCAAAAAGGCCACAAATCCTGCTGCTGCAAATGTTTTTGCATTACCCATCGCTTTAATTTTCTCTAGGCCAAATCTATTAATTTTATTACTTGATCCACCTGTTAACATCACCGCAAAAAGCATTAGGATAACTACACCACCAGCATAAACAACTAATTGAGTTGCAGCTAAGAAGTCAGCACCAATACAAGCGTAAAGTCCTGCAACACCAATAAGCGATACAAGTAAATAAATACAAGCATGCATTAGATCTTTTGCATAAGTTACGAGTAAGGCTCCAACTATAGTCATGCTCGCCGATAATAAAAATAAAAAATTCTCAAACACTTTTAACTCCCGTCTTAGTGATGTCCGCCAGCTACTTTAGCCGCTTCGAAAATTAATGAATAAATTGACTTACCATCAAATGCCCACATCCAAACTGCACATCCAATTAAATTTATAAGTGCAATTGGAGTTAAATACTTCCAACATAAAGTCATTAGCTGATCAACTCGTAATCTTGGAAGAGTCCATCTAATCCAAATAACGACATAATATAAAATTAACGTTTTAGTGAAAAAAGATCCGAGCTCTAAAACTTGTCCAATGTTTTGAGCAAGCATTGCATCCATTCCTAATCTTTCAATAAAGATTTTTCCAGATCCTAAATCAAATGGAACTTTGTATCCACCCAAAAATAAGGCCACCGCAACGGCACAAACTACAAATACTTCTATGTATTCAGCAAGAGCAAAAAAAGCAAATCTCATCCCAGAATACTCTGTATGATAACCAGAAACCAATTCAGATTCAGCCTCTGGAAGATCGAAAGGTGCTCGGTTTGTTTCGGCAAGTGCTGCAATAAAGTAAACAAAAAATCCAACGAACGCGAAGGGGTTATGAAATAGATACCATTGTTGTGGCATTCCACCTTGTGCCCCAATGAGTGTACCCATTGATAGACCACCAGCCAAAAGTACGATAGTTATTATCGTAATTGTTACTGGAATTTCATAAGAGATGATTTGAGAAGCACCTCTCATACCACCAAGTAGTGACCACTTCGAATTTGAAGCGTATCCACCTAGAAAAATTCCGACTCCCACAAGTGATGCCATTCCTACGAGATAAAAAATTCCAACATTTAAATCAGATAAAATAAAGCCGCTTGAAAAGGGTACAACTGCCAAAGTTGCAAATACACCAATCAAACATAGTGCCGGTGCAACAATAAATACAAACCGATCTGCTTGTGCTGGGATGATATCTTCTTTTAAAATCATCTTCACACCATCTGCTAAAAACTGCAAAATACCATAAGGCCCAACTCGATTTGGCCCTTGTCTCATTTGTAAATCCGCAGAAATTTTTCTTTCAGCGTAAGTTCCTAGACCACCAATCGTTGCCATCGCACCTACAATTATCAGCGCGACAATTCCAAATAAATTAAATACTACAAATCCAGTAGCATCCATTCCGAAAAGGTCGGTAAAAAACTTTACTACGATTTCAAATTCTTTTGATTGAGAGAGATAAGATACAACAGTCGAGTTCATTATATTTCCTTAAAATAAAATTATTGATTTGAATGTTTAAAACTTTTGACCCAATCAAGATCGCCTTTTTTCCAACAATAAACCAAACCAGCTGCTAAAATTAAAACAAAAGTTAAAATAGAGACTAGCAGGGTACCGCCCATTCCAATTTCATTGAAGCGTTTAAATACTGCAGCTACGGGGAACATCAACGCGCTTTCTACATCGAAGATAATAAAAATTAAAGCAACAACATAAAATCTAACATTAAAATTAGACCACGCTGTACCTACTGGCTCTTCACCACACTCATAAGCAGAAACTTTTAATGGATTTGGATTGTGTGGACGAATTAATTTTCCAAGCACAAGTGAACCAACAACAACTAACAATGCGAGTGTTATTAAAATTACGACAGGCATGTAGACGTCTAGATTAAAATTTGACATCTTAATTTCTCCAAAATAAATAACAAAAATTAGTTTCCATAGATTACACGAAAATATAATATCTTGAAAAGACTTATGTCTAAAAGTAACACAAAGCAAACATGACACACTTCGCATCAATCGCAAATAAAATTAATCTTTGGTCTGAAAATTTAGATGGGCCAATGTTTATATCAGGGGCCAACAGCAATCAATGGTCGCTTATTTTTTCTCACCTTATTTCCGAACATGCGAACAAACTTTTAAACAAGAATCAGCTACTGGTTTTTAGTGATGAAGATTCTGCTGAAAATTTTTATACTTACATCACTTCATTTTCTACAAATCTTAATTTTTTGTTTTATCCTGGCCTCGACGCATCACCGTATTCGGGAACTATTGGCTCTGAATCTGATTATTACCAACGGCTTATTGCAACATTTTTCGTCGATCATTTTCAAACCAATTCTACAAAATTTATTTTAATTACAAGTGTTGAAGCACTTTTTTTAAAATTTTTTGATCAAAAGTTTTTAATAGATAATTATTTTAAAATCCAAAAGGACGAAATTATTTCTCCTGACGAGTTGAGTAATAAATTGGTTATGCTTGGTTATTCTTCGGCAAGTTCAGTCGAAGAACCTGGAACCTTCGTTAAAAAAGGACAAATTTTTGATATATACCCTGTTGGTTTTGAGCCGATTCGCTTAACTTACTTTGATGATTTAATTGAAGAAATTAATTTGATCGATAGATCTAATCAGAAAACTTTAAAAGAGTCTAAACTTGATTTTCACGTGATTCTACCTGGTGCTTTGATTTTTACAAAAAATAGTTTTCCGATCACCTTAAGAGAAAATATTCCTCAGGTCTCTCCTGGGTTTAAAGAAAAGTTTGAACTTCGAAAAAGAATTTTGCAACACTTAAGTGATGGACAACTTTTTGAAAGTTTTGCAACATACATTCCTCTTTTTTTTAAACAACCTCTTTCACTTTTTGAGCGAGTAAATCTAGAATCAACTTTAGTTTCATTCATCGGCTCGCATGAAATTGAAAGATCTTTTTGGGACTTAAAAGAAGAGCTGAATAAAGACTATTTATTTCTTCAGGAAAACATTGAATCTGACTGTCTTTTACCTGCGCCAGCTGAAATTTACAACTTTAATTTTCCTCCTAAGCTCAATACTCAAAAAATTTTACACGTTAACCTAATCAATCTTTTTGAATTTGAAGTTTCATCACAAATTGATATCAATCTTAATTTAATTTCTTCTAAGACTTATTTGAATGAAAAAATTGGACCGCAAATTTCAAGGCCTGATTTCATCAAACATTCTTTAGAATATATAAAGAAGTCTTTTGAGTTTTCTGGCCATATTCAAATCTCAACTTCAAGCCAAAATTCCGTCGATGAATTTAAACATCTTTTAAATCAACTGAATTTTTCGCCTAATCTGATTGAACGTATTAGTTTTTCATTAGGCCGTTTCAGTGAAGGTTTTTTTTATGAAGCTGAAAAAAGTTTATTCTTAACTGATGGTGATTTTTTCTCAAGCAAGAAATCAAAAGTTTCTAAATCAAAACCGGTTGACATTGATCTATTTGCTGAACAATTGGCAACATTAAAGGTCGGCGATTTTATTATTCACAGTGAATTTGGTCTTGGAAAATATTTAGGTCTTGAATCTCTCGATGTTGCAGGAGACAAATCTGATTTTCTCCTTATTCAATATTCTGATAACGACAAGGTTTACGTTCCTGTATACAAATTAAATCTCATACAAAAGCATGCTGATGCTAACTTTGAATTAAAAGTAGATTCTTTACGAAACAATAAGTTTCAAGCTTTAAAAGCAAGGGCCAGGATTTCTGCCAAGACATTAGCCTTTGATCTTTTAAAGCTTCAAGCAGAAAGACAATCTTCAGAGGCTTATGCATTTTCTTCGCCAGACCATCTCTATAAAGAATTCGAACTTGCTTTTCCTTTTGATGAAACTCCAGATCAAACCCGTGCGATAGAGCAGGTGCTTGAATGCATGCAAAAACCAACACCAATGGATTTTCTTGTTTGCGGTGACGTGGGGTTTGGAAAAACAGAAATTGCAATGCGAGCGGCTTTTAAAGCTGTTGAAGATAAAAAGCAAGTTGCAGTATTGGTGCCTACAACAATACTAGCTCTCCAACATTTTAATTCATTCACAAAGCGCTTCAATGATTTTCCTGTAAAAATCGAATTTATTTCTCGTTTCAAATCTGCTTCAGAATCCAAGGCTATTTTAGAAAATACCAAAAATGGCAATGTCGATATATTGATTGGTACTCACAAGCTTCTTTCCGACAAATTACAATTTCGTGATTTAGGATTAGTTATTGTTGATGAAGAGCAAAGATTTGGTGTCGGCCACAAAGAGAAGTTGAAACTCATGAAATCATCTGTTGATTTTTTGACTTTAACTGCAACACCAATTCCAAGAACACTTCAAATGGCCTTTCTTGGACTTCGTGATTTGTCTTTAATTAAAACATCACCACCTAAGCGACAATCAATTAAAACATACGTTATTAAAGATGACAGAAAAACAATTCAAAATGCCATCACGAAAGAACTTGCTCGAGGTGGGCAAGTGTTCATTGTTCATAACAAAGTTCAGGACATTGAAGAATACACTGGGCTGATTAGAGAACTCGTTCCAACTGCTTCTATCATATTTGCCCATGGCCAAATGCCAGAAAGAGAACTTGAAGATCGAATTAATGCTTTTTATTCTGGAAAATATCAAATTTTAATTTCTACAACGATCATTGAGTCTGGAATTGATATTCCAAACGCCAATACAATGATTATTGATCGTGCAGATACTTTTGGATTAGCTCAACTTCATCAGCTTCGCGGAAGAATTGGCCGTTCTGATAAAAAAGCTTATGCTTATTTTATTATTCCAAATGGTAAACTTTTATCATCAATTGCTGAAAAGCGACTCCACGCCTTACAAACTTATGCTGAAATGGGTGCTGGATTTAATCTCGCCTCCGTTGATTTAGAAATAAGAGGTGCCGGCGATATTCTTGGAGCTTCACAATCAGGTCATATAGAAGCCATCGGCCTTGAGCTTTATATGGAGTTGTTGAAAGACGCCATATCAGAACTAAAAGGTGAGTCTAAAGTAATTAAAAAAGATATTGAGATTTCTACTCCGTTTAATGCCTTTATTCCAAATCATTACATCAAAGATCCGTCTGAAAGATTAAAACAATATAAGCGACTTTCAAATTGTGAAAGTTTAGAGTTGCTTCTTTCAATTCAAGACGAACTCTTGGATGTTTATGGTTTATTTTCTGAAGAATTAAAAAATCTATTTCTAATTTTAGAAGTTAGAATTTCTTTACAGTATTTGGGACTTAAATCATTACAAGTTGCAGGTTCGGCGATAATTTTAAAATTTGACAGGCCATTTTTAGAATCAAACACAAAGTTACGTGATCAAATAGTAAGCTTTTTTATTTCAAGACCGAAAGTTTATCAATTTACTCCGGATTACAAACTAATTTTTAATGGCAAAGGAAACATAAACCAAAGTGAATTACTACGGTTTGCCAAAGAAATTTCTGAACAAATTGTTTTAAAAATGTGATTTTTTTTCTATCTGCCGGTTTTTTTCTGATATCATTATATATAAATATTCAATAATACGTTTTTAAGGATGAAAACGATGAAAAAAACATCATTAATTTTACTTTCAACATTATTTCTTTCACAGAGCTTTGCACAAGATGCAAAAAAAGAACCAGAAACAAAAATCGATTACGAAGCCGTTGTTGCAACTGTTAACGGTGTTGAAATTAAGCGCGGTCAATTAGAACAAGCTTTCACCCAAAATCTTTTATATGTTTCTGATAAAGTGGTTACGAGAGAGAAGGTTCTTTATGATATCATCAACAGAGAGATCGGTATTAAAAAAGCCAAAGAAGCTAAATTAGATTCAGATCCTGTTGTTAAATCAAAAATGGAAGATGTTTTATACCATGCTCAAATTTCAAAAGACCTAGAATCTAGATTACAAAAAATTGAAGTTACCGATGGTGAAGCAAAAGATTACTATGCTAAAAACAGAGAATATAGAACTGCACACATTTTATTTCGTGTAAGAGTTGTTCCACAAAAAGAAGAAGTTGAAGAGGCGATGAAGAAGTCACTTGAAGTTTATAAACAACTTCAAACCAAGCCTCAAATGTGGTCTGAACTTGCCAATAAATATTCTCAAAGCTCATCTGCTCCAAGCGGTGGTGATTTAGGATTTGTACCCGCAATTAAACTTGCTCCAGAATACTTTAAAGCTATTAACGGTAAAGCAAATGGATTTATCACTAGTCCAATTAGAACCCAGTTCGGCTTTCACGTTATCAAAGTATTGGGTGTAAAAGATTGGAAAGACGTTGACCCTGCCCTATACAAGAAGATTGTTTATGATATCAAGCGTGATAAAATTCTTGAAGAATATTTTACTGAGTCAAGAAAGGCTGCAACCATCAAGATTAATAAGGACCTTTTAAAATAACCGTTTGATAGATTCTTAACCCCATTATATATTCTACCCTTAAGATTTGTTTTTTAAGGGTAGAATTATGAAATACTTAATCTGTTCGTTACTTTTAGTTTTCCAAACACAAGCAAAGCTTCTCGATAAAATCGTTGCAATTGTCGATGATAACATAATCACTCAATCTCAAATACAAAGACTTACTAAAAACTTATCTATTAAGCGAAACATTGCGCCGATGATTTATGAAAAAAATCAATATGATGGCCAAGAAATGTTAAACATGGTCATCAATAAACTTTTGATTAGATCTAAATTGCAAGAGATTGGTTATTCTGTTGGAGATGATCAGGTTGAGGCTCAAATTAAAGCAAATGAAAAAAGATTAAATGTTAATCGTGATGCTTTAAAAAACTTTCTCAAACAACAAAACACTTCCTTTGATGAATACTTTGAAACGCTACGAGAGGCAATCGAGTATAGTTATTTTGTAAGTCGGATTATCACGCCAACTCTTTCTGTTTCCGAGCAAGACGTAAAAAACGAATACTTCAAGAGAAATTCAAAAGATAGTCGACTTAATTTTAAATATAATCTTGTTGATTATGTTGTATCAAAAGAAAATTCAAAGAATGCCAATAAGGATTTTTTCGTAAAATCTATTACTCAGTTTAGAGGCGTTGGTGTTTGGTCATCTGATTTTTCAGAAATTTCACCGAACAATCTCGACGACATTACAGAAGAGGGAATGGCACTGGAGCTTTCAACGCTGCTAAAAAATACTCAAGAGGGTCAACTTTCAAAACCCATAATGTTAAATGGGCAACTTCATGCTTTTTTTGTAGTAAAAAAAGACTTGGTTGAAACTGAATCTTTTATCAATCAAAAAGAAAATGTTCGAAATGATCTTTTGGCTTCTCTTGTTAAGGTTGAATCTGGAGCTTGGTTTGAAAGAGAAAAGGCTAAACATTACATAAAAATTTCTTTATAAGTATGATTTATATAACCTCTGGACACGAATTAGGTATTGGTATTGAGGTTTTTTTAAAATCTTTTCTTTGCCTAACTCCACAAGAACAAAAATCCATTGTTCTCGTTGTTGATAAATTTACGCTTGAAGAGAATTTGCGAAAGTGCCACATCTCTTTTGATCGTTTGAAAAATCTAAATCTACAATACTTGCAATCAATTAAGACCACTCAATCTCAAGATAGCTTGGAATTTTGTCTAAAAAAAATAACTTCTCGTGATGTTTTAATTACTTTACCGACAAGCAAGGATCAGCTTTCTATTGATGGCCACAATCTTGCTGGCTATACTGAATATCTGCGAAAAAAATTTCAGAAAGACCACTTGGGTATGTTTTTTAAATCTCCTAAGGAATGTGTTTTATTATTAAGCGATCATATTCCTTTAAAAGAGGTTCCATTAATTACCACTGAATCTTTTCAAGAAAAAATTAGTCAATCATTAATATCTTTGCAAAAAATTGGTTTCTCACCAAAAAAGATTATTTTTGCCGGAATTAATCCCCACGCAGGCGAGGGGGGGGTTCTAGGTTTGGAAGATACAAAAATTACCAATGCTATAGAAAACTTGAAACTACCAAATGCCATTGGTCCAATCAGCGGTGATACTCTTCATTATCACACCTCGGTCGATAACTTATTGGTTTATGCTTTTCATGACCAAGCACTTAGTTCATTTAAAGCTCGATTTAGAACAATGGGAATCAATCTTACTCTTGGATTGGATTTTTTCCGTCTAACAGTTGATCATGGAACAGCATTTGAATTATATGGTAAAAACGTCTCTGATTATTCAGGAATGACCTACACACTTTATGAAGCTTTAAGGATACATAAACATGTCAATAAATGAGATACAAATTAGCAAGGCCCGTGTTCACAATTTAAAAGATGTGAGTATAAAAATTCCAAAGAACACCTTAACGGTTGTAACTGGTCCATCTGGATCTGGAAAATCTTCTCTTGCCTTTGATACAATTTATGTTGAAGGTCAAAGACGATATATTGAATCTCTTTCTAGTTATGCAAGACAATTTTTAGGCCAATACCAACCTCCAGATGTTGAATCGATAACAGGTCTTTCTCCGGCCATTGCCATTGATCAAAAAACCTCTTCAAAAAATCCTCGCTCAACAGTTGGTACTACAACTGAGATCTATGACTATCTCAGAGTTCTTTTTGCAAGAATTGGTGATCTGTATGATCCAGAAACAGGGGAGTTGGTTAGAAAGTACACACCTTCTCAAGTTGTTCGCGAAATATTAAAGCATCCTCACAAAACGAAAGTTCAAATCCTCTCGCCTGTTAAATACAACAAAAGTATCAAAACAAAGGATCTTCTTTCAAAATACATCACAATGGGATTTACTCGCGCAAGACTCAATGGAAGCTTTGTTGATCTAAATGACGATTTAAAATTTCCAAAATCTCAATTTCAACTTGATATTGTTATTGATCGAATTGTTATAAAAGACGACATCGACAAGCGCTTAGCTGATTCTGTCGAATACTCCTACAAGCTTTCTGGCGGTTTCGTTTGTGTTTTAATTGATGATAAATCAGATCTACTTTTTTCAGAGCACAACAAATCTTCCAAAAATGATGTCGTTTTCCCAGATCTAGAACCAAGATTGTTTTCATTCAACTCACCACTTGGTGCCTGTGAGCACTGTAACGGTCTTGGTGAGACCAAAACTTTTGATTTAGACCTAGTCGTGTTCGATGAAAACCTACCAACCCTTGAGGGCGCCATTGCTCCACTTTCAAAAAGAAATACTTTTTTATACAAGATGGTTGAATGCATGGCCGATGAAGAGGGGGTAGATATTTCTCTTCCTTTAAAGAAGCTTCCTAAAAAGTTTAAAGATCTTTTGTTTTTTGGCTCTGAAAAAGTTTATAAATATTCTTTTACATCTGAAAATTCACACTTTGAATTTTCAAAACCATTTCCAGGTATCACTGCTTGGCTTGAAAGAAAGTTTTTAGAATCTGGTTCAGATAAAGTTAGGACCGAGCTTGAAAAATACATGAACATCAAGGTTTGTCCTAGTTGTAAAGGTCTTCGTTTAAACAAGATCGCTCTCTCGACAAAAATTGGCGACAAAAACATCATGGATCTTTGTACGCTCTCTATTACCGATTGTTACAATTATTTAAACAACATTAGTCTTACTGGTGAGAAAAAAATCATCGCTGAAAAACTTTTAAAAGAAATCATTGCTCGCTTAAAGTTTTTAATCGATGTGGGATTAAATTATTTAACATTAAATCGTGGTGCCATGACTTTATCTGGTGGCGAATCACAGCGCATTCGTCTGGCGACTCAAATCGGTTCTGCCTTATCTGGTGTTCTCTATGTATTAGATGAACCTAGTATTGGGCTACATCAAAGAGACAACGATCGCTTGATTAAAACTTTAAAAAATCTTCGAGATCTTGGAAATACTGTTTTGGTTGTCGAACACGATGAAGATACAATGATGGCTTCTGATTATATAATCGACATGGGGCCTGGAGCTGGAATTCATGGTGGAAAAGTTGTCAGTGCTGGTTCTCTTAAAGAAATATTGTCTGATAAAAAATCACTAACTGCAAAATTTTTAAGTGGATCTGATTCAATTCCAGTACCTGGTGAGCGACGCGTGCTTAAAAAAACCATGAAGCTTACTGGTGCCAATGAACACAATGTTAAAAATCTTGATGTCACAATTCCTCTCGGGGGACTAATTTGTGTAAGCGGTGTTTCTGGCTCCGGAAAATCGACACTCATTCATCGCATTCTTGTTCCGGCGATTGTTTCAAGATTAAAAGGTGAGTCTCAGTCTTCTTTTTCTCACGTAAACTATCGCACCTTAACTGGTATTGATGAAATTAAATCCGTGATCGAACTTGACCAATCTCCAATCGGAAGAACACCCCATTCAAACCCCGCAACTTATACTGGTCTTTTTGATGATATCAGAAATATTTTTTCTTCAACAAATGAATCACAAATTAGAGGTTATAAACCTGGAAGATTTAGTTTCAACGTCAAGGGTGGCCGTTGTGAAGAGTGTGAAGGTAACGGTGTCAAAAAAATTGAAATGCACTTTCTACCAGATGTTTACATAACCTGCACAGAGTGTAACGGCACTAGATATAATGCAGAAACCCTATCTGTTTTATACAAAGGTAAAAACATTTCAGAGGTATTAGATTTATCTATAGAAGAAGCATGTGAGTTTTTCAAAAACCATTCTAAAATTTCTCGTGCACTTGAAACGATGAACTCTGTTGGCCTTGGCTACATGAAGCTTGGACAACCAGCGACCACCCTTTCTGGTGGTGAAGCTCAAAGAATGAAACTTTCAAGAGAACTTTCTAAAAGACCAAAAGGGCATTGCTTATATGTTTTAGATGAGCCAACAACTGGTCTTCATTTTCAAGATATTAAAATTTTGTTATCTGCTTTAAACCAATTAGTTGAACAAGGTCACACGCTATTAGTTATTGAGCACAATTTAGATGTTATAAAAACTGCTGACTGGGTCATTGATCTTGGTCCAGAGGGTGGATCTGGTGGTGGTGAAATAGTTGCGAGTGGTACACCCGAAGCAATTGCTAAATCGAGCGCTTCTTTTACTGGTAAATTTTTAAAAAAGGTTCTAGTGAAATGATTGAGATTGTTTCTATCGATGATCCTAGAATTGATGTTTATGTAAATATCAAGGATCGCGTGTTGAATCATCAGCAAAGTTTTCTAGGTGAATCTGAAAAAGTTTTCAAGCAGTTTTTACACTTTAACTTGAAATATTTTTCAACCTTATCAACAAAGTCTTTTGCAGAAAAGTACAACTTAACTGACGACAATAATTTTATTGTTTCTGAAAAATTGTTTAATCAAATTATCGGTTTTGAGTCTACCTTCGATATTATTTTTCATGCTCCTAAACCTACTGATTTTTTAATCAATAGTCTTAATGAAAATGTCCTCATTTTAAACGGTGTCACATCACCAGAAAATGTTGGAAACATCATTCGATCGCTTGCTGCTTTTGATTTCAAACATATTATCATTGATGAAAAATCTTGTTCTCCTTTTACGAGAAGATCGGTTCGGGTTTCAATGGGAAATATTTTTTCTTCAAATGTTTATCATTCAAAGAATATTCGATCGGATTTGGCATTGTTGAAGGCTGGTGGGTTTGAAATTATTTCTACCGCAAACATTTCAAAGTCCATTTCTCTTCATAAGCATGAATATAAATCAAAGTCTGCATTGATTATTGGTAGCGAAGGGCATGGTGTGGATCAAGATATAATTGATTTTTCAGATGTTGTTTTAAAGATTCCCATCAACGATCAGGTTGCACATTTAAACGCTGCCAATGCCGCAACTATTTTTCTGTTTCATTGGTCACAGGGTTTATAGTTTGTTCTTCCACTTCGTGAATCCAACCTTTTCTATAGACCCAAATAAATATTCCCACTGATATTAGGCCCATCAAAACTAGTACTATTGCATATCCATTTGGATGTCTCAATTCTGGCATGTTTTCAAAATTCATCCCGTATATACCCGCGAGAAAGTTTAAAGGAAGAAAAAAAAGAGAGAACACAGTCAGAACCTTCATGATTTCATTTGTCTTATATGAGGCTTCATTGGTTTTAAATGCGGCTATGGAAAGATAAAGATTCATGAGTCCTGAAATGTTTTCTATCGCTTCATCAATATAGTAGTTTAATCTATCCGTGTATTCTTTAAGGCCAATGACGTTTGGCCATTCATATTCTGGATGTGATTCTACATAATGAAATGTTTCAACATAAAATTTTAAGACTTTTTTATATGAATGAAGCTTTCTTTTTATATTAAACGCTTCTCTGAGCAGGTTTTTATTTTTTGGACTTTTAAAGATTTTGGTCTCAAAAGTTTCTAATCGCTCTTCAAGTTGTTCTATTGGGAATTCAAATGATTTTATCGAATTTTCCACAATCATTTTTGCCAATTCGTTTTTTTTCATTTGCTTACTGTGATTTGCTCTAATGTTTTTGATAAATTCTTGATCGAGACGATGTAAACTTATTAAGTGCTTGTCTTTTACAATAAGAGTAATCTTCGTTGTTAGTTCTTGAACGTTTAGTCCGTTTGATTTTTTATTACTATCAACGACTCTCAAAAAAACAATAAGGGCATTTGGTGATTTTTCATATTTGGGTAGATGTTCTGGATCCATTGCATTTAGAACAATTCTTTCTTCCAATTGAAATTCGGAGACGAGATTCTTTAAATCATCTTTTTTCGGTTCGACGATATCGATCCATTTAAATGTTTCAAACTCAATTTCGTTTCTCTTCATGATTTAATTATGATGGAATTTGGATAAAGATCAATAAAAAAGGGGAGCTTGATCTGGCTCCCCTTATTTATTTTATTTCTTTCTTAAAAGAATTAAGCAAGTAAGAATGTAGAAATAAGAGCGAAAATTACAAGTGATTCCATAAGAGCTAGAGCAAGAATCATTGGAGTTTGAATCTTATCAGCAGCAGATGGGTTTCTTGCGATACCTTCTAAAGCAACAGAAGCTGCACCAGATTGAGCTTGAGTACCACCGTAAACAGCGATTCCTAGAGCAAAAAAGTAAGCGATATACTTAACTGCTTTTTCAGATAATCCTGCTGCAGGTGCTGCACCTTGAGCAAAAACTTGGCTAGCTACTAACATAGCGAATAGAACGAAAGCTAAAATAACTGGAATTTTCTTAGACATATGTCTCTCCTTAAAAAAAGTTAAATCTAATTAGTGATGAGCGTGGTGATCACCATGATCGTGGTGAGCAGTCGCCAAACTAATGTAGACCATTGATAACATTGTAAAAACGTAAGCCTGAATAAAACAAACCAAAAGCCCTAAAAACATAAAAACGATTGGAACAATTGCTGGTGCCAATCCTGAAAATGTTGTTAATACCATGTGGTCCCCATACATGTTTCCATAAAGACGAAGTGCCAATGATAGGGGTCTGATACAGATTGAAATAATTTCTATTGGAAAAATTAATACTGATAAATACCAAAGTGGACCTGCAAAGTGTTTTAGATAATTAACCACACCTTGTTCTTTCATCCCCATGAAATTGAAATATAAAAACGTTAGAACTCCAAATGGAAGTGTCGTGTTTAAAGTTTCAGTTGGAGGTAAAAAGCCTGGAATTAAACCAATTGCGTTTGAAATAAAAATCAAAATAAAAACTGTTGCTACATAAGTATAATATTTAGATGCATCTTTTTCACCTAAAACAGCTCTTGCTTGTGTGTAAATAAACGATCCATACATCTCAACCATGTTTCTTAAAGTGATGCCTTTATCTGGAACAACGGCGTTATCAATATTGGAAGTTTGTGCTCTATAGATAACACTTATTACAGCTAAAATGATCCCCACTAATGCAAATGTTAAAATATGAGTGTAGTGATGAATACCACTATGGTGAAAAGTTTCTTCAAGTCCAGTAACTTTAGCAAGTTCATTTAACCAATTAAAGCCTTCGCTGGCCATCGCCGATGCTGGAATTGTTAAAGCTAAAATGGTTTTAAAAAAGTTTCTCATCGGTTTTTTCCTTTTCTTTTTCTTTTGCATTCAAAGAAAAATACAGAATAAATATCTGGATGACATAAATAATAATGGGAATAATTATCCTATTTCCCATTATTTGTACACCAAAAGTTAGTGCTGCAATCAATATGACTGCCTTTGTTATAAACATAAAAACAAGCTGGCCTTTATCCACTTCCTTTTGGTCTGCAGCGCCAAGCACGAGGTCTTCCACTGTTTCAACCAATAACCACTGATTAATGATTACGGCAAAATAGACAGATACAATGGTGAGCATTTCTTTGATGTTTTGCGCAAGCAGCAACGAAAATAAGATTATAGCAATTGAAAATCCTAAATAAATTTTGATGTTAATTTTTTTTCTTATACGCATAATAAACCATCATAAATAGTGAATTGAAGATTACTGCCAAAAACAAAAAGACTGATTGCATTTTTGTCAGAATCCCATGTTCATACAAAAGCATAGATCCGTATGCCATTGCAAAAATCGTAGAAGGCAAACTTAATGCAAGTCCCATGATATGTAACCATTTTTTATCTTTCAATTCTTACCTTCTTCTTGAGACTCTTCTTTCATAAAGCGATTTCATCCTATTTTGAATCACTTCTTCATTGGGATATTCTTTTAAAATCGATTTATAAATTTCATAAGCTTGCTTGAGATTTTCTGTGGCTTCATAAATAGATGCAATTAGAAATGTCGTTTCTACTGCTTGATTCTTATCCGTTTCTCTTTTTAAATACTCAGTCCATACAAAGAGGGCTTTTGGGTAATCTTTTATTTCATAGTATATTAAACCCATTAGATAAAATGATTTTACAAAAAATTCATGATTTGTATTTAGCTGAATTTCTTTTAATTTCTCCAATGATTTATCTGCTTCGTTTAATTTATAATACGATCGAGCTATGTCATATTCATAGCTATCTGCCATTTTTAATCTTGGTTTAATTTCAATTAGCTTTTTATAAGAGTTAATAGCCCCTAGATAATTTTTTGTATAATTAAATTGAATGTCAGCAATTTTTTCTTCAAGTTTAATGAGCATGAGTGGATCTTCAGAAATATTTTTAACTTCATTATAATGAAATTCCGCTTTTTTATATTCTCCTAAATATATTGAATACAATTCACCCAGCTGATAATTTATTTTTATTTTTAAATCGATATCTAAATTATTTTTTAAAATTTCTTGATAGAGATATGCCGCTTTCGTGTAGTCTTGATTTGTTATGTATTTTTGGGCATCGATGATCTTTCTGTTTACCGGAGGAGTAAAATCGCAGGCAAAAATAAAAAAGGCAGTGATTATTACCACTGCCTTTTTATGAAGTTTTGTTGGGTTATTCTTCAGATGTTGTTGGTGCATTTGTTGTTTCACCAGTTGCTGCATCTAATTCATCTGGATCCATGATTTTTTCAACTGCTACAACGTTTTCGCCTTCTTTTAATTTAATTAGACGAACACCTTGAGTGGTTCTACCCATCAATGAAATACCAGAAATTTTTGTTCTAATAACTTGTCCCTTATCTGAAATAATCATTAGATCATCTTTATCTGTTACTGGTTTAATATCAATGATATCACCATTTTTCTCATTTAATCTCATGGCAAGGATTCCTTTTCCTCCTCGAGATTGTTTTCTATATTCTGAAACTGATGTACGTTTACCATAACCGTTTGCAGTTACTGATAAAATCTCAACTGAATCATCAATGATTTCCATACCGATAATTTTTTCTTCATCGGTTAACTCAATTCCTTTTACCCCTTGAGAAACACGTCCTAATGGTCGGCAATCGGTTTCAGCAAAGCGAATAATTTTACCTGAAGAAGAGCACAGTAATACATCTTTTGTTCCATCTGTGACTCTTACAGAAAGAACAGCATCACCATCAACAATCTTAATTGCAGTTAATCCTGACTGACGAATATTTTTGTATTCTTCAAATTCAGATTTCTTCACAATTCCGCGCTCAGTAGCAATCATTAAGAATTTTCCTGTTACGTCGCTTGGAACACATAGAATTTCTTTTACTGATTCGCCAGGAGGAACTTGAATTAAGTTTACTATGTTTCTACCTTTAGTTGTTCGGTTACCTTCTGGGATATTGTAAACTTTTAACGAGAATACTTGTCCCTTTGTTGTAAAGAACATTAGGGTAGAGTGAGTATTAGCAATAAAGATAGATGTGTAAAAATCATCATCCGCAGAGTCGGCACCTTTAACGCCTGTACCTCCACGTTTTTGAGTTTTATATGTATCCATGGCCATTCGCTTAATATAACCCTTATGAGTAATTGTTACGATGACATCTTCTTCTTTTACAAGATCTTCCATCTGAATTTCATCTGCTTTTGCGATGATTTCAGTTCTTCTCTTATCACCAAAGTTTTCTAAAACTTCTTGGAATTCAGTTCTAATAATTCCTGTAATTTGCTCATCACTTCCTAAAATTCCTTCTAAGCGAGCAATTTCTTTCATGATCTCATTGTAGTCTTTTATAATCTTATCCCGCTCAAGACCAGTTAAGCGTTGTAGTCTCATATCTAAAATAGCTTGAGCTTGAATTTCAGATAGAGCATATTTGCCCATTAAGTTTGTTTTAGCTTGAACTGGACCTTCAGATTTCTTTATCATCTCAACAATTGCATCGATATTTTCAACTGCAATTTTAAGTCCTTCTAAAATATGTGCACGTTCTTTGGCTTTCTTTAATTCATAAACAGTTCTTCTAATTACAATTTCTCTTCTATGGTCGATGAAGAAAAGTAATTGATCTTTAAGATTTAAAACTCTTGGTGATCCGTTAACAATTGATAAGAATATGATACCAAATGAAGTTTGAAGTGGTGTTGCTTTGTATAATTTATTGATAATTACAGTGGCAATTTCACCTTTTTTCAAATCGATAACAATACGAATACCTTCACGTGAAGATTCGTCACGAATATCTGAGATACCTATAATTTCTTTTTCATTTACAAGCTCAGCAATTCTTTCAATTAATTTTGCTTTATTAACTTGGTATGGAAGTTCAGTGATAATGATTGATTCGCGATCTTTTTTTGTTGAATGCTCAACATCCATTTTCGCTCTGATTTGTAATACACCTTTTCCAGTATGATAAGCAGAACGAATTCCTTCGATTCCATGAATTGCTCCCGCAGTAGGGAAGTCTGGTCCCGGTATCACCTTCATTAAATCGTCTATTGTTGTCGTTGTTGGATTATCAATTAACAATAAAAGACCTTGCATGATTTCTGATAAATTGTGTGGAGGAATATTGGTTGCCATACCAACCGCAATACCAGAAGAACCATTGATTAAAAGGTTTGGAATTTTTGTTGGAAGGACGCTTGGCTCAACTAATGAATCATCATAGTTTGGTTGCCAATCAACTGTTTCTTTATCAAGATCGGCCATCATTTCTTCAGAAATCTTTTTCATTCTGATCTCTGTATACCTCATGGCCGCAGCGCTATCACCGTCGATCGAACCGAAGTTTCCTTGTCCATCTACTAGGGGGTATCTCATTGAGAAATCTTGCGCTAAACGAACAATGGCACCGTAAACTGCAGAGTCACCGTGTGGGTGATACTTACCGATGATATCCCCAACAACTCTCGCAGACTTTAAGAATGGTTTGTTATGATAGTTATTTAATGAATCCATCGCAAATAAAACACGACGATGAACCGGCTTCATTCCATCTCGTACATCTGGAAGTGCTCGTCCAACAATTACCGACATAGCATAATCTAGATAACAATTTTTCATTTCGTCTTGTATGACTACTGGTGAAATATTTCCGTGGTTAATTGAGTTATTTTCTTCTGACATATTTTTTTACCTTATCCACATTCTTAATTAGTTTATAAACAATTAGACATCCAAGTTTCTTGCGTTCAATGCATTTTCTTCAACAAATTTACGTCTTGGTTCAACTTGATCACCCATCAAGACAGTGAAGACTTGATCGGCGTCTAGTGTATCTTCGATTTTTACTTGAAGAAGTGTTCTGTTAACCGGATTCATCGTGGTTTCCCAAAGTTGCTCTGGGTTCATTTCTCCCAATCCCTTGTATCGTTGTATGTATGCACCTTGTTTTCCATCGGCGATAACAAACTCAGAAAATTGAGTTAAAGAAGTGAACTCTCTCGTATCTTTTTCGCGTTCGATTTTAAAAGTAGCCTTTGCATATTTTTTGATTCCGTCATAGCTGTTTAAAAGATCAGCAAATTCTGGAGAGCGCATGAAGCCTGGAGAAACTTTGAATTTTTTTGTTCTAGAAGCTGTTTTCACCACAAGTCTAAGCGAACAAGCTTTTGTTTCAGCATCTTCTTCAACTGTAATGGAATATTGTTTTAATGTTTCAGTTTCAAGTGGTTTGAAGTGAGCTAATAATTTTTTAACTTCTTCTTCCACTTTTGATTTGTTTATCATGTCATCTGCTTTTAAAGATCCATCTTCAATAATTTTCTTTAAAAGATCTGAATCATAGTGAGTGTCGTAGTAAGAAAGATTTTTTCTGTACATACTTTCTTTGTTAATTAATTGCTTTGCTGTATCTCCAGAAACTAGTACTCCATCAATACTAATTTTTGAATCATCTGTAGCATTATTAATTAAGTATTCTTCTAGACGTTTATCGTCTTTCAAATACGTTTCCATTTTTCCTTTTTTATATTTATAAAGAGGCGGCTGAGCGATGTAGATATATCCTTTCTCAATTAATTCTGGAAATTGTCTGTAGAGTAGGGTGAGTAAAAGAGTTCTAATGTGAGAACCGTCTACGTCCGCATCGGTCATGATAACAATTTTGTGGTAGCGAAGTTTGGCAATATTAAATTGATCCTTACCAATTCCAGTTCCAATTGCTTGAATGAAGTTTTTAATCTCATCAGATGCTAGCATTTTTTCATAACGAGCTTTTTCAACGTTTAGAATTTTACCTTTTAGCGGTAAAACTGCCTGCACTCTTCTGTCGCGTCCTTGTTTAGCCGATCCACCAGCCGAGTCCCCTTCCACGATGTACAACTCACATTGAGCTGGATCTGATTCTTGGCAATCTGCCATTTTACCAGGAAGTCCTGAAAATTCTAAAACGTTTTTACGTCTAGTTAACTCTCTTGCACGTCTTGCAGCTTCTCTTGCTGCTGCAGCATCAACTGATTTTTTAATAACCATTTTTCCAATTTCTGGATTTTCTTCTAAGAAAGTTTTAAATGATTCACCTACAAGTGAGTTAACAATCCCTTCAACTTCAGAGTTACCTAGTTTTGATTTTGTTTGTCCTTCAAACTGTGGTTCTTTTAATTTTACTGATACAACTGCTGTTAAACCTTCTCTCATATCATCACCAGTTAAGGCGATTTTAATATTTTTTAGAAGGTTATTATCTTTAGCATAGTTATTTAAAACTCTAGTAAGTGCAGTTTTAAAACCAGAAACGTGTGTTCCACCTTCTGGAGTAGAGATGTTGTTGGCATATGATGTGATTACTTCGTTGTATGAATCTGTCCATTGCATTGCAATTTCTGCTTCATAATCATCTTTCGTTTGTACGAAATAAATAACTTTTTTGTGTATAGGAGTTTTTGCTCTGTTTAGGTAGTTTACGAATTCAGAAATACCGCCTTCAAAGTAGAATAGATCTGATTTTTCACTTCTTTCATCTTTCAAAGAAATTTTTAATCCGCGATTTAGAAAGGCCATTTCGCGGAAACGATTTGCCAATGTATCGTAATTAAATTCATGGAATTCAAAAATTTCATTATCTGGTTTAAAGGTAACTTTAGTTCCTGTTTCTTTTGGATTATCTAGAGTTCCAATTTCTTTTATTTTTGCTGTTGCTTTTCCATGATCAAATTTTAACTCATGAAGTTTTCCATATTTTTTAATTTCAAGATTAACCCATTTTGAAAGCGCGTTTACGACTGCCGCACCAACTCCGTGCAATCCACCTGAAACTTTGTATGCTCCACCCTCTTCATTGAATTTTCCACCAGCGTGAAGTTTTGTATAAGCAAGTTCGGCACCAGAAATTCCTTCTGTCGGGTGAATATCAGTTGGAATTCCTCGACCATTGTCTGTTACTGAAACAGAATTATCGATATGAATGACAACGTTGATGTCTGTACAGTATCCGGCCAATGCTTCATCGACAGAGTTATCAACAATTTCATAAACACAGTGATGTAGACCGCGTATACCAGTGTCGCCAATGTACATCCCTGGTCTTTTTCTTACGGCATCTAATCCTTCCAAAACTTTAATTTGGTTAGAACCGTATTCGGTGTTAACTTTCGAAATTGATTCGTGATTTTCCAAGCGAAGCTCCCTTACAATTATTTTAAATTCTTTCGAATTTTTTTTAATTAATGGAGCCGTTGGTTACGAGAATTTTATTTGCCCCATTAATACGATCTAATTCTTCCTTAAATTTTTCATTAGCAGTTGTGATCAATACTTGAAATTCTCGCTTTTCCAAATACTCCACAAGTCTTCGCCATCGATGCTGATCTAGCTCTCCAGAAACGTCATCAATCAACACGATAGGGTAGGACATATATTTATACCGAAAAAGCTCAATATAGGCAAATAAGAGGCTTAAATAAGACATTTTTTGTTGGCCTAATGAACAGAAATCAAAAGAATTTAATCCATCGAATAGAAGCACATAGTCATCTTTGTGCGGCCCATAGCTCGTAAATCCTCTTTCTATGTCTTTTTCCATGTTATTTTCATAGACTTTTAAGATGCTTTCTGAACTCATGTTCAAAATTTTTGAATCTAAGCTTATTTTTAATTCATGTTTTTCTGAAAAAATCGACTGGAATGTCTGACATGTGAATTTTTCTATCTCAGTTAAAAACAATTTTCTTCTTTCTGTTAATTGGTATGAAAGTAGTGCTAAATTTTCATTCAACGCTCTTACTTGTTCAACAAACTTGGGTGGTTTATTTGAAAGTAAATTATTTCTGAGTCTCAAAACCTGAGTATAGTTTTTTAAATTTTTTTTATAAAGACTATCAATTTGCCCTATATAAAAATCAAAAAATTCTCTTCTATCAGATGAGTTATTGTGAAAACCGTAAGAATCAAATGGATTGATAAAAACTAGTGCTTGATTAATTGCACTCTTTACTGGTTTTCCATCTAAATATCCCAATCTGTCTTCATTAGTGATTTTTACCGAAAAAGGAATTGATTCATTTTCAGATCCAATCAATAGTGCTGAAAATATTATTTCAGGTTTTTCACCATCAACACTTAAATATTGTGGAAAACTTGCATTCTTTCTAAATGATTTTTTTGTGAATAAAACATTCACCGCTTCTAAAATATTTGTTTTGCCATTGCCATTTTCTCCAAAAATACAATTTATTCCTGGTGAAAATGTTATAATTTGATTTGATAAATTTCTAAAATTTGTTAATTGTATTTTAGAAATTTTATAATTTTCCATTTTTACAACTTAAGTGGCATTACAATGCATAAGAAGTTTTGATTTTTCATTGATCTTATAACAATTGGACTTAGTTCATTATTAAATTCCAATCTTATTTCTTCATCAGAAAAAACACTCAATGAATCGATTAGAAATTTAGCATTAAATCCAATTTCATATTCTTTTCCTGAATACCTAATTGGAAATCTCTCTTGAGCCTCACCTAGAGATGGATGATTAGCTGCTACACAAATTTCATTTTCTGCTAGACTAATCTTAATTCCATTGGATCTCTCGTTGGCCATAATCTTAATTCGTTTAATGGCATCTAAAAAATGAACTCTATCAATCTCAGCAAAATAACTTGTTTTTTTCGGGATGACTGCTTGATATTTTAAATATTCTTTTGAGATTAATCTTATAGCTAGAAAATAAGTATCATTTGCATTCAAATAAATAAATGATTCGTCTATTGATATTCCAATTTGTTGACTTAAGTTTGCATCTGCAATTTTCTTTAGTTCATTAACTCCCTTTTTAGGAATAATTAAACCATTTACCAATGCATCTAATTTACCTTGAGTTAATTCTGTTTCGATTAAAGCTAATCTATATCCATCAGTTGAAACAGTTCGCAATCTTCCATCTACATCTTGTAAAAATATTCCATTTAAAAACAGTCTGGTCTCATCATTTGAAATAGCATGATTTGTTTTATTGATTATTTCTATTACTTGTTCAGAACTTAACTTGAAATTATTTGTATTCGTTTGGAATTGTAATTGTGGAAACTCTTCATTGGTATAAATTAGCAGAGTGTAGTTAATTTTATCACATGTGAGTTTTAAATTATTGCTTTCTTCTGATAGTTCTAAAATTAATTCTTTCTCTGGCAACTCTCTAACAATGTCGAATATATTTTTAGCATTTAAACAAAATGATCCTTCTTTTTCCACATTTGCTGAAATAATTAATTTTGCTGACACTTCTAGATCAGTTGCGATTAATTCTATTGAATTATTTACCGCTTTAAATTGAATGAAGTTTAGTATTAATCTGGTATTTTTTTTATCGACAACACTTAATATTTTATTCAATGAATCTTTTAGGTCACTAACTAGTACTTTTACTTTCATTACGCATTTTCCAAATAAATTAGTTTCCTAAAAGTTAGCTTTAATAATATTTGATTGCAAGAATCATTGGGTTAAAAAAATTCAAACTCATTTCTTAATATATTTAATATAATTATTAATACTTTTATTATTATAGTGTGGATAAGTGTATAATATATATTTCTTCTTTTATTTCATATATTTATAGTTTTCCACAATATTGATATTTTGGGATAACTTTTCAAATTTTGCGGCCTATTAACCGCATATTCTTTATTTTCTGCCAATTATTTTAAAGTTATTAAAAGTTTTCAACGTTCTTATTCATATTCACTATTTTTTTATGTTTTTGTATCCGTTTAAACTTTTTTATCCACATTTTTTCAACATTGTTGATAATTTTTTGTTTATAGTTGCTTTTCTTTTTTCTTATATTCCAAAAGGCTAAAAAATATTCACCTTATCCACATTTTTGTTATTTTTAATGTGAATAAGGTGTTGATAGATGTTGATAATTTTTAGAGATTAGATTCGATTGAGTTAATGTCTTTTGAAAGAGTAGGATCGTTTTTGATATCTTCTTTTACTTTGCTAACTGCGTGGATAACTGAGGAATGATCGCGCCCACCAAAGTATGAGCCAATTTCTTGTTGTTTTGCGTTCGCTACAACTCTTGATAGATACATGGCTATATGTCTTGCTCTAGTGATTTCTTGGCTTCTGCTTTTTGATTTTAAATCCGCAAGTGGGATTTTAAAATATTGGGCAGTAGCTTTTGAAATTTGTTCAATAGTGATGGCCTTTTCTTCTTCATCACTGCTTAGCTTTAATGTTTCTTTTACTAGGTCTAGTTCTAGTTCAACGTTCATAAGGTCGCTATAGGCCTTTAATTGAACTAGGGATCCTTCTAAGGCTCTAATGTTGTTTTTAACTTTAGATGCAATATAAGTTAAAATATCTTCTGTTAAAAAGAGATCTAGATCTTCCATTTTTTTTCTTAGAATCGCTATTCTGGTTTCTAGGTCGGGTGCCTTGATGTCTACAGTTAAACCCCATTGAAGTCTGGTTTTAATTCTTTCTGAAATACCATCAATTTCTTTTGGTCTTTTATCTGAAGTAAAAATTAATTGTTTGCCTTTGTTATGCATTTCATTGAAGACATGGAAAAATTGATCTTGAGTTCCTTCTTTGTTTTTTAATTCATGAATATCATCGATCATTAATACATCTATTTTTTCGGTGTACTTTTTCACAAATTCATTGATTCTATTTTTCTTAACAAGTTCAATCATTTCTTCCATGAAATCTCTTGCTGTAATTAAGCAAACGGTTTGATTTGGATATCGTTCATTAATTTCGTTAGCAACGGCATGAAGTAAATGTGTTTTTCCAAGTCCAGAACTTGAATGGATATATAATGATGGATATTTTCCATTTTTTCCTGGAATTTCAGCAACAGCTTTTGCGGCAGCTTGTGCAAGATTGTTAGTTGGACCAACGATAAAGTTATCAAAGGTTTTATTTCGATCAATTATAATTCCGCTTTGACCTGAGTTCATGTGTTCTAAGTATTGAGCTTGTGCTTTTGAAAGCAAGTCATCTTTAGTTGGAGTAAGTTCAATTTTAAATTTATTTTCTATTACAGATCGATTTTTCTTTTCTTCATTAGTTGAAGTTAGAATCGGGCTTTCTAGGTTCATTTCTTCAGATAGAGGAAGGTGAAACTCTAGAGAAAATTCTTTTCCTAGTACATTTTTTACTGCTTGAGAAATTTCGGCATAGTGCGAAACCAAATTCTTTTTAATGAAGTTAGATTTAGCATTAAAGATAATTGTATTTGAGTTAATGTCCTTAATTTCAATGTTTCCGACAAAAAATGTATTATATTTTGCTTCCGGTACAGTTTTTTTAAGTACTTGCAGTACTTCTTCAACGATAGAATCAATTTCATCAGTTGAAAAATCACCGGCAGGGATTGTTTGATTTGTTATTTTATTTTGTTCAAAACCAATTGTATTTACAGCTGGTTGTTGAACTTTTAAGAATAAATCAAATGGAAAATTTTGTTCCATTTATTTCTCCAAAAAATAGGTTTTAAAATTTTAGCTCAACAGATGTAGCATGGCCCAAATCTTTTAATCAAAATAGTATTTTTGTCATTTTCTTACACTTTTATTTTTTTTAAAAGATTGACCTTTTGTATTATTAAATATATTGCTTAACATTCATATTTTTGAATTATGTGGAGATGTTGTTATGAGTAAAAGAACTTGGCAACCTAAAAAGTTAAAAAGATTAAGAGTACACGGTTTTTTAAAGAGAATGGCATCAGCTGGCGGTAAGTCAGTTATTAAGGCCAGAAGAGCAAAAGGTAGAAAGAGATTAACAGTTTCTTCTAGTACAAAGTAATTATTGAATTGTGGCCGATTTTAGCTTTAAAAAGTGTTATAGATTAAGATCGGCACAAGACTTCAGTCTTTTAAAATTAGATAATAAGATTTTTAAGAAGTTCCCTCTTGTTTTTTATTTCAAAGAAAATTCCATCGCTACCTCTCGGCTAGGTGTTAGTGTTTCTAAAAAGAACGGAAATTCCGTTTTTAGAAATAGGATAAAGCGTGTTATTCGTGAGCACTTCAGGCATTCCCCTTTTAAAAATTATTCCATTGATTTGTTAGTTGTTGTGAATTTATCTGGCGATTTAAAAGAAGATCTAATGTTAGCTTCTGATAGGGTGCTAAAGGCATTGATTTTTTTCGAGAATAATTATGCAAAAAATGTTTAAGATTTTTTTACGCCTATTAGTTCGATTTTATCAGCTTGCGATTTCTCCCTATCTTGGAAAAAATTGTCGTTTTTATCCAACCTGTTCTGAGTATTGTTTAAATTGTTTAGATAAGTTTTCAATTTGGAGAGCAATGTGGTATTCAGTTCTTCGAATTTTGCGTTGTCACCCATTTTCTAAGGGCGGGTTTGATCCTGTTCCAAAAGAATAATTAGGAGTTTTATGGATTCTATTGATAATAAGCGTTTTTTTATTTTTGTTGTTTTATCTGGTGCAATTTTATTCAGTTGGCAATATTTTTTCTCTCCTCCTCCAGTAGAGACGAAAGACCCTATAGTGAAAGTTGAGAGTCCTAATACTCAAACAAATACCGCAAGTACAGCGAGCGACGGAAAAACTTCTGAGGCACCGAAATTAGATCAAGGTACAGTGACTGCATCTCCAGTTATAGCGCTTCAAAGAATGAAGCTTACCAATGAAAATCATAGTTTTGAGTTTAATTCAGATCTCTCTGATTTTTTGCCAGCTAATCCAAATTCTGTATTTCCGTTTGTTGAGTTAGCCGATAATAAATCACCCGTTTCTTTTTGGATATTAACAGAGACAGGACTTAAGAAAGTAAACTTTTCTTCTAATCAGATTTCTGCAGACAAAATTGAAATACGCGATGATGTTTTAGGAATTTCAGGAACTGCTTCTTTAGACAATAAAGGAAAGTTAATTTTTAAACTTCATAGCCAAAAGCCAACCAAGATTTCTGTCCATTTAACTTCTAAAGAGAAGACAAAGGATAACGGCCAAATTCGAGATTATTTATTATTTTCGAATGATTTGACAAGATTTCATGTTGGTAAATCAAAAGATGGTGAAGGTGATTTTAAATGGCTTGGTTTGGATTTTAATTATCACGTTCTTTCGGTTGTTTTTGGTTCAAAGTTACATTCAAAGTATGTATCTAAAGAAAATGGTGAACTTGAATTACAAACAATTAAAGATGAGCAGAATTTTGAATTTTATTTTGTTTACACTAAAAAGAACTATGATCATTTAATTTCTTTGGGTGATAATCTTCATTTCGCTGTTGATTTTGGTTTTTTTGCTGTTTTAGCAGTTCCACTTCTTCGTGGGCTACAGTTTGTTTATAAGTATATTCCGAATTATGGTATTGCGATTATTCTTCTAACTATTTTTATTAGACTTCTTACTTTTCCATTACAGTATAAGTCTTTTAAGAGTATGAAGAAGATGCAAGAGCTTCAGCCTGAACTCCAAAAAATTAAAGATAAATATAAAGACGATGCTCAAAAGATGCAAAAAGAGACGATGGAGTTATTTAAGAAAGCTGGAGCCAATCCATTAAGTGGATGCCTCCCATTGTTACTTCAGATGCCGTTTTTCTTCGCGATATATAAGGTTCTTTATAGTGCGGTAGAATTAGTTGGAGCTCCTTTTTATTTTTGGATTACAGATTTAAGCATACAAGATCCTTACTATGTACTTCCAGTTTTGATGGCAGCTTCAATGTTCTTACAGCAGAAAATGACTCCACAAACGACGATGGATCCAACTCAACAAAAAGTAATGCTTTTAATGCCGATTATTTTTGGTTTTATTATGAAGAGTTTGCCAGCAGGTTTAGTTCTTTATATTTTCGTTTCTACAATCGTTGGTATTTTACAACAGTATATTGTTAACAAAGCTCTAGATTAATTTTTTATGGCCACCAATGCTTCTTTAGATACAATTATTGCAATTAGTACTGGTGGCCACGCTAATTCAGCATTATCTATTATAAGAATTTCAGGTTTTAAAGATTTACTATCGTTTCAATCCGCATTTAGTTTTGATTTAAAAAAGACAAAGGCGAGATATTCGCATCTTGCAAAAATTTTCGACCAAGATAAAAGAGTGATGGACGAGATTATTCTTGTTTTTTTTCCTGCACCTCATAGCTTTACTGGTGAAAATGTTCTGGAATTGCAGGTTCATGGAAATTTAATCAATGTTCGAAGAATTTTAGATCTCTTTATCAACATTTTTCATCTTCGTTATGCTAATCCAGGTGAATTTACACTTCGAGCATTTCAAAATAAGAAATTATCACTTTCACAAGTTGAAGGCTTAGATTTGATTTTAAATGCCAATTCTTCATTAATGCTTGACCAGGGGTTAAATGTATTAAATGGAGAGCTTCATCAGACCTATTTGCAAATTTATGATTTATTTCTGCGATTAAGATCTGCGGTTGAAATCATGATCGATTTTTCTGATGATGTAGGTGATGATTCTTCAAATGCACTCTATGATTCAACCCTTGAAGAATTAAAAAAAATATTTCATTCCCTACAGAAACGATCGGAAATTCCCGATTCAAATCTTTTAAATCCATCAATTGTTATTGCAGGTGAGCCAAACGTAGGGAAGAGCACCTTATTTAATTTACTTTTATCCAATGAGCGATCAATCGTTTCATCAATTCCAGGTACAACAAGGGATTTTGTCAGTGAATCTATTTCCGTTGATGGTTCTTTTTTTAAATTGATAGATACTGCGGGAATTAGAGACTCCGTCGATCCAATTGAGCGCATTGGAATCGATAGGACCATGCAGGTTTTAGGGAATGCATTTTTTAGAATTTTACTTTTAAATCCCGTAGATTTTAATTCTGAATATATAAATAGAGTGGCCGATTTTGAGTTTGATTTGGTTGTTTTTTCTCATTACGATAATCCAAATTTTTCCTCAAATTTCATTGGTATTCCAGCAAAAATTTTATCTACAAAAGAACTTTATTTTGCAAATTTTTTGACCAACGAATTTGTTTATTCTGGTCCTATAGAACCACTGAAATCTGGTCCTATAGAACCACCAAAATCTGGTCCTATAGAACCACCAAAATCTGGTCCTATAGAACCACAGAAATCTGGTCCTATAGAACCACTTATTTTAAAGTTGGTTGCTAGAAAATTTTCTAAATTTACTGAAAATTCACCTATTTTACTTGAGAGGCACCGCAATATTATCAATAAGTTATCATCACTTTTAGCGTCTGGTGACGTTGACAGATGTAAAATCAACGACATAGCCGTTCTTTCTAATAATATCAACGTCTTATCCGAGTACTCGAGTGAGCTTGTCGGCTATATGTCTGCCGATGATGTATTAAATTCAGTATTCTCAAATTTTTGCATTGGTAAATAGATTTTTCGATTTTTTTATACTAGAAATCACTTGTTCCACGTAGAACATTTTGAGGAATATTGTGAACAAAAAACATTTTGACATAGTAGTTATTGGTGGCGGGCATGCAGGTGTAGAGGCCGTTAACATTGCAACTCAATTTAATTTGTCTGTGCTTTTGTTAACTTCACCAGACACCGATATTGCTTCGGCACCATGTAATCCAGCAATTGGCGGAGTGGGAAAGGGGCAAGTGGTTAGAGAGCTAGATGCTCTCGGTGGATTAATGGGACAACTTGCGGACCTCGCCGGAATTCAGTTTAGAACTCTAAACGAGTCAAAGGGTTTTGCAGTTCAATCAACGCGAGTCCAGATAGACAAAGAAGCTTATTCTTTTTTTGCAACTGAACTTTTGAAATTAAAAACAAATTTAAGCATTGTCAGAGAAAGAGTTTGTGAAATTTCAAAAAGAGAAGATCTATTTGTTGTAGAAACGGAATTGGAAAACATTTTTACCGCCAAGAAGGTTGTTCTAACCACAGGAACTTTTCTCAATGGAAAACTCCACACGGGCGAAATTCAAACTGACGGTGGACGAGTTGATAGTTTAAAATCAGTCTCACTCAACAAGCTAATTGGTGATTCGAGGTTATTTGGAGGTAGGTTTAAGACTGGAACTCCGGCAAGGCTAGAGAAGAGCTCAATTGATTATGCAAAAATGGTAGAGCAAGAGAGCGATCCGGCAACTCGTAACTTTTCACTATCAAATTCGGCTTATTCGAGAAACTTAAAGCAAGTTTCATGTTATTTAACGAGAACAAACAGCAACACACTCTCAATTATTAGAGAAAACAAAGAACGATCACCTATTTTTAACGGTCAAATCTCAGGTGTTGGACCAAGATATTGTCCTAGCATTGAAGACAAAGCTTTTAGATACACAGAAAAAGATGAGCATCACGTATTTATTGAACCAGAAGGCTTGAATCTGAACACTATTTATCCCAATGGTGTCTCAACTTCTCTTCCTAAAGACGTCCAAGAGTCTTTTTTACGAACAATTGTTGGCCTTGAAGATACAAAAATTGCAATTTATGGCTATGCCGTTGAGTACGACGTTGTCGATACTTCAAAATTAAATAAGACGTTAGAGGCAATGGATATTCACGGACTCTATTTTGCTGGACAGCTTTGTGGTACTTCTGGATACGAAGAAGCCGCCGGACAAGGTTTTATCGCTGGAGTGAATGCAGCCCTGTCTGTTTTGGGTCGCGAATCTCTTATTTTGTCTAGAGAAGAAAGCTATATTGGTGTGATGATTGATGATCTTGTCTCAGTAAAAAGAGATGAACCTTACAGATTGTTCACTGCCAGGTCGGAAAACAGGTTAGGGATTAGAGAAGATAATACCTTTAAAAGAATGTCTCCTTATAGAGAGTCTTTGGCTCTTGATTTAGAAATCGATTCAAAATTAAACCAACTTTTAGGTGAATCAGAGATATTAATGTCGCTTTTAGGTGAAAAAATATACTACTCTCACCTCGACAAGGACTATTTTGAAAAAATGGGGTTTGGTTCACTAGATACAAATATCAGTCTCGCTGAATTGCTAAGAAGGCCATCAATTAACCCCATAGATGTTCTAAACCAAGAACTAAGTTCATTCGGCTTACACTTTGATTATGATGTAATTCGTTTTGTTGCTATTGAGAACAAATATTCTGGATATATCGTTAGATCAAACAATGAGATTTCAAAATTGAATAAGCTTATTAATAAAAGAATCAATCCGATTGATCTTTTAGATTCTACAAATATTTCCTTTGAGTGTAAGCAAAGAATTAAGAGAACCCTTCCTCAGACTTTTGGTCAATTACAGAAAATTGAAGGAATTAGGCCAGCAACCTTAGCCTATGTAGCCGGTAACTTAGTATGAGTCGTGATTTTTCTGACAAATACCTAGAGCTCTTAACTGGAAAGTATTCATCAATAAATTTAACTAGAATAGAAGATGCAGATGAGTTTTATCACAAGCAAATTCTGGACTCTGTTCTTCCACTAGAAAAGAGTGAGGTTTTTAAGGAAGCGGTAAATTCTGTTTCAAATCTAGTGGACATTGGGTTTGGTGGCGGCTTCCCAATTCTTCCACTAGCCCACTCTCTACCTAATAAAAAATTTTATGGATTTGATGCCCGCGCGAAGAAGGCTAGCGTTGTGTCTCAAATAGCACACGACTTGAACATCAATAATGCCAAGCTTTCTCATGCACGCTTTGAAGACATAATTTTTGACCTACCGGTTGTCATCACATTTAAGGCCGTTGGAAAAGTTGAAGATCTTTTAGAGATGTTTACTGCGACTGTGGACATAAAAGTTTTCTTTTTTAAGGGACCAAATTTTTACGAACTTGAAAACCTCGAAAAAGTTTTAGAGAAGTGGGATTTAATTGAAGAGGTGCAGTATGAAGTTCCTGGAACCGAAGGAAGAATGCTGCTAGGCTTTAAAAATAAAAATGTTCTACGTGGAACAAAAAATCCACAAAAAATAAAATTTTCTTCGTTACTTTAGAAGAAAAAAGAGCTATAAAATACACCACATAACATCACTTAAGGAGAGCTAAATGGCTAAAATTATAGCAATGATGAATCAAAAAGGTGGAGTTGGTAAAACAACATCATCGGTTAATCTTGCGGCGTGTCTAGCGGTAGCTGAGAAAAAAACTCTGTTAATTGATCTAGATCCTCAAGGAAATGGAAGCGTAAGCATCGGTCTTAATAAAGAATCATTTTCAAAGAAAAATATTTACCATGCATTAATCGGTCAAATCGATATGAAAGATGCAATTTATGAATCAGAATTACCATGCTTTCATATTTGTCCTTCAGATAATAATTTATCAGGCGCAGAGATAGAATTGGTTAGCTTGTTTGCAAGAGAATCAAAATTAAAAAGTGCAATAAAAACAATTGAAAAAAATTACGATTACGTAATTATTGATTGTCCTCCTTCACTAGGTTTATTAACGGTCAATGCTCTGAATGCAGCAGATTCTTATATTGTTCCAATGCAAACAGAGTATTTAGCAATGGAAGGATTGGCGCAACTTTTAAATACAGTTCGCTTAATTAAAGCATCTTTAAATCCGAATCTAGAATTAGATGGAATATTGCTTACAATGTTTGATGCAAGATCAGGTCTTCATAAACAAGTCGCCAATGAAATTAAAACTCATTTTGGTGAATCAGTTTTTGAAACAATTATTCCAAGAAACGTTAAGCTTGCAGAATGTCCAAGCTTTGGAAAGCCAATAATTTTATATGATATAGAATCAAAGGGTAGTGAAGCTTACCTGGCCTTAGCAAAAGAAATTATTTTAAAAGAAAGATTGAAACAATCAAAAGTAGAAACTGCAGTGGAAGCAGAAAGTGAAATCATGGATCGAATTCCATCTTTAGAAAATATCAAATTTGATGATCATCAGGTGATGAACTAATGAAAGAGGGAGTTATGGCAAAAAAAATGGCACTTGGAAAAGGGATTGCGTCTTTGTTACAAGAGACAGCGACACCACCGGTAGTTACACAAAATTTTACAAACCCATCAATTGAAAGAGAAGTTGAAGTAAGAATTGAAAATACACCTTTGATGGTAAATATAGCTTCAATTAAAACCAATCCAAACCAACCAAGAAAAATTTTTAAAGAAAAAGATTTAGAAGAATTAACAGAATCAATTAAAGAAAATGGAGTTATCCAACCATTAATAGTGACAGAGCTTCCTGAGGGAAAATTTGAACTCGTCGCCGGAGAAAGAAGACTTCGAGCTTCAAAGAAAGCTGGACTCGATCACGTACCGGTCATAGTTAAAAGAGCGACAGATCGTGAAAAAATGATTATGTCTATTATTGAAAACGTTCAACGATCAGACTTAAATTGTGTTGAAGAGGCCCTGGCTTATTATCAACTCATGAATGAATATAATTTAACTCAAGAAGAAGTGGCCAAAAAATTAGGAAAAGAGAGATCAACGATTGCAAATTTTTTAAGAATACTAAACCTTCCTCGTCCAGCAATTGATCTATTACAAAAAGAAGCTTTAAGTTTCGGACACGCCAAAATATTAGCATCATTAAAAGAGAGAGAAGACATTATACGCCTTTCAAATGAAGCTGTCCTTAATGGATGGTCAGTTAGAGAGCTAGAAGTCGCTATAAAGGCTAAAAAGCCATTAAAAGAAAAAAAGGCGCAATCAAAAAACCCATTTTTCGATGAAAAGCTTGATCAATTTAGAAAGACACTAGAACAAAAAACTGGATATCACTTTAGTCTTACTTCAGGAAAAAATGGTTCTGGTCAAGTAATATTAAAATTTAACAATGAAGCAGAATTTAACGACATTTACGAATTTCTACTTTCCAAATAAAATAGAATAAATAGTGGTTCTATAGGGGCACTTTAAAAGTGCCCTTTTTTTTGGAAGTAAAAATGGATAAAAGAAAAAATGACATGTCAGCAATTATTGAAGAGGGATGCAAGTTAGAAGGCAACGTGTCTTTTAATGGCACCGCAAGAATAGCTGGAATTGTTTCCGGAACATTGTTTTCAAATGACACAGTGATTATTTCCGAAGGAGCAATAATTAACGCAGATATAAGCGCAAACATTATAATCATTGCTGGAACAGTAAAGGGAAATGTTAAGGCTTCATCTAGAGTTGAAATATTAAAACCGGCCAGGTTTGAGGGCGTCATAACCACACCAAGTTTAATTGTGGAAGAGGGCGTAATATTTCACGGCACAACAAAAATGCGTGATAAAAAATCTTGACGATAACCTCGTAAAACATTATTCATTAGTGAATTAAAATCAAAGATTTATTAAATAAAAATTGCATAATTTTTATTCGTAACTTTCCTTAGGAAGATGAAAATGATTGTAAAAATTTTCGAATCATTAAGCGTAGATCAAACAGTATTCATTCAATTCGTATCTCTCATTATAATTTTTATCATTCTTTCAACCGTATTGTTCAATCGATTGAAAGATGTTTTAGATCACAGAGAGAATAAAACAACAAAGTTAGAAGATAATGCTCATGCTGTTTATAAAAAAGCGGATGAATTGGCAGAACAATATAAGGCGCATGTTGAAAAAACGCACCACGAATCTCAATTGAAATCGTCTAAGAAAAAATCTGAAATATTAAACAATGAAAAAAGCTTAATTAAAGAAGCTGAAGAAAAATTAAATAAAGAATACGAAGAAAAAAGAATGGCGCTTGAAAAAGAGTTTGCTCAAAAAAGAGAAACTGCACTCGCTCAAGTTTCAGAACTATCTTTACAATTAGTAACTAAAATAACGAAATAGGTATCAAGTTGAAGACGAAAATATTATTTGTAATTTACAGCTTAACAAGTATGACGAATTTGATGGCAGCTGGAGATGGTCACCATGAACCATCAGTGATGGATTTAAAATATCCAGCACTAAATTTTGTTTTATTTTTTGGTTTTATCGTTTGGAAAATTAAAAAACCACTATCAGACATGTTTGATAAAAAATCTGAAGACGTTAAAACCCTAATGAAATCAGCGGCTGAGCAAAGTAAAAACGCGGAAGAGAAGCTTCAGAGCTTTAATGCCAAAATTAAAAACCTTGAATCTGAAACTGTAAAAATCAATACAGATTACGAAAACGAAGTCGTAAACTATGCAAAAATTCAGAGCGATGAAACAGCAACGACCATTGCAAGAATGAAAAGAGATATTGAAAACAAACTTGCTGGCGAAAGAAAAGAAATGATGGATGGCTTAAGCCATGAACTATTAAATGAAGTTGTTGGAAAAACCAAATCAACAATTAATTTAGATAAAAACCTTAAAGATAAAGCAACTCAAAACATTGTTGCGGGAATTAGATAATGAAAGAGCAAATTATCGCAAAAGCTTACGCGCAATCAATAGTCGAATTGGCAGAAGAAACAAAGTTAGATCTTGCGAAAGAACTAACGACTCTTACTGAAACAATTAACAAGTCAAATGATCTTGAAACAGTTCTGTTTCTTGATGTTTTTACAGCAGAAGAGAAGTGGGGTGTTTTAGAAGCTGTTGCAACTAAACTAGGCCTTTCTCAAATTACAAAAAACCTTTTAAACTTTTTAATCAACGAAAAAAGAATTGGTCTTTTTCCAATGATTTTTAAAAATGTCATCGTGATCGACGATCACAAAAAAGGGTTTTTACGTGGAACAATCGAAGGATCAGAATCACAAATTAATGATTCTTTGAAAAATGAATTAAAAAATTATTTAAATAAGAAATTAGGTAAAGATGTTGTATTAACTTATGAACAAAACGATAAAATCGCTGCAGGTTTTAGAGTGACGGTAGAAGATTTACAACTAGATGCTACGTTAGAAAATCAATTAGAAAAATTTAAAAGCGATGTTTTAAATTCGTAAAAATAACGAAGAGGTAAAAAATGGCAATGAATCCAGAAGAGATTACAAGTATTATCAAAGAAAGAATCTCTAATTTTCAGACAAAGTTACAAGTAGATGAAGTTGGAACTGTATTAACTGTTGGGGATGGTATCGCAAGAATTTATGGTCTTAAAAATGTTATGGCCGGAGAGCTTGTTGAATTTGCAACGGGAACAAAAGGGATGGTTTTAAACCTAGAAACAAACAACGTTGGGGTTGCGGTTCTAGGAGAAGATAACGGAATTAAAGAAGGAACTTCGGTAAAAAGAACCGAAAAAATCGTTGCGGTTCCAGTTGGTGACGCTCTTTTGGGAAGAGTTGTAAACGCAATCGGAGAGCCAATCGATGGATTAGGTGAAATAAAATCTAAAGAAACTAGAGTTGTAGAAATTAAAGCTCCAGGGATTATTGCAAGAAAATCTGTTCACGAGCCATTACAAACTGGTTTAAAAGCAATCGACTCGATGATTCCAATCGGAAGAGGACAAAGAGAGCTTATTATTGGCGATAGAAAAACTGGAAAAACGGCTATTGCTATCGACACAATCATTAACCAAAAAGGTAAAGACGTTGTTTGTATTTACGTAGCCATTGGACAAAAACAATCTACAGTAAGACAAGTTCAACAAAAATTGAAAGATGCTGGTGCGCTTGATTATACGATCATCGTATCTGCAACAGCTTCTTCATCTGCACCAATGCAGTTTTTAGCACCATACACTGGTTGTACAATGGGAGAATATTACAGAGATACAAAAAGACATGCTGTAATTATTTATGACGACTTAACAAAGCAAGCACAAGCATACAGACAGATGTCACTTCTACTAAGAAGACCACCAGGACGTGAAGCTTTCCCGGGTGACGTATTTTATTTACACTCAAGACTACTTGAAAGAGCGGCAAAACTTTCAGATGCACTTGGTGCAGGATCGCTTACAGCGCTTCCAGTAATTGAAACTCAAGAAGGTGACGTTTCGGCGTACATTCCAACTAACGTTATTTCAATTACAGACGGACAAATATTCTTAGAATCAGATCTATTCAACTCTGGTATCAGACCAGCGGTAAACGTTGGTCTATCGGTTTCAAGAGTAGGTGGATCTGCTCAAGTAAAAGCAATGAAAAAAGTTGCAGGTACATTAAGACTAGACCTTGCTCAATATAGAGAGCTAGCTGCATTTGCTGCCTTTGGATCTGATCTAGATGAAGCGACAAAAAGACAGCTAAATAGAGGTGAGAGACTTGTTGAACTTCTAAAGCAAGATCAATATTCTCCTATCGACGTTATCAATCAGGTTGTAGTTATTTTAGCAGCGACAAAAGGATTACTAGACGTAGTTCCAACTTCAAAAGTTAGAGATGCAGAAAAAGATATCGTAGAGTTCTTGAACACAAGACATGCAGACACTATGAATGAAGTAAGAGCAAGCAAAGAAATTAACGCTGCCAATGAACCAAAAATTCTTGAAGCAGTTAAGAGTTTCTTAGCAACTAAAAAATACTAAGATTTTAGGACAATAAAATGGCCAATATTAAAGAGCTAAAAAAGAAAATCAAGAGTACGAAGAGTACATTGAAAATCACACAAGCGATGAAGCTGGTTTCAGCTGCAAAGCTTGCAAAGGCTCAACATAACATTCAGAACTCAAGACCATATACGGCTGAACTTGAAGACACAATTCGAGTCGTATCTGCCTTAGTTCAAGGTTATGATCACGAGTATTTACACGATAAGAAAGAAAACAAAAAAGCAATCATGCTAATAATTTCTTCGGATCGTGGATTATGTGGTTCGTACAATTCTCAGCTTACTAAAAAAGTTAGAAAATTTTTAGATGAAACAGATCTAGAAGTAAAAATGTATTTCATTGGAAAAAAAGTAAGAGATCTTTTACCTGCAACTTATAATAAAGGTAAAACTTTTTCTTTTGCTAAGGCCGAGCCAAGCTTCATGGAAATGGAGCACATTGCGGTTGAGCTTGGTGAAATGTTTACATCTGGAGAGGTTGGAAAAGTATTTGTAGCATACAATATTTTTCAATCGGCAATTGCGTTTGATTCAACGGTAAAGCAATTATTACCAATGACTCTAGACTCGCAAAAAGTTGATGATCTAAGAGAGAAATTTCCTTTTGATTTTAAATATGATCCAAATCCAACAGAGATTTTGAATACGCTTATTCCTCAAACTTACGTTAGTTCGCTTTATACATCTTTATTAGATGCAGTAGCGGCTGAACACGGTTCAAGAATGAGTGCGATGGATTCGGCATCTGGTAACTGTAAAAAAGCAATTAGAACGTTAACAATAAAAGCAAATAAACTAAGACAAGCAGCCATTACAACGGAATTAACAGAAGTTGTTTCTGGTGCGGAATCTTTAAACGGTTAAGGGGATCACCAATATGAGTGAAAATTATGGTGTAGTAAAACAAGTTATGGGTCCAGTTATCGACGTTGAATTTTCTAACGGGAAAATTCCAGCGATTTATAACGCCCTAAAATTAACAAACAAATCAATTTCTAATCAAGAATGGAACCTGGTGGTTGAAGTTGCAGCTCACCTTGGTGACAACATGGTTAGATGTATTGCGATGGATTCTACTGAAGGTTTATCAAGAGGGTTAAAAGTTCTTGATACGGGTAAGCCAATCCAAGCGCCGGTTGGTAGAGAGTGTTTAGGAAGAATTATCAATGTTTCTGGTGAGCCAATTGATGAAAAAGGACCAGTAGGAGCAAAGAAAACTTACGACATTCACAGACCAGCTCCAGGTTTTGATAGACAATCAACAAAGCTTGAGCAGTTTTTTACAGGTATTAAAGTTATCGATCTTCTAGCTCCTTATTTAAGAGGTGGGAAGATTGGTCTATTCGGTGGAGCAGGAGTTGGTAAAACGGTTCTAATCCAAGAATTAATTAACAACATTGCAACTCAACACGGTGGATACTCTGTATTCGCTGGTGTAGGTGAAAGAACAAGAGAAGGAAACGATCTTTATCACGAAATGAGTGATTCTGGCGTTATCGATAAAACAGCACTGGTGTTCGGACAAATGAATGAGCCACCGGGAGCAAGAGCAAGAGTAGCATTAACAGGTCTATCTGTTGCGGAATATTTCCGTGATGAAGAAAACCAAGACGTTCTTTTCTTCGTTGATAACATCTTCCGATTTACTCAAGCGGGTTCAGAAGTTTCTGCACTACTTGGACGTATTCCATCTGCCGTAGGTTACCAACCAACATTAGGAACAGAGATGGGAGCTATGCAAGAGCGTATTACATCTACAACAAATGGATCGATTACATCTATCCAAGCTGTTTACGTACCTGCAGATGACTATTCGGATCCAGCACCAGCAACAACGTTTGCTCACTTAGATGCAACGACAGAATTATCAAGACAAATTGCCGAGCTTGGAATTTATCCAGCGGTTGATCCACTTTCTTCTTCATCGACAATTTTATCTCCAGCAATCGTTGGCGATGAACACTATGACGTTGCAAGAGGTGTAAAAAAGATTCTTCAAAAATATAAAGAATTACAAGACATCATTGCAATTTTAGGTATGGATGAATTATCTGAAGAAGATAAAAAAATCGTTGGTCGCGCAAGAAGAATTCAAAGATTCTTATCTCAACCGTTTTTCGTTGCTGAGCAATTCACTGGTTTAAAGGGTCAATTTGTAAAAATTGAAGATACAATTAAAGGATTCAAAGCAATTTTAAATGGCGAGTGCGATGATTTACCAGAACAAGCATTTTATCTTGTTGGTGGATTAGATATGGTTTATGAAAAAGCTGCTCAAATTAGAGCAAGCACAAAATAATAACGGATAAAAAATGAACTATTTTACAGTAGACATTCTTACTCCTTCAAAAATTGTAGCGAAAAATATGCCTGCAGAGTCGTTGTTAGTACCAACGGTTCGCGGGCAAATTAATATTCTAGAAAACCATACCCATATCGTTTCAAAACTTTCCACGGGTGTTTTGTCGGTGTTCGGTGGTGCAGACTATGCGGATAGAAACTTTTCTATTTCAACAGGTGTTTGTAAAATTTTAGATAACAAGATTACAATTTTGGCCAACACTTCCGAAGAAAGTGTAGAGGTTGATGGAGAAAGAGCTAAGCTTGCCCTCAAAAGAGCCGAAGAGAAATTGGCGAACTCAGAAGGCCTTTCTGATGAAGAAATTGAAAAGTATCAGAGAAAGGTTGAAAGAGCGAAACTTAGAATTCAGTTGTCTGAATTTGTCAGAAAAAGAAATTAATCAATTTGAGTACTCACGAAGAGTGAGTACTCAACCTTAAAACCCCCTTGAATACTCAAAAAAGATAGGAAATTTTTTCTTTTCCTTGTATACAGTAAGTCCCATTGTAAAATATTATCAATGGCCAAATTCAATTTTAAAAAGATATTCTTCTTTATCTTGACGCTCGAAACGATCATTATTTCAGCGACAATTTATCGTTATAACTTACCACTTTTTCCAGGCGAGAAAACGGTCAATCTAAGGGCCATAAACAACCTGCAAGAAAACATTCAAAGGCTAATGGATTCAAAAGAGTTGGTCGAAGAAGCTAAAGCGGCCGAACAGGTACAAATAACTGATGAAATGATAAAGCTTGTTTCTAGGGAAATTGAAAACAATTCTGTAAAAATTAAAAAACAAAAAGACTCTATAGTAACAGCTAAAGCAATCACGCAAATAAATCAAATTAAAAGAAAAAGAATTGTTGCTGAAAACGAAAACATGAAATCAATCAACAACGATGAATTAATCTCATTAACCGGATTTAAAAAAGAAAGAATTAAAATAAACAAAATCACCATTGAAGATGAATTTGTAAAAGAGGAAGCAGTATCTCTTTCTAGCTCAGCTATTAAAAAAGAAGTAGAAACAAAACAAGTAGTTGAAGAAGATAAATTCATCGATGAAGAAATTACAGAATATGATTATTCAAAACCTGCAAGCTTTATGGACAAGAAGTTGTCGCAAAACGTTCTTAAAGCAATTGAAAGAGAATCAGACAAGAAGCTAGTAATGAGCTCACCGATTAAGCACGACAGAACATTAAAAGACGAAATTAAAGATGTTGCCCTTGAGGAAAAGCCTGAAGAGTTTTCACCAGAAGACAATATGGTAATTTACGACTACGGAAAAAACCAAACAACAGCGAAAACCGAAGAAAAAGTTTCTAACTTTTTAAGCGTAGACACTGGGACAAAGTTAAACCTAATAATCAAGAATCAAAATGAAGAAGCAGAATATAGAGTAGTAAATCTTGCTGACGAATCAACAGAATCGGTGGCCATGACCAATGAAGAAACCACCATAGACACAATCGGTGAAGTTTATAGTGCACAACTTGTCTTTACTGACTATCCAGTTGTTCAAGCAGAATTAATAAAGGGAAAAAACAATATCTTTCTACCAGCACGAGAAGAAATTGAAAAAATGAACATAGGTCAAGATAAAGGAATCATCATTGTTAAACCGGGAAAAGAAGTTCAAGTGGTTGGGGTTGGACATGACGATGAAGTTTACTTCTATAATGATTCTTATGAAAAAACAAACGAGAAGAATGCCAAATATGTTTTAATTAATAATTTAGATACCGGATTGTTCTGGTTAAAGTTTAAACTTAACGGACAAGAGTTCAAGCGATGGGTAAACATAAGTCCAGGAACGATTCACTATTTAAACGTAGCACTTGAAGAAAAGATAGAAAGAATTGATCTTAAAATGAAGCAATTAATTGATGAAGATGAAGATTTGAATATCCAAGAAAAACTTCTTAGTTTAAATGAGAATAAAATCATTAATAAAGTTGCACTCAACAAATATCAAGCGAAAACCATTTCAGACAAATCACAAAACAACTTAATTAAGCTTGAAGGCGACAAAGGAAAAAACTATATTATTAGTTTTAAAAATGAAAAAAATCTAATTTATCCTGGAAAAAACATAATTGAATATGCACTCGGAAAAACTGGACTTAAAGACATAGATCAAGCGTGTGTGATTTTTTCAAAGCCAAAACAAGAGTTGTTAAAAAACTCAATTAATGGATACACATCTGGAAACAGCATGTTTGTCGACCGTAAATATCTTTTGAAAAACGGCGATGTTACAAGTGAGCCAAGCGAAGCTGTAGAGTGGATTATGATTTACGGTGAAGACGAAGGCCAAGTCTTTATTGAAAATGAGTATTCAGATTCTAGCAGAGAACAAAAGACAGCACCTTGCCTAAATAACACAATTCTAATCGATCACCAGTAAGGGTTATAATCAACTTTGCCATTTTTCGTGAAAAGAGTACGATAATAATCTACCTTGGCGGGTTCTAGATCAATTTTTTTTAGTTCTTTAATAAAATTGTCAGAATGTTTTTGGCAGACAACTTGCGGATTCAATTCACAAAGCGCGTAATAGGCACCAAAGAAACTATTTCTCGACGAAGTAAAAGATAAAATAAAATCAGGAATATTAGAAAAAATTAGTGGAAGTGTACGAGTTAGAGCGGCAAAATCTTTCTTGTTAGAATATAGAATTGAAAGATAGAAATAATTGAGAGATCGAAGTGGCTTCATTGAGGAAATTAATTCAATTTTTTTATCTGAATGTATCGCTGGATTTAAAAAAACATCATTAATTGAAGTGGCCAATAAATCAACTTGACCAGGGTTCCACTTCCAAACTCGAATGAGCAGTTGGTTTGTGTCAGAGAAATCACCATTTGAATGCTTTGATCTAACTAAGTTAACAATGCTATCTGGGGTTGGCTCATGGGCAACGGCATAAGTAAACAATGTTTTAGTATCAAGAAAAACTTTTGAATAGTTAAAAGAAAAAATTACTAAAACAAAAATATAAACTTGAAAAAAAACTTTGAAAAAAGGAGGAAGGTAATCTTTTATTAGAACAATCATGAAAAGAAAGAAAAATAACTGACCTGTTAAAAAATAAGTATCACTAACAAAAACGTTGGCGACTTGAACGATCGGAAGTGATAATGAAAGCAAAATACCAGTAAAGAAAAACAAGAGTAGAAGTCGATTTGGATGTTTCTTTTTATAGAAAAAATAAACAACCAAAGAAAGCAAAAAAAACAGACAAAGGCCAAAAACATTTTGCCATGAACCTGGATAGCGCGGTGTCGGAAGTGAGTCGAATTGAAAAAATGAAAGATAAAAATAACGACCAAGCGAAAGAAACTTTAAGTCAAGATTGTCAAAAAGATTAAGAGTGGTTTTACTAATTCCAGAATTTAAAGAAGAAAAAACATATCGATAATAGTAAAAATGTATACCTAAGGAAAAAAGCATTGTTAAAAACGGGGCAATTAAAAGCCTCCACCTGTTGAAGCGAAGAAAAATCCATTCATAGATAAAAATTAAAAAAACAACAGGTAGATTAATTGGGTGTGAAAACGAAATTAGTAACACCAAAAAACTTAACGAAAAAGAAAAGACAAAAGACTTGCGAAAAAACACAGGAGGGCGAAGATATAAACGGAGTAAAAAAAGCATAAAAACCAACGAGAGCAAGTGTTTCTTTGCTGAAATCCAAGCAACACTTGAAACCGAAAGGGGCGAACAGCCGATAAGAAAAACAAGTGCAAACGAATGGCTTTCATTTAAAAAAATGCGAGAAATTGAAAATAGTGTAAAAAGTGTAATAAGCCAGAGAAAAAAGTTACCCAATTGAAAAGAATACCAATTAAAAAAAGAAGAAAGCCTGATATCAAAGTAATAAAAAAAGTCTCTCACGGGAAGGAAGTCAAAAATCTTACCAGTTTTCACAAACATAAAATAATCAGCGATAGAAGTTAACTCGTATAAAGGTGAAATCAACAGAGGATCATCGTAACTAAGAATTGGCCGATTAAAAAGAATCAATGAATAAATAAATAAAAGAGAGGTAAAAAGAAGGAAAATCAAAACAGAGCGAGAGTTAATCTGTTTCATAGGCATCGAATTTTTTAGGCTGGTTGTGCGAAAAATAAATTGGATTAATAATTTTTGAATCTAAATGATAAGGGAAAACATCTGATTTCGGAAAGTTTTTTACGAGTTCTTTAGGGAGTCCGGGGCATATATGTTTTAAGGAGCAAGTTGAGCAAGCACCTTGGTGTCGGAATAAAATAAAAACCCTGATTGCCTGAAAAAGTTCACAAATTAAAGTCCACAGTGATTTTTTTCCGAAGAAAACCGGGTTTGGTTTAAACAGCAGAATAAAAGGAGCCAAAAGGACTGCGCCGCAAACTGAAAAAAAGTTCTTTCTAAAGGTCCAGTGAACAAAAGGATTCCATTCTTGATTCTCGTAAATTTCTTGCCAGTAAAGTCTCACCTTGTCCTCGTGTCCTTTTACAAAGCAAAAAGGTATAAAGCGAAGATTAATTTGTTTAAAATCTTTCGCATGATTATCAAGAGCAGCTGTAAGATGTTTGCCAATTTGAGAATATCCATCAAGGCGAACATTGCTATGATTGTCGTAGCCAACTGTTTCTTCACTCGGATTATAAACAATAAAGTTAAGTTCTTCGGGATTAAACGACTTAACAAAAGTTAAATAATCATTAAGCGTATGCATGTTTATTGGATTAACGACCATGTTAATACGTATTTTAATCTGAAGCTCTCGCGCATGGTGGATGCTTTGAACAATTTTATTAAATGAACCTTTAATTTGGGTTAGTTGATCATGTACACTCTCTAAGTGCGAATGAAGCGAAAAAAGAGTTTCATTTAATCCATTATTTCTAGCCTGTGTATAGCTATTGAGATCAGAAAATCGCCATCCATTAGTAATAACGTTAATATCTTTAAAGCCAAGAAAGCGAGCGTAACCAACAAGCTCCATAAAGTTGCGATGTTGGGTTGCCTCTCCTCCAGTAAAATCGATATCTCTAAGCCTGAAAATTTTTTTGGCAATCCACATTTGTCTTTTAAGAGTTTGGAGTGGAAAGTTTTTTGCCGTTCCCTCTTCGAGAGATTTTAAATAATAACAAAACTGACAGCGGAGTCCACAGGCGAATCCAGTATAAAGGATAAGTCTTTTTGTAAGGGTCCTCTTGTGAAAAATAGAGTTGTATTTTTTGTTAATAAACATAAAAAAATGATATTAGATATTCTTGAACCTGACTAGAAATTAATATTTAAGTGTCTCTTAAAACAAAAAGAGAAGCAGATTAGAGCAACACCAACAAAAAAACCAATTAACTTTATCTTCCAATAGAAAGAATAATCAGGACCAATGCGAATTTCAGACTTGTCTAATGGGGCTAAAAAGCCGATCTGAGAAAGATTAACCGGGAACAGTTGAACAGAAGAAGTAAAACTAGTCTGAGCCTTAAGAAAGTTGGAGTAATTATATGGAACGACGACTAAACATTTAAATTGATTTGGGTTTATTAATTCTATTTCTAGAAAACCATCAATAATTTTTTCAGAAATTATTGTAATCGGTTTTGGACAGACCCGAATATTTGGTGAGGTTAATAATGTGAGATTGATAGGATCAAATTGACCAGCCCCAACAGAAGTCAAAAAACTCTTTTTGTCTTTGGTAATAAAAGTGGGCGAATAGCTTAAAATATTCTTTTCATATCTGTACAAAGATAGAAAGCCACTGAGAAGATTGGGTGGTGAGATCAGCCCTGGTGAAAATACCAATTGATCAACAACATATTGACCAGAGATTTCTTGAAATAAACTTCTGTAGGGAGGTAATGGATGTGTGTAACCAAAAACAGAATTTATATTATAGACGCGGTTGGTATTTAGGTGCCACCCGAGTGAATTATAAGTTTCAGCTCGAGTCATTCTTTCTTTAATGTTTTTATCAAAGCTAAGCAAACTGTCTGAGGTAACCCGCGTGTGAAATTGAAATGAGTAAAGCAGAAAGGCAAAAAGTTGAAAAATCAAATATTGCCTAAAAGAAAAAACAGGAAGCCAGTTAAAAACAACAAAAAACGAAAGCACGACCATGACAAGATCAAGCCACAACGGATTTTGCCAAAATGAGGCCCCAATCAAAAGCAGCAATACAAACCAAGTGTATGTCTTTTCTTTAAAGTGATTTGGTTTATATTGATAAAAAGAATAAAAGATTAAAAGCGGTGAAAGTAAAAGGAAAACACGCTGAGGAATTCTGAAAAGATTTAAACCAGGAATTGAGCTAAAGAAATGATTTATGCTGTCTGTTGGGGGAATAATAAAAACCATAATCATAAAAAGAAACAAGATTAAAAAAATATTTTTCCTCCAACCATGCTCTTTAATGATAAAAACCAACGTCGGTAACCCTAGAAAATATTTTGTTTCATGGAACAAAAAATAATTGTCATTATTTAGATTCACTATCTTTAAAGTAAAAAAATCAAGAAGATGTTTGAAGTTTAACTTGGCATATGAATATAAGAGAAATGTATCATCTGTTTTTCTAAAAAGGTCATTACCTGAAAAGATGTAATTATAAACAAGGAATAAAAAATCTAGAGAAAAAAATACAGGAATCAATATGGCGAGAAAAAAGATCTTCCATCTTTCCTTAAACTGAACTCGATTAAAAAAATAGAGTAGTGGAAAAACAAAAAAAACAAAATAAAAGACAAGCTGGAACGAAGGGCCACTTAATGTTATCAATCCAAAAACAATGCCCCAAGCAAATAAAAACCATGAAAATCGGTTAGTATTTAAAATCCAAATTAAAAAAAATAGAAAAGAAATGGGAAAATACAGCGAAGTGTGTCCGAAAAAAATACGAGTCATCGTAGTTGGTAAGAACGCAAGTGAAATAGCAAGTAATAAATTCTCAAGTTTACTAAAATATTCTTTTTGTTTAAAAAGATCAAACGTGAAGGAGAATAGAGTTGCATGAAAAATAAAGACAGTGAGGCTAAGTGCGAAACCTTCGTTAAGGCCGAGACTCATAAAGAGTCTTTCAAGAGGAACGTGCCCGACATTTGGCGCAACCAGCTGTCCTCCCATCCAAAGCCAATCATAAATGGGGGTGAAGTGAGGAAAAGAGTTGTTTGAAATTCGAAGAGTTAGTAGGTGATGTGAAATATCATTAGTGCCAACAAAAAACTCTGGGCCATAACCCAATAAAAACCAAATCATCAAGGTTAAAATAAGCCCGATTAAAAAAATAAAAAAAGGCTTATTAAAAACTTCGTCAGATGAATAATTTGAATTAAACATTATTCAATTGTAAACTATACAAACAAAAAAGGAACCGTAATGTTTATAAGCTTCATCATAATTTCTGAAAATGAGTTAGGTATTAGTGAAAATGTTAAGAGACTTAAAGCAGTTTTAAATGATTCTTTGAGTTTTGAGATTGTTGGGGCCTTTGGAAAAAATCCATCGAGACAAAGAAATGAGGCGGCCAAACACGCAAAGGGCGAATGGTTGTATTTTTTGGACGACGATTCTCTGTTTTCAGACTTCAACATAGATGAGTTGAAATTGGTACTAAAAAAATATCCTAAAGCAATTGTTGTTGGTGGACCTTCTGTTTTACACCATAATGAAAGTGTATGGCAAAAGGCAATAGAGTTAGTTTTTACAACAGACTTAGGAGTTGGACCATTGAAGGCTCGATATTTGTCTGTTGGGCAAACCAGATTATCAAATGAAAAAGAATTGATACTTTGTAATTTAGTCATTCAAAAAACAACATTCATTGAAGCGAATGGATTTAATGAAGAGCTTTATCCTAACGAAGAAAACGAATTTCTATCAAGACTTAAAAAGCTTGGAGAAATAGTTTATGCACCACAAATGGTGGTATATAGAAAACATAGAGAAAATATTTTTTTATTTTTTAAGCAAATGATTCGATATGGGCAAGGAAGAACAAGGCACCTATTGTTTTCCACTGAATATGGTGATTTTGTTTATTTCATTCCACTATGTGGGCTAATTGCAGTTGGCGTTTTTCTGTTTCTAGAGCCGATGCTTTTTGGCTGGGTGCTTGCCCTGTATTCAGTAATTATTTTGCCAACATTGATTATAAACGCAATTTATGGCAAAAGTCTGTTATTAATCATATTTGGATATTTGGCATATAGCGTATGTCATCTCGGGTATGCACTTGGGCTATTTTTGGGACTATTAGATTTGAAAAAAAGATCATCAACCAATCCAACAGTAAAAATTTTAAATTAGAAATCGAGCTTCTTAAAAACTTCAAATGTTTTTCGATATCCCGCTGTCATAATGTATTTTGCTTTTTGGGGATCGAGAGAAAATGAGTTTGTGAAAAAAAGTTTATAGTGTGAATGATCTGGATAGATATCTATAAATCGAATGTTGGGATTAAAATTTAATTTTCGCTCTAAAATAGATGTTATATTGTTAATATCTTTAGATGAAAAATTGTTAGACTTCATATAATCAAAAACGGTATCAATGATATCTTTTGACAAAACTTTTTGAGAACGAGAGGCAACAATTTTCTTTTGAATCATTAAATAAATCGCCTGCATACAGATTGCCGGTAAGCCATAGTTAATCAAAGATCCAATTTCATCATGATAGTGATAAGGAGTATGAGTCCAGCTAGAAATGATATAATCACATTTGTTATCAACGGCAACATGATTAGATAGCGTTTCACGAATTTCACCATCAATGTAGTAATCAATGTGACCAGAAATTGGATTTTTGATTGGAAAAGGGGCATAAAAAGGAGGGACACTCATACTCGCAGAAATAGCATCTGAAATATTTATACCAGTGTAGTATTCTGCAGTTGAATCATGAATGGGGCTTGGGTAGTTGTACTTACTAAATATGACCTTTCTTGAGTGATCAAGTTGAGTTGCAACAACAAACATGTCTGCCATATAGTCGTTAAAGTCTTGTGAAATCAGAACATTTTTTTGCATGTATTGATTTAAGCCCTCTGTGGAAAATAAACCAGAAATAGAAAGGAGGGGTCTTGCCATTTGCTTCAAAAGTGAGGGAAATCCTTCAAAGGGATTGTAAAAATCAAAATTAAAAGGTTCTCTGCCTGGCATTTTTCTTGAAAGCATGTCGACATAAGTGATGCCTTTTAATGAAGTTTGAGATTTATTTCGATTAATGGTTGCATCAATAACATCAATCGGTCTAAATCCAGAAGCAAAATAAAGATTGATTAGTGAACCAGCTGAAGATCCAACATATGTTGAAATTTCATAATCAGGGGCATGGGGAGATTTATTGTGCTTTAAAGTAAAGCCAAATTCTTCGAGCGCAAGGGCAACGCCTAAGTGCCAAGAGGCAGCCTTTACAACACCGCCGGATAAGACAAGGGCACATCTCTTATTTTTAAAATTTGAAACATCGATATTGTGATACATATAAATATTCTAACATAAAGAGCTGTTAAAACTAAACTGAAACAAACCAGACCAAAACAGACAAATATTAATTTGTTTTGAAAAAAAATGAATACTCATTACAATAAAACATGCAAGGAGCATGTATTATGCAAAAAACAGGAAGTTGGTTGTCTATTCTAGATTTTGCCAAAGAAAAAAATCAATCGATCTCAACTATCAGAAGATCAATTAAAGCAGGAAGAGTTCGCTATAAAGAAGAAAATGGAAGGTATTTAATTTGGGTTGAAGAAATTAAGCCATCATTAGAAAAAATACAGGAATTAGAAATAGAAAAACTAAAAAAAATTGTTAGACTTCAAAAAGAAGAAATTGAAGATTTAAAAATGCTTTTAAGCGTGTATGAAAAATCATCCAGCCTTAAAACGACTAGGTTTGAAGATTTACCAGTCTTGCCAGAAATAGAACTATGAAAAAAATAATAATACTATTTGTTTTTTGTTTAAGCTTTACAGTTAGATCCTCAGAGTCCATGAGGAACTGCATGCTCCTTCCAATTACAGATAGTATCGACAACAAAATCGGATTTACAATATTTGAAGACATAGAAGAATATATAAAAGAAAGCTCGTGGTGTACTTATAAATCAAACTCTCAACTGATAGATGTTTTAGGACAATATTCAAGAAATTTAGAATCACATTTAAATAATAAAGATGTCTTGAAAGTCATTGCCGATAAAACCAAAGCAGGATCTCTAATTAAAATTAATTTGAATATGGTGGCCGGGTTTACAGATATCACCATGGAAATAATAGGCGATAATGGCGAAGATAAATATTTTAAAGAGACAACACAATTAAAAAGCAACGATACATCACTTATAAGTCAAACAATTAAAAACTGGTTAGAGGTTTATGAAAAGACGATTCCTTATAGTGGAAGAATAAAAGGAATCCTAGGTGAGCAATTTACAATAGATATAGGAAGAAAATCCAATGTTTATAATAATTCAGAAATAATCATTGAAAGAACGATCGGTAAAAGACAGCACCCACTTTTAAAAGAAGTTGTTGATTTTCAAACAGAAAAAATAGCAGAGGCAAAAGTTTTTGATGTGAATGATAATCAAGCTCAAGCCAAAATAACATATTTAGAAAATAATAAAAGAATAAAACTAGAAGACTGGGTCAAGGTTCGTGCACAAGAAACAAGAAAAGCCATCGAGCAAGTTAGTTATTCAGACAAAGAGACAGAGGATTTTGGAAAACTTGGAACAATTGGTATTTTGGCGAGTTTAGGCTCGGGAACACTTAGTCAGTCTGGATCGACAAGCCGTGAATTGGGCGGGCTCCTTTATGGTGTGGATGTTGAAACAGAGTTATGGTTAACGAGGGCCTATTGGATTGGACTTGATTATGGAATAAAATTTGGTTCATATGAAAAAGAAACTGGGACATTTTCATCTAGCAAAGCAAGCACAAACAATAGTACTTTTCGGATAAAATTTGGTTACAAATATTTGCCGATGGGTTTTTTCTATGGACCACAAGTTGATGCCTATATGGGCTTTGGATCATTCACTTATGGTGTAGAAACAATTACAACCGATCAAGTGACAGAAAAAACGTTTTCTGGATTATTGCTTGGAACCAAGGGAAGTTTGCCCATTTATGAACAGCTTAGACTTTTTATGATCTTTGATTTTTTACTTTCTAGTAACTATAAAGAAAAAGTAACCGTCTTTGGTGCAGATGAATCGAGCTCACATTATCGCTTAGAATTTGGTCTTCAATATATTTATGCTCCGAATATTAGTTTTAATGGTGGCATAAACATCACATCAAATAAGGCCAACTTTACAGGCTCAACAAAAGAAGAGCAATTTAGAGATGTTTCTGCTAAATTAGGTACAATATTTACCTTTTGATTTGAAGGCAGAAATGAACAGAATAAAAGAGCTTGAGGATCTTATTCTCAAACATAAGGCACTCTATTATCAGGGAAGACCAGAAATTTCAGACAATTCATTTGATAAACTCGAAGATGAACTAAAAAGTCTTGATCCAGAAAATGCCGTTTTAAATATTGTAGGTTCAGTAAGTAGTAATCTTGAAAAAGTTAAGCACGACAAAAAAATGCTTTCCCTAGATAAGACATACGATGAAGGTGAGCTCTTAAAGTGGATCAACAATAGAAAAGTTATTTCAATGTATAAGGTAGATGGGGTAAGTTGCTCTCTAATATATGAAAACCAAAAATTTCATTTGGCAAAAACTAGGGGAGATGGAAGCTTTGGGGAAAATATTACTTCAAAGCTTCTGTGGATGTCAGATGTACCCAAACATATTTCTCCAAAAAACAAGATAGAAATCCGTGGAGAACTTTACTGTAAAGAAAATGATTTTTTTCATTTGTCAGAAGAAATGGAAAAAATGGGGCTTGAAAAGCCAACCAGCCAGAGAAATATCGTTGCTGGTTTCATGGGAAGAAAAGAAAACCTGGAGCTTTGCCGCTATCTTTCATTTATGGCATTTGATGTAATCGGCGATGAGAGCATTGAATATGAGACACAAAAGTTTAAACTATTAGAAAAAGAAAATTTTAAAATTCCAGATATCGACATTCACCTTGGAAATGAAACGACAAGCCACTCAATTAAATCCACCTTAGAAGATGCGAAAAACTTCATGAGTGAAGGAGATTATCAAATTGATGGCCTGGTTTTTTCTCTTGATAGTATTAAAGAGCAAGTAGAGCTTGGAGAAACAGCACACCATCCTAGATATAAGATTGCCTTTAAATTTCAAGGGGAGTCAAAAGAAACATCAATAAAAGAAATCATTTGGTCTGTTTCAAGAAATGGAATCCTAACTCCGGTTGCAGAAGTGGAGCCAGTAGAGCTTTCGGGAGCGACAATTTCGAGAGTCACATTACACAACTATGGACTTGTCCGTCAGTTTCAATTGAAAAGAAATGATGTCATTGAAATAATTAGATCTGGAGAAGTAATCCCTAAGTTTTTAGCCGTGAAAAAATCATCTGACGACAAGTTTGAAATTCCCCAAGCCTGTCCTGTTTGCAGTTCAAAAGTTGAAATCAATGACATCCGATTGTTCTGTAGTAATGAAAACTGTCCAGGAAAAAACAAAGAGTTAATTTTAAATTACATTCAAAAAATTGGCATTGAAGATTTATCATCTAAAAGACTAGATGAACTTTTAAAAAACCAAATGGTGAAGTGTATTCCAGATCTTTATAAGCTTAAAGAAGAAGATTTGTTGAAGCTAGAAAAAGTAAAAGAAAAGTTGTGTAAGAAAATATTAAGTAATATTGAAAAAACCAAAACAACCGATCTTGTAACACTTTTGTCTTCTTTGGGAATAAGCGGAGGGGCTTATAATAAATGTGAAAAAGTTGTAAGGGCGGGATTTGATACAGTTGAAAAGATAAAAAAACTAACAAAAAACGAACTTATGACGATTGAGGGCTTTGCCGAAAAATCCAGTGAAGAGTTTGCTGGCTCACTCGCTGAGAAAATTTCAACTATAGATGAATTGCTTGCGCTTGGTTTTGTTGTAACAAAAGAAGAAAAAACAGAAACACAGGTTAGTGGATTAAAAATCTGTATCACTGGTGCGCTATCTGAAAAAAGGGAAGTCATAGAAGATAAAATTAGAAAAGGTAGCGGAATAGTGGTGACAAGTGTTTCTAAAAACACCGACCTCTTGGTAACAAATGAAGTAAATTCGGAAAGCAGCAAGTACAAAAAAGCAATCGAGTTAAAGATAAAAATAATTTCAGAAAATGAATTATTGGAAATGTTAGGATGAATATTGAAAAAAGAAAGCATATTCACATGTCAAAAATGCACTTATCAGTCATCAAAATGGCAAGGTCGTTGCCCTGAATGCGGTAACTGGAATAGTTTAATCGAAGGAAGCGTTCAACCTTTTTCTAAAAGAAATACACAAGACAAACCAAAAACCAGAAAGGCCCTAAAGCTTTCAGAAATAACATCAATAGAAAACCAGCAAGAAAAAACAGGTCTAATAGAGTTTGATCGAGTTTTAGGCGGAGGGCTGGAGATTGGCTCAGTTGTCCTTTTAAGTGGCGAGCCAGGTGTGGGAAAATCGACACTGCTATTAGAAATTTTAAAAAACATTTCACAAAACAAGACAATAGAAGGAAAAAACTTACTCTATATAAGTGGTGAAGAGTCTGAAGGACAGATATTCAAGAGAGCTAATCGACTTGGGCTTAAAGGAAATAATATTTCAATCTTTTGTGAGACAAACTTAGAAAATATAAAAGAAGAAATTGAAAAACTAAAACCATCATTTATTATTTTAGATTCAATTCAAACTACGACGAGTGAAAACTGTAGCGGGGTTGCCGGATCGATTTCGCAAGTGAGGTTTGTGTGCAATACTGTTATTGAAATTTCAAAATCAAAAAACATAACAACAATTATTGTAGGCCAAGTAACTAAAGACGGAGCACTTGCTGGACCAAAGCTTTTAGAGCATATGGTAGACGTGGTTTTAAGCCTTGAAACCAAAGAAGATAGCGATATCAAAATACTAAGATCGTCTAAAAACCGATTTGGTACAACGAGGGAGGTTGGGTTTCTAGAAATGGGGGCACATGGAATTCAATCGAAAATAAATAGCGAACTCGTTATGAAAAAAGATTCAAATGAAAGATATGTCGGTCGAAGTTTGGGCTGTATGCACGAGGGGAGTCGACTTGTGTATGTTGAAACACAAGCGCTCGTTGTTGATAATAAAACCGGACTTGGGAAAAGGGTTGCATATGGAATAGATCAGACGAGGGTCACCATTTTACTTGCCATCATAGAAAAATATCTAGATTTGAAACTTGAGTATAAGGATATTTTTTTAAATATTATTTCGCCAACAAAAAATATTTCAAAAGAGATAGATCTATCGATTGTTGCCTCAATTATTAGTGCGGTAAAAAACAAACCCATAAAACAAACAGAGTTGTTTTATGGAGAAGTAGGTCTTTCTGGAGAAATAAGAAGTAAAGAATCTATAAAAGAGCACTTTTTTGAATTAGAGCAAATGAAAGTATCAAGGTTTGTGACAGGAAATTCCGTATTTAAAAAAAATAGTAACGAATACCAGATGGAAGTGGTCGGTTACGTGTCTGTTTCAGAAAATATTCTCTAAACTAAACAAAAAAAACTAATGTTTAGACTTAAAACTGACGAAAGTCAGGAAAAATATTTTGGGAGAGGTCATGAAAATAGGGATCAAAAAACAAATAATGATTGGAATTATTGCCGTCATGATAATCGGTGTAACGTCAAACATTGGTTTTTTTATAACAAGCAATAAAGCTTCTTTTATGCTAAGACAAATGGATAGATCAAATAACAAAAAAGATCTCTTAAATGAATTAAACTTGGTGGTGTTAAGAGCAACCCTGGCGTATATGGACGCTATTGTTGATAAAGGATCATTAAAAGTAGCCGATGAATTAAAAGAAGAACATCAGACGACCAAAAAATGGTTAGATGAAAAGCTTCCAGAAATTAAAAATGCTTATATTGAATTAGGCAAAGAGGCAGAGTTTAATACTTTAAAGGCAGACTTAGATATTTTCTGGAATGCAGGAGACTCACTTTTAAAAGATATTGATAATAAAAAAATCGATGGAACAGATAAGTATGACGACGACATAGATGGAAAAAGTGCAGAAATACAAAGCAATGTAGAAAAGCAAATTGTTGTTGCTAACAAGGTTTTTCAAGATGCTAGTTCAGGGCAAGTGCAAATACAATCATTGAGTCATACAGTATCCATAATAACACTTCTTCTATCTGTTGTTGTGGGACTTGGATTAACCTTCTTTTTAATTAAATCAATTTCAAATGCACTAGACGGTGTATCACAAAATATGATGGCAAGCTCTATTCAAATCAATGGGACATCTAAAGAATTTCAAAGCTTAGGAACAGAGATTAGTACCAGCATGGAAAAGCAAGCGAGTGCACTTCAAGAGACTGTGGCCGCAGTTGAAGAAATAAATTTGATGGTAAGTAAGAATGCCGAAGGTGCTCAAAATTCTGTTAATTACTCTGATGATTGCATTGTAAGTGCAAATTACGGAAAGAAGGCTATTGCCGAAATGTTAAGCGCTATTGAGCAAATTGAAAAAAATCAAAAAGAGACGACAGAGCGAATTAATCGCAACAATGCTGAAATTGGAGAGCTTGTTTCTGTGATTAAAAACATCTCAGAAAAAACGAACATTATCAATGATATTGTTTTTCAAACCAAACTACTATCTTTTAACGCTTCGGTTGAAGCCGCAAGGGCCGGTGAAAATGGAAAAGGGTTTGCAGTTGTTGCAGAAGAGGTTGGAAATTTGGCCAATTTATCAGGAACAGCGGCTAAAGAAATTAACGACATGTTAAATGCTGGAGTTCAAAAAGTTGATAAAATTGTTGAAGCCTCAAAAAGAAACGTAGAAGAAATTGTTAAAACGAGTGAGGTTGTTGTTTTAAAAAGTGCAAAGTCGGCAGAAGAATGTGAAGATGCCATTGTTAAAATAGTTGGAAGTGTAGAGAAGATGAAAGACGTTGTTGTTTCTATCTCTTCAGCATCTAAAGAGCAGCAAATCGGTGTTCAAGAAATTACAACGGCACTTCTTCAAATCGACAAGCTTACAACAAGTAATAATTCATTGGCGAAAGATTGTGCAAGTCAAGCAGAACAACTCTTTGCTCAATCAAACAACTTAAAAAACACAGTGGATGGATTGAAGCTGGCAATTGATGGCAAGGCTTCTTAGCTTTTAAAGATAAAAACGTTTCATTACGTCTGACCAAAGTGACTTTTTTTGGCGACAGTGATCTGATAAGTTTTTGTTTGGTTGAAATTTTTTGTCTACCTTCCAAAGCTTGGCAATGTCAGAAAAATCTATTGTACCAAGACCAATTCCGGCCGCTAAAGCGGCACCGTAAGCGGTTGTCTCAATAACTTGAGGTCTGACAATTTCTGTATCAGAAATAGTTGCTTGAAGCTCCATAAGTAAATTATTTTCAACAGCTCCACCATCAACTTTCAAATCGTTGATTTTTAAACCAGTATCTTTTTTCATTGCAGAAATGAGATCGTTAATGGAAAGAGCGACACCTTCAAGTGTGGCGAAAGCCAGGTGAGATTTTTTGGTATCTCGAGTAAGACCGACGATAGAGGCCTTTGCATCGGCATTCCAATAAGGAGAACCGATTCCTGTAAAAAAGGGAAAGAATAAAATATTTTCAAGCTCTTTATAATTCTTTACTTCAAGTGCGAGAGCTTCGACTTCACTGCTTTTGTTAATGATGTTTAAATTATCACGAAGCCATTGAACGGCGGCACCGGCAATGTATGTAGAACCTTCAAGTGCGTAATGTGTTTTATTTTTATAGCGATATTCAACAGTCGTGAGAAGTCCAGAGTCAGAGTAAACTTTGTCGAGACCAGTGTTTAAAAGTAAAAACGCACCAGTACCATAGGTACACTTCATGTCTCCTTTGGAAAATCCAGCCTGCCCAAAAAGAGCAGATTGCTGATCACCAAGAATTCCAGTGATCGGTATTCCATCAGGAAGAAATGACAAGTTTTTTGTTTTTCCAAAATGATAAAAAGAATCACAAATTTCGGGTAGGGCCTTGATGGGAATTTCAAACAATGAACAAAGTTCTTGATCGAATTGACAACTATCAAGATCCATCAGCATGGTCCGCGATGCATTTGAAGCATCGGTTTTAAAGGATTCACCACTAGTGAGTTTGTAAAGTAAAAATGTATCAATGGTGCCAAAGCGAAGTTCATTTGATAAGGCTGCCTTTGATACTTCAGAATTATTTTTTAAAAGCCAATTCATTTTGCTGGCAGAAAAATATGGATCAATTGGTAAACCTGTTTTCTTTTTAATCATCGGAGATAGATTTTTATCTCTTAAGCCCAGACAAAATTCTGATGTTCTTCGATCTTGCCAAACGATGGCATTTGAAAGTGGAATGCCTTTTGTATTAAAGGCACAAGTAGTTTCTCGTTGATTGGTTATTCCAATCGCTACAATTTCATTTTTTGAGATGTTGGTGTTTTTTAAAACTTGAGAAATGGTTGCACCAACAGTTTCCCAAATATCGTCAAGGTTGTGCTCAACCCAACCTGGTCTTGGATAAATTTGAGGATACTCTTTGTTAAATTTTGCTACAAATTGAAAAGTTTCAGCATTGATAAGACAAGCCGTTGTTCCAGTTGTACCTTGATCGATCGAAAGAATGTAACCCATAAATACCCACCTAATTTAAAATTTAACACTTGACCCATTTGGTTCAGCAATAACTTTTAGTTTTGCTTCCCAGTGATTGGCGATAAACCCGCGGAATCCGTTTATTAGGATAAAAGAGAGAGACATAATGATCACTAGCAAAAAAACGAATTCGACAAAGCTTTGACCTTTTGTACCAAGTTGTCGATTACAATTTTTATATTTCATGATATAATTCTAACCGCTCAACGCGGAGTCATCAAATGAAAAAGTTTTTACCGGCCATATTTTTATTCGTCATAACTTTTCTAGTTGTGATTATCGTTCAGGTGGGTACCCAAACCATTACTGCAGCTGACAGTAAAAAAGAATTGAAGGGAAATGATCTTTATGAACAAAATTTTGTTACCATTGGGGTACAAGATTTAAAAAGTAAAAAAATAAAACTTTCTGAAATAAAATCAAAAGTGGTTATCGTTAATTTTTGGGCTTCTTGGTGTATTCCATGCCTTGAAGAAATGCCTTCACTCATTAGCTTAAAGAAAAAATATTCGGATCAGGATTTACAGATTTTAGCCATTAACACAGACGAAGTTGATCAATTAAAAAACATTGATAAAACGATTAAAAAACTCGGCCTAAAAGATGAGTTTATCGTGGTGGCGGACAAAAACACACAAGTGGCAGAGCTATTTAGAATAACGGCAATACCTGTAACAATTATTTATAAGAACGGAAAAGTGGTACATGTTTCAAATGGGCCAATGGATTTTAACTCTGGTGAGTTTTTAGAAAAGATGCAGGCCTGGACTAAATAGGTTGAGCTGAACAAGGGCTAAACTTTTTTATCGAAATATTTTTCTCTTGAGCTTCACATTCTGTGTATTCATTGTTGTCAGTTCCACAAATCATAAAATCATTTCGACATTTACATTGACCAACTTTTAAAACCCGATCATTAAAACAATTAGCGAGGCATTGATTGTCATAACTTTTTCCACTTGAAGCACAAACGGGAAAATACTCGGATGTGCACTGACAAATTTGATTGCTGTTTAAACTCGATACTGCAGAATTTGGATTTCGATCCAGTGCGGTCTTTCCACAAGAAACAAATAAAAACATGAATAAAATGAAAAAATATTTCATAGTGTTCTTATCGGCTAAAAGCAAAAAAACCATAAATGCCACATCTTTTTGGCATTTTTATAGATTTAAAAAGTTGATTATTCACTTAAATTTCTGAAATCTATCAAGGGTAAACTATATAGACAAAATAGCCGATAATTGAATGAGAATTTGAACCCAAATCTAGAGTGAAAATATGAAAAAAATGATTTATTTAACGATGGCAATTTTCTTGGTTTTTGGTTGTAGTAAAAAAGCCGGAATGACCACATCTAAAATAAAAATTGTTGGTGGTAAAGCCTTTTCAGGAACACTGGCGACAAAAGCAAACAATGGTTTAATTCTTTATGGAAAAAGTGGAGACGGCAAATCTTTCATTAAAAAAATTGATAACGATTTTATCGAGTTAGTGTTTCCAAATGGTACATGGAATTTTTATGCGATAGCTTGGGAACATGGAACACCAGATGCTAATACAGGTCTACGAGGAACTGTGAGTTGTGGGAAATCTCTCGGTGTTCAGCTAAACGGAGCAGATGCTTCAATAAATCTTAATTTAAGTAATGATCTCTGCGACGGGGCCATACATCCCAATTCTGAATGGGTTGGTGGAATTAGAAAACTTCCAAAGTTGAAAGTAAACTCGTGTCGAGATTTAACTGGAATTGTAGATCACACCGGAGCATGTGATAGCTCTACAGACAAGAAAGGATTTGCCACTTATATAAAAATGTATATTCCAGAATATAAACAATTTGGTCAAAGTGGAGATGGAATATTTCAGCCAGCGGTTATTTCAAAATGTTTTGAAATTGATAACGTAACACCGGCCGGAGCATTTCCAACTTCAGAAACAACACCAGCGGGTGAAGTGAATATTCCTATGCCGGGACTAAATGGAATGGTGGTCGGAATAAGAACTTATTATTCAGAAGCTGGTTGTGATGATAACAATGGATTCAATTCTTTTCTTTGGAAAGAAGGAGAGGTTTCCTCTAAGCTTAGAAGATTCACAGACACGTCTCTAGGCGCGGGAAATCAACATCGTGAAGTTTATTTTGTTCACACTTCGGCGACAGACGTTTGTCAGGCACCAAGATTAAGCAATACAAGTTTTGCAAGCGGTAGAGGAAGTAATTATCTTCCTTATGGTGTTTGTACAGTAGATCAATTTAAGTTAATTCAAAGTCAATTTAATACCGGGATTACAACAAGAACCAAAAGTTTTGATTTACTTTCAAATTTAAATTTTAACTTTCAAGAGTATCTTCCTGTTGGTGACCCAACAGATTTAAATTCCGCACCGGTAAACGATTACGTAGGCGTTTTTAATGGAAACAACTATCGAATTGAAAATATTTTAGTGAATTGTAAAAACTTATTTCCAGGTACTGGCCAAGGAGTTGGTCTTTTTCGTTCGTCATCAAATGCAACATTTAAAAATTTTACTATAAATAAAATTGCTTTTAACTGTGAACCCGAATCTACAGGATATGACGATGTCGGTTCGGTTGTAGGCGCCGCAAATAATTCATCTTTTAAAAATATAAAAGCATTCGGTTATATTTCAGGTCGCGATAATGTCGGCGGTTTGGTTGGATATTTTAATGGAAGTACGGCGGGAGATTTTTTAGACACCCATGTGAACGCCCACATTAACGGAAGACAAGCTGTCGGTGGTCAAATTGGATTTGCAACTAACTTTGCCTCTTCCTCAAACAAAATTATGATGTCACAAATTTCATTTAAAGGAGATATTCATACAAAGCTTAAGGGCAGTCAATTATCTGGTGTAAGTTCAGATCCAGGGGCTTCTGGAAATTTAGGTGAATATCGGCCGGTAACTGGAACCTTTACTTTAGGTGCCGGTCCTGGTGTAAATGCCGGCGATTATATTTATTATAACCCAACAACTTCTAACTGGTGGAAGTTGAATGGAAATAATAGTGATATACCATATGATTCTCACGTAGGAGGTTTGATTGGATTTGGAGACTCAACAAACAATGCCATTATAGAACAAGCTAAAGTTGAACTAGATGGATTAAGAGCTTCTCGAATGTTTGGAGGAATGATTGGAAAATCATCTAATTTGAGTGTAAGAGATAGTTATGTTACTGGGTTTGTAGCTAATAATCATCAACTTGATGGTGTTGTTGGAAGTATGGGGGTTGTCAGATTTGGCGGAGTAGTTGGTTATATGTCAAATGGGACAATCAACAACACAATTATACAATTACAAAAAAACATTTCAACTAATATCAGTACAGATCTCTCTAACGGAGGATTAATGGGAGAATACTTCGGTGGAGTACCAACATGTTCAGATAATCTTTACATAGGAAACCAAGGAGTCTCCACTTGTAATAATGCTCAAGGCGTGGGCGTATATGGAATGTTTAATAACGCTAATTATTCAAGCTTCAGTGGAATTGGGGCAGGTGGAACAATTTGGAATTTTCCTTCAGTTGATTACACTTTTGATATACCTAGACTAACTTGGGAAATCGCCAAAGAAGGACAAGTTCCTCATTTAAAAAGATTGTGTTCGGGAAAACATCAAGACGCCAATAGAACAGGAACGGGTGACACGGCTGCTTCACCGAAATCTGTTTGTACTTGGTCTCAATTAATGAATATGCAAACTGGAAAATATTATACGCTTTTAAAAAACCTAATTCACGATGGAACAATGTTGAGCACAATCCCTTTGCCAGACCAACTGCCAGCAGGGGTATACAAACTTAATGGGAATAATTTTACATTGTCAGGATATTATTTTTCTCCAACAGTTAATCAAAATGGTTTGTTTGAAGATCTTCAATCTGGATCTGAAATTGCAAATTTAAAATTGAAGTTTTTTAACTTGGCGACATCTGGACATACAATTTCATCAGGAACCGTTCGCTCGGGAATCTTGGCCGGATCAAATAATGGTGTCATACGAAATGTACAAATTGATCATTCAAAAATAAATTATATTTCTCCAACCATAAGTGGAACTGCAGCACTCTATCTTGGTGGTGTTGTGGGATTAAATAATTCAAATGGAACAATGACAGATATTGAAAATAGAGCAGTCGCTTCTGTTTTTCAACCCGTGGTGACAGGCGGATCGAGTTACTTAAAAGTTGGTGGTTTTGCAGGAATGAATAGTGGTACCTTGAGTGTTATTAGGCAAGATGGTCAGGCAGAAAGAATTCTGGGAGATTATGGCGGTTTTTCCGAATCATTTGGCTCGTCAACATGTTCAGGTTCTGAAGCAGGAAAATATGCCTATAATACGAATGGATCTCCAATTCCAATCGGAAATTATTATTGTCCACCACCAAGCGGGGGCTCTTGGCAAAATATCGACAACAAACTGATGACCAATACAGAATTTTGGGGAGGATTGTTAGCGGTAAACGATGGAGTGGTGGAGCAAGTTGAGTTTGAAGGAGAGCTTAAAATTAACGACTTCTCAACAAACGGAAACGGAATGGTCGCTCCATTTATTGCTTTGTTCAATTCGAATTCTGTTATAAGGGATTTATATTTTCGAGGACGATTACAAAATAATCACGCAAGCATCACTTCTTTTTGGGGTGGAGGTTTCTCTGGAAGTATCCTTCGAGCCATTTTCACAATGGATAGTATGAACAACGGAGCTTCATTAACATCAACAAATGCAATTATTCCTGCCAGTGGTGCAAATCAAGCGATTTGTGTTAGAGGTTCAGGTATGTCCGATTGTCATAACAACCCAATGACCTATGATCTCACCGCAAACGGTTTAACTTTTAAAGAAAGTGGATCACCAATTAGTGGTTTCCAAGATTTGACAGGATGGAATGTGGGTATTGGATTTATTCCAGACATGACCAAGACCTGGAATCTTGACGTAAGCACTAACTCACAAGGTGAGCCAAAGCTTGTGAAAACGGGTGGCGATTTCAGTAAGCTTGGCAATGGCTTTTAATTTGCCAACAAATAGACTCATTTTTCAAACTGTCTAAAACTTAGACAGTTTTGTAACGATCTTATTTGTCGATAGATTTCAATAAATAAACTTACTTTCCGAATAGAGTAATAAGATATTTATATCTGATTAAAATGTATTTCGGTGGTGGTTTCTTATGAAAATTTTTTTGATACTTCCTCTAATAATATTTCTTAGTATTTCATGTACTAAAAAAGCAGGAATGACCACTTCGAAAATAAGAATTGTAGGTGGTAAAGCACTTTCGGGAAATCTTGCAACGAGGGCCAACAAGGGATTAATTTTTTACGGAAAAAGTAACAACGGACACACCTTCACTAAAAAAATAGACAACGATTTTATTGAGCTTGCATTTCCAAATGGTGCTTGGAATTTTTATGCCGTATCTTGGGAAGACAACACAATTTCTGGAGGGATGGTTGGACACAATTATTGTGCGAAAGTTGAAGGAGTCCAATTAAATGGTTCAGATGTTAATTTAAATCTAAACCTAACAAATGCAACTTGTGCAGATCCAATGTTTACAATTTCAGCAAAGCAATCTGGAGGATACAACATTCTTGCTCAACCAGAATTTATTTCTTGTAGAAATGTTTCTGGAATAAGTGGACATGGAGACAATTCACTTTGTGATGCAACTTTGGCAACTGGAAGCAATAAGGGAACGGCAACCTATATAAAGCTCGTCATTCCAGAGTATAAATCATTTGCACCTAATGAGTTTACAAGAAACGGAAACGCCATTGAGTCTGATTGTATTGCTGTTGATCCAGCGGCTTCGTTAGGTCTTGTTGATGCTTCTCAACTTTCAAAGGTTAGCAGCATGAGACTTCCTCATCCGGGAGCTTCAGGTCTTGGTGTTGCCGTCCAGGTCTATTTTTCAGAAATGGGTTGTGATCAAAATGAAGGTTTTGATGAATTCTATTTCAAAGAAGGAAAACCAAATCCAAAGTTGAAAACATATGCTGCAGAAATAAACTCTAATACAAAAGTATCAGAAAAGTTTTTTTATGAAACTCATTTAGCAGATGCTTGTCGCGCACCAAGATTAAATGGATCGATGTTTGGTTCTGGACTTGGACATAGAAATCTTCCTTATGTTGTTTGTAACAAATTACAGTTTGATAGAATTTCAGCAAACTTTGGAACATTAAAAAATAAAAGTTTTGATTTGTTTGGTGACATAGATTTCAATTATCAAGAGCCAAACATGATTGGTGTTGCACCAAGTGTTTCTACGCCATCATTATCAACAGATTACTATGGTGGATCGTCAACTTCTGATAGAGCAGTATTTAATGGAAATGGTTTTAAGTTAAAAAACTTTATGGCTAAGTGTACAGGTGGTGTATCAGCTACATATTACGGATTATTTAGAATTTTAAAATATGCAGAAATAAAAAACTTAACAGTGAATAATGCGGGAATGGCCTGTGAGTCGAAAAGTGATCTTGGTATTGTCGCAGGCCATGCCACAGATACAAATTTTTCAAACATTAAAATTCACGGATTTTCTGAAGGAACAAGTCGTGTTGGAGCACTTGTTGGAAACTTTGTCAGTAATGCAAGTGGTGCGGGAGTAATTTCAAAAGTCGTCGTTCAAGCTCACGTTAATGGTTATGCGAAAATCGGTGGAATTTTAGGAGCTGCAGACTTAAACAGTGGTGTGTTTTTATCTGAAGCTGTTTTCTTTGGTGAGATTGATTCTCATTTTAATGGAGCGACACCGTTTGATAGTTTTATTGGTGGTGTTGCTGGAGAGATTATCAGCTCAACAACATCGACTATGGAAAAAATGTATGTGAAGGCAGATAGAATTTCTGGTTCAAAAATTATTGGTGGCTTTATTGGTAAATCTCAAAACGTAGCGATTAGTGATTCTTATTCAACCAGTCTTTTACAGGGACAGCATTATACAAATGGTTCTGGTGATTATTTAAGGATGGGGGGAATGGTTGGACAAATGGACGGTGGTTCACTGACCAATTCTTTTGTTTTTAACATTCAAAAAGATATGCGAGATGCAAACGATCACACTTTTGGTGGTCTTGTTGGTGATCAAATTTCTGCCATGACATGTACTAATACTTTCTATCCTAATTTTATCGCTGACGATGCAACCAGTGTAGCGACACCTTGTCGGTCAGCTTCAGGAATTCCAGCTTTAGATTTTACAAAAACGGTGACGTTTTCAAGTTATGATACAACGACAATTTGGGAACACCCAGATGGAGGAGGCACATCTGGTTATGATATTCCTCGATTAAGGCTTGAAGCAAGCTTAGAAAATGTCTTTCCGGTAATTAAGCGACTTTGTCAGGGAAGAGGTGACGCGATTGTGGGTGCAGGAACACAAGCAGATCCAGAGTGGATTTGTACGGTTGAACAATTTAACAATATGGTCGCTAATAAATATTATATTCTAAAAAAATCTATGAATTTTGTGGGCTCTAATCCAACAGAGAAGGCAGCGGGGGTTTATTATTTAGATGGAAATAATTTTGGAATAATGAATTTTTTAAAAACGTACACTGCGAGTGATAACAATGGATACTACGGTCTATTTAAAACTCTAAATTCAGGATCAGTTATTAAAAACTTGAAACTCATTAACAACATTGTATATGCACCAACTATGACAATCAACACCTCGGGTCAAGGAGTTGTTACTGGAATTCTTACAGGAAACAATAAAGGAACAATTACCAACGTCACCATGGGATCAGGAAACAAAGTTCAATATCTTCAACCGAATATTTCCAATGGAGCCTTAATGATCGTCGGAGGTTTAGTTGGATTTAACGAAGGGACGATTGAGAAGTCTCGTGTTGATGCAGAAGTTTTTATGGATAGACCAGATGTGACACCAGCCGTTTCTTCTTGGTTAATCGTTGGAGGAGCCGTTGGAAAAAATTATGGTTTAATAAATGGTGTAAAACATCACGGAATGATTTCAAGAAAATCTCCCATCTCTGCCACCTATGATATTAAGGCCGATGAGTTGATTGGTGGTTTTGTTGGAAGAAATTCTGGAACAATTAGTTCAATAAACACAGAAGGAGAAGTTTATATTAACAACTATTCTTCTGTTTTTGTATCAACTGGAAAGGTGTCACCGTTTGTAGCTTGGAATGAATATATAGATTCATCAAAACCAGCAATGATAAAAGATAACATCGTTCAATCGAGAATGAACTACGTAAACTATAATCAAGATTCAGGAAACAGAAATAAGTTTTTACCAGTAAACACCAACGGAACTGTTTTAAGAACGTTTTTTGAACCAAGAAACTTAACCAATTATGATCTAAACTATTTTGATCTACCAACAACGGGAGCTGGAAATACGGTGACAGACTTATTGTGCTTTAGCGGTTCAGCTGTTGGCCCATGTTACACAAATACAATGCTAAGTTATACTGTAGATGGCAGTAATGTGTTTAGTGTTAAAGATAATGGATCTGAGTTATTAACAGCACCAGGAAGCTGGAGCGTTTTAAATGGTATGGGCTTGAACGGAACAGGCAATTATGTTTGGAGAAAATTTGATTCTGCTGCTTCTAAAATGCCAGAACTTATTAATGCCTCAGGGAATTTTGATGAGATAGGCCCGGCTTTTAATTAGCGAAATTTTTTCCCCATGAGTATGTGATTTTTGCAATTGAATCAGTGTTAAAAATACTAAAGCGCGGCTTTTTTCCAGCTATAATCGCACCTTGATCGTATAGACCTAATGAATGAGCAGCATTTAAAGTTATTGATGCCCACATTTCAGCGATATTCATTTTATACATTGGCGCAGCTATAGATGCGAGAAGGATGAGATTGTCACAGTGACAAGAACCTGGATTAAAATCAGATGCCATGGCAATTTTAACGCCAGAATCAAGCATTCTTCGACCGTCAGCTTTGTTTTTTCCAAGAAATAAACCAGTACCTGGTAAAAGAGTTGCAACGGTATTTGATTTAGAGAGAGCCTCGATACCTTCCACACTTGTACAGAGTAAATGATCACATGAAGAAGACTGATGTTTGACGGCGAGTTGTGCACCAGAGTTATCGTTTAATTCATCAGCATGAATGCGAGTTTTAATTCCCCATCTTTTTGCTCGATCAAAAAGGGATTCAACATCTTCAGTTGAAAAATAATTTTTCTCATGAAAAATATCTACGAAATCTAAAATTCCCTCTTCACCGAGTTTGTCTAAAAGAGGAAGAACAACTTCCTTCATATAGTCATATGAATTTGCAAATTCTTTTGGAACAGCATGGGCGGCCATAAATGTATTAATAATTTGAACATCGGGACGAACAATGTTTTTTAAATCATGAATCGCACGAGATATTTCATATTCCTTTTCAAAGCTAAGTCCGTAACCGGATTTCACTTCAATCGTACCAACACCATAACTCTTTATTGTTTTAACTCTTTGAGTGGCGATTTTTAAAAGCTCTGTTTTACTAAGTGCACGTGTCCCGTTCATGGTGTTTAAAATTCCACCACCACTTTTGGCAATTTCTTCATAACTGGCACCATTTAGTTTTTGAACGTGTTCGAGAGATCGATCTCCACCAAATATAAGATGGGTGTGAGAATCTACAATTTCAGGAAGGCAAACTTTTCCAGAAACATCAATATCAACATGCTCTTTTTCAAGATAATCATCTGGGATTTTTGAATCAGGCCCAACCCATAAAATCTGGTCGCTATTAAAAACGATGGATCCATTTTTAACTATGGAAAGATCATCTGGAATAAGACTTCTTCCATCTTTAGTTAATGCAGATTCAAGCGTAGCAATTTCGGAAAAATTTCTAAAAATTCGAATGCTCATCAAGAAATATTAACTGATTATTCATAATTTCGCTTTAAAATTTTCATATAATTTGCACGTTCAAATTGGCTAGGATCAGAAATGTTCTTGTAACTCATCGAGCCTTTAAGTTGGCTGACAGAAGAATACTCATTTTCTTCAAACCAATCTTTGGCTTCAGATAAAATTTTGGAAATAGCGTGTGGCCCTTCTTGAAATAAGACAGAAGCAATACCGACAGTATCAGCACCAGCCATTAAAAGCTTAATAAAACCAGATTTATCTTTGACACCTCTACCAGAACATAGAGATAAGTTAACTTGCTTGTGTAAGATCGCTGTCCAATGAAGCGTAAGCTTCATTTCTTGTGCGTTTGAAAATTCAAGTGTTGGATTTAGGTCTAGCGTAGATAAGTCAAAGTCTGGTTCAATAAAACGATTAAAAAGTACCAAACCTTCTACTCCGGTTGATTCAATTTTCTTTGCCATGTTTGCAAAAGATGAAAAATAAGGACCAAGTTTAACAGAAACAGGAATGGTGACGTTTTTCTTAACACTTTCAATTATTTTTAAATATTCTCTTTCAACTTCATCCGCCGTTTTGTTGATATTGGTTGGCACAAAATAAATATTGAGTTCAAGTGCATCGGCACCAGCTTCTTGAATTTTTTTTGCGTAGCTAGACCATCCACCAAAAGAGTGGCCATTGAGACTTGCGATGAGTGGAATTTTTAAATTCTTTTTGTGTTTATGAATCATTTCTAAGTATGATTCACCATTAAGATTGCCAAAGTCTTGATGACTTGGAATAAAATCAAAACTCTCTGCAGAAAGCGAGGATGAATAAGTTAAGTATGAATCCAATTCATGTTGAGAATACATAATTTCCTCTTCAAACAATGATGGAAGAACGATCGCAGAGGCACCAAGCTCCTCAAACTTTTTGCACATTTCGAGATCTCTGGTTTTCGTGCAAGCAGAAATGATTAAAGGATTAGATAAATTTAAACCTAAATATTTTGTACTGTAGTCAAACATAATTACTCCCTTGAGTCACTTGATGGTGCGGCTTCACCTTTGTTCATTAAGCTCATGTATCGATAAAGTTCAAATTTTCTCATAGATTCATTTTGGGCAAATTTACCCAGTTCGTCTGCTCGTTTTGGATCAATTAAAGACAGCATCTTGAATCGAGCTTCTCCTTGCATAAACTCTTTCAGAGCTTTTTTAGGAGCTTGAGAATCTAGACTGAATCCCGTTGGATCTTCTGGATGATAGCGGAAAAGATGCCAGTGACCAGAATCAACAGCGAGCTTTTGTTGAGCTGTACCGAATTTCATATTGTATCCATGGGCAATACAGTGAGAGTAGGCAATGACAATGCTTGGGCCATCAAAGCTCTCTGCCTCTTGAAGGACTTTAAGAGTGTGAGTATCGTTGGCGCCAAAAGCAATTTTTGCAACATAAACATGCCCATATGAAATAGCATGAAGTGCGAGATCTTTTTTACCAAGAGCTCTGCCGTTTGAAGCAAATTTTGCCACAGCTCCAATTGGCGTTGCCTTACTCATCTGCCCGCCAGTGTTTGAATAAACTTCAGTGTCTAAAACAAGTATATTAACGTTTTTACCAGATGCCATGACATGATCGAGTCCACCAAACCCAATATCATAAGCCCATCCATCGCCACCAAAAATCCAAACAGATTTTTTGACGAGATAATCTGCCAAACTGTGAAGGTAGATTGCTTTCTCTTCCTTGAAATTTTTTAGCTTCTCTTTTAATTCTAAAACATATTTTCTTTGAAGATTTATTTCTTCTTCTGTCTTTTGGCCATTATGTAATATGTTTTCCACAAAATCTCTGCCAAGCATGTTGGTAAATTCACATAATAACGCTTTTGCTTCATGCATTTTATGATCAACAGAAAGTCTCATACCAAGACCATATTCGGCATTGTCTTCAAAAAGAGAATTTGACCAAGCAGGACCTCTACCAAACTCATCTGTAGTATATGGTGTAGTCGGTAAATTTCCACCGTAAATTGAAGAGCATCCGGTTGCATTGGCGATTAGCATTCTGTCCCCAAATAACTGTGTAGCAAGTTTGATGTAGGGAGTTTCACCGCAACCGGCGCATGCACCAGAGAATTCAAATAGCGGATTTAAAAGTTGAGATCCTTTGACGGTATTTTTTTTAACTTTAGATCGATCGAAATTTGGAATAGTTTCAAAAAAGTTCCAATTCTCTATTTCAGCTTTTTGAATATCGCGTACAGGGGTCATGTTGATGGCTTTTCTTCCAACTTGAGATTTATTTTTTGCCGGACAAACTTCCACACAAAGTTCACAGCCTGTGCAATCTTCTGGCGCCACTTGAATTGTATACATTGTCGAAGCTTCGAATTCTGCACCTTTTGCTTTAGAGTGCTTGAAACCCACTGGAGCAGAGGCAAGATGAGATTCATCATAGGCCTTAATTCGAATAACGGTGTGAGGACAGACAAAAGCACATTTTCCACATTGAATACAAGTTTCAGGATCCCAGACAGGAATTTGATCGGCAATATTTCTTTTTTCGTATTTTGTTGTTCCTGTGGGAAATATACCATTTGTTGGAAGAAGTGAAACGGGAACATCATCACCTTTGTCACAGATTAGTTTAGCCGTAAAGTTTTTAACAAATTCAGAAGCTGAATCTGGTAATGAAAAAACGTACTCGCTTTGATTTGTTGTTTTCTCTGGATAAGGAATCTCAAAAAGATTTGCAAGTGTTGCATCAACGGCCTTGTAGTTTTTCTCTACAACATCCATGCCTTTTTTTATAAATGTTTTCTTGATGCTGCTTTTAATTTTATCAATGGCCTCTTCGCGAGGAAGAATTCCAGAGATGGCAAAGAAACAAGTTTGCATGATGGTATTAATTCTTCCACCCATACCTTCCTTTCTTGCAACAGTAAGGGCATCGATTGAATAAAGTTTTATCTTTTTTTCAATAACTTCTTTTTGAATTTTTCTCGGTATTTGATCCCACACCAATTCTTTTTCAAATGGTGCATTCAGTAGAAGGGTCGCACCGATCTCTGCTTCTTTTAAGACATCGAATTTTTCTAAAAATTGAAATTGGTGAATAGCAATGAAATTCGCTCGTGAAATTAAATAAGTTGATCGTATGGGCTCTTTTCCAAAGCGCAGGTGGGAGGTTGTTTTCGATCCAGATTTTTTTGAATCATATACAAAAAAACCTTGTGCAAAATTTTCGGTCTCTTCTCCAATGATTTTTATAGAGTTTTTGTTAGCACTAACAGTTCCGTCGGCACCGAGTCCCCAAAAAATACCGCGAAAAGCATCATCTTTTTCTGTATTAAATTTTGAATCATAATTTAAACTAGTAAAACTTACATCGTCATTGATACCGATTGTAAAATGGTTTTTCGGTTTGAGCAGAAGAAGCTCGTCAAAAATTCCTTTAACCATAGCTGGAGTAAATTCTTTGGAAGAAAGACCATAGCGGCCACCAACGATGTATGGCATAGAACTCGTCCACAAGTTGTCTTGAATTCCTTCCATGAACGAAGTGACGATATCTTGATAAAGTGGTTCTCCGCTTGATCCCGGCTCTTTCGTTCGATCTAAGACCGCAATTTTTTTAACTGACTTTGGAAGCGAATCTAAAAAATAATTGACACTGAATGGTCTAAAGAGACGAACTCTTAGGAGCCCAAGCCTTCGTCCTGTATTATTTAAAAAATCAATAGTCTCAATGACTGTTTCTGCACCAGAGCCCATCATGATGATCACTTCTTCAGCATCAGTTGCACCATAATAGTCAAACGGAAGATATTTTCTACCAGTGTGTTTCTTAAACTCGTTCATAACATCTAAAACGACATGGGGTAGCTCTTGATAAAAAGGATTGATTCGCTCTCTAGCTTGAAAGCATACATCAGGATTCATCGCTGTTCCGCTCATGTGAGGTTTATCTGGGGTGAGTGCAAGATTTCTGTGTTTGATAATATCTTCAATTGAAATCATTTTTTTTATGATTTCATCTGCAATGATTTCAATCTTTGAAACTTCATGACTGGTTCTAAACCCATCAAAAAAATGACAAAAAGGAATTCTGGATCTCAGTGTAGCGACATGGGCAATAAGAGCTAAGTCGTGAGCCTCTTGAACTGAATTAGAAGATAAAAAAGCAAAGCCAGTTTGTCTTGCCGCCATGACATCTTGATGGTCACCGAAAATAGATAATCCAGAAGTCGCCAGTGTTCTTGCGGCAACATGAAAAACAGTTGGAATCATTTCACCAGCTATTTTATACATATTAGGGATCATGAGTAATAAGCCTTGAGAGGCAGTAAAGGTCGTAGAAAGTGCACCTGCCGAGAGAGCGCCATGAACAGTTCCGGCTGCACCGCCTTCACTTTGCATTTCAATTACCGTAGGAGTGACATTCCAAATATTTTTTTCACCTTGACTCATCCACTGGTCCGCTAGTTCTCCCATGGTTGAAGAAGGGGTGATTGGGTAAATGGCAACAACTTCACTTAAGCGATAGGCAATATGTGCAGCTGCCTCGTTACCATCAATAATGGAAATATTCTTCATAGAAACTCCTCAAGTTAAAAAATAACTTTTTCATTCTACAAAGATTCCCTTTGAATGAAACTGAGGGAGGTCAGTCTTTTGAGAAATTAAAGACTAGGAAATTTAATGTTGGTCTTTTTAGTCCACTGAAGTGCTTTGTCGTAACCAGCATCCGCATGACGAGCGATTCCCATTCCTGGATCTGAGTTTAAAACGCGAGACAATCTTGCATCCATATCAAGAGATCCATCTGCGCAAATAACCATTCCGGCATGTTGAGAGTATCCAATACCAACTCCACCGCCATGATGAAAAGAAGTCCATGAGGCACCATTCATTGTGTTGATCATAAGATTTAATAATGACCAATCTGATACAGCATCTGTTCCATCGAGCATTCCTTCGGTTTCTCGATTAGGACTTGTCACAGATCCACAATCAAGGTGATCGCGACCAATAACAATTGGAGCTTTCACTTTTTTCTCGCGAACGAGTTTGTTAAAAAGTAATCCAGCTTTTTCACGATCACCATAAGACAACCAGCATATTCTTGCCGGAAGACCTTGGAAAGAAATCATCTCTTGAGCTTTTTTAAGCCAGTTATGTAATTTTTTATTTTCAGGAAATAATTCCATTAAGGCATCATCTGTTACTTTAATATCTTGTGGATCACCAGATAAAGCAACCCATCTAAATGGACCAGAGCCTTGGCAAAACAGAGGACGAATATAAGCTGGAACAAATCCAGGGAAGTCGTAAGCGTTAGTCACTCCGACTATTTTTGCACCTTCTCTGAGATTGTTTCCGTAATCAAAAACGTGCGATCCTTTCTTTTGGAAAAGTAACATCGATCTAACGTGTTCACCCATGGTTTGGTATGAAAGTTCAGTATATTTTTTAGGATCAGTTTTTCGAAGTGACAATGCTTCTTCAACGCTCATTTTATGAGGAACATAACCATTAAGAGGGTCGTGGGCAGAAGTTTGATCAGTCACCAAATCAGGAACAATTCCTTTATCGTAAACATATTTAAAAAAGTCAGCGGCATTTCCAACGACACCGATTGAAATGGCTTTTTTATCTTCTTTAGCTTTTAAGGCCATCGAAATAGCTTCATCAAAATTAGATGCGAGCACATCAAGATATTTTGTTTTTAATCTTTTTTCGATTCGCCATCCTTCTACGTCGCAAGCTAAACACACACCATTGGCCATTTTGACAGCGAGGGGCTGAGCTCCACCCATACCACCAATACCTGCAGTTAAAACAAGTTTTCCAGCTAAATCTGAGCCAGCACCATAGTGCTTTTCAGCTGCGGCCATAAATGTTTCATATGTTCCTTGTAAAATTCCTTGAGAGCCAATGTAGATCCAAGAACCAGCTGTCATCTGTCCATACATCATTAAACCTTCATCTTTAAGTTTATTGAAGTGATCCCAAGTGGCCCAATGAGGAACGAGATTTGAATTTGCAATTAATACTCGCGGCCCATGAGAATGAGAAGGCATTACAGCAACAGGTTTTCCAGATTGGATTAAAAGTGTTTCATTGTTTTCAAGATTTTTTAGGGCATCAATGATATCAAAGAGCGCCTTATGGTTTCTTGCAGCCTGACCATTTCCACCATAGACAATTAAATTGTCCCGATCTTCAGCTACTTCTGGATGTAAATTATTTAATAAACATCGAAGTGCAGCTTCTTGATGCCAACCTTTACAAGTTAAGTTAGATCCCGTAGGGGGAAGTGGAATTTCTTTTTTCATGTCAGTTCTCCTAAAGAGCCAATATTATAAAGGATTTTTGTCACTGAAAAGCTGTAGTGCTTAATAAAATGAGGTATTTTTTATAGAGAGGCTTTTGAAAAATGCAAAATGGGCCTATATTGCCATTAATTAGGAGAATTCAAATGAAAAAGTTTATAATTTTAATGGCCATTAGTTTAAATTCATTCGCTGCAACAGGTTTAATTTGCAATGATCAAAATAGTCATTCAGTATATGAAATTCAACTATCTCAAAATAAAGTAAGCTTAATTCCTCTCTTGAAAGATTCTTCAGTGTTAAGCTCGTCTGTAGTCAATTTAAAAGCAATGGAAGGAGAATCAACTGCAAATAGCACTTTGTTTAGTGGTATAAACAAGAATCAGAACATAGTTGTACTTGAACTGCCAAATAGGGCATTTGAGACATTAAATAGATCGGAAATCTTAGAAGTTGGAGTAATTTTCTCGAAGGATACTAAAAAAATACTTGATCAAAAAACTGAATTTTTGTGTTCGGAAAAATAATCCATATTTAATTTTAAATAATTAAATTTAGAATATCTTTATGATTAAGATATTCGACAAATTATTTAAAAATGTAAGCTTAAAACCAAAGACTACTACTTCTAAAAAGAAAGTTCAGCCTAGAAAACCTAGAATCAACTTATCTGCAGAACATCAGGTTCTTTGTTTTTATGAAGGTAAAGAATTAAAAATTCACAATATAAATCAGGGCGGAATTGCTTTTTATACAAAAGACTTCAAGCAAAGACCTGTCGCAGGTCAAATAATTTGCACACAATTAGAAATTGAAAAAAAATCCTATCCCTTGGAATTCGAGATCATTTATGTGAGAAATCATTGTGGGGCAAAGATATTAAAAATTGATACGCAAGCGGTTAATCATTTGCTTAAGTATCTCAAAATAGAAATCGCAGCAAACAATCTCTATCACTTAAATCCAAGTATTGTTAAGCAGGAGTCAACTGGGAATATGGAGATGTACCTCGGTTTAAACTGTGAATTAAATTTGAAATACTTTGGAGACTTGTTGCTTGAATTTAATTCCACGATCGATGAAGAGTATATTGAATACACTCAAAAAAACGGGTTGAAAGTTGGTAAGGTATGGCTCAATGAAGATGATCCATTCAAATATAAAAATGCAAACATTATTGAAGACTCACAAGCGTCTGAACACAAAGAAATACTAAAGCGTTTTGAAAAATTCATTTCAAACGTTAGCGCTTTATCTGAAAAAGAAAAAATAAGAATTTTATCAATGTTAAAAAAATAATTACTCGAGACTTCCCAGTATCTTTTCAACGCTTGAAATAATCTCGTTAGTGTTAATTAGTTTTACGATATTATCAATGTCCTTGTAGAAAATTCTATCATCGTCTATTTTTTGCACATGAGTTCGAATAATTCGATGAACCTCTTCGAGTGCTGGTGAAGATTTTAAAGGACGTTGAAATTCTAAAGCTTGAGTGTTGCAAAGAAGTTCTATTGCTAAAACAGATTTTGCATTTGAAATGACTTCATGGAGTTTTCTTCCAGCGGTAACCCCCATGGAAACATGATCTTCTTTATCTGTCGAAGTGGGAACAGAATCCACACTTGCCGGATGACAGAGATATTTATTTTCAGAAACAAGCGCAGCTGCAGTTACGTGAGCGATCATTAATCCTGAGTTTAGGCCAGAGCTTTGAACTAGAAATGCAGGAAGCTCTGAGAAAGTTGGATTCATCATTTTTTCAATTCGTCTTTCGCTGATATTGCAAATTTCAGCGACCCCCATTGCAAGATAATCCATACATAAAGCTAAGGCTTCACCATGGAAGTTTCCACCAGAAACTACGAGCTTTTCTTTTACAAAAATAAGTGGATTATCTGTTACTGCGTTAAGTTCTAAAGAAATAACTTCTTCTGCATGATTTAAAGTTTGTCTGCAAGCTCCGTGAACTTGAGGAACACAGCGAAGAGAATATGGGTCTTGAACTTTGCCGCAATTTGGATGAGATTCTTTTAAAGGTGAATTAGCTAAAAGTTTATTTAAATTGTTAACAGTTTTAATTTGGCCAGGATGAGGCTTAAGAGAAGTGATCAATGGATTATAAGCAGCAGATGTTCCTTTAACACCATCAAGAGTAAGAGCGCTGACAATATCAGCAAGCTTCATAACTTTTCTAGCTTCGTAAGTGGCTAGAGCACCAAGGGCAGCCATACAAGCTGTACCATTAATTAATCCAAGTCCATCTTTTGGTCCAAGGACAAGAGGATTTAAACCGATTTGATCAATGGCAAATTTACTAGAAATAATTTTACCTTGAAATTCAACCTCTCCTTCGCCAATAAGAGCGAGGGCAATATGAGAAAGAGGAGCTAGATCTCCAGAGGCACCAACAGAACCTTTCTCTGGTACAACAGGAGTAATGTGGTGATTTAAAAAGGCTAAAAGCAATTCCACTGCATATGGATTAACTCCAGAAAATCCGGAGATAAGACAATTTGCACGAAGAAGCATGATAGCTCTTGTTACGGGCTTACTGAAAGGCTGGCCTACACCTGTGCAATGTGAACGAATGAGGTTTAGTTGAAGTTGGGCAAGGTCCTTTTTTTCAATGTGTTTATTTGAAAGGGCTCCAAAACCAGTATTAATTCCATATACTGCATCACCTTTTTCGACGATCTCAAAGACAAAATCTCTAGAGGCCTGCATTTTCTTCAGGGAACTTGGCTCGATAGATATCTCTAAAGCACCCTTAGATGCATGGGCAACGTTGTAAACATTATCAATACTTAAATCACTACCGTTTAAGATCAGCTGCATATTTCACCTCATTTGATTGGAAATAATAGTATGTTTTTTTTTATTTGTAATGTTTCTTTGCCAAAAAATGTCTAAAAAGAAGACAGGGGTATAACTATTTCAAACTCCAATGAAAAAAATACAGTTTACCTCTAAAATGAAACAAATTTAAAAGGAGCTCACATGAAAAGCACAATTATTTTCACGTCTTTATTACTTGCATTTTCAACCACTGCTTTCGCAGACATTGTTTATACAGTAGAAGCACGTCAGCAAACAGTATTAAAAAAAATCAGCAAAAAAAGATTTGAGAAAATAACCCAGTCAACAATTGGGACTGAAAAAGTTCTGATTACTCTTGGTAAGCAAAAAATCAGTGAATCAGAAAAAGAGCTAAGTCTATCAGATGATCAATCAAAATTATCAATGGAAGTAACAGGAAAAAATATTTTAAGATTCGAAGATGAAAAAGAAAAAATAAACAAAGAAATCGAAGCACAAATCGAATCTTCTCTTCTTGGAAATGTGAAATCAATTGCCATAAATAGCAAAACAATGGATACGCTTTATGCAGATGTATATAAAAGAATGGGAATTGATGAATTAAAAAATGCAAATTACAACGGAATCGTGAAGTCTAAAATTGAAACAACAGATTTAATTTGTCTAGCAGAAGGTGATTTACTTAAGTGTGATCAAGATCTTCGCATGAATTTCACCATTTCAGGTTTTTAATCATTTATTGTTTTAAAAACGGCGGAAATATTATTTCCGCCAAATCCAAACGCATTGGCCATGAAATAATTTATATTTTTTTCGTGTAAATGTTCGTTCATAATCAAATCAATATCAAACTCATTGTTTCTTGTGTTGAGAGTACAAGGAATTATATTTTGTTTAAGCAGCTCTCCTATAAGAATGGTTTCTATTAAACCGGAAGCATCTGTTGTGTGACCGAGATGTCCCTTAAGAGAAGTCGTCTTAGTACAATCACCAAAAAGTTCAAATATGGCATTTGCCTCATGTCGATCATTCAAAACAGTACTCGTTCCGTGAGCTTTAATAAAAGATAAGTCATTGGCGGTAAGCTGAGAATTTTTGATTGCTTCAGACATGGCTAATTTTATGAATTGGCCATCATCTCTACCGTCGGTAATTCTGTATGCATCGTTGGTTTGAGAATATCCCAGAAGTTCAAGAATTTGATCATGTTTTGTGTTGAATTTATTGTTACTTATAATTGCAATAGAACCAGACTCTGATTTTACAAAACCGTTTCTATTGATATCGAATGGCATCGAGAATTGCTTCTCAGGAATATCGGTGTTGACCAAAGCGCCTAGGCTGTTTAAAAAATAAAGCATGAACGGATTGATTAAGTCGATGGCACACACTAAAACATTCTCAGCTTGTTTTGCTTTAATGAATTGCGATGCAGTCGTAATTAAAGAAATTCCTGTTGTGCAAGTGTTATCAATAACCAAAACATCCTTAGAGGATATATTGAGTTTATTTTTTTTAATAAGCTTAGAGATTATTTCAAGATCTGTTTTAGACTGAATCAATTTAGACGTGTGAGGTCGTGATAAGTATAAGTCAAAAACTTCGGCTCCCCTGAAAAGGATCAAAAGCTTATCAAATCGTAACTCGCGAACATTTGATTTTGAAGCAATAGAGCGAAATAATAAGTCTAGAACCTTTTCTGGTTTAAAAACTTCATCTGAGGCAGAAAGCAATTCCAAGGGAATTACACCAGATAGAAAAGTTGGAAAGTTGGGGTGGTAATGTTGAAAACTATTAAGCCTATAAAAACTTTTATTAGCTAAGATTTGATTTGTATTAACTTCTAAACCAAAGCCGACGGAAGTAACCACATCTGCATGGGAAATGAAAACAGAATCACTCATTTTTTTCCAAAATTTTTTTCAAGATAATTTATCAAATCTAAAATGGTGACATCTTGAAACCGACGACCATGGGTTTTAGACAACTCAACAGAGAGGTGGTTAATGTCGATTGAAAGTTTGGTTTCTCGCTCAAGCATGAAAACAAAGTCAACGAAGTCAATCGATTCAAAACCAAGATCTTCTATGATTGTTGTTTGGGGGGTCAAAGAAAAACTATGATTCACTAAAATTTTATTGATTGCTGCAGTTATTGATTTAAAATAAAAATCGTTCATATTAACCCCTGAATTCATTTAAATAACCATAATATTGTTGCTTAGAAAACATTTCTTGAAAATTTAAATTATAATCAAAACTGGGCGATGTAATTAAAAAAACAGCAACAGCCTCAGTTGGTGTTAAATTTTCAGACAATGATTTATGCCAAAAAAATGAAAGCGGATCTTCATACGAATTTACAATTCCAACAACCGCGCAGTCTATTTTATTAGAGGCCAAATCTAGCTTAGCAATTTCAAAAATATTTTTAACTCCCATTGATGAGACGAGAAAACTAGGCCCATGCGACTCAAGGTAAATACACAAATGACCTGGGATTATTCCGCAATTATGTTTAATAACAAATGTGGGCGGAAGATAATTCCTTAACATTTTGTATAATTCAGGTTCTTTTTCTAAAAACTTAAATACTGGATATTCGTCATTTAGATGATCGTGAAAAGTGTTAACATAAACACCAATACGCGTTTTATCGAACTGTTTTAAATATTCTTTTGCATCTAAATCAATGAGACACTCAATTAGGCCCTGGGTCTTTCTAGAATGGAGCCTTGCCGTTCTTCCATTTTGAGTAGTATATTTGAAATTAGCATTATCAAGTCGAAAAAATTGATTCTCAGTTGGGGAAAGCCCCAGTGGGACTAAATTCTCTAGATAACTTTGCTCGTAAATGCTTCCAAGTTTAAAATGGTACAAGTTGTCTTTGAGTCTGTTCATTAATATAATATACTCTAAAATAAATGGAGAAGATACTTGAGTGAGAAAAAATTAGCGATTGTCCTTGGTGGAACAAAGGGAATTGGAAAGGGTGTTGCACTTCAATTGGCTGATCAGTTTGATCTGGCATTGGTTTATTCAAATGATGATTTAACGGCAGATTCTACAGTAGCTGAATGTCGTAAAATCAATCCTTTTGTTAAGCACTTTAGGTGTGATGCTTCTAAGCTAGAGGAGAGTAGGTCACTTTATAAAGAAATCACAAAGGATTTCAATAGAACACCAGATGTTCTGGTTAATACCATTGGAATTTCAATAAACAATTTGTTTCTGTTAGATAATTTTGATGAGCACATTAGATCGTTTGAGGTAAATTATTTCGCACCAGTAATTTGGTGTAAGTTGGTTGTTCCGGACATGATTAGAAATAAATTTGGCAGAATAATAAACTTTAGCTCAAATAATGTTTTGAAAAACTCAAAAGGATCTTCGTCGTACTGTGCCTCAAAGGCAGCCCTTGAAAAATTTAGTACAATCTTGGGGGTTGAGGTCGCGAAGTATAACATAACTGTAAATGTTATACAGCCAGGTATTGTTAGAACAACCATGTCAGAAGGCTATATAAATAAATTGAGTGAAAATGAATATGAAGATTTGGTTTCGCCTACAGGAAAGTTGATTGAGGTTTCTGAAATAGCAAAAACAGTAAGGTTTCTCATAGAATCAAATCAAATAAACTCTGCAATTTTAACAGTTGATAGCGGTCATGCACTATATCGAAAAATATAATTATAGAACAATTGAGTTTATATCTTTATTTATAATTGGTATCATATTGCTGCAGCCAAATTTTCCAATAAGTCCAATAGTACTAATTCCAGCAATAGTAATAAACTTAAGCACAAGTCATAAACTAAGACTAACAATCATCTCCAGTATCATTTTGGGATTTTTTTTTCAAGAAAGCTACTTCCAGGCCCATACATTCTCTTATAGCTTATTGGGTACAAAAGAGTTGATTAACAAAAATCCTTTTTTAAACGTCAGAGAATGGAGTCAAAATAATATTTTAATTTTAAAGATGTTGGCATTTATAATTTATTCTACAGCGGTCTATTTTTTTGTCATAGTTTGTAAAAAAATTTTTAAACGATATAGCGTTTGGCTTATGATGTTTTTGGTTGTCTCTGTATTTGGTTTTTTTTACATTGCAGATGCGATGAAAAATATTCATCTGGAATTATATTTTGTTTTAATGTTAATTGGAATGATACTATCTAAAACAGTGTTCTATATCTTTAATTATCTAAGGTTTTTTATCTATGAAAAGACAGAGATTGAAGATTTGAAATATCTTTTTATTCCAGCGTGGTTTTTAAACTTTGAAATACCAGAGAATCCCAATGGATTTATCGTTAACGATGATACGAGAAAGGAGAACGCGGTAGAGTGTTTTAGGATTCTTGTGTCATCTGTTAAGTTTAAATTACTTGTTGCCGGTGTGACAGTTGTATTTGGAGTCTACCTAGATGGTCGAGCTCCAAACTTAATATTCGGAGAAGGTGCATTTATAAACAATTCAGTGATACCTTTAATTCAAAACTGGAAACAAACTTCTACTATTAATTTATGGTTGAGTATACTTTTTATAACTTTTGCATATGTAATCGCATCATTTCATTTTTATTCAAGAATTATGATTGCAATTGCAAAGTTTTGTGGATTTAACATTCCAGACTATATAAACAAACCATGGAAATGTAATTCTTTCGCTGATTTTTTTTCCAGAACAATGTTTTACTACAATATTATTGTAATTAATTTGTTTTTCTATCCAATTCTCGAATTTTCAAGAAGCATAATGAAAAACAGAAAAACAAGAATTGTTTTTAGTTTGTTTTTAGCTTTGATTATCGGCGGATTTATTACACGATTTGCAAAAGACGTATGGAAGTTCAATTCTTATGGATTCTCATGGTCTATTCTGTCACTGGTGGAGCAAGGTGCACTTTATAATATAGTCTTGGCTTTTTTTGTCTGTGTCAGTGTTTATTTTGGTCATCAACAGAAAGAATCAGTAAAGATAAATTATAAATATTTTTTATACTTTGTTGGTTATTCATTAATAATGACTTTAAATTTGTCTAGGCTTTTGGGTGATTCAAGAGATTTGATTAAGTTTTATGGAAAATTATTTTTCTTAAACTTATGAGCATTTATAAACGATTAGTTCGTTAGTTAAAAAACGTCGATCTCGATAGATTGAAAGCAGATTTCGAAAATAATTTCTTTTGGGTTTTCCAGAACTGGTTCTAAACGTATTATCACTAATGCAAATTACTTTAATTTTAAAATTAACTAAAGCCTCATTTACCAATTTGACTTTAGTTAAAAGCATTTGAACATCATTTTCATTAGTAACCAAAGTAAGTTCTTCACCCCTATATTCGTTAGGGAATGAACTCAGAAAAAAATCCACATCAAGAATTGTTAATTTTAAAATAGAATCATCTAATTCTTTAAGAGGAATAGATTCTCCATTTATCTTTGCAATTTCTTTTATTCGTCCATTAATAAAAAAATATTTTGAGCCATTATGGATAATAAAGTGGCCAAGATCGCCAGTTTTAAAACCATATAGATTAAAGAGATTAGTAGAATGAAAATTATAATAATCGTCTATTGTGTTAGAACTTTGAATGCAGAGTTCGCCAATTTCACCTTCCTTGCAAACCCCACCAGAAGCAGTGTCAACAACGGTGATGGTGTTGCTTGGTAGTGAAGTTCCAATTGTAGGAATGTTTAGGTCAAAGTATAAAAAGGAGTAAGACTCTTCACTAAGATCAACTGGGGTGATGCAAGAAAAATTAACGATTTCAGATAGACCATAACCTTGAATAATTCTCTTGCCTGTTTTTTCATAAACTTTTAGGGCCAAGTCTCGTCCAAGAGATGATGCCGCAGAAATAAAATATTTCAAACTAGAAATATCATGCGAAGAAAGACTTTCCCAGTTTCTGAGAATAGAATGAAGAATTTGAGGAATAAGGCTAAGGTGAGTAATCCTTAAACTAGAAGTCGTTTGAAAAATTAACTTTGGATTAAAAGTATTAAAAATGACCAAGCGAGAACCAGCTAAAAATGATGAAAAAAAAGCGAAAAACAGTGCGTTGACATGGTAGAGGGGAAGGGGAGTTCCAATAATTGAATCTTTGTTAAATTCATGATGTGTAACAAGTTCCAAAGCATTGTTAATGATTGAATCTTTTCTCAAAGGTACTATTTTTGAAACACCAGTTGTTGAACTAGTTGGAATATAAATAGTACCTTCGTTGAAAAACGTTAACGGGACGTTTGGAGATTGTTGATGATTAATTGTCAACAATTCGCAGTCATCCCCAAGATTACTACTTGAAAAAATCCTAGAATTCTCAATAAACGAAGAATCAAACAATTTAATTTGTGAAGTATAATCATTAGGGTTAAGTATTGCGATTTTTTTATCTAAAATAAACGAAGCTAAAAAGTAGACCAAGAAATTGTAAGAATTATAACTTACAATAATTATATTTTGAGGCACAGTTTGCATTTTTTCATAAACAATTGAAACATCACGAATAAATTCAGAATAAGTTGCTTCATAATTGTTATCAATGTCACTAACAAAATGATCGTTGTTAAACCGATAGCTCTCGAGTTTTTGAGTAAGATTTACAAAAGACATATTAGGGACGCAGTAATTGAATTTGATTAACCACTTCACTATCCCCCTTTGCAAAGACGAAGGATCCAGCAACGAGATTATCAGCACCAGTGGCGATAATTTTTTGAGAATTTAAGTTAGAAACTCCCCCATCAATTTGAATCATAAAGTTTAAGTTTAATTTCTGTCTTAAAGCAGATAACTCTTTAAGCTTATCATAAGATGATTCAATGAAGCCTTGGCCACCAAATCCAGGTTCAACCGACATAACCAAAACCAAATCGACTATTTTCAAAATTTCTAAACTTAAATCAGAAACAGGTGTGTTGGGCTTTATAGAAATTCCACAAGATTTAAAATTTTTCTTAATGTTGGATAAATCTTGAAGAATGTTTTTTGAAGCCTCGAGATGGATTGTGAAATTGTGAATCGGGATATTTTTCAAGCTTTCGATATAAAATTCAGGGTTCGTGACCATGAAGTGCGCATCAAGAGGAACTGATGTTTTCGAAGAAATCATTTTAATGATTGGGTTACCAAAAGTTAAGTTAGGAACAAAGTGACCATCCATTATATCAAGATGCAGCCAGATATTTGGGATGTTATCAAAAAGTTTTAATTGAGATTCAATATTTAAAAAATCACAAGACAAAAGGCTTGGTGAAATAATTGTCATTTTAACCTCAAGAAAGTTCTAACGTTATTTTTTTATTTTTTAAACCGTTTAAAAATTCAAAGTCACTGCAGGCTTTTTTGCCTTCTTGTTGCAGTTTTTTAATCCGTATCGAGCCATTTTTGGTGCCTATGGTGATCATTCCGTTTTGATCGCTTACAGTGCCCGGGGAAAGATTCATATTAGATTTTTCGACATGTAGAATCTTAATTCTCATATTTGAAAGCTGGCAATAGGTTCCAGGCCATGGATCAAGTGCACGAACTTGATTGTAAATAATTTCAGCAGTGCTGTTTTTAAAATCAACAAACCCATCTTCTTTTTTTAAGGTTGGAGCAAAGGTTACTTGATTATGATCTTGTGGCGTATAAGTAATGTTATTTGTAACTAAATCATTTATAAAAATATTTGCAGATAAAGCAGCCTGGAATTTAAGGCGCGTATAGAGTTGTCCACCAGTTTCATTGTGAGCAATGTTGATTTGGTGAGAATGTACAATATCCCCAGCATCCATCTGTTTAACCATTTTTTGAATGGAGACTCCTGTTGTTGTGTCACCATTAAGTAAAGCATATTGTATTGGAGCAGCTCCGCGATACTTTGGCAGCAAGGAAGTGTGAATATTAAAAGCACCTAATTTGGGAAGATTTAATACTCGACTACCTAGAAACTGTGCGAAGGCTAAAACTAAAATAAAATCAATATCTAGTTTTTCAAGAAGAGATAAGTTTTCTTCGTCCCGATTTATGTTTTCTGTTTGAATCAATGGGATTTTATTTGCCTTGGCGAATTCTGCAACAGGGGGAGATTTTAATTCCAAACCTCTGCCAAAGGGGCGATCAGGCATTGTTATAACATAAGCAATTTCAATCAAGGGGTGATTGTAAAGCATTTCAAGTGTTGGAACTGAAAAGTCAGGTGTACCACAATAGATAACTTTAAGTTTACTTGAATTCATTTTTTTGTTTTCTTCATTAGTTTTTTTTGAAGTAATTGCTTTTTTATTAATCCCAAACGCTCGATAAAAACGATTCCATCTAGATGGTCATTCTCATGTTGAAGACAAACGGCTAAAAGTTCATTTGCTTCTAGAGTTTGATGTTCACCATTTATGTCTTGATATTCGAGTACTATGTGGTCTGCCCGTTTAACTTCTTCATAAACGCCAGGCACAGAAAGACAGCCTTCTTCATAAAGTATTTCACCAGTTTTAGTTTTAAAAATAGGATTGATGAAAACCATTGGTTTGAAGTCTGATAATCGATATTCTTCTGTGCCATCTGATAAAGTTATCTTTTCTCTCTCATACCAAATGTCTAAAACAAAAAAACGTAAGTCAACCCCGACTTGAGGTGCGGCAAGACCAATACCAGGTGCGTGGTACATGGTGTAAAGCATATCTTTAACAGTTTCTTTTAATTTATCGTCAAAGTTAGTAACTGGCTTAGCTACTTTTTTTAAAATTGGAGAAGGGTATTTGAAGATTTCAAGCACTTTCCCCTCAAGAACATAATTTTCTAAAAAATCTTTCTTCATATAGGGAAAATAGCACAATCTACCTTAATTTGCGATGGTAAATGAAAAAGAAAAACAAATAAATTCCAAATAGCCCGGGAACACCAAACGTGGCCAAAAAAGGGTTGAGCTTACTGCTTTGTCCTAAAGTTAAAAAGTATGAATATATAAACCAGTAGAAAAAAGTAAAGCTAAGTACAAAGGAAACATTGAGCCCAAAAGAGCTACCGCGACGGTTGGGATTAAAAACAGCAACAGCTGAAAGTATTGCTAAGATCATACAAGTTAAAGCAGAAGAAAACTTGTCTAAAAAGCTTACATAATACTCATCGTAATTAAGATTATTAGTTCTTAAAACAGAGATATAATCATATAAACGCCAAATCGAAAGTGTTGAAATGTCAGCATTGATTTTTTTGAAGTCAATAAGCGATTCATTTAATTTCAAGTTTAATATTTTTTCAAAAGAACCAGTTGGAAATGTACTGTTTTTTAAATTTGTTGTTTTGAGTACATCATGAAGAGTCCAAGAACCATCCGTTTCAAAAACGGCTTTCTTGGCAATAATTTTTTCTGAAAATCCAAAGTTCTCATCGAAGTAATATAGATTAAGACTGTTTAATAAATTATTTTTAGAGTCAAAAGAGCTGTAGCTTATGAAATAATCTTTTGACTTAAACCAAATACGTCCGGAGTTAATAACGTTCACAGAAATAGTGCTATTGCCTCTTTTGTTTAAAACCATGATCTGTTTTAATTTCGAATAAGGGACAAGATAAGCATTAATGGAGAATAAAACGAGTCCCACCATTAAACCTAAAAAAGAAATTGTCACAATAAAATTTAGTCTAGAAAAACCACTCGCAAATATGGCGACAAGTTCATTTTTACCTTTAAGTTTGTTGAGCGAAAAAAGGGAGGCAATTAAACAAGATACTGGAAGGATTTTTATTAGAAATGTTGGGATTTCTAAAAACAAATCTTGAAATATTGTAGACATATTGGCATTTGGTCGCAAGAGATTCGATAGAAGATGGCCTAAGCTTAAAATGAAAAGCAAAACAAGAACAGCACCAAGAAAAAAAGTAAGCCATTCTTTAAGTATTATTTTTCTTATAATTCGCATAATTTTTATAACCAATAACGAAAATATTTAGCAGGGGTTTAAAAACAAATTGATTTAAAATAAAGCCAATTGTTTTATTACGCTGTAAAAAATCCACAAGAACAGGCGACTTTAAATAATAAAAATCGATAAAATCTAAACCCAATTCAAACTTGGAAATATCTTTTTTGAACATTCGAAGGGTTTCTGTTCGAAAATCATTTTCACCAAAACACATTGTAGCAACATAGCATCGCTTTGAGCTTATCTGAATTTTTTGATAGGCAGCTTCGAAAGCCTTTGGGTTGTGAGCCATTTTTTTGTGATTGTATTTTCTAATAATTTGAGCGTTTACATGTTGATATTTGAATCCAATTGAAAACTTCACAAATTGATCAAGGCAGCGCAAGCAATCTCTTTGAAGATTTGGGCTTCGATCAAATGCCTTTGAAAGATCCCAGTAGGCATGAGAAATTAACAAAAGCTCAGTTAGATCTTTTTCTGGATCAAACAAAGTTGGGGAAAGCTTATCTTCGGGTATGTCAAAATATAATGCTAGAATTCCCAAATACTTTGTATATGAGTCAACCGCTTGAAGCATTTTATCTTCTTTAACTAGAAGTTGAGCTCTTTTTAGGTGTACAAGTCTTGTGCGATAAAGTTCTTTAATTTGCTCGCGCTTTTTTTCATCTCTTAAGTCTTTTTGGTCTTTTGGTTTAGCCACTAAAACCCTCTCACGGAAAGCGAAAAAGAACTTTCTTTGTAATCTTTATTCGGGGTAATAGTATTTTTAAGTCCGAATTCAATTGCTAATTTGGGTTGAATCCATGAAATGCCAAACCCCGAACCAGACTCATCATATTCGTTGTCTTTAAAAATACCTGCTCGTAAGTAGAAATCATTTAAAACTCTAACTTGCAAAGCAGTTTTATAAATAAATGTTTTAGAAATCTGATCTTTGGTATGATTAACACCCAAATCAATGTTAGCAGATATTGAATCTAAAAGAGCTTTTTGAATACCAAAATATGTTTTTGATTCATTGGATTTAGATTTAAAAGCATCAACGAGAAGAACACCAAAACTGGTGAATTCATCTATGACATGTGTCACTCCAAAATTTGTAGTGTAGAATTCGCTACTTTTTGCTAACTCACTCTGAGAAATTTTTCTAACAGAAAAACCAAGAGCAGATGTCTGATCAACTGTGCCGGCCATAGATACGCCCAAAAATTTCTGTTCTCCAAAATAATTCTTAGATTTAAAATATGAGAGTGTACCACTTAGGTTTGGATTTGAGTCAGCTAAGACAAATCCTAATTCTTTGTTTTCAGCATATCGAGTAGCGCTCTTGTCACTGGTTTCACCAGTCGTTTTCACAGCGAAGATAGAAGTTGCGTTAAAGAAAGAAGCTGAAGCTGGATTTAAAAAAGCTGATTCTTCTAATAAAATACTACCAACACCGCTTCCAGCCGTTGATTTAAGACGACTTGTTTCAACTGGATTAAAACGTGCGAACGAATTAATTGAGACAAAGAAAGTTAACAGAATGTAAAAAAAATTGTTATAATATCTCATAATTTATTATTGTCTCAAAAAATACAGCGATTGAAAGGAAAAAGTGTAATGAAAATAAGAAGAGCAATTATTCCTGTAGCTGGTAAGGGAACTCGATTTCTACCAGCAACCAAACAAGTACCAAAAGAAATGATTCCCATTATAAATTTACCAATGATTCACTACGTAGTTGAAGAAGCGATTTTGTCGGGTATTGAGCAAGTTGTTTTTATAACAGCTTCAGGAAAAAATGCGATTGAAGATTATTTTGATCGTAATTTTGATCTTGAAGATTTTCTAGTAAAGAATGGAAAAATCAAAGAGTTGGAGTTGGTAAAGAAAATTGGAAGTATGGTTGAGGTTACTTCGATAAGACAAAAAGAACAATTGGGCTTAGGCCACGCGGTTTTGTGCGCAAAAGATGTTGTTGGAAATGAGCCATTTGCAGTTATTTTAGGAGATGAAATTGTAAGAGGACCAAATCCTGTTACAAAACAATTAATTGAAGTTTCAAATAAACATGGTGGAGCTAACGTTGTTGGTGTCATGGAAATTGATCCAAAAGAAACTTTTAGATACGGTGTTGTTAAAGGACAATTTGTTGATCAGGCAAAAAAAACAATGAGAATGGAAACGATGGTTGAAAAACCGAAGCCTGAAGTTGCACCATCAAATTTAGCCACACCAGGTAGATATATTTTTAAACCTGAAATTTTTGATGCACTAAAAGTTATTCCGAAAGGAGTTGGTGGTGAGTATCAATTAACAGATGCAATAAACATGCTGGCAAAAAACAGCGAAGTCTATGCACATGTTTTTGAAGGGAATCGATTTGATACTGGAAGCATTGAAGGATACCTTAATGCCACAATCGAATTTGCCTTAATGAATAAAGAAACTGAAGATACTATGAGAAAAATTTTAAAAGAAAAAGTTGAGAAATATAAAATATAGGTAAGCATGAAAGTAATAGTTTTAATTTTAATTTGTTTAATCACTTCAACAATGGCTTTTGCGTCGATACCAACAGAAGAAGGCTTGCTTCGTAATTTAAATAATCAAAGCATTAATGGAAATACAGTTACTTTAAAGTTGGCAGTTGTTAAGCAAGAAGAATCTAAAACGACCACAGAAGAACTGGAATATTATAAGTTGGTTCTAACGAACGAAGAGAATCCACAGGTATTTCAAATTAAATACTCTAATTCTCAAATGTTGTTAAATCAAATTGTCGATTTAAAATATATTTCGAACCTATCACAACAAATTAGGTCTGATAAAAACATAGATAGAAACATTTTTTATTCAGCTCTCGCCCTCATCTCATTGAACAATTCAACTCCATTTGAAAACACGCTTGCTAAAAATGGAGTCAATATTGTTAAAAATAAAAATCTGATTAATGAAGAAAAAATGAAACTACTCAGACAGTACAGATCTTATCTTTCAACTAATAAAGGGAAAGGTGAGGTGAATTCGCCACTTAATCCGACAGATCCAGCTGTTAGATCAAAAAACTTAGAAGTGTTTAAAGAAAACACTTATAAGAAATCTGGAAATATAAAACTTGTTAGAGAGAATAATGAATTTTTCTGGCGGGCAGATTGGAAGAGTCTGGTCGGTCTTTTTAGCAATGAAGAGCGAAGGTTGAGATCGATTAAGTTTAACAACAGTGAAATTGAAACAAGTATCGATTTAAGTGATTATGTTTCTTTCAATGGCGTTAATGAAATACCTAAAAACATCTACATCAAAGATCTTTCTGGTCAAAACTTCAAAGTTCAAATATACGCCGAAGAAGTAAAGTCTAGCAATAAAGAGAAATCACTTTTAGAAAGATTCGAAGAAGCTAAAAAGCAAGCACCAAAAAATCTAGAAAACGAAAATAAAAGTTTTATGTATTAAATGAACTATATAGTTGCAGTCAACACACCATTTAGAAATTCATTACTGACGTACAAAAGTGAAGTCAATGAACTCAAGCGAGGAGTTTTAGTTAAGGTTCCGCTTGGAAAACGAACAGTGGACGGTGTGGTTGTAGGGATCGATAAAGACAGCACCACAGAGTATGAGTTAAAAGAAATCCATTCGGTCGATACTGCGCTATCCCTGTCAGAGTTTGAGCTAAGTTTCTTAGAGTGGATTTCACAATACTATCATTATCCATTGGGACAATTAGTTAATGATGTTCTACCACATTTTTTAAAAAGACCCAGGCCTTTAAAAATAATTAAAGGTAAAAGCACAATGAAGGATATTGTCTTCAATCAAGAACAGGCAAGTGCATGGGAAAAAATTAGTTCAAAAGGATTAGATCAATTTGAAAAATGGCTAATTCACGGGATAACAGGATCAGGTAAAACAGTTATTTATTTAAAGGCAATTAAAGAAGTTTTAAAAAAAGGCAAGTCTGTATTGTTTTTGCTTCCAGAGATAAATTTAACACCACAATTTAAAAAAACTTTCGAAGAAGCCTTAGATGTCGAAATTATAATATTTAATAGTCAGATTTCAAATTCTGAAAAATTTGAAATTTGGAAATATTTAAACACCAATAAAGACCCTAAATTTATTTTAGCTGTAAGATCAGGAATCTTTCTTCCTAGCGAAAACCTGGGTTTGATAATTGTTGATGAAGAACATGACCAATCATTTAAACAAGATGATCGTTGTACGTATAACGCTCGAGATTTAGCTTTAAAAAAAGCAAGCATGTTAAACATTCCAATTCTTCTAGGATCAGCCACGCCATCGCTTGAAACGTATAATAACTTTGTCAAATCAAATCAATACATAACACTCAAGAACAGAGCCTTAAGCTCGACGCTACCAGAAATAAAGCTAGTGGATATAAAGGGTGCACACGCCTCAAAATCAGATCAAGATTATTGGCCATTAACAAAAGATGTCGTGAATGAAATTGATTTGGCTCTGAAAAAAGACGAACAAGTTTTGGTTTTTATAAATCGACTGGGGTATTCAAACTATGTTCAATGCTCTCAGTGTGGTCATCAATTTACTTGTCCAAATTGCACGACGAATTTAAAATATTATAAAAAAAGAAAAGAGCTTCATTGTCAAACTTGTTCATATTTAGAACCAATTCCAGAAATGTGTCCCGAATGTATGAATATGAAACTATTACCAATGGGATTTGGAACTGAAAAAGTTGCAGAGAAGCTAATTCAATTTTTTCCTGAAAAGTCTATCGGAAGATTTGATCGCGATGAAATCAAGACACAAAAAAACCTCGAAAATGTTTTACAAAAATTTCATGGAGGTAAAACAGATATTTTGATTGGTACTCAAATGCTATCGAAAGGACACAATTTTGAAAAAGTAAATTTGGTTGTCATATTGGGTATAGATTCACAGTTAAACTTTCCTGACTTTAGAGCAAACGAAAAAGTTTATCAGCAGATCACTCAAGTGGCAGGAAGGGCTGGTCGATTCAAAGAAGAAGCAAAAGTTTTAATACTTACTATGTCTCCTACAAATAAAATATTTAAATATGTACAAGAACATAATTTTGATGAGTTTTACAAAGAAGAATTAGTGTTCAGGAAAATTTGTCACTCTTCTCCTTATACAAGAATGATTATGATTTATGTAAACGGGAAAAATCAAAAAGAGGTAGTAGAGTCTGCTGAAAATGCCGTCCTCTTTTTAGAGAAAATCATCAAAGATAATTTCAACACAGTTGAAGTATTAGGACCTAGGCCTTCAATGATTGAAAAAAAAGTGAACAAGTTTACTTGGTCATTCATGCTTAGGGCTTCTAATTTAAACGATCTTCATAACCTTTATAGTACCTTTATTAAAAACTTCCAAACAAAGTCATCTATCTCTTTGAAATCAGATGTTGACCCATATTACTTTGATTAAAACTTAAAGAATTCTTCAAAAAATCCCGTAAAGACGTAGAGACTTTAAAAGAAGCTTTATTAAATGAAATGAAGGAAATTTCTATGAAGAAAAAAAACCTGAAGAGAGTAGTCGCAGTTAACACCATCTTTGCCTTAATGATGCCAATGACCGTTTTTGCTGGAATAGGAAGCAAAAGAGGTAATGGAGCTGGTGGAAAAGTTGATGGGAATGGAAATTCAGGAACAGTAATAGTGAAACCTGGAAAAAAAGTTGATGAAAAAGTAGATGTAAGAGAAGGTACAGCATCGGCAAGTTGCAAACAAGATCCAGACTCTAGCACATTTTTTCCATTAGATTTTTTTCAACATATTACGAGAGATGGAAGTCATTTAAGTTTTGAGATGAGAGATAACAATAAGGTTTTAATTCAAATACCTGCATCTGTTGATACATGTGGAAAATTTAAACCACAAATGGTGCAAGATTCAGAATCAAAGAACGTCACAATTATGATGGTGAATGAATCGGGTAAAACATATGGTGAAGTGATAAAATGTCTTGAAGAAAATAAAATATTAGTTGATGGTGTCGTGGATCATGAAAAATTAGAAGGCAAGCAATACTCAGAATATTCTTATGTTCTTGACTATAATTTTGACAAAGAAAAAGATGTGAAAAAAACGGCAAAGGTTTCATTCGGGTACCCGAAAGCTTTTCAAGGAAAAGATGGATACCCAACCGTTTTTGGAAAAGATAACTCGGTTTCACTTCCAAGCACTCTTTGTATTGAAGCTGAAAAAATTTCTCCTGAGTTTGTTTATATCAACAAAGGCCAAGATGTCTTATTGAAAGAGTTAAAGGACATTTGTAAGTCAGCTGACGCCCAAAAAATTGCAGAAGCAAGAAGATCGATTGGAAATGCAGATGCACTTAAAGACATTGCAGACAAGATTAAATCAGAGTTAGATGCAGGATATTTAGCTGCCGTTAAACAAGATGTTGAAAAATTATTTAAGGAAATGGGAAAAATAGAAGAAAGAGTCAACAAGGAAAGAAACTCACTTGATGAATCAACTTCTAAGAAACTTGCAGAAAAGTATGCAGATTTAGTTAAGGAATTAGACTCAAAGTTTTTGAATCCAGCCATTTTTAGATTAGATGTCTTGATGAAACAAAGAGCTGAGATGGAAGAAGGTGATGCCAGAAATAAAGTAGATGCTGAAATTAAAAAACTGAATGAAGACATCGCCATGTTTTCAAAAAGAAATCCAACAAGTTTTGCAAATCTTTATAGTATGATGGAAAAATATGCGATAGTTGATTCGGCAAAAACAATTGAAGACATTCGTTTAAAATCATTTTTATATAGCAAAGTTTACGCTGGTTCAGATGATCCAAAACGTGGCAAGGCTATGTCTTTTGAAGATGCTAACCAAAGACAGTCAAACGGTTTAACAAAGTTTGAGAGAACACTAAACGATTGGACAGATGTATACTTAGTTGCACAAGGTAATCAGTATCCAATGAAACGAACTGAACAAGAAAGAAACCAAGCATTTCAAAGAGCAAATACTCGTTGGAATGAGTATCAAAAACAAGAGCAGTCAAATTATAGAAAATATTGTACGGGAATGTTTGGACCAAGCAATCCGATTCAGTGTCAAAGTTTCATGAAGGGTGTTGATCAAAGAAGAAATCAAGAATTAAAAAGAAGAGAAAAGGATTTAACGTATATCAAAGGTAGAAATGATAAGTTAAATAGAATGTCGATTTCTTATGGCGACTATCAAAGAAAGGAAATGGAAAGGGGAATGGCGGATCAGAATCAATATGATCCATGGGCATCTTCTTATACTAGCTATGAGGATAGTTTTTATGATATTTATCCACAATACAATCAATACAGTGGAGCTCCAGCGCAACCTGGGTATGAAGCGTGGAGATACAATATGGCTGGTGGAGCTCAACAACAGAATCCGCTTATGATGGCCAATCCATATATGATGCAACAACCGATGATGCAACAACAGCCTATGATGAATGGTGGTTTTGCTGGATTCACACCTTAATAAAAAATAAAATAATGAATAAAAAAGCCCTCGAAAGAGGGCTTTTTTATTTAGAAATTAATCGAAGTATTTATTTGAAGCAATAAGGAATTCTCGGTTTCGTTTTTAGTTGCCGAGTTAGTATAAGCAAAATAATCACCAGTCATTAAGTAACCCAAAGAAGATCCAATAGTAATTTCTTTATTCCATTTATAAGTGGCAGAAAAATCTATCTCCATTCCAAGATCTTTTTCTTGATTTTGAGTAGCATTGAATAACTTATTTTTTGTATGGTTGTAAGCCTGTGCACCAGCTTTTGCAACTTCACTTGCTTGAGCATAAATAAAGGCAGTGTCGAGAGTCCATTTCTCAGTTAAGTAAGTAGCATTAAGTTTTAAAAATTGTGCGTTGGTTAGGTAAGAGTCATAAATACTTTGAGTTGTATCTCCGTAAGCGGCCATATTGTACTTAAATAATAAATTTGCCACTTGAAAGTTTGGATGAAGAAGTAATGCACCAAATTTTGACCCCGATCCATCGTGGCCTGAAACATTTCCAGCATCTAGTCCCATTTTCCAAGAGTCATTTAATTTATATTCAGATTTGAAAAGAAAAGCCTTGGCATTATAACTTGTGTTGTCTGTACTATTCACGGCGTGACCAATTTCTCCTGAAATAAGAGGAACCTCTAATTCAAACTGAAGATCACCAAATATTTTTTTAAAATAAATGTCGGTGATTTTTACATCTGCTGTACCAAGCGTAGTTGTTGAAGAACCAATGTCAGATTTGTAAAAACCATTGAACGCGTTCGAAGATTTTTTAGCATAATGAAGTCCAAAGGCAATATCTTTTTCTTTATTGTCATAAAGAAATCCAGCACCATATTCTTCAGCATTAGTAGCACGAGTGTGTCCTGCGCTTACCCCACTGTCATTGTTTGAAATTTTTGCCCAGTAAGGAGTGACGTAAAAATTAGAAAATTTAAAATTCATGGTCAAACCATCACGGCTAGTTCCAAGTCTTTCCCAATCCTTTTCATCTTGATTGTAGATCGCACCTAATCCCCACGAGTAACCATGACGACCGATATGGTATGTAGCTGTATCAGAATTTAATTCTAAATAGGCTTTTGTGATATTTAATCCCGTTAGGGCAGATTGGTTATGGTAATAAAGCTGAGATCCAGAGTTTCCTTTTTTGTTTGTTTGAGTTGAGTCACCCAAAAAACCGCCACTAGCATAATTAGTTGTCATTGAAAGCTTTAAAGTTGCAGCGTCGTTAACGTAAACTTCTGGTGCAAGTTTTAAAACATAACTCTGAAACGATGAACTTGCTTTGTTACCATTTGCGAGAGCAACTTCTTGAGAACCATCAGTAACTACGTTGGCTGTTTTTGCCTTAACTCTTCTATAATTTGAAATCATAGTTGAATCGACACCAAAAACACCGTGCCAATCAACCGGAAGGGCCAATGAATTAGCTGATGCAACTAGTAAAAAAAGAGGCAAAAATTTTCTTAGTATGAAAGCCACAAAATGCTCCTAAAATATATTGGAAAGAATACATAAAATACTATATGAAATGGTTTTTTATAAGTCAAAGACTCAAAAGGAAAGATAATGAAACTCTGGTTAATTCGCATATTGAAATTTATCTCTGTTTCAAGTTTATTAATAGTTATTAGTATGCTTCTTTGGGTCAAATGGACAATCGCAGAAACTTCATTAGAAATTCTCGAAGAAAAAACAAAGTCTCAAATTGATCCCTACACTTCTGTTTTATCAAATATAGTTCTCGAAGAGGGCTCTGTGGTTAATCGGGAAGAGCTTGAAGCATTTCATCTTTTTTCTACAGAAAAAATTTCATTTTCAGAGTTTCTAAATAATGAAATTGCATTAGGAAAATTAGTTCCCTCAAAAGAATCTAAAAGCATGTTGATAATCAATAAAAATATTGAAATTAAAAACTTAATAAAAAATGATTGCAAAGAAGTTTTTTGCTATCAAAAATACATTTCTTTTGAATACATTCCTTCATTGTTTTGGAAAGGACTAATGGGGATTGAGGATAAGCGTTTTCTCGATCATCACGGTGTAGACTTTAAATCACTTTTTCGCGCCATGGTTGCGAATGTTAAAAAGCTAAAAGTGGAGCAAGGTGGATCGACCATTTCTCAACAGCTAGTCAAGAACATGTTTCTTACAAGCGAGAAATCTATTTCAAGAAAGCTCAAAGAAATGGTTGTGTCTGTTTATATAGAAAGTCGTTTTCCTAAAGAAAAAATCTTAGAAGCTTATTTGAACGAAGTGAGTTGGGGGGCGGCTCAAGGAATAAAAATAAAGGGCGTTTTTGCAGCTTCACTTTTCTATTTTGGTAAAAAGCCAATCGATATTACACCCTACGAAGCCTCTGTTTTAGTTGGTATGCTGAAAGGACCAAACTTCTATCATCCGATTAGAAACGTAGAAAGACTAAAAGAAAGAACAAAGGTTGTTTTTGATACCTTAAAAAAAGATGGTCTTTTTCCAGAAGATAAAAATCTAGAATGGACAGAGAAAGAGTGGAAAGCATTTCATGCTAGATTGACAGCACTAGAAAGTTTTAAAAATTATCAGGTTCTTTGGAAAACGTTGCACGATGAAGAGCCAACAATTTCAAATTATGAAAAGTTTGTACTTTTACAAAAAGTTGAAAATGTTAATTCTAAAATTCAAGAAAAATACAAACAAGACAAATCGAAGAATAATTTCACACCAGATATTGCGATTAAGGTATTGCTAGGTCAGGTTAATGAAAAAAACTGGTATAGTTATTATTCGAAAATCGAACGCGATAAAAATAAAGCATTAAAAATTGAGCGTCATCAGATTGGTTCTACAATTAAGCCAATTATTTATAGTGTTTTTCAAGATTTTGGTAAAAGCATGGAAGATGAAGTTAGCTCGGACGAAGTGAAAATAAAACTTAAATCTGGATTTTGGTCACCGAAAGACTCTCACGTGGTAAGAGAAAAAACAGTTTCCATGAAAAGAGCTTTACTTGAATCATTAAACAGACCAATTGTTCGCGTGGCCAGTGAAATAGGTTTTGAAAAAATTGAACCACCACTTAGAGAAATCATGCCTCTTTTAAAATCCCCTTTAGCCGAATATCCTGCTGAGCTTCTTGGGTCTGTGGAAATGTCTCTTTTTGAAGTGAGAGACTCATATTTAAAGTTTATTCAATCAGAATGTGGAAAGCTTCAATCACATACTCGAGAATTATCTCAAAGTGTGCTCTATATATTGTCAGACCCAAACCAAACGACAGTGGAAAAAACGGTTGATTCGGTAATGCAGAATTTCAGATTTTTTGGCAAAACCGGAACAACAAATAATGGTTATGATAATTGGTATGTAGCGTTTGATGGAAAAAACTTGACCATTGTTTGGGTTGGATACGAAGGACAAAGAAATACAAAATCATTGGGATTATACGGTGCAACTACCGCATTTAATGTTTTTCAAAATTACTATCGGGACAGAGGAAGAAGATTCAGTCAGTTTAGCTGTGACCTCATAAACTAAGCCTTGCCAAAATTGACTTTTTTAACTATATTTAGTCTCAACAAAAAGATGTATAGGGGTGTCGACAAGCGGTAAGTCTGCAGATTTTGATTCTGCCATGCCAAGGTTCGAATCCTTGCACCCCTACCATTTTTTGTTCATTTTTATAAGGAGTAGCGCTTGAAACGAATAGTCCTAGTCTCCGGTTCATCAAATCAATCTCTTTCTGCACACATTTCAGATTATTTAGACGTTCCATTAGTTAATCCGCAGCTCGTTCGATTTGCCAATGGGGAAATATTTTGTGAAATTGAAAAGCACGTCAGAGGCGCAGATGTTTTTGTTATTCAATCCACAAGCACACCTGTTAATGATAGTTTGATGGAATTGTTGATCATGATTGATGCATTAAAAAGAGCATCGGCTTCGTCAATTACTGCGGTTATTCCCTTTTATGGCTACGCCAGACAAGACAGAAAATCTTCTCCAAGAACACCTATTTCAGCCAAGCTGGTAGCAGATATTATTACAGTTGCAGGTGCCAATAGAGTTATCACTATGGACTTA